>Ga0070735_10002665_pt1 | contig 16030 bp, 11 predicted proteins | sample Coa_R1_FD_66443 | JGI IMG/M metagenome (GOLD analysis project Ga0070735, IMG submission 66443) | Surface soil microbial communities from Centralia Pennsylvania, which are recovering from an underground coalmine fire - Coalmine... | ecosystem: Environmental > Terrestrial > Soil > Unclassified ... | reverse complement strand
CACCTCGATGCGCCGCTGCGGGATGCGCTCCAGGCCCGCGCGGAGTGGTTCGAGGACGAGGCACGCACGCTCCCGGACAAGATCGCGCGCGCCCGTGGGTTGCTCACTTGCAGCGAGCTCTGGGCCACGCTCGGAGACCGCGAGCGGGCCCAAGCCCTGGCGGCGGAGGCCCGCGATCTCGCGCCGTCGCTCGCCCTCGCCCACCGCCAGGCACGAGCACTGATGCCTTGGCCTCCGGACCGAACAGCGTACGTCGAGGCGCTCGACGCCGAGATCAAGATGACTCCCGCGGGGCCCGCGCGCATCCACAGCACCCTGCTGGCCGCGGACGAGCTGCGCCGCGCCGGGGAGGACGATGCGGCCGCCAAGCGCCTCGATCAAGCGGTTCGCGCTGCTCCAGGCGAGGTGCGAGCCACGATGGCCCGGGCGGTTCGCGCCCTCTGCCGGGGGGAGCTCGCGAGCCCGGCGTTGCGTTTGGGAGACGCGCCCGAGCTCGCACCGGTCGGGGCAGCCCTGGGCGTGTCGCTGCGTTTGCGTGGCGTCGAACGCAAGGACTCGGCCGTGACGCAGATGACGACCAACGAGGCTCTCCTGCGGTCCCGACAGGCCCTCGAGAAGCGCGACGTCGGGAGCGCTGCGTCGCTCGCCGCGGAGCTCGCGCTCGTGCCCGAGATCGAGGCGGGCGCCACGTGGCTCGCGGCGGCGTTCGCGACGGCGAGTCGCACCCGGCGGGCCGACGCGGTGCGATGGCTCGCGGAGCTCGGGGAGCGCGGCGACCCCGCCGCTCGGCGAGCCCTCATCGCGCGCGCGGTGGAGCTCGACGACCGCGCGCTCGTGACGACACAGCTGGCGGGAGACGGGCCGCTCTCCGCCCCCGAGCGCGTCGCGCTGAGCGCCCTCTCGGGGGCGCAGGTCAGCCCGGACGACGCGAGCTTGGACGCGGCCGCGAGCACGCCCGCGATGCTGCCGCTGGCCTTCGCGGCGACCGCGCTGGCTCGTCCGGGCCCCGACGCCGAACCACGGCTCCGACAGGCTCGCCTTCAACGCACGGCGGGGGCGCCCGAATCCCGGGCGGGGATACGGCTCGGGCGGCTGCTCGCCGCCGGAAGCCCCGCACCCGACATCGAGATGGCGCTCGCCGAGGCGACGACCACGGACCCTCGCGACGCGGGCCGCCAGCGCGCGCTCTCTCTCGAGATGGCCTGGCGCGGCGCCCGCTGGCACGAGCTGAGTAAGGCGATCGAGGCGTGGGGGGCGCGGCGCGAGTCGACGCAGGAACGCGCGGCGGGGGCCCTGGCCGCCGCGCTCGTGGCAGAACGGGCCGGCGACCGCGAGCGCGCGCTCGAAGCGTTCCGCGCCGCTCGCAAGGCCGACCCCACGTGCGAGGCCGCCCTTCGCGCCGTCGCATCGCTCGACCAGGTCGACCTGGTCGCGGAAGTCAACGCGCTGGCCGACGACCTCGGCGACGGCGTGCGAGCCGCCATCACGCGCTTCGAGGCGGTGGCTCGCGGCGAGGGTCTCCTGCCCGAACCTACGAAGGCCGACTTGCTGGAGCGCGCGCACCGCGCCGCGCCCGGGCTCCCCATCGCCGCGTTCCTGGCCGAGCGCATCGCCCGCCGCGCGGGGGACGTCGACGAAGTGTTGCGCTGGATCCGAGAGCGTCGCACGAGCGCGACGGACCCCGTCGAGGGGGCCCTCGACGCGGTCCGCGAGGCGCTGCTCGTAGCCGATCGCGAGCCCGCCCTGGCCGCCGACCGCCTTCGCGAGGCCCACCTCGCGCGACCAGGCGACGTGGCGCTGCGCGAGCTCTACGAGCGAATGACGGTCCAGCCCCCGGGCGAACGAGCCCTGTGGCGAGAGCAGCGAGCCGCCTCCGCTTCGAGCGAGGCCCGGACGTTTCTCTTCCTCGAGGCGGCCCACGAATACGAGCGCGGCGGGGACGACGACGGGCTGCTCCGCTGCAGTGAGATGGCCGCAGCGACGGACGCGCCGCTCGGGCGCGTCGTACGCGAGCGCGCCGAGCTCCGGACCTCCCGCGTGGCACGCCTCGCGGACGAGCTCCTCACCACCGCCAAGGGCGCCGAGACCCCCGAGCTTCGGTGCGAGGCCTACGAGCGCCTCGCCATGCTCGACGCGACCGCGCGGAACGACCCCGGGAGCGCCCTTCTCTGGCATCGCACCATCCTCGAGGATCTCCCTCGTCACAAGCCGAGTTTGCGCTACCTCGAGCAGCATCTCCTCGGCGACGGTCGCGACGACGAGCTCGAACCGATCGCGAGCGGAATCGCCGCCTGCCTTCGGGGAACCGGTCCCGGCGAGTGCACCTCGCACGCGGAGCTCGCGGCCCGCTTGCGAATGCGGGGCGCGACCGGAAGCTGGGATGCGACCCGGGACATGGTGGAGCTGGCCGCCTCCGAGGAAGAGCCCTCCAACTGGGCCCTTCGGATGCTGCAGGCCCACAGCCGCGCGCGAGGGGACGACGCCGCGTTCCTCGACTCCACGAGGCGCCTCATCGACCGGGCGTCGCGGCCTCCGGAGGTCGCGACGCTGCTCGTGCGCGCCGGCGAGTCGGCATTTCGCCTCAACCGCCTCGACGAGGCCCGCGCCCTGCTCGAGCGAGCCACGATGGAGGATCCTGGCGACGTCGTGGCGTGGGGCCTGCTGGCCGACGTCCGCCAGCGCGCCGGGGACGCGCGCGGCGCCGGAGAGGCGTGCGAGTCACTCGCGCGAAGCAGCCTGGTGCGAGAGCACCAGCTCCTGGCTTGGCACGACGCCTCGCGCATTTGGCTGGAAGAGGCGAAGGACGAGGAACGCGCGATCGTCGCGCTCGAGGCCGCGGCCGCCATCGACGTGGCCCACGCCGACGTCTTCGATCGACTCTCGCACATCTACGCTACTCGCCGGATGCAACCGGAGCTCGCCGACCTGCTCGAGCGGCGGATCGAGCGCGTCACGGACCCTGACGAGCGGCATGCGATGGAAGTGCGCCGTGGCCGAGCGCTGCTCGAGGCCGGGGACGCTGAGGGTGCCAGAAGCGCGTTCGAGGCGGCGCTGAGTGCACGCCCGGACGACCCCGGCGCGCTCTCCGCGTTCACCGAGCTATGCGTAGCGCAGCGCGACTGGGACGCGGCGGAGCAGGCGCTCATCCGACTCGCGCGCGTCGTGACGGAGCCGACCGAGCAGCAGGACGTGTACGCGCGGCTCGGCGATCTCTACTCCGCTCACCTCTTGAACCTGGCTCGCGCCGAGGTCGCGTACAAGGAGGTCCTCAAGCGCGCGCCCGACGACGCCGACACGGCCCAGAAGCTCGTCGACGTCTACAAGCGGCAGAACGACCCGGCGCGCGCTCTCGAGTTGCAGCAGGAGCTCGTCGCGCGGTCGCGGTCCCCGGAAGAGAAGCGGCTGCGGATCGTGGAGCTCGCGGGCCTCTACGAGCACACGAGTCACGACAACCGTCGCGCCGAGCAGACGCTCGAGGCGGCACGGCGCGAATTCCCGCAGGACGTGGGTCTGCTGCGCGCGCTGGCCGAGTTCTACGCGCGGCACAAGCAGACGCCGGCCGTGAACATCCTGCTCGATCGAACGGCGGCCGACGCCCGAAGGGCCCTCGCCGCGGGCCGCCTGGCGCCCACGTCCTTCGAGATCCTCAAGACGGTGTTTGATCTGCGAGGGCGGCCCGGCGGCGCGCGTGCCACGCAGGCGATGTTCGACGCTCTCGAGGGGCGCTCGACGCAGATCGGGGGCGCGGGGGAACGTGCGTTCGACCCGTCCCTCGATGACCTGCTCGCGCCCGAGGTGCTGTCGGCGCCGCTGCGATCGCTCTTGGCCAAGACGGGCGAAGCGCTCGACTCGGCAGCGCCCATGGACTTGCGGGCGCTCAAAGCGACGCCCATGGCAACCGACACCCCCCTCGCACGCGCGACGGCCCGCGCGGCCGCGGCCATCGGCCTCTACGGACTGGAGATTCATACCTCGCCCAAGCTCGGCAGGGTTTGCCTACCCGTCGGATCGACCCCCCCCTCGGTCGTCTTCGGGGACGCAATCGTCGGCGACGAGCGCCTCGCGACCTTCCTGGCGCTCCGCGCGATCAAGCTCGTGCGCGTCAAGGCTTCCACGCTCGGCCGCTCGACCCCGGGGGACTTTGCCCTGCTCGTGTCGGCGTGGCTTAAGTGCTTCAACCCGAGTTGGCAACCGCAGGGGATCAACGCAGCGGCGCTCGCGACGGCCGTGACGAAGGTCCGCGCCGCGTTGCCGCACGATCTCGACCCCGATGTCGGAGCCCTGGCGCTCGAGATCGCGTCCAACATGGGGACGCGCCAGGCGACGGTCGCCCCGGGCGGGGTGGCGTGGGCGAACCGCGCCGCGCTCCTGGCCCTCGGAGACCCGGCCGCCGCCCTCGACGCCATCGCCGTGGCCGGCGGCGCATCGGCCGGCGCGCCTCGCGACCCGAAGGACCGCGCCGCCTGGATCGCGCGCACGCCCGAAGCCCGCGACCTCGTCGCCTTCGGCGTCACCGACGCCTTCGCCGACGCGCGCGCCCGGTTGGGCCTCGACTGAGACGGAGTTCTTGCGAAACATCGGCCCTGAAGCTAGGCCATGCGGCCCTCATGAGCAGCACCTCGCGTCCTCACGCGCTCCGCAATGTCGCGATCGTCGCCCACGTAGACCACGGCAAGACCACGCTGGTCGACCAGATGCTGTGGCAAGCCGGGACGTTCCGGGCCAACGAGGTCGTCCAGGAGCGCGTCATGGACTCGAACGACCTCGAGCGCGAGCGCGGTATCACCATCCTGGCCAAGAACACGAGCGTCCGCTGGCGCGGAGCCGGGGGGACCGGCACGGCGACGAAGATCAACGTGATCGACACGCCGGGGCACGCCGACTTCGGCGGCGAGGTCGAGCGCACGCTCCTCATGGCCGACGGCGCGCTCCTCCTCGTCGACGCGGCCGAGGGGCCCCTGCCGCAGACTCGCTTCGTGCTGCGAAAGTGCCTGGAGCTGGGGTTCCCCGTCATCGTCGTCATCAACAAGATCGATCGGTCCGACGCGCGCCCGCAGGAGGTGCACGAAGCCGTCTTCGACCTGTTTTGCGACCTCGACGCCACGGAGGCGCAGCTCGATTTCCCCTTGCTCTATGCGATCGGGCGCGAGGGCGTCGCGAAGCGCTCGCTCGATGATCCCTCGACGACGCTCGCCCCCCTGTTCGAGACGATCCTGGAAAGGGTGCCGCCGGCCCCCGGCGACCCGGCCGCACCCTTGCAGATCCTCGTCAGCAACGTCGACCACGACGACTACTTGGGGCGACTGGCGATCGGACGCATCGTCGCCGGGTCCGTCCGGGCAAACCAGCCCGTCGGCGTCGTCAAGGACGGGCGCACCGTCAAGTCCGCAGTCAAGGTCCTCTCGACGTTCGAGGGGCTCAAGCGGACGGTCGCGCAGGAAGCGGAGGCCGGCGAGGTCGTCGCCATTGCGGGAATCGAGGACGTCGACGTCGGGGACACGGTCGTAGACCAGGCGCCCGAGTGGGAGTCGCGCGCGCTTCCCCGGATACACGTCGAGCAGCCGACCATCAAGATGCGCGTCGGGGTCAACACGTCGCCCTTCGCCGGCAAGAGCAAGCAGACGAAGTTTCTCACGAGCCGGCACCTGCGCGAACGCCTGGTGCGCGAGACGCGCCGCAACCTGGCGATCCGGGTCGAAGAGACCGAGTCCCCCGACACGTTCCTCGTGCTCGGCCGCGGCGAGCTCCAGCTCGCGATTCTGGTCGAGACGATGCGCCGCGAGGGCTACGAGATGCAGCTCGGCAACCCCGAGGTCGTCACGCGCGTCGTCGCGCCGACCTCGGCCGGCGACGAGGACCCGGCGGAGCCCGTCCTGTGCGAGCCCATGGAGCTCGTCGTGATCGACGTACCCGATCAGTTCATCGGCGTCGTCACCGAGCGACTGGGCGAACGACGCGGGCGCATGGTGAAGATGTCCAACCCGGGATACGGGCGCGCGCGGCTCGAATACCGCATCCCGAGCCGCGGCATGATCGGATTTCGCGGCGAGATCCTGACGGCGACCCGCGGAACGGCGCTTCTCAACTCGCTCTTCGACGGCTGGGAGGCTTGGGGGGGACCGATGATGAAGCGGGCCACGGGAGCGATCGTCGCGGACCGCGCCGGCTCGGCTACGCCGTACGCCCTGCACCACCTGCAGCCACGTGGGACCTTCTTCGTGGCGCCGGGAGCCGATGTTTACGAGGGGATGGTCGTCGGCGAGCACAATCGGCCGAACGACACGGACGTCAACGTGATCAAAGAGAAGAAGCTTTCCAACGTGCGCAATCACGGCAAGGACGAGAACGTCCTCTTGGCGCCGCCGCGCGTCCTCACGATCGAGACGGCGATGGAGTGGATCGACGCCGACGAGCTCGTGGAGGTCACTCCCGACGCGGTGCGCGTCCGCAAGGGCATCTTGGATACATCGCGCCGCCCACGTCGCAGCGAGGCCATCGAGGACGCGCAAAGCGTAAGCTGAGGGGGTGAGGACCGTCGTGACCTTCCGCCGGGCCGTCGCAGCCATGGCGCTCGTCCTCGCGTCCGGACCCAGGCCGTCCAGAGCAGCGTCCTCGTCGTCGGACGAGCTGGTGCGGCAGGCTCGCGCGCACGAGGCATCCCACGAGGACGACCTCGCGCTCAAGCGCTACGCCGAAGCGCTGACGGTCGACTCCACGAACGCAGACGCGTGGATGGGCCTCGGCGCGCTCCGCATGCGACTCGGGGAAGCCGCGGAGGCCGAGCGCGTCTACGCAACCGCCCTCACCCGGGTTCCGTCGCTCCGCGGCGCACTCTTCGGTCGTGCCCACGCGCGCTGGGCGCTCGGCCGGCACGAAGAGGCCGAGGCCGACCTCGACGCGTACGCCACGCTCGAGGGGGACCTCGCCGCGCTTCGCGAGCTCTCGACCTGGTTCGGAGCCGACCAGCGGGTGCCCGCGCAGCTGGCCACCTGGCGGCGGCTACACGCCTACGCGGCGGGGACCGGCGACGTCGCCTTCGAGCGCGAGGCCCGGCGCATGGTGCGGGCGCTCGTCATCCTGGTCGACGGAGCCGACCCCGCGTCCACACCAGCAGACTGGACCGCGACGCGACGCGCCCTCGCCGCCATCGCGCGGCGCGGAGGCTGACGGTCAGGCCGATTCGAGAATTTCGTGCGATGCGCGGATCACCGCCGTGCGCACGCGCGAGAGGACGCGGTCGCCGTTGCAGAGCACGTGAAGGGGCTCGCGCACGTCCCAACCGACGACGGGCAGCTCTACCAGCGCGCCGGTGGCGAGGAGCCTGCCGGCCGCCAGCGCCGGACCGAAGACCACATGGTCGGTCTGGGAAGCGAACTCGAGCGCCGCCCCGATGGTCTGCACCTCGTGCGCGATCCAGCGCTCTTCCCACGAAAGGGGACAGTTGTCGTTGAGCGCCACGAAGCGATCACCGCCCGTCTTCGTCGGCCCGATGAACGGCAGCGGGCGCACCCGGTCCGTCGTCAGAGGCAGCGGCTCGAGCTGCTTGGCGAGCGCGGGACGGGCGAGGAGGACGACTCGAAAAGACCCCACCTGCTCGCTCGTCCACGCCGCCGGGCGGTTTTCGATCCCGCCCGGCACGAGCGCGATGTCGAAGACATTCTCGGCCACGTACGCCCGCATGTACGCGGGAGCGACCTCGAGCCCCCGCACCCGCACCCTGGGCAGCCCGGCGGCGATGGCCGGGAGGATGTGCGCGACGAGGTACGACGGACCCGCCACCGTGAGTTCGAGGGCCGGAGCCTGATCCTCGCGCACGCAGTTGGTGGCGCGCAGCTCCTCGATGGCGTTCGCGATCCGCGGCAAGACCTGACGCCCGGCGGCCGTCGGCGCGACCCCCCGAGCACCGCGCGACAGGAGGCGCACCCCGAAGTGCCGCTCGAGGCGCGCGATGGCCTTGCTCACCTGCGAGGGCGTGACGCGCAGCTCCCTCGCCGCGCCCGAGATGGAGCCCGTGCGCTGGACGGCGAGCAGGGTGAGAAGGTCGGCTAGGCGGAGCTCGGGAAGGGCGGTCAAGTGCGATGTCTACGTGGGGGTGGCGCCATCGGTTTCGCGGATGCCACCGGGACCCTATGGGCCTACACCCCCTTTCGCCCTCAACGCAAAGCAAACGCGGCGACGCCGAACCCGCCCGCTACCCAGACCACCCCGCGCGGATCGTCCGACACCACGGCGACCGCGCGCCCGTCCGAGTCCAAGTGCTCCTGGACCGCGCCGATCCGGGCGACCAGGGAAGCGCGGCCGGAGACGTCGAGCCGAACGAGCGCGGTCGTATCGTCCGCGTCCGAGTACGTCGCCGCCACGAGAGTCCCTTCGTCGTCGACGAACGTCAGCGCCGTCACCCGGCCCTCCCACTTGAACGACCTCCACTGGGCGTCCCCGGTGCGGCGGACGACCCCTCCCGCCGTAGGGTACGCGATGCACCGATCGCGGACCGCGAGGCGCGCCGCCCCCATCGGCTCGAGGGGACCTTGCGCCGGCTCACGATCGACCGTGCCGTCCGCCGCCACCCGCACGACGCCGGTCGGTCGTCGTGCGGCGTCGACGGTGACCGCCGTCACTCCTCCGGTAAGATCTCCCGCGACGGCTCCCACGGCCCCCCCCACGGTCAAGGGAGTCGCCACGCCGCCGCCGTCCAGCGGGGCACGCCACAAGCCGCCCGCTCGAGTCAGCGTCCAAAGGACCTGAGAGCCGATCGCGACGTCGACCGCTGTCACACCCTTGGCCAGCGGGACAAAGTGTGCGCCATCGTCCGTCGACCCATACGCCTGGCCGTCGGCCGTGACGACCGCCACCCGGCCGGCGCTCACCGACACGCTCCTGACGTCTCCGGTGAGTCCGACCGCCGCCACCGGCGAACGCGTGCCTTCGAGATCGACGTGATGGAGCTCGGCCGCACCCGACTCACTCCGCACCGCCACTAGGGCACCGCGACCCGCACACGCAATGGCCGTCGCCGCCGGGAGCTGCACGGGCGCGCCGACGCGTGGCCAGGGCACGGCAGCCCAGCCCACGCCGAGCGGCTCGTCCGCAGCAAACCGGTCGTCGAGGAGAGCTTCCCCCTCGAAGTCACCCTCGTCGTCCGCGTCGAGGCTCGGGAGGTCCTCGTCGCGGAGCTCCTCGTCCTCGTCGACCGGGCCCTCCTCACCGGCGTCCAGCCCCCCGGCCGCAACCCCCTCACCGAGGCCGAGGTCCTCCTCCACGGGGACACTTCCGTCGGCATCGTCGCCTCCGGCAGCGGGGCTCTGATCGAGATCGATGACGTCGGGCCCGACGTCCAAATCCGGGTTGTCGGCAAGCTCATTGAGCCAACCCGACTCCTGTGGATCGTCGACGTCGACGTCGGCCGGGTCGACCGGGTCCTGCTCGGCTGTGGCGTCGTCGAGCGGCAGCCCCCCCTCGCCTTCCCCTGCCTCCTCGAGCTCCTCTTCCGTTCGGGGGTCTTCGACGTCCTCGGCCCCGCCGTCCATCGGCGGAAGATCTTCGAGCGGCTCGTCGAGCTTCGGATCGAGCTCGCCACGGGGGCGAAGCGGAGGCGCCGGCATCTGAACGCAAATGAGCTAACGAGTGGCCGGCGCTTGTCAAACCGTGCGACGGACCCGTCGCGCCCGCCGTGTACTAAACGCACATGGTACGATAGAAATGCACGTGAGACGTGCATGTGCCGCGCGTTCCTGCCTGACCGCATCAACATGCCCCACCGGGCCACGCGGAGGGAGCCGATGTCGACGACGCGCGAGGAAATGCGACGCGAGCTCAAGGAGCTCACCAAGCTCGCGGAAACAATGCGCAAAGAGGCCGCGCCTGACAGCCGGCCCCCCTACGCGCATCTACTCGAACCCGAAAACAACCTCGCACCGCCGACGCCCGATCGACCTCTGAGCGTCTCGAGTGTCACGGTCCCACCCGTGGTGCAGCCCTCGGTGCCGCCGCCAGCGACGGACGTCGACGATTTTCCACCGCTGCGCCGCGGCCGCAAAGGCCTCATGGCGGTCGCGGTGGGCGGTGCCCTCGTCGTGGCCCTGGTCGGCGGCGCGGCTGTCGGTCGGTCGGTGACCTCGCATCGGGCTGCGGCCAATGCGGCGATCCCGGTCTCGACCGGCCCAGTGCAGGGGCCCCTCGTGGTGGACCCTCCGCAGGATCCACTGCCGGCGCAGGCCCCGCCCGCCCAGGCCCCCGCGGATCCGCCCGCTCCTCCGGTGGTTGCCGCGGTCGCAGCAGCGGCGAATCCAGCGCCCGCGACGCCCCCCGCTGCCACTCCGGCGGCGCATCGTCGCGCCGGCGGGGGGGCTCCGCACCGCGCAGCCAAGCTCGCTGCGGCGCCCAAGAGCGCGGCAGGCGACGCCCCGGCGGCGGCCGCCGAAAATGACGCACCCGCGCCGGCGCCCGCGAAGGCCACACCGGTGGCGAAGGCGGCGGTCGTCCCGCTCGCGGCGCCGGCCGCCGCGCCCGCCGGTGGGTCAAACGACTCGCTAGAGGACATGATCCGTAAGGCAGTCGCGTCGACCCCGGCCAAGAAGTAGCCCCCCATCCGGCGTTTGCCGGCGGGTGCGAAAGCGCAGCGCTTGCGCGCGCAGGCCCGCGCAGCCGGGGCACGCCTGGCGCGCAAGGACCTGAGGCAAAGCTACTCACTGTGTGTCGCGAAGGCGACGCCCTGCGGGAAACACGACGCGGCTGCCATGGGCCCGCGCTCGATTTTGTGCGGGGCGCGGGCGGTTCTTGCGTCGGCACGGAGCGTGCTTCAGCCATGGCTGGAGTTTTCTCGAGCAGCAGCCATGTCCGAGCGCGCGCATTTCTGGGTTCGTCTGGTGGGTCTGGCATTGATTCTTGCCGCGCAGTTTGTGCCCCGGCTCTGGAATGGCGCCCCGCTGGCGCCAAGCCCCGTCACCGCCGCGGACATCGCCCGCTGAGCCGGCCCCGGTTGCATCCTGCAGGGCGGCGCGTAGCCTCCACGGGGTCTTGCGACTGATCGTCCTCTCGCGCAACGCGACGCTCTACTCGACGAGCCGCCTCGTCCTCGCGGCGCGCGCGCGTGGGCATCAGGTGCTCGTGGCCGATCCACTCGACTTCCGCATCGTCATCACCCGCGGCCGCCCGTCCCTCTACCTGGGCGACCGGCCCGCGCCGCAGACCGATTTGGTGCTCCCCCGCATCGGGGCTTCGATCACGAACTACGGTCTCGCCGTGGTGCGGCAGTTCGATCTGATGGGCGTGCCGGTCCTCAATACGGCCCTCGCGATCGCCCGGTCTCGCGACAAGCTGCGCGCGATGCAGCTTCTCACCAAGAAGAACATCGACGTCCCGGTTACCGTTTGTGCGCGAACGCCGGACTCGATCGATCAGGCGCTGGCGCTCGTGGGCGGCGCGCCGTGCATCGTCAAGCTTCAGCAAGGCGCGCAGGGGATCGGCACGATGATCGCCGAGACACCCCAGGCGGTCACGTCGTTGCTCGAGACCTTGTGGGCGATGGGGCAGGACATCGTCCTGCAGCAGTACATTGCCGAGGCCAAGGGGCGCGATCTGCGCGCCCTCGTCGTCGGAGGTCGGGTGGTCGCCTCGATGCGACGTCAGGCGAAGGCAGGCGAGTTTCGTTCCAACCTGCATCGTGGGGGCCTCGGCGTGCACGTCCCGCTCGACGACGGCTACCGCCGCGCCGCCGTCGCGGCCACGCGAGTCATGGGTCTCGAGGTCGCCGGCGTCGACATGCTGGAGACGCGCGAGGGAGCGAAAATCCTCGAAATCAACAGCTCGCCCGGGCTCGAGGGGATCGAGCGCGCCAGCGGGGTCGACGTGGCGGCCGCCATCGTTGCGCACGCCGAGCGGTACCTCGCGCGGCATGGGCGTCGCAAACACCCGACGACGCTCGACGACGAGCGGCGCCTCTCGCGCATCCGGACGCTGCCCGCACCCGTTCGTCGCAGGGCCGGCGCGAGCGGGGGTTAGGCCCCGGTGCGAGTCGAACGCGACGGGGCGGTCGCCGTCTGGACACTGACCCGCCCCCACGTCAAGAACGCGCTCGATCACACAACCCTTGCCGCCATGGCTTCCGCGCTCGCGGCCGCCCGGTCCGACCGCTCCTTACGCGCCGTCGTGCTGACCGCCGACGGCGACTCGTTTGCCTCGGGCGGCGATCTGCGCGAGCTCCGCTCCTCCGTGACCCGCGCGCAGGGCGTGCGCATCGCCGAAGCCGGCCGCCGAGTGTGCGACGGCATCCTCCGCTTGCCCATCCCGGTGGTCGCCGCTCTTCCGGGGCCGGCGCTCGGCGGCGGCGCGGAGCTCGCACTCGCGTGCGACATCCGCGTCGCGGAGCGTCAGGCCACCCTCGGTTTTCGGCACGCCCGCATGGCCGTGACGACCGCGTGGGGCACGCTCCCCAAGCTGGTCGCGACCGTAGGCGCAGGTGCCGCCGCACGCTTGCTGCTCGCGGGACACGACGTCGGCGCCGAAGAGGCGCTCCGTTTGGGTCTCGTCGACGCCGTGACGGACCCGGGGGAAGGCCTGATCACCGCGAAGTCCTGGGCGTTCGACGCCGCGCTCCTGGCTCCGCTGGCGGTTTCGGGGCTCAAGAGGTTGCTCGGCGACGCACTTGGGCCCCGCGCTCGTTCCCGCGCCCTCGAGCGACGGCTGTTCGAGGCGACGTGGACCAGCGCGGACCACCGCGAGGCCGTCGAAGCGTTCTTCGAACGCCGCGCCCCCGCCTGGCGAATGCGCTGACGGGAGCGGCCCGCCGCGCTACATACGGGGGCGCTCATGGAGAACACTACTCCTCGCGTCGGCTACTACGGGCCCTTCGGGGGTCGCTTCGTAGCCGAAACGCTGGTGCCCGCGCTCGACGAGCTGTCGAGCGCCTTCGACACGATCGTCTGCCGCGAGCCGTTCCAGAGCGAGTGGCGCGCGCTGCTCGCCACGTACGTCGGGCGCCCCACGCCGCTCTTCGAAGCGACGCGGCTCGCGCGAGCGATCGATCCTGAGGGACGCCACCTCTCGCGCCTCTGGCTCAAACGCGAGGATCTCTGTCACACCGGCGCGCACAAGATCAACAACGCGCTCGGGCAGGTTCTCCTCGCGAAGAAGATGGGCAAGACGCGAATCATCGCCGAAACGGGCGCGGGGCAACACGGCGTGGCGACGGCGACCGCCTGCGCGCTCTTCGGACTGCCCTGCGAGGTGTTCATGGGGGCGCAAGACATCGCCCGGCAGGCGCCCAATGTCGGCCGGATGAAGCTCCTCGGAGCGCGGGTCATTCCCGTCGAGAGCGGGGCGCGCACTCTCAAGGACGCGATGAACGAGGCCCTTCGCGACTGGGTTACCAACGTCCGCACCACGCACTATTGCATCGGCAGCGCGGCGGGCCCTCATCCGTACCCCGAGCTCGTCGCCGTTCTCCAAAGTGTGATCGGCGAAGAGGCGCGCGCGCAGGTGACGGCGGCCCACGGAGGGCTGCCCGACGCAGCGGTGGCATGCGTCGGCGGTGGATCGAACGCGATCGGCCTTTTCCGAGGCTTCGTGGGGGACGGCGCCGTGGCGCTCGTCGGCGTCGAGGCAGCTGGCGACGGGGTCTCGACGGGCCGACACGCGGCCACGCTGGGGGCCGGGCGCGTCGGCATCCTGCACGGGTCGAAGAGCTACGTCCTTTGCACCGACGGCGGGCAGATCCTCGAAGCCCACTCCATCAGCGCCGGGCTCGACTACCCCGGCGTCGGCCCCGAGCACGCCTGGCTCAAGGAGACGGGCCGCGCCTCGTACGTCTCGGCAACCGACGCGGAGGCGCTCGCCGCCGTGGCGCTCGTCGCCCGCTCCGAGGGGATCATCCCCGCCCTCGAGACGGCCCACGCGTTCGCGCGCGTCGGCGACGTCGCGCGCCGCCTCTCGTCCGAGCGCGGACGGCCCGTGGCGATCGTCCTCGGACTCTCGGGTCGAGGGGACAAGGACCTGGCCACCCTGCTCGACCGCCTCGTGGACGGGGGGCCTTCATGAATCGGCTCGACGCCACGTTCGCGCGCGGTCACAAGGTGCTGGTGGCCTATCTGTGCGTCGGCGATCCGAGCGTCGCCGAGAGCGTCGAGCTGGCGCTCGCGTGCGCGCGAGCCGGGGCCGACGTTCTCGAGCTGGGCGTCCCGTTCAGCGATCCGACGGCCGACGGGCCCGCGATCGCCCAAGCGAGCCAACGCGCGATCGCCGCGGGCGGCGGCCTGGAAGCATCGTTGCGAGCGGCGCGCGCCGTCCGCGCCGCCGAGCCCGACGTCGGGATCGTCCTCTTCGGGTACTACAATCCGCTCTTCGTCCACGGCGAGGAGCGCGTCGCCCGCGAGGCGGCCGAAGCCGGCGTGGACGCCCTCCTCGTCGTGGACCTCCCGGTCGAGGAGGGGACCACGTTGCGTGCCGCAGCGTGCCAGCGAGGCGTGGGCGTCGTGCCGCTCCTGGCGCCGACGAGCAAGGCCGATCGGATCGCCGCCGCCAAGGCGTCCGCCGTGGACGGCTACGTTCCGTTCGTATACTACGTTTCGCTGACGGGCGTCACGGGCAGCGCGGCGCTCGACGCGAAGGAAGCCGGCGTCCGCGCGGGGAGGCTGCGCTCGGAGGTGGGCCGCCCCGTCGTAGTGGGCTTCGGGATCGACTCGGGCGCGAAGGCCCGTGCGGCGGCCCAGACCGCCGACGGCGTGGCGGTGGGTACCGCCCTGGTCCGCGCCATCGAGGCCGGGCGGAATCCCCGTGACCGGCGCCACGCGGTCGAGCGTCTGGTGCATGAGCTGCGCAAGGGAGTCGACGCAACCGGGCCGACGTGACCGTCGCCGACGCCCGCCCCGACGGGGCTCAGGCGCGCTATTCTTCTTCTCCTCCGATAGCTGCGGGCCATGCTGATTCTCTGCGTATCCGACATCCACGGCCACCTCGACGCGCTTCGCGCGGTCCTCGCCACCGCCGAAAGGCGCAGCTTCCAGAAGCTTCTCGTCGCGGGGGACATCGTCTTTCCAGGCCCCGAACCTCTCGAAACCTGGCGAAGGCTGACCTCCGCCGGAGCGACAATGGTCCTCGGCCTCACCGACCGGGCCGTCGCGACGCTGGACCCGGCGGCGCTCCATCCACGGAGCGGCCACGAGCGCGAACGCCTGGACCAGATGCGGGCAACGCGGGCGGCGCTTGGGGACCTCATCCTTCAGCGGATTCGACGGCTACCTACGCACGCGCGAGTCCCGCTCGAGGACGGCGGGGAGCTCCTGCTGGTCCACGGCTCTCCGGCGGATCCGGCCGAGGCGCTCACGCACGACATGAACGACGAGGAAGTCAACGCCCTCTTGGGCGACGACCCGGCGGACGTTGTCGTTTGCGGGGCGAGCCACGTGCCGTTCGATCGGATGGTCGGCGGGGTTCGCGTCGTCAACGTGGGCAGTGTCGGTGAGGCGCCCGGCGCCGGGGTTCGCATTGCCCACGCCACGTGGATCGAGTCCACCCCCCGGGGCATCCAGGTCGAGCCCATCGTGGTGCCTCTCGAGGCGCCGCCCGCCCAGGCGGCTCGCCGCTGAAAGTACGTCGACGAATCGGCGACCACGTCACGAAGAAGTGGATCTGACACCGCTCCGCCTGCCACGATCCGAGTCGTGACCCGACCCGGCCTGGCCAAGGCGCGCTCGCTGCCGCTCGTGACCGCCCGTTCCACGCTGCTGGTGCGCGCCTCCGACGCACGATGGCGGGACCTCTTCGCACGTGCCGACGTCGTTAGCGAAGGGGCCGTCCGCGCTGAGGCGCACGGGAGGATCTGGTACGGCTCGACGAGCCTCATCCTGGCCGTTGACGAAGGGGACCCAACTTACGTAGCGTCGCTGGCCGAGCGCGACGTGCACGTGCGCCTTCGCGCTGTCCGAACCGCGTGCCGAGAAGCGAGCCTTCGCGCTCCCGCGCGCCTGGGGCGCTTCGTCTGCGAAGTCCGTATCACGAAGGGCGTCGACGGGGTGAGGATTGACGTCGACGTCCA
>Ga0070735_10002664_pt1 | contig 16038 bp, 13 predicted proteins | sample Coa_R1_FD_66443 | JGI IMG/M metagenome (GOLD analysis project Ga0070735, IMG submission 66443) | Surface soil microbial communities from Centralia Pennsylvania, which are recovering from an underground coalmine fire - Coalmine... | ecosystem: Environmental > Terrestrial > Soil > Unclassified ... | reverse complement strand
TGAGTAGCGTTGGGCATACCGATCCAATCATTCTCACTTCGGTGAACGAGGTTTTGTGAGTCCGCATCGCTGGTCGTGCACTATCGTCTTCGTCCTGGTTCTTAGCCTGCTTGCACCTGCTCAGGAAAAAAATGCCGACCCGGTAATGACGGCTATGCGGCAGGAATTGATCCGGTCTTTTCAAAATCTCAGGCAGACGTCCGTTCCACCGTATTTTCTCTCGTACCAACTCACAGACAACCATGCGCAGGAGATTTCCGCTTCCTTCGGCGCTTTGACGGGCAGTACCGAACGCGTCTCGCGATTGCTTGACATCGACCTGCGCGTTGGTGAGCACAACTTGGATAACACCCATCCTCTACGAGAAGGAACGCCGTTTCGGGACATGGCCGAACGCTTCGGCGGCCAGAAAATCCCACTGGATGGCGATGCCGACGCCCTGCGGGTCGCCTGTTGGCGTGAAACCGAGCGCAAATATCGACAGGCCTTGCAGCGATTCGAGCAGGTGAAATCTAACGTTCAAGTCAAGGTGGAGCAGGAAGATCGCTCACCCGATTTCTCTCCCGAACCTGCCGAGGTTTACTTCGAAGCTCCGGCAACATTGCACTTTGATACGGCAAAGTGGGAACAAAAACTCCGCCGGTACACCACTGCCTTTACGCAGCACAAGGAGGTTATCGAAGGCAACGCCGAGGTTATTGCTGAGGTCGAGACTCGCCGTTATGTCAATAGTGATGGCAGCCAAGTCCGGACCTCTTCTCCTTTCTATCGAATCATCATCAGCGCGGCGGCCAAAGCCGATGATGGAATGGTTCTGCCCCTTCATCAGACCTACATGTCCTTCACGCCCGAAGACCTTCCCGACGACGCAACTGTGATGAAGGACGTGGACCACATGGTCCAAACCCTCCTCGCATTGGAAAAAGCGCCGGTCGCCGATCCTTATACCGGCCCGGCAATTCTTTCGGGCCGGGCCAGCGCCGTCTTCTTTCATGAAATTTTCGGCCACCGCATCGAGGGACAGCGGCAGAAGAACGAAGACGAAGCCCAGACATTTAAGAAGAAGGTCAATCAGCTGGTACTGCCCGAGTTTTTGTCAGTCTATTCAGATCCAGGCCTTCGCCGAATCGCCGGGGTTGACCTCGTCGGCTACTATCCCTACGACGACGAAGGCGTCAAAGCACAGCGGGTGACTGTCGTCGACAAAGGCATTCTTAAGAACTTCCTCATGTCGCGAGCGCCTATTGAGGGGTTTGATCATTCGAACGGACACGGTCGGCGGCAACAGGGATTCAAGGTCGTTGCTCGCCAATCAAACCTGGTCGTGGAATCTTCCAGGCACTCCTCGCGCGACGCGTTGAAGAAGGAACTGATCGATCAGATTAAGGCTTCCAACAAGCCTTATGGACTGTTGTTCGATGACATTGAGGGTGGTTTTACGTTCACTCAGCGGGTGCTCCCCAACTCATTTAACGTCCGTCCAACGGTCGTTTACCGCGTTTATCCCGACGGCAAGGAGGAACTGGTTCGCGGTGTCGACCTGATTGGCACTCCGTTGATCGCATTCAGCAAGATTGTTGCGGCTGACGATGACGTTGCAGTCTTTAACGGCGTTTGCGGCGCCGAGTCGGGATGGGTCCCCGTCTCTGCGACCTCCCCGGGAATACTCGTGTCACAGATCGAAGTGCAGCGCAAAGAGAAGTCGCAGGAACGTGCCCCGTTGTTGCCGCCTCCGCCCTCAATCCGGGAGAAACAACAATGATCAGCAAACATCTCCTGCGGGTACTTTGCGGAACCCTGATTCTTCCCGTCGCCGCTGCGGCCGCCGACAAGGATGATGTGCCCATGCGGGCCATGAAGGACGAATTGCAGCGCTCGATGACTCAGCTTCGGCTGCAACAAATGGACAAGCCTTACTTCCTTGCGTACCGGATGGATGAGATCAACGATACCGAGATCTCCGCAACTCTCGGCAGCCTCACCAACTCGCAACCGGGCCGGATGCGCATGATCGGAGTCGAAGTCCGGGTCGGAGACTATTCACTCGATAACAGTAATTTCTTCTCCGCGCGCAGCTTCGCTAGTGGAGTCTCGGGGATGTTCAGCTCCATCAGCCAGGCTCCGCTTGATGACAACTACCAACAGATTCGCCGCCAGTTCTGGCTCGCTACCGACACGCAATACAAGAAAGCGCTCGAAGATCTCTCTGCCAAGCGCGCAGCCCTGCAACTGCGCAAGCGGTCGGATGAGGTCCCCGACTTCAGCAAGGAATCACCAACCTCAGTGAATGAGGCGCCTGGTTCCCCGCAGGTTAACGTGCGCGACCTCGAGTCTCTCGCTCGCGACTTGTCTGCAGTGTTCAAAGCCGATCCGGATATCTTCAACTCGTCGGTCGATCTTGAATATCGTGATTTCTATACCCGCTACGTGAACAGTGAAGGGTCCTTCTTCACGCAGTATCAGCCGATCCTCAAGCTGAAGATCACAGCCGAGACGCAGGCCCCTGATGGTTTGCCGATTTCCGACTCCATCGAGATCTATGGCCGTGCGATCGCTGATCTGCCGTCCAAAGAAGCCTTGCTGAAGCGTGCGCACAACTTGGCGGAAAGCATTCTTAAGTTGCGCTCTGCCTCTTCAGTCGAAAGCTACAATGGCCCAGTCTTGTTCGAGGGCGAGGCCGCAGCCGAGGCTTTCAGCCAGCAATTCGCCACCGGCCTGATGGCGGTGCGCACTCCAATCAGTGACGACCCGCGTTTCGAAGCTTACTTTAGTCAGATGATGTCGCAGCTGGGCGGCGCTTCGTTTGTCGATAAAGTTGGGGGCCGGGTTCTTCCAGAATTCTTGAGTGTGACTGACAATCCTTTGCAAGATGAATTCAAGAATGCACGCCTTCTAGGAAGTTACAAGATCGACGATGATGCCGTCGCTTCGCGTGAAACCAAACTCGTAGATCACGGTGTGTTGAAGACACTTCTTGCGACCCGCGTCCCGGTGCGTACCATTCCTCACAGTACCGGCAGCCGCCGTGGATGGGGGCCGTCGCCGAGCAACCTGTTCGTCACCGCTGACAAATCTCTCAACACTGAAGACCTTCACAAGGAACTCCTGCGCCGCGCGAAAGAACGCGGGTTGGACTACGGCATCGTCGTTCGCCACCTCGGCGGCGGTGGTGCGGCGGGGTCGTTCATGCGCATGACCGTTCGAATGGCAATGCAATCTGAGGGTGGTTACTCCGACTCGCTGGCGCAGGTTTATAAACTCTATCCCGATGGTCACGAAGAGTTAGTCAAAGGTCTGGAGATCGCCGAGATCACTCCTGCGACTTTCAAGGAGATCGCCGCTGCCGGTGACACGCCGTTCGTTTACACCGAAGAGTTCGTGCCACGTCTTGGCGCCTTCTTCTCCCTGGGCACTGCTGCCACTTCGAACGTTCCGGTCGTCTCTAGCGTCGTTCCGTCATTGTTGTTTGAAGAACTCTCGTTGACCAAGACCCAAGGCCCGTTTCCCAATCCTCCAATTTCACCCTCGCCGCTGGCCAAAGAGTAGAAACGAGCCAGTGCGGTTTCTTAGCTCCTGCACGTGACTTTTGTCCCACATACCTTATTCTCTTGTTTCATCGCACCGACGGAAGATCTGATTTTCCTCCTCCCCATCGGCGATCCCATGCTATACTCCCGCTCGTCTGGCTTCGCCGGATAATGGGGAGTGCTCCTTAACGTTGTTCCCTCTGAGGAGGCGCTATGCCCCGGAAATCCCTGCTGATCACTCTCACGCTGCTTCTCTGCGCACTCACGGTTTCGGCCGTGGCTCGCGACCTCATTCCTGCCGGCACTCTCTTGACCTGCACGCTGGATGAGCCGAACTTTTCACCGAAAACCGCCATGATCGGCGACCCCGTGCTCTGTCACTTGGGGCCTCTGGGCAACTTCGGACATTCCGTGTTTCCGCGGGGCGCTATGCTGGGTGGTCATTTGGAGGATTTTAAGGCTCCCGGTCACTTCGTCGGCAAGGGTTCGATGGCGCTGGAATTCGATCGCATGATTTTGCCCAACGCCGAGGTTCTTCCTCTCTCCGCCAAAATCATTGCCGCGCCACACATGAAAGTCGATGCGCAAGGTGAAATCAAGGGCAAAGGTCATCCCAAACGCGACGCCATCGAATGGATGATTCCTGTCCTTTGGCCGATCAAAATCATCACCCTGCCGGCTCGTGGCCCATATCCTGCACTCAAAGGGGAGTCGCGCATTTCTCTCCGCCTGATGGAAGATGTCGAGGTTCCGTTCCCAACGGCCCGCAGTTCGATTCCAGCTCCGCCGTGGGCGAATCCGACCGGAGATCACGCCTCCTACTCGCCCTCTTACTATGGGAGGCCCGTGTCGGCTTCGGTTACGCAGCCGCTTACAGTAACCCCGGCCTACTACAGCCAGCCAGTTGTCCAAACGCCGCAAGTCGCCGTGGCGAACGATCGCCTAAGTGATCGACCAACTACGGTGATCGCTATGAAGAGCGGCACCGCCTTCCTGGCGCGAGACTATTGGGTGCAGAACGGCCAGCTTCAATGCGTCTCGCAGAGCGGCGAACAGTCGAAGTTTCCACTCGAGCAGGTGGATTTGTTCGAAACCACTCGTGTGAACCGCGAACGCAATATCGACTTTGTCCTGCAATCGCGCGACGCAGTCGAACAATGATGAGAGCGTCGGCCTAGCCCCGAAAAATCCTGCTGCCCCACTTCTCGTATTTTTTGCGAGATGTGGGGCTTTTTTATTTGCACTACACTCATCCTGTCCTTCAAAAAAATCCTTTGCCCAGTCTGCGCGAACTCGCCCTGGTATCAACTTTTGTGGCGAGCTTATATTCTGCCAAGGCATCGGAGCTGCCCGCTGTTGCGCCGCGTTTTGCCGTCCCTATCTTATGTACCGACAGCCAACTTGGGGCTCGAACCCGAACCCGCGGAACAGCAGTGATAGTCAGTTCCACCGGGATCATTGTCACCGCTGCACATGTAGTCTCCGGTTCCCAACCTCCCTGCAAGTTGACCGCCGTCATTCCCAATGCCGAATGGAGCCGCGCTTCAGCGTTTCGTCCTTTCTTACTCGAATCATGTTCTACAAATGAGCTTTTGGACATTGCGCTTTGTCACATTCAGCCGATCGGAACTGGGGGAGAATGGTCGTGGGTACAAGCGGCACGAGTGCGGATTGAAATTCCTCCTGCCGAATCACTAATCACCATCACCGGATTCACTGGTTGGGGATTTTTTCCGACCGTGGTGCGAGCTCGTATGATTTCGCCACGCCAGAGGTATCGCAGGCAGGACGGCTGTTATTGTGATTTTGCTGTCGATGCGGTCACACATGAGGGAATGAGTGGAAGCCCGCTTGTGACCGAAGAGGGCGATGTGATCGGCCTGATCACCACCGCCGGCAGCGGTAAATTCCGAGGAATCTCCTTTGGAACAACATTTGAGGGTGCTGCTGCATTCCTGCGCAAGGCCGGATTGTTGGTCCCACCAATTCAGAAATAAAAATCACTCGTACCGTAAGGCCTCGATTGGATCCAACTTTGATGCCCTTATTGCCGGCAACATGCCACTTGCGAGTCCAACCAACGCAAGAATGACTGTGGCCACAATTAGCGTACCCGGATCCAGCATCAGCCGTATATCACCCGCCTCGGCGTGTTTCGCCATTGCGCTGTATAACGTCAACCGTCCTACCGATAAGGCGACGATGTAGGCAAACACGACTCCCATCGCACCACCGAGGAATGTGATCGTCAATGCCTCAGCCAGGAACTGCAGAAAAATATCGCGGCTGCGTGCTCCGAGCGACTTCTCCATTCCGATCTCTCGGGTCCTTTGTGTCACTGATACCAGCATGATGTTCATCAGACCCACGCCGCCGATGCCCAGCGTCAACGTTCCGATGATGCCGAGCAGAACCTTCAAGCCTAAGGTGATGACTTCGAACTGGTGAACCTGCTCCATTAAGTTGAAGACCAGCAGGGCACGGCGGTCTGCAGGATTGAACCTGTGTTGCATGGCCATCACATAGCGGACTGACTGTTCGAGCTTCAAATACTCGGTGGTTTCGTAGTTGAACCAGATCGAGTCCAGGTAATGCGTATCTTTTATGTCGGACATCGTGGTGAAGGGAATGTAGATGACGCGATTGATATTGTCGTCGCCCGCCTGCATCTTGGCTGCGAGCACCCCAATCACTTCAAAGCTGATGCCTTCAATGCGAATGCGCTCATGCAAGGCGTTGCGGCCCGAGAAGAGTTTCTCCTTTGCTTCGGAGCCAATGACTGCGACGTGGGCCCGCTGCATCTGGTCTTGCAAATTGTAGAAACGTCCCTCATCGACGCCCAGGGCGCAAATTGAAAGAGCGTTGGGATAGTCGCCGTTGACCTTGAACGTGTAAGTGCGAGTGTCGTATTGAATGTTGGTGTTCTTGCTGACTTCCGGCATGATGTGCATGATCTGCGGCACCGTCGAGGTCAGGAGGTCGACATCATCCAACGTAAAGCGAACTTGGGCACCTGCTTTCTGACCGCCTGCCTGCATTGAGGAGCGGCCTGGTGCGAGGATAATTAACTTCGTTCCGAAATTCGCGAATATGTTTGCGCAGGCCGCGCCGAAGCCGTTGCCGTACGCGAGCAGCATCACGACGGTCGCGATTCCCCATGCCATTCCCAGCATGGTGAGCGCGGTGCGCCGACGATTATGTTGCATCGCGCTGTACGCTTCGCGTAGTAGATCCCTGAACATCCCTATTCCTGTCGCAACGCTTCGATCGGCTGTAACATGGCTGCTTTTCGCGCTGGATAAAGCCCTGCTACTACCCCCGCGAGCGTCAAACACCCGATTGCTAACACAGCCGTCGCCGGCACCAGCCTCGGCGGATCAAATCCTGCCGGGCCATTGACCGTCCCCAAAGCTGCCATAAATCCGCCGGCCAACGTCATCCCGATTAGTCCGCTCAGCAAGGTCAGCAAGACTCCCTCAATAAAAAACTGGAGCAAGATACTTCTGTTGGTCGCACCCAGCGCCTTGCGCAGCCCGATCTCACGAGTCCGTTCCGAAACTGAAACGAGCATGATGTTAATTACGCCAATGGCACCGAGACCCAATGTGACTAACCCGACTGTTCCCAGGAACATATTCATCGCGTCGAAGATGCTCCCCATTGCTTCCGCTTGCTTCACCGTGTCCCAGGTGTCGAAGGCGTCGTCGTCGAGATAATCAAACCCATGATTGCGGCCCACAATCTTTCGCAGTTCCATCGCGGCGACTAAGTGATCCTCGCCGGTTCGCGGCTGATAGTTGATGAACGAAATCGCCTTGCGCTCCTCCTCGCCTTTGATGGGGAAGTAGGTCGCCATAACTTGATAGGGAATATAGCCACGCATGTTCGTGGAGTTATTGTCTCCGCGCCCCACGCGCTGGACCGTGCCGACCACCTCAAAGCTCAAGCCATTCAGCAAAATGCTTGCCCCCACGGCGGGCCGGCCCGGAAACAGGTTCTTCGTCATCTCGTCGCCGAGCACGATCACGTTACGTCGCTGCTGCTCATCAAGCCAGTTGAGCCAGCGTCCTTGGTTCAGCGGCAAATAGCGGATGCCATCGTATTGCGGTTCGACACCCGTAATTTCCCCGTTTGCCGAGGCGAACTCGCTCACCGCGTGCACGTCGCCACGCGTCAGCACTGGCGAGATTGCACGGATATGCGGCGCCTCACGGTGAGCGTCGAGAACATCCTGATAAGTGAGCCGGTAGAACCGTGCCGAATTCATGCTTCCGGTCACGAGTGGTGCGCGACCCGGGAACATGAACATGATGTTCTCGCCAAGTTCGTTCAAATTTCGTTTGTTACCTGAGCGGAATCCTTCACCCAGGCCGACGAGTAACAGCAGGGAACCCACTCCCCACGCGATTCCGAACATGGTCAGAAAAGACCGCAGCTTGTGGGACCAAAGGGTGCGAAGAATTTGCGCGAAAATGTCGAAGACAATCCGCATGGCGAGCCGTTAGTCACTGATTTTACATGGAAGGCGTATGAAGTCAGTGACGCAGATGACGCAGACTGACGGGCTAAACTTTCTTGGTTCGTGACCCTCCGCCGCGAATGGCATCAATCGCGATCGGCCCGGCACCGAACAGAATCAACGCAAATGCAATGGTTGCCAGCGTGAGCGGAAGTTCGTAGCCTCCCTTGCCGAACATTCCGTTCTTCCAATGCACTTTCCAGATCGCCACGAACATATCAATCAGAACCGCCAACGAGACGAAGCGTGTGAGAAGACCGACGATCAGCAGAATTCCGCCGAAGAACTCAGTGAAGGCCGAGGGATAGGCCAGCCATCCCGGAAGCCCGAGTGAGTGGACGCGTTGCACATGTTGCGCCAGGCCTCCATTGAAAACCTTACTGTATCCGTGACCAATCATGACGACGCCAACTATGAGACGCAGAGCCACCAGGGCAATGGGCTGGAGACGATCGAGAAAACGCACGCAGTCCTCCGAGGGTGAACGGACAGGTTAGCACGCCGTAATATCTCGCGCCTCGCTGCGGAGGCAGCCAGCCGGATTCCTACCCTGCCTTCACAAATTTTAGCGAGGCCGAGTTCATGCAGTAGCGAAGATGTGTAGGTATTGGGCCGTCGTCGAAAACGTGCCCTAGGTGTGCGTCGCACAGCGTGCATGACACCGCTGTCCGGATCATGCCAAAGCTGAGGTCGCGAGTCTCACGAACGTTCTCCTTGGCGATCGGATCCCAAAAGCTGGGCCATCCGGTGCCGGAATCGAACTTCGTGTCTGATTTGAACAGTGCGTTATCGCAGCAAATGCAGCGGAAAACGCCCTTCTCGTGGAGGTTCCAATATTTCCCGGAGTACGCCATTTCCGTGTCCGCGTGACGAGTGATTTCGAACTCGTTTGGTGTAAGTTGCTTCCGCCACTCTTCGTCGGTCTTCACTATCTTGGGTTCTTTGATCTTCTTTAATCGCTGACCCGAGTCAGAGAACTGCACGACCGTAACCTCTTCAGGCGAGTGCGTGGTATCCGCCTGAATCAGCGTCGGTCGCTTGAAAGACCAAAGTACCCAGCCGCCCAATGCTGCTCGGGAGAGCATGAGAAACGCGCGACGTGTTTTTCTTCCTGACAACTCGCCATGATCTAAGTCAGAGTCGAACATCAACTTTGCTCCTACTTGCCGGTATAGAGGTCCGGGAATTCTTTCCGCAGGTGATCTACCTTGGGTGCGTCGTTAACAACGATATATCCATCGTTGGGATGAAGAGTCGCGTAATTCTGATGGTAGCCCTCGGCATCATAAAACGCCTTCAGCGGCACGACCTGGGTGACGATCTTGTGCCGGTAAATGCTAGCCGCGTCCAACTGAGCAATGTAAGCTTCCGCAATATGTTTCTGCTGATCGCTGTTATAGAAAATGGCTGAGCGGTACTGCGTGCCCTCGTCGGGGCCTTGGCGATTCAGTTCTGTGGGATCGTGCGCCACTGAAAAGAAAATACGCAGCAACTGGCCGTACGTGATCTGCGACGGATCGTAAACAATTTTTACAGACTCGGCATGGCCGGTCATTCCGGTCCCCACAACATAATAGTGGGCCGTTTTAGCGTCGCCTCCCGAATAACCCGAAGTGGCGCTGGTTACGCCTTTTACGTGCTGGAATACAGCCTGAATGCCCCAGAAGCAGCCACCTGCGATTACCGCGGTTTGCGGGGTCGAGCTAGTGGCCAGCGAATCGTCAACAGTTGCTGCAGGGGCCGGATCACTGCCACGGCCAAAAGCTGCCACGCCAGCCAGCAACAACATAATCACTACGATGCAAGAACTTAAACGAGCCATACCCACCTCTCTGCCTAATAGTACGCACTGAATTAGAGTGTGGATGTGGCAAAAAGTTTCGGCGAGGAAAAGGGCCCGGATTCCCATCCGGGCCAAGGGTTTAGTCAATCCGGAGGTGGCCAGCCTGCTCGAGCATGCGGACGTACTCGACAACCGATTCACTCCAGCCATCGATGTGCGTCCACCTGCCGTAGCCAACTCCGTTCTTGTAGCTGGCCACATTGATCACGTATCCGCTTCCACGTGGTGAAGGAACGCGGTCGTGCGTCTGCTCGTCGGTGATAACAATCAGACGGTCATAGCTTTCGTCCCGGTTCAAGCATTCGATTGCCTTCCCCAGTTGAGTGCTGTTGTGGTGCTGGCTGGTGTCGATGGCGTCACGCAAAGCGAAGCCTCGACGGGCCGGCACCTGCTTCAGGTCATCCGAAAAACTGAACACCGCAACCTGCTCGCTGATCTCCCGCAACAACACGGCCAAGCCGTAGGCGGCGTCGGTGCGCTGCATATCAGAACGGCGAGAGAGGGGCGCCGCCATCGAACCCGAGACGTCCACGAGCACAATGGTTTTGCCAGCCAGTTTCTCCCGGCCGGCCACACAGTTCAGCATCGCCTGCTCGAGCGCTTCTTCCCACTGCGGCGCATAACGAGCCGCAGCCAGAAAGCGGAACGGCAGCACTCGAGCAGCGCTCATCGAACGCAGCGCCGAAAGCACGAGTTCCTCGCCCACCCCGGCCTCGCGGATGTTTCGCAAGTTGCGGAGCAGCGCCAGAGCCCCGAGCTTCTTCTCGGCTAGCAGACGCTGCCACGCCTCACGCTTATTCGACCCCGAGGACAGTGCTACCTCCCAAGTGTCAGGAGTTGCGAGGCGTCCCCAGATCAGCTTCTTCCATACGCTGGCCTGGGCCGCATCGCGCGGCTTGGCGTGGCAGAGGAAAAGCACGTCGCGCAGCTTCACCGGGCCACCGCGATCGTACTTGGCCAGTTGGTACTCGTCGAACTTCGGGAACGCTGCCGCCAGTCCCTTCTTCACCTGGCCGGAGAGTGGCGCACGCCGGTCCTTCCAGTAAATGGCCACGAACTCAGCGAGTTCGTCGGCACGCTGGATCACGCGAGCGAGCGTCTCCGCCACTAGTGCACGGTGGGTCTTGTGCCGCGCCATCTCGCGGACGAGCAGTAAAGGGGCATGGCGCAGCTTCATCTTCTCGCGGGCCTCGATCGCCAGCGACGCGACCTTTTCGACAGCGACTTTGGGAACCAATTCCGCGATGCGGCCGGCGATCTCAATGCCGTCCTCGTAGAACTGGTTTTCCCAGAGCAGGCACGCCAGCACCGAACGCCGCAACTGCAATTCGGGCGAGATGTGACGAGCCATAGCGCCCTCATGAGTGCGCCGTCCGAAGTCAAGTTTAAGAATGGTCAAGCGGGCCATAGGGCCTCCTTTCCAAGTTCAGTCGTTGCGAGTCAGCGTGACTGTGCCAAGTTCTTGTTTTTTGCTTCTCGCCGGGGAATCAACGACGACGGTTTGTTCGGATGCTCTACCCTTGAGCTACACGGCATCGCTGCCGCGGCAGGAGTCGAACCTGCATCCGTCCGATTAAAGAAGTAACCCTCGTCTTCACCACCGGCGAAGTCGCTATTCCATGCGAGAGACAGCGTCTTCTTCGTTGTCTGGCGCACGGAACCCAATTGCTGATTCGAACCCGATCTGTTTTCGAGCCGGTTCGACGTTGATGATCAGCGCTACTTTCTCCATCTCCCAGCGTGCAGGGACGGTCCGATCAGCGTAATCAGTGCACTCCGCGACCTTGAATGGCACCCTTCTCAGGGCCGAAGAACTGTAGTCGCAGAAAATGACTTCTTCACTCTCGCGGAACCCTCTCTGGATGTGAGCGAAGCGACACGTCCGGCATAGAGGTTCTCCACCGCGAGGGACCGCGCCCCGAATTTTGATCGTCGTGGTCATAACAAAATTAATGGTCAGGGTACAAACGGACACGGGAATGGGGATTTGAACCCCGACCCAAAGGGCCTTCGACTGACGAAGTATCCGTGGCCTACGCCACTGACCGTGACAAGTTATGGCTGGGGGAACCAGCGACAGCGGTAGTCGTTTACCAGTCGAAGGAACCGCGGCCTGCGCCACCCAGCGAGCTTAGTTTTGTTGGTTTTGCGGGAAAGAGCGTCGGATCGTTAGACGACGCGATCGAGTGACGCCCTAAAGCAACCGGAGCCGACTTTCGGCCACAGTCGCCCGCGAATCGATTTCGTTTCGGTTTCTGCCAATTCGGGCGTCCTTTCGTAGAAGATATTCGAAGATGCCATGCTTTTAATTTTTGCGCAAGAGGAAAAATGGCGCAATGGACAATGATTCCGCGCCTTCAATACACTGCTAGGACTATCCCGATATGCGACTTGTCACTTTTGAAGACTCGGTCCACCGATCGCGCATTGGCGCGGTAACCAACGATAACCGCGTGGTTGACCTGAACACTGCGTGCGCGCTTTACCTGAAGGAAGTTGAGCATGAGGCCACGTTTACGCGGTTGGCTGACGCGCTGGTTCCGGCAAACATGTTGGCGCTGTTTCAGGGAGGCGACACCAGCCTGGAAGCGGCGCAGAAGGCTTTTGATCACGCACTGAAGAATGACGCTGTGGCGAGCCCGGATGGAAGTGCGATCTTTTATCCGCTAGCCGAAATCAAACTCAAAGCGCCGATCATTCCGCGAAAGTTTTTTCACACGGCTGGAAATTTCCGCGAGCACCACGAAGAAGCCAGCAAGGCAGGATTTTCACATCCGATTTTGCCGTGGCTGATCTTTTTGCAGAATGTCGACGCGATCATCGGCCCGGATGAACCGGTGATTTTCCCCGAACACCTGACTCAAGAACTAGATTACGAGTTGGAATTGGCGGTGGTCCTGAAGAAGTGTGGGAAGCACTTCTCGGCGGCGGAAGCGAGTGACTATATCGGCGGCTATGTCATTTTCAATGACATCACGGCCCGCGACATCCAGCGGCAGGAGATGAAGTCAGGAAACTTTGGTTTCAGCAAAGGTATCGACACGTTCTGTCCGCTGGGCCCTTGGATCGTGACCGCGGACGAGATTCCCGATGCTCACAACCTTGCAATGGTGTTGCGCGTAAATGGAGAGCCGCGCCAACGCTCGCACTCCAGCAAGATGTCGGTAAAGATTCCAGAAATTCTCTCCCATTACTCGCCGATGGGCTACAGCGCCGGAGACGTGTTGTCGACTGGAACCGTGTCTGGGGTAGCGGCTTTCAGTAGTGATCCGAAGGCCTGGTACCTCAAGGTGGGCGACGTGATGGAGTGTGAGATCGAGAACATCGGAGTTTTGCGAAACCACGTGATCTCGTGGGAAGAAGCGTACGGACGAAAACCTCCCATCAACCGCTGAGGAACAGTTACCTGTTCCTGTTTTCCGGCCTCTGTGGTGAAATCAGGCTTATGGACAAATCGAAAATCTGGGTCAGTGAGCTGAACGCAAGGCCCGAAATCCGCAATAAATTTCCGAAGAAAACTGTCTGCTTCTACGACACAACGCTTCGCGATGGGGAGCAAACCGTCGGCGTCGTGTTCTCCCCGGAGCAGAAGCTGGAAATTGCCCGCAAACTCGATGAACTTGGCGTCAGCCGCATTGAAGCGGGGTTTCCGAAGGTCTCGCCCGACGATGCCGAAGCGATCCGGCTGATGGCGAAAGCCAAGCTGAAGGCTGAACTTTGGGGATTTTCGCGCACGGTGAAGGGTGACCTTGAGGAATTGCTCCGCCTCGAGGTGAAAGCAACTGTGATTGAGGCACCCACGAGCGACCTCAAACTCAAAGCATATGGAATGTCTCACCAGGATGTACTACGCAAGGCGACTGATGCTGTGTCATTTGCAAAACAGAGTGGGATCACGGTTGCATTTTTTGCCGTGGATGGAACTCGAAGCAATCTCGAATTCTTGAAGCGGATCTATCTCGCGGTGCTTGAGGCCGGCGCCAAAGAGATCGTCGTCGTGGATACCATTGGCGCGTGCGGCCCGGAAGCCGCGGAATTTCTCGTGTCGGAAGTATGCAGCTGGGTCGGACCGGACGTTCCTGTGCATTGGCACGGACACAACGATTTTGGTTTGGGCACTGCCTGTGCGGTCGCCGCCGTACGTGGTGGCGCTTCCTGGGTGCAGGGTACCATCAATGGCATGGGCGAGCGTGCCGGAAATTCCGATATCAGCGAAATTGCGCTGGCATTGCGTTGCCTATACGACATTCCTGTTGCGATGGATCTAGCAAAGGTTCGCGAAGTTTCGGAAGTAGTGTGCAGGGCTTCTGGGTACAAGCTTGATGCGTGGCGCCCGTTAGTCGGTCAGAATCTTTTCATGCGAGAGAGCGGTGCCGTGGCGACACAGTTTCATATTCCCGAGGCAATCGAGCCGTACTCCTCTGAACTGGTAAACGCGGATCGTCGGATAGTGTTGGGCAAGAAGAGCGGGTTGGACAGCATTGACTTGAAAGCCAAAGAACTCGGAATCGCAATTGCCCCTGAGCGGCGCGCCCCAATCCTTGCCGCAGTGAAAAAACGAGCCGTCGCAAAGCGCGGCCTGGTGACTGACGAAGAATTTCGCGAGTTTGTGAATTTGATCCGTGAGAATCCGTGAGAATCCGTTGCCTATTTTCGAAAGTGGGGCAACACCGCTTCCCCAAACAACTTCGCCTGGCCCGTGCGATCGTCGCCCCAGATTTCCAGCATGATGTGCGTGCAACCGGCCGCCCGATATTGCTCCATCCGCTCGATGCACTCCTCTGGCGTGCCGGCAATCGCGCAAACTTTTCTTAGGATTTCGTCGGTCACAGTTTTGGCCGCTGCCCTGCGGCCGCCTTTTTCCATCGCGTCTGCGACGGGGCGTAGCTCGTCGAACGTAAGGCCCGCGCATTGTAGTAAGACATCCGCTGAGCCGCGGATGTTCTGCACCTTGTTCGCCAGATACATGGCGGCTTGCTCGCGCGCACCTTCTCTTCCCTTCGCGGAGTCACGGCCAATGCTCCCAACAATCACGGACCCTAACACTAGCTTCGACGCATCTTTTCCGGCTTTGACCGCGCCCTCTTCCATGTTCTTGCGCGAGTAACGAACGAATTCAGGCGTGGTGATGCTGGCGGTCAGCAGGCCGTCGCCAATAGATCCTGCCGCCTTCTGCAGCACTGGTCCCGTTCCTGCAATGTAGATCGGCGGAACACCTCTTGGAGTATGCGCCTCGGACTTGAGCGGCGGCACGCTCGCGGCAAAGACCTTGCCCTGATATTCAAAGGCCTCACCTTTCAGAACGCCCTTGATGATCTCGATGCTTTCTCGCATCACCGTCGCCGGTCCGACCTTCTCACCTTCGCCTTCGCCGATCTCTTTCATGAAGATTTTCGAAGCGCCGAGCCCAAGCAGGAATCGATCGCCGGCGAGGTCCTGCATGACGCGAGCTTCCATCGCGATCTGGACGGGATGCCGCGTGTAAGGCGAGATGATTCCCCAACCTAAATGAATCCGCCGAGTCTCCATGGCGATCGCCGCAAGAATCGCGGTCGATGAGCGAGCTTCAAAGCCATGCTTTCGCCACCAGGGGTAGGCCTCGGCGATCCAAAACGTGTCGAAACCCGCGTCTTCGCAGGCCTTCGCCATGGCAACAGTCTCGCGGACGGTTTCCATGCTGAGTTGCAGAACACCAATGTTGAAGGGGACAGTCATAGGTTCCGCTTCCATCTCCTGGCTGTTAACTGGGATCGCTCCACGAATGTTCGACGCCCTTGATCAACTCCCACATGGCTTTGTTCAGCGGAGTCGGCACGCCCATCTTCTCACCCCACTCCACGATCGCGCCGTTCATGAAGTCGACTTCCGTCTGACGCTTGGCAAGCACATCCTGCAGCATGCTGGCCCGATGCTTGCCTGGAGCGTTTGCTCCTTTTTGGACCAGTGCTCGGGGATCGCCGTGCAGTTCGATGCCGAGTTTCTTCGCGACTGACTCGCCCTCAGCGATGAGATCGTTGAACAATTGGCCAGTAGCTGCAAATCGCGTCGCTGCTCCGTGATGAAGCAGCGTCAGCGCACCGACCGGGTTGGTCGATGCATTGAAGATCAGCTTGGTCCATTGCGCGCCGCGAGCGTCCGGCAGCGCAATC
>Ga0070735_10002663_pt1 | contig 16038 bp, 10 predicted proteins | sample Coa_R1_FD_66443 | JGI IMG/M metagenome (GOLD analysis project Ga0070735, IMG submission 66443) | Surface soil microbial communities from Centralia Pennsylvania, which are recovering from an underground coalmine fire - Coalmine... | ecosystem: Environmental > Terrestrial > Soil > Unclassified ... | reverse complement strand
TCGGGAGGCTGCGGAAAAACGGTGGTGTCGTAAAGCAGCGGATCAGGTCCCCACATGAATGGAACGCCGTAGACCTGGCCATTCACCCGAACCAACGGCAGAGAAGTAAGTTGTGGAGAGAGCTGACCATAGGCTGGAAACCTGGATAGATCCAGCGGTGCAGCCAAGCCCGCAACGGCGATTGATGTTGCGACATCGCTCGAGGGGGAGATCACGTCATAGTTGCCTGCGCTGCCGCCGCGCAGTTTCGCCACCAGTTCATCGCTCGATCCCATATAGGAAGCTGAAATCTTGCAATGATGCTGCTGTTCAAACGCCTGGACAAACGAAGGATCGGCATAGCCTTCCCACACGAGTAAATTCAACGTGGGACTTTTCTTTGTGCACGATGCTAAAAGCGTCGTCGCAGCCAGTAGAGCGATTACAGCCGAATAGCGTACCTTCATCATGTCTCCAGAATCCCAACCTAGAACGTCGGCGGCGTGTTCACCCACAGAATCCACGTCTCGGCACGCCCGGGATTCTTCCAATTGTGCGGAGTCGAACTTTCAAAATAAAAACTGTCGCCGGCTTTCAGATGGTATTCCTGCTTTTCCAACGTGATCGTCAACTGCCCGCGCAGCACGTAAAGAAACTCCTCGCCCTCGTGGGTGTAGGAGTCGCCACTGCCGGCACCGGGCGCCACACGAAAAAGATGCGGCTCCATCACGGTATTGCCCCATGCCAGCAACTCCATGCGAACGCCGGGTCCGGCCTGCAATACCTTCCTTTGCGTAGGCTGCACCCTGCGACTGCTGTTGCCGCTCGCATCGAAGAAATCCAGAATGTTGGTTTTATAGAAGCGTGCAAGTTTGCGCAATGTGCCCACAGATCCTGTCATCTGCGAGCGCTCCATTGCGCTCAGGAAGCCCACGGATATGCCTATTTCGCGAGCCACATCCGCCAGAGAGAGTTTGCGCTTCGCCCGCAACTGCCGCAGGTGCGAACCAATCGCTCTGGCATTGCCGTCGCCCGCAGGACGCGCGCGTCCCTCGCGCCGCAGCAGTTCGACGATGGCAGCCGCGTTCAAACCACGGACCTTCCGCAGGAATCGCGCCCGCTTCAATAGTTTCACGTCCTCGGCCGAGTACAGGCGATACTTGCTTTCTGTGCGCCGCGGCCGCGCCAGCCCGAGATTCTCCCACGATCGAATCACGGATGGAGATACGCCAACGAGCTGCGCAACATCTCCAATCTTCAAGTAAGGTTTCGCGATTGCCGGACTCATTTGTTGACCGGGGGACATCCAAGTTTCCAATTCGAAGCAGCGCGTTTTTCCCCTTGACAGCGCGCACTGCTCTTCTCTAACCTTGCGGGATTATAGCAAGGTTGTGGCTCGACACAAGCTTTCGTTTTTCCAGGAAATTCAACACAAAAAAATGACACCGTCTCTCAGGATGCCTGGAGGTTCCATGCCGTCACTACGCGCCCGCTGGACCGCCGTATGCGTCGTTGTCTTTCTGTTTCTTCCTGCATTCCTGTTAGCCCAGGGCACCGGCGGCCGCATCATCGGTCGCGTTGCCGACCCCAGCGGCGCCGTCGTGGCGCATGTGAAGGTGGTTGCCACGAATGAGGCTACCGGCGTAAGCCGCGACACGGAGACCAATGACAGCGGTGACTATACCTTTCCCGAAGTGCCGGTCGGTGTCTACACTCTCAGCTTCGAACTGACGGGATTCAAGAAGGACCTCCGGCACGGTGTGACCCTGGAACTTAATCAGGTCGTGACTCTGAACATGATCATGCAGATCGGCCAGGCGCAGGAGATCGTCGACGTAACTTCGGAAGCGCCGCTGGTCGATACCACCAGCACGCAGCTCGGAGCCGTCGTGGATGACCGCACCGTCGTCCAGCTACCGCTTAACTCGCGTGACACGTATCAGTTTTTGCAGTTGCAACCAGGCGTCATGTCCACGGTTGGCTCCAGCAACAGCATTGTCTATGGTTCCGACAGCCCTGGCGCAGTTTCTGTAAACGGCGGCCGCGGACGCTCAAACAACTTCAGCGTCAACGGCGGCGATGCCAACGATCTTTTCGTGAATCTCCCCACAGTACAGCCCACGCCTGACAGCATTCAGGAGTTTCGCGTCATCACGAATACATTTGACGCTGAGTACGGCCGCAACTCCGGCTCCGTGATCAACGTGGTCACAAAGTCAGGTACCAATCAGTTTCATGGAAATGTGTATGAGTTTTTCCGTAATAAGGTATTGAACGCGCAAGGCTATTTCGATGCCATTAAGCCGCAGTTTAACCAGAATCAGTTCGGTGGCACGTTTGGCGGGCCAATAAAAAAGGACCGCACATTCTTCTTCACATCCTACGAGGGCCGTCGCATCCGGCAGGGCATTCCTTCGCCTGCCGTCACGGTGCCAAGCGCTCAAGAGCGACCCAGCGCCACGCAGTCTTTCGCCGATTTCTCCGATCTGGGAACTCAGTTCGGCGGCAGCCTGGCCAATTCCGCCCTTCTGGCAAGTCGGCCCGGCTGCCAGGCAGCGATCACTGGCGAAGGCGGCGTTGGCTTGTCCGATGGCGTGGCCTATTCCAGTATCTTTCCGAATAACCAAATTCCGCTCGCCTGCATGGATGCGACTGCGGTCGATCTGCTGCAATTTGTCCCCACGCCAACCAGCGGCAATACCATCGAGACCGTCCCCACCGAAGCGATTCGCGGTGACCAGTTCACCGTCAAGGTCGATCACAAACTCAACGACAAGCAGAATCTCAGCATCTACTATTACTTCAACGACGATCGCACTCTGCAGCCATTCTCATTTTTTGAGTTGGCTGGAGCGAATGTTCCCGGCTTCGGCAGCATCGTCGCGGAGCGGTTCCAGCAGTGGAATATCACTCACGACTGGACCATCAGCAACAGCACGGTTAACGAATTTCATTTCACCTACAATCGCGAAGGCCAGTTGACCTTCCAGCATCCGCAGAACACCGAACTCGTCCAGCAATCCTGTCCGCCGGCGCCATCCTGGCTCACCAGCGTAACCGGCGCGGTGCCGTGCTTCTCCGACGGCACGCTGGGCAATGCAACCGGGATTCACCCCGGCCTCGGTCCGACTCGGGAAGGCCTGCCATTTATTTCCGTATCGGGCGGCTTCAGCCTGGGCAATAACTCCGAGGGCGAACTTCCGCAGGTTGGGAATTCCTTCCAGTTCGCCGACAACCTGACCAAGGTAAAGGGCGACCATACCATGAAATTTGGCGTGGATGCCCGACGCCAGCGCTTCGATCAGACCCTGTACTTCAACATCGCCGGTGAGCAGCTTTTCTATGGCGGCGGCCAGAACGACACAGTAGCCAGCAATCCCGATGGCTCGTCGAATCTTTACCCCAACTATCTCCTCGGCCTTCCCGATGAATTTGGAGAAGGATCCGCCCAATCCGAGCACGTACGCAACACAGGTCTTTATTTGTTTGCGCAGGACAGTTGGAAGGTGAAGCCCAATTTCACTCTGAACTACGGCCTGCGATGGGAGCTGAATACGCCGTTGGCAGACGTCAGCCATCACGTACAGACCTTCCGCCCGGGTCAAAGCAGTACGGTGTATCCCTGCGAGAACACCGCGAACACAGATTGCAGCTCACAAACTCCGGTGGGTTTGGTGGTTCCCGGCGATGCCGGCATCCAACCCGGCCTGACTCAGACTTATTACAAGGCTTTCGCTCCGCGCATCGGCATCGCCTGGAGTCCGGGCAATTCCGGCAAGACCAGCTTTCGCGCCGGCTACGGCATGTTCTATAACCCTATGGAGCAGCTTGTGCTCGAACAGTTCGGTGCGGAACCACCTTTCGGTGGGAGCATCTTCCTTTCCGAGACGCAGTTCAACACGCCTTTTGTCACGCAGGATGGCTCGACGACTTATCCCAACCCATTCAATGGCTTCATCACGCCCAAGCCGGGCGCGGCACAGGATTGGGCCTTGTTCGAACCGATTCTGCTTTACGGCGATTTCCAGCCGCACATGCGTGCGCAGTTCTCCGACCAGTACAACTTCACCGTGCAGCGAGAGCTGTCAAAGGACACAAAACTGGAAGTTGCATATGTCGGCTCTCAGGGGCATCGGCTGCTCGCTACGCATGACGTCAACTATTCCAATCCGCAGACTTGCCTCGATATCAACACGATCGAGGGCGCCGGAACCTGCGCCCAGTTTACGGAGGACAGCGTTTACAGCCTAACCATTCCATCCGGGTTTCAATTCCACATGCCCAATGGCACCATCCAAACCGGCGCTGCGGGAGGAACCCCTGTCAACTTCGTGGGCCTGCGACCTTATTCCTCGCCTCAGTGCAATCCTCTCACCAGCGTTGGGTGTCCACTCGCGTCCGGCGTTCCGGTGTTCACCAGCATTTTCGCTCAGGACACCATCGCTAACTCGGGCTACAACTCACTGCAAGTTTCCGTGGACAAGCGCTTCGCGCGCGGCCTGCAGTTTACTGCCGCATACACTTACAGCAAGTCGATTGACGAGGCCTCCAGCTTCGAGGGAATTTTGAACCCGCTGCCCGGGGCCGACAACCGCGCGCTTTCGCTCTTTGATGCGCGCCATCGCGTCGTCTTCAGCTATTACTGGGAGCTGCCGGTGCACAAGTACAGCGGAGTGGCCGGCAAGGTGGTCGATGGCTGGGCGCTCTCAGGCATCACGACGTACCAGACGGGATTTCCAATTCGTATCACCTCTGATGCAGACAACGAGCTGATGAACAGCTTCGATTTCGAGCTGCCCGGCGAACCCGATCAGCTAGGCAAGTTCACCACGCAGAGGCCGCAGAGCCACGGCAATTACTACTTCAACCCGCAGTTGTTCACCGAGAACACAACCGATCCGACTTGCGGCGGCAGCCCCTATCCCGGGTGCTACGATCCAAGCCTGCTGGGCCGGGTCGGAAATGCGCCTCGTACAATTTGTTGCGGACCCGGCATCAGCGACACCGATTTTGCACTTTTGAAGAACATCTCCGTCAACGAGCGAATGCATTTCGAATTTCGTGCGGAAATCTTCAATCTGTTCAATCACACCCAGTTCTACAATCCTGACGGCAACAGCACCGACGGCTCGCAGTTCGGACAGGTAACCCAGGCGAAGGATCCGCGCCTGATGCAGTTTGCTTTGAAGTTCTACTTCTAGTTTTGAGACTAAACTAGATGTAATCCCCGGGCGGCGTGCCGCCCGGCATTCTAATGGCCCGCTCACAAATTGCTGGCCTGAGCTATCCCGGAGCAATCCGATGTACCCCGATCTGCAGAAAGAACTCTCGACCTACGAGCGCCGCACGGCTAAGTCTGCCGAGGCACACCAGAAGAATTTGAAACGCATCCCGCTGGGTGTTGCCAGCAATTACCGGCACTATGAGCCGTGGCCGATTTTCGTGAAGGACGCGAGCGGCAGCAAGTTCCGCGATCTCGACGGCAACGAATACATCGACCACAATTTGACGTTCGGCGCCTTGATGGCCGGACATTGCCATCCCGCTGTAATGAAGGCCGTCGAAAAGCGGCTTTCGACTGGCACGATGTTTGGCATGCCGCATGACATGGAATGGGAGCTCGCTGAAGAAATCTGCAAGCGTTTTCCTATTGAAATGGTTCGCTTTGGCAACAGCGGCACCGAAGCCACCATGCACGCCATTCGCCTGGCCCGGGCAGCGACGGGACGCGACAAGATCATCAAATTCGAAGGCGCTTATCACGGCCTGCATGATTCCGCGCTCGTAAGCGTGAAGCCGCATGCGCCGGAATTCGGCGATATCAACGATCCGACGCCAGTGTCCGGCGGTCTCGGCGTGCCAAAGTCCGCCATCGCCAACGTTCTCATCGCGACATTCAATGACCTCTCCAGTGTCGAGCGGCGTTTTCAACAGAATTCCGGCGAAGTCGCGGCAATTATTCTTGAACCGATTTTGATGAACGTCGGCCTCTGTTTGCCGCAGCCTGGATTCTTGAAGGGCCTCCGCGAAATGGCAGACAAATACGGCGCTCTCCTGATCTTCGACGAAGTGAAGACCGGCGCCAAGCTCGGCTGGGGCGGCGCCAGCGAATATTTCAACGTGAAGCCCGACATGATCTGCCTGGCAAAGTCGATCGGCGGAGGTCTCCCGCTCGCAGCTTTTGGTGCGAGCAGAGCCGTGATGGATCTCATCTCTCAACACAAAGTTTTCCACGGCGGAACATACAACACGAATCCGGTTTCAATGGCCGCAGGCCTTGCGACATTCCGCGAAGTCCTTACGCGAGACAACTATGCCCACGTCGACAAGCTCGGCAAGAAGCTTGCTGAAGGCTATCGCAAGACGATTGCGAAAGTCGGGCTGCAAGCCTACATCGCGCAAGCCGGCGCCAACGGCGCCCTCATGCTCTATCCGAAGGAAATCCGTAACTATCGCGACTGGACCACCGTCGATACGGACTTGTGGCGGCATTACTGGTTCGGCATGGTCAATCGCGGCGTGATGGCGCAGCCTTACTGGTGGGATGAGCAATGGACCATCTCGGTCCAGCACACCGAAGCCGACATCGATAAGCATCTGGCTGCGTTCGATGACATCGCCGGATCGCTGGCCAAAGCACAGCAGGAGCGGATGGACCAGCCTGTGCTCGCCGCGCATTAAACGCAATGCTTCGAAGTGGCGCGGCTTCCAGCCGCGCCGCAAGTTTCTAGGGCATAAGAGATAAAGACTAAACACAAGAGCGGCTTTAGCCGCCGGGGTTTCACGATCTCCACCACGACCGAATCCGCCGCGCCACGCCTCATCCGCGCCCTCAAGCGCCGCGATCTGGTCTTGCTCTTCGTAGTGGCCGTCTTCAATCTCAACGTCGTGCCCTCCATTGCAGCCAACGGCGGAGTGACAATCTGGCTCTGGATAATTTCTCTGGCTCTGTTCTTCCTGCCGCAGGGCATCGCTGTAATCGAACTCGCCCACCGTTATCCGGGCGAGGGCGGCGTCTATCTCTGGGCGAAAGAGCTTTTCGGCGACTTCCACGGATTTTTTTCCGGCTGGTGCTACTGGACCAACAACATGCTCTACGTGCCGACCGTCATGCTTTATTTCGTTGGCGTCTCCGTTTTCGTTCTCGGCCCAAGCCACGCAAGCCTTGCCGACAACAAATCGTTCGCGCTTTGCACTTCAATCGCTCTACTTCTGATTCTTGCCGCATTCAATATCGTGGGCTTGGGCGTGGGAAAGTGGATCAACAATCTCGGCGCCATAGGCACCGGAATCGCGGCCGCAGTTTTGGTTCTGCTGGGAATTGCTGTGGTTTCGAGAAGCGGCCTCACCGTGAGCGCGGCCGATTTCAGCGTTCCTCGTGACCCTCGCTTTTTGCTCAATACCTTCGGAGTGATCTGTTTCGCGCTTGTCGGACTCGAACTCGCGTCGATCATGGGAGATGAAATCGAAGATCCGCAGCGCGATCTTCCCGGCGCAGTCTTGTGGGGCGGCGTCATCTCCGGTGTCCTCTATATCGCCGTCACCCTCACCTTGCTGATCGCGATCGGACGCAACGGCATCAGCGTCCTGCAAGGCGTTGTGCAAGCTGTTGCAGCAATGGCGGCCCGTTTCGGCCTGGCTTGGATCATTCCTCTCTTCGCGTTGCTGCTTAGCCTTTCGATTGCCGGAATTGCCTCAGCATGGCTCGGCGGTTCGGCCCGTATCCCCTTTGTCGCCGGACTGGACAACTACATGCCGGAGTGGCTGGGACGCATTCATCCAAAATACGCGACGCCCTACGCTGCGCTGCTTGTGCATGTGACCATTTCAATTCTGCTGTGCGTGGTGTTCTTTCGATTCTCCAGCGTGCAGGCTGCTTTTCAAACCATGTTGTCGCTGGCAGTTGTGTTGCAATTGGTTCCCTATCTGTATGTCTTTGCCGCGCTCCTGAAACTTGCTAAACGTGGCTCCGGAGGCGGCGTTTATAGCAAGAGTGTGCTCTTGTTTGCTGGCTTGAGCGGCCTGCTGACTACCGTGCTGGGCATCATTCTGCAATATTTCCCGCCGCAGCTTGTCACCAGTCTCCGTACATACGAAACAGAAATGATTTCCGGAACGCTATTTTTTGTCGGATTGGCCGCATATTTCTTCTTTATTTACGGACGCGGAAAGGCTCACAAATTGGGCGTGGAAGTAGCAGTTCCGCTCGAAGCAAAGTGAAGTTCGGCAGCAAGGAGAGAGAGATGCCCAGTGGCGTAACGACCGATGTGAAAACTTATCAGATGGTGGTGAACGGCGAACGGGTCGAGAGCAAGTCGGGGAAAACTTTTCCAGTTTACGATCCCTCGACCGAAGAGATCATCGCCTATGTTCCGGACTCGGACCGCGATGATGTGAATCGCGCCGTGGCCGCAGCGAAAGCCGCGTTTGAAGACGGTCCCTGGGGCAGCAGCACAGCACAGGAGCGTGGGCGTGTTTTGTTTCGTCTGTCAGAAAAGATTCGCGCCAATCTTGCCACGCTGGCCGAGATCGAGTGCAGGAATTCGGGCAAGCCGATTGTCGAAGCCGAATTCGACATCAACGACGCGGCCACGTGCTTCGAATACTACGGCGGACTGGCGACGAAAGTTGTCGGTTACGTGAATCCGGTGCCTGACAATGCGATGTCCCTTTCGTTGAAGGAACCAGTTGGCGTTGCCGGGCAGATTATTCCTTGGAATTATCCTTTGCTGATGGCCGCATGGAAATTGGCCCCGGCGATTGCCGCCGGCTGCACATGTGTGCTGAAACCCGCCGAGCAAACTCCGCTAACCGCGCTCGAGTTTGCCAAATACTTCTCCGAGTGTGGCCTGCCGCCTGGAGTAGTCAATATCATCACAGGATTCGGCGAAACCTGTGGCGCTCCTCTCGTCCAACATCCCGATGTAAATAAGATCGCATTCACGGGAAGCGCAGCGGTGGGAAAAATCATCGTGAAGCAGGCCGCCGACACGGTGAAGCGGGTGACCCTGGAACTCGGCGGAAAATCTCCCAACATTTTTTTCGCCGACGCCGATTTCGAAGCCGCTATCGACGGCGCGCTTTTCGGCGTTTTCATCAATCAGGGCGAAGTCTGCTCCGCGGGAAGCCGCATTCTCGTCCAGAAGCAGATTTACAAAAACTTCGTAGATGCCATGACGGAGAAGGCGAAGAAAATCAAGATCGGCCCGCCGATGGAGCGCGAAACCAAGATGGGCGCTCTGGTCAGCAAAGAACAATACGAGCGGGTAAACGAATACATCGCGATCGGCAAGAAGGAAGCGAAATTGACGACGGGCGGCGGACGTCCCGAAAAAATGGGAAAGGGCTTCTACATTCAGCCCACAATTTTCGCCGACGTAAATAATTCTGCCCGCATCGCGCGCGAAGAAATCTTCGGACCGGTCGCAGCCGTGATCCCATTCGACGATGAAAAAGACGCGATGAAGATCGCCAACGATTCGCCTTATGGCCTCGCCGCGGCGGTATGGACTCGCGATATCTTCAGAGCGCTGCGCACGGTGAAGGCTCTACGAGCTGGCGTCGTCTGGGTGAATCACATGCAGCCAACTTATGTTGAAGCTCCCTGGGGTGGTTACAAACAATCGGGCTTCGGACGAGAGTTAGGTCCGAGGGGAATTGAAGAATATTTGGAAACGAAACAGGTTTATATCAATTTGAACGAGCAGCCCATCGGCTGGTACTGAGAAGCAGTGGCCATTAAAGCAGCTGAAGTAAATGTCTTTCTGAACGGGGATTGGTCGTTGCGCAAGAGCGCAGAGCACAACCGCAGCTGAGCGGTCCCTGTTACATCACGCAACACGGTTGCAACGAAACGCGACTTCGAGAGAGTTTGATATGAGTACAATCCGCCTACGCACTCCCGTTCCCGGCCCACGCTCCCGCGAACTAATGCGCCGCAGCGATGCTGCGGTCGTTCGTGGCGCATATCATGCCACGCCTGTGTTTGTGAACAAAGCCGAAGACGCTGTCGTTGAAGATGTCGACGGCAACCAGTTCATCGATTTCGCGGGCGGCATTGGCTGCCTTAACACCGGACATCGCAACCCGCGCGTTATCGAAGCGATTCGCCGTCAGCTCGATCGTTTTCTCCATACCAGCTTCAACGTCCTATCCTACGAGAGTTATGTAGCGCTCGCCGAACGTCTGAACGCAATTACGCCGGGAAAATTCGCCAAGAAAACTCTTCTGGTGAACACCGGCGCTGAGGCGACAGAGAACGCCATAAAAATCGCCCGCGCCTATACAAAGCGGCCCGCCATCATCGCTTTCGAAGATGCCTTCCACGGCCGTACCTACATGGCAATGGCGGTCACGAGCAAAACGCATCCTTATAAAGCGGGGTTTGAGCCGTTTCCCGCCGAGGTCTACCGGGTTCCTTTTGCCTACTGTTACCGCTGTTCGTACTCGCTGCAATATCCATCCTGCGAAGTGCACTGCGCGCGTCACATTGAAGACACGTTCAAACGCCTGGTTGCCGCCGAAACCGTAGCCGCCGTAATTGTTGAACCGGTTATGGGTGAGGGCGGATTTATCACTCCGCCGCCGGAATTTTTCCCGATCCTCACAGAAATTTGCCGTAAACATGGGATTCTCGTAATCGCAGACGAAGTGCAGACCGGGTTCGCTCGTACTGGAGCGTTGTTTGCCTCCGAACGCCTGGGCCTGGAGCCCGATCTCATCACGATGGCCAAGTCACTCAGCGGCGGTCTGCCTCTTGCCGCCGTGACCGGCCGTGCAGAAATTATGGACACGACCGGTGCTGGAACTCTTGGCGGAACCTTCGGCGGAAATCCTATCGCTTGCGAGGCTGCGCTGGCCGTGCTCGACGTGATCGAATCCGAAAATCTTTGTGCTCGCGCCAATCACCTAGGCGAACTTTTTCGCAACCGCACCACACAGTGGCAAAAGCGCTGGGAGTTGATCGGCGAAGTTCGGGGAATTGGTGCGATGCAGGCGTTGGAACTGGTTCGCTCGCGTACAACCCGCGAACCCGCCGACGAAGAAACCAAGCAGATCGCGCAGTATTGCTACGAGCATGGATTGATTCTGATTACGGCGGGGACATACGGCAATGTGATTCGCCTGCTGATGCCTCTGGTCATCACCGATGCCCAGATGAACGAAGGTCTCGATGTGCTCGAAGCGGCCCTCGCCAGCGTCTGCGATCGAAAGAGCGCGGTGGCACAGTTGGTGTGATAATCGGAACGACCCCGCAATTCTGAACGAGGAAGATCGAACATGACATCGGTTGCAGCGCCACCTATCACTCGCGTGCCGAATTACATCGACGGTCAATGGACTGAATCGCGCGCTTCCGAATGGCGCGACGTTATCAATCCCGCCACTACCGAAATTTTGGCGCAGGTTCCGCTGTCCGACGCCGCGGAAGTGAATGGAGCAGTGGAGGCCGCTGCCGCTGCATTCCCCGAATGGCGCCGCACTCCTCCGGAAGACCGCATCCAGCCCCTGTTCAAGCTGAAGATGCTGCTTGAAGATCATATCGATGAGATTGCTCGCATCATCACGCAGGAAAACGGCAAGACCTTCGCCGAAGCCAAAGCCGAGATGCGCCGCGCCATTGAAAACGTCGAAGTAGCCTGCGGCATTCCAATGATGATGCAGGGTTACAACCTCGAAGACGTTGCGCGCGGCATCGACGAGATCATGATCCGCCAGCCGCTCGGCGTGGTTGCGGCCATCACACCCTTCAATTTTCCCGGCATGATTCCGTTCTGGTTTCTGCCCTACGCCATCGCCACCGGGAACACGCTGGTGCTCAAGCCTTCGGAGCGCGTGCCGCTCACCATGCGCTACGCCTGCGAACTCATTGATAAAACCGGCATCCCGAAAGGAGTGTTCAACCTAATCAACGGCGGGAAGTCCGTGGTGGACGCTCTTCTCGATCATCCGAAAGTTCGCGCGATCAGCTTCGTAGGTTCCACTGCGGTTGCAAAGTACGTCTACTCTCGCGCCGCCGCGAACGGAAAGCGCGCCCAATGCCAGGGCGGGGCTAAGAACCACGTCATCGTCCTTCCCGATGCCGACATGCCGATGGCTACGCAGATCATCAGTGATAGCGCCTTTGGATGCGCCGGCCAACGCTGCCTCGCTGTTTCCGTCGCGGTGACGATCGGAGAAGCGCAGAAGACGTTTCGCGACTCGATCGCCGATGCGGCGTCGAAATTGAAAGTCGGCAACGGACTTGAAGATGGCGTGCAGATGGGCCCCGTGATTACGCCGCAGAGCAAAGAGCGCGTCGAATCGCTGATTGGGCTCGGTGAGAAGCAAGGCGCGAAAGTTCTGCTCGACGGTCGCAATGCGAAAATCTCACGCCACGAATCCGGGAACTTCGTGAAGCCGACGATCCTCGACAACGTTCCCGCAACCAGCGATCTCGCCGATACGGAAATCTTCGGTCCGGTGCTTAGCCTTGTTCACGCTAACGATATGGACGATGCCATCGCCTTCCTTGAACGCAGCGCCTACGGCAATCAGGCGTCGCTATTCACCTCGAGCGGCTCCGCTGCGCGCCGTTTCCGCTACGAAGCTCCGGCGGGCAACATCGGAATCAACATCGGGGTCGCCGCGCCCATGGCCTATTTCCCTTTCAGCGGATGGAAAAACAGCTTCTTCGGCGATCTCCACAGCCAGGGTCGCGATGCGATCGAGTTTTATACCGACAAAAAAGTTGTCGTCGAACGCTGGGCCAAAGAGCACAGCCGAAAATTCTAGCGTCAACAAGTTTGTTCAGCGCAGAGCCACAGGGAACACCAACAACGGGCTTAGCCGGATCTAAGTTGTGACGGCATGAAGAAACTGCATGAGGTCGTGACCAGGAAGCAATGGTTCATTCTCTTTAATGCGGGGTGTCTAATAGCACTAGCGATTGCTGGCCGTCTCACACTGTCGTGGGAGTCGTTTATTACCAGCATCGTCGCCCTTCTGATAGTAAATGGAGTAGCGGCGATATCTGCGCGTAACTTCCCAGATTGGAAGTGAAACAGCATGGCTGGCGGAATCCCGTGAGCGTCTGTGCCCAGCAAGGAGAGACTTTGGCATTGGAAAATGTGTTTATTGAATCAGATGAAGCGCATTCGTACCGCAGATCACCGGCTCGGCGGGAATGTGCTGATCGAATGTGGCCAGTTGTCCCTTGTTCGCGTGAGCTAGTGCCAGCAGATAGCTATCGGTAACGTGAGCTGAATCTAGAAGCCGCGCCTGATTTACGCACTTTCTGTCGAGCAAAGATATGTCGTCTGGCCAGAAAGCGTGTCCTGGCAATTTGGTGAACGAAATCAGCAACTCGGCCACGGCTGCCGGAGAACCTGGAGAGCTCGGATATCGAGGATGACCGACGATACGCAGAACACCGTTCTCAGTGAGCGGACATGTTGCCCACGCGCGGTGCCCTTTCGCCTGAAACCACGCATGAGCCCGATCGTGAAGCACATGAGCAGGGTCAATCAGAGCGATCAGGACGTTCACATCCAGAAGAAATCGGCTCACCGCAACTCCTCGCGAAGCCGATGCACAAGTTCCGAAGTGACGCGGGGTGCGCCCTTGCGCAGTTTCAGAAGAGGCACTCCATTTCGCGTTTTAGCCTTTGTTTCCGCCGGAGAAAGCGCCCGTCTGGCCAACGAAGAAATGACTTCGCCAATGGATTTATTCTCGATCGCGGCCATTTCTTTAGCGGCACTTAGGACATCATCGTCGATTGCGAGCGTAGTGCGCATATGTCGCATCAATCATCAGTCATCACGCATCATACATCAGGTGCTGCAGCAGAGTCCAGCAAACTGTAACGCTGTGAAATGAACGCAGGAATGAACCTATGACCACAACAATTACCACTCCCGCCATGTCCGGCAAAGAAATCGTCGATCTCTCCCGCAAGCACACACTCTACGAATGGTCCGCCCAGTCCAAGGTCGATCCCATTCCCGTCGCTCGAGCTAAGGGAATTTATTTCTATACGCCCGAGGGCAGGCGCTTCATCGACTTCAACAGCCAGCTCATGTCCGTCAACATTGGACACGGCGATGAGCGTGTTATCTCGGCCATCAAAGAGCAAGTCGAAACGCTTGCCTATGCGAATCCGTTCATGGCGACCGAACCCCGAGCCCGGCTCGGCGAAAAACTGAATGAAATTACTCCCGGCGACATCGATGCCTTTTTCTTCACCAATGGCGGCGCCGATGCCAACGAAAACGCGATCAAAATAGCGCGCTTCTTTACTGGACGTCACAAAATTCTCGCGCGCTATCGTTCATATCACGGCGCCACTGCCGGCGCCATCTCGCTTACCGGAGATCCTCGTCGCTGGGCCGCTGAACCGGGCGTTCCGGGCATCGTCCATGTGCTCGATCCGTATCACGGTATCGAGCGCGGATGGGACTCGGCTGATTCATCTCTTGCTCTGATCGAAGAAACCATTCAGCTCGAAGGCCCGCACACCATTGCCGCATTTATTCTCGAGCCGGTTACGGGCACGAACGGAGTTCTTATTCCGCCTGACGGCTATCTCGAAGGCGTACGCAAGCTGTGCGATAAATACGGAATCGTCATGATCGCCGACGAAGTGATGTCCGGCTTCGGACGTACTGGCGAATGGTTCGCAGTTAATCACTGGCACATCGTTCCCGACCTGCTCTGCATGGCGAAGGGATTGACCTCAAGCTATCTTCCGCTTGGCGCGGTCGGCATGCGGCATCATATCGCGCAGCACTTTCAGGAGAAGGTTTTCTACGGTGGGCTTACCTACAACAGCCATCCCATGGGCTGTGCGGCGGCGCTGGCGACGATTCGCGTTTATGAAGAAGATGGCCTGATCGAGAACGCGAAAAAAATGGGCGCGGTGATGAAGCAACTTTCCGCCGAACTGCAAGCCAAACATCCATCTGTCGGCGCAGTGCGGTCGATTGGCCTGTTCGGCATCGTCGAACTCATTCGCAACCGCAAAACCCGCCAGCCGATGGCGCCCTTCAACGGCACATCCGACGAAATGGTCGCGCTCGGCCGCTTCTTCCGCGAGCAGGGACTCTATACGTTCGTCCGCTGGCACACGTTCTTCACCAATCCTCCACTGTGCATTAATGAGGAGCAACTACGGGAGGCGTTTGCCATCATCGATCGCGGGCTCGAGATTACGGATCAGGCGGTTGTTTAGTTCGATCCGGTTCGACACGTGCCTGGCTGGAAATCGAGCGAGGAAAACAGAAGCGGCTCGTGGTGAACCTTCGCAGCGTGGCGGTTGATCGCGGCTGCGGCTTGCGTGCGCACATTGCCGTTGTGCGGGTCGAAGTCGAGTGTGCTCACGTGGTGCGAGCAGTGCGTGCATTTGAACTTCATTCCGCCTTTAACGCGCTCGATGCTGTAGAAGCGGTCCATAGTTTGAGTGTAGCCGGTTGCGCGGGAATTAAAAGGAACGGCGGTGGGGCACCGAAGGTAATGGAGCATTAGGATTGGGTAACCCTTTGCGGTGAAAGAAGGAATTCCTGCCCTGTCCGCATCATTTCGTTAGCCGGTTGTATTTCTTCAAAACTTCGCGCAAGCGGTCGTGCGGTAGGGCAATGACCTCGTGGTCGTCGAGACCGGTCATCGTTCTGGCGGCCACCATCGCATTCACAACGGCTTCTTCGGTTGCCTGGACTGTCGCCAGAAAAATAGGATCGAGTGAGTCGTTGGGCAGCATAGTGAGTTGGTGCAGGCCCTTGCTACCGACTGCGCCGGGATTGGCCGTGGAGAAGGCGATGAAAATGTCTCCTGAGCCGTCGCCGGAGTAGCTGCCATCACGTCCGAGGCCAAGCGAAACCTTCTTAGCGACGCGCTTGAGCTGTGTGGGGATGAGGGGCGCGTCGGTGGCAACCACAACGATGATAGATCCGACATCTCTGCCGGCGATCTGTGGCTCGATTTTTGTGTCGATTGCTGGTTCGATCGTCTTTGTTCCGGTCGGACTGTTTTTGACCGGAGAACTCGCGGTTTCATCTTGCCCATACGCAGGTTTCTCCGGAATTT
>Ga0070735_10002661_pt1 | contig 16047 bp, 15 predicted proteins | sample Coa_R1_FD_66443 | JGI IMG/M metagenome (GOLD analysis project Ga0070735, IMG submission 66443) | Surface soil microbial communities from Centralia Pennsylvania, which are recovering from an underground coalmine fire - Coalmine... | ecosystem: Environmental > Terrestrial > Soil > Unclassified ... | reverse complement strand
CGCGATGGTGTGCTGCATATCGGCGATGGACTTGTCCATGCGTGCCTTCGCGCTGTTCTCCACGTCCTTGACGTTCTTGAAATTGTGCCCCGCAGGGGCGGCAGTTGGTTCAGCCATAAGGTTTAGTTAATTAGAGTGCCGATGGCTTCTCCCATCGCCATACGCATTATATTGCCCCGGACGTTCAAATTGAAAACCACAATCGGCATATGGTTGTCCCTGCACATGGCGACGGCCGAAGCGTCCAGCACGCGCAGATTGCGAGCCAGCACATCGGAATAGCCGATCTCCGGGAAACGCACGGCATCCGTGTGCTTCAAGGGGTCTTTATCGTACACGCCGTCGACCCGCGTGGCTTTCGCCACGACCTCGGAGTGGATTTCGAGGCCCCGCAACGTAGCCGCTGTATCGGTCGAAAAGTACGGGTTCGAAGTGCCCGCGGCAAAAATCACCAGGCGGCCCTTTTCTAGATGCCGGATGGCCCGCCGCCGGATGTAAGGCTCGGCAACCGAGTCCATCCGGATGGCAGTCATCACGCGTGTGGGAGCGCCGGCTTTCTCCAGGGCGTCCTGTAAGGCCAGAGCGTTGATCACCGTGGCAAGCATCCCCATGTGATCGGCGGTGACGCGCTCCATCTTCTGCGCTGCTGCCGCCACGCCGCGAAAAAAGTTGCCGCCGCCCACCACCAGCCCGATTTGAACGCCGGATTGCGCCACTTCTGCGACCTCCGAGGCGAGCGCTTTCACGCGTTCCGGATCGATACCAAAGGAAGCTTCTCCGGCGAGAACCTCACCGCTTAGCTTGAGAAGGATGCGACCGTAGCGAGGCACGAGCTACTCGGCGGCGGGTGTTTCAGATCCGGATGTATCGGCCGACACCGCATCGCCGACTTTGAACCGCACGAAGCGCGACACGGTGATGTTCTCGCCCAGCTTGGCGATCTTCGCCTTGATCACGTCGGCGATCGAAGTGGTGTTTTCCTTGATGAAGGGCTGCTCGTAGAGGCATACCTCTTCGTAGTACTTGTTCATGCGGCCCTCGACGATCTTGTCGACCATCTTCTCGGGCTTGCCTTCGCCTAGCGCCCGGCTGCGCTGGATGTCCTTCTCTTTATCGAGCGCCGCCTGCGTGACTTCCTCTTTGCGGATGAACTGCGGATCGGCCGCCGCCACCTGCATGGCCAGATCGTGAACCAGCTCCTGAAAATCGTCGGTGCGCGCCACGAAGTCCGACTCGCAGTTGACCTCGATCATGACTCCCAGTTGCGCTCCCGGATGGATGTAGCTGGCAATGACGCCTTGCTTGGCGGAACGCCCGGATTTCTTGGACGCCGAAGCAATCCCTTTTTTCCGCAGCACCACTTCAGCTTCGCCCAAGTCGCCCTTGGCTTCAACCAGCGCGGCTTTGCACTCCATCATCCCGGCTCCGGTTCGCTCGCGGAGCTGCTTTACTAACTGTGCACTGATCTCCATAGATTCCTTTTGATTGTGGGGCGGCTTTTCAAGCCGCGGGTCGGTTTGAAACCGCCCCAATCCTATTGATTACCGCTGGATGCTTCGTCGGCCACGGCTTCCGAGCCCGGACCCTTGCGCGGCAGCGAAGTGGACGGCAGATCCTCATCCGGCATGCTCTCCGACATGAGCTGCGCGGCGTACTTCGGATCGACGTATTCGGAATACTCCGGCATCTCTTCCACCGGAGCTTCGTCCGCGCTCTCCGCGATCTTCTCTGGAACGAAATCGTGCTCGGTCGCGAGCTGCCGGCCTTCGATGACGGCGTCGGCGATCTTGTTCGTGAACAGACGGATCGCGCGCAGCGCATCGTCGTTACCAGGAATGACGTAATCCACCTTGTCCGGATCGCAGTTGGTGTCGACCACGGCCACCACCGGAATGCCCAGCTTGCGGGCTTCCTCGACCGCGATCGCCTCTTTGTTCGAGTCGATCACGAACAGCAGATCCGGCAGGCCGTTCATATCCTTGATGCCGGCCAGGTTCTGGTTGAGGTGCTTGCGCTCGCGCTCCATGCGCACGACTTCTTTCTTAGCGCGGCCGCCCCAATCGCCCGATTCGGCCATCGTGTCCAGTTCCTTCAAGCGCTTGATGGATTTCTGAACGGTGGTCATGTTCGTCAGCAGTCCGCCCAGCCAGCGCTGATTCACGTAATACTGGTTGCTGCGCACGGCTTCCTCGGCCACAGCTTCCTGCGCCTGGCGTTTTGTGCCCACGAACAGTACGATCTTGCCTTGGGCCGCCATTTCGCCCACGTACCGCATGGCGTCCTTGAACAGCTTTAGCGTCTTCTGCAGATCAACGATGTAAATGCCATTGCGTTCGCCAAAGATGTATTCTTTCATCTTTGGATTCCAGCGCTTGGTCTGGTGCCCGAAATGAACGCCTGCTTCGAGCAATTCCTTCATGCTAATCGACGGCAAATAACCTCCTTCTTCTCGTTTTAGGAGAACCCAGGTTCACGGTCCAAAGCGGGATTTGTGGACCCGGGGTTGCTGAACCAACTACCGGCCGCGAATGAACGCGAATGAACGTAAATAATCTGCGTTCATGGGCGAGGATTATGCGGCAATAACTAACGCTTCGAGAACTGGAATCGCTTGCGGGCGCCTTTCTGCCCGTACTTCTTGCGCTCATGCTGGCGCGCGTCGCGCGTGAGCATGCCCAGCTCCTTCAGTTTCCCGCGCAGTTCCGAGTTGAACTCGATCAGTGCGCGGGCAATGCCCAGCCTGGCGGCGCCGGCTTGCCCGTTAGGGCCGCCGCCGGCTGTAGTGATCCAAATATCAAACTTGTCGGCCGTTTCTGTGGCCAGCAGCGGCTGCCGCACTATCGCGCGGAATGCCTCGCTGGGGAAGTAATGCTCGAAAGCCCGGCTGTTTACCGTGATCTCGCCTTTCCCGTCGCGCAAGAATACTCTCGCCACCGCTCTCTTGCGGCGACCCGTTCCGAGGTGCTGTACAAAAGCCAATTTCGTCAGATCTCCTTACGACGCAGCCAGTGCGACTGGCTTTTGTGCCTGATGCGGATGCGTCGGACCGGCGTAGACTTGCAGCTTGCGGTACATTTGCTTCCCCATCTTGCTTTTGGGGAGCATGCCCTGCACAGCTTCTTCCACCATCCGCGTTGGACGCGCTGCCCGCACCTTGCGTGCTGATGTTTCGGTTAAGCCGCCCGGATATCCCGAGTGCCGGCGATAGAGTTTTTGCTCTTCCTTGTTTCCGGTGAGCCGCACCTTGGCCGCATTCACCACGATCACGTGGTCTCCCGTATCGATGTACGGCGTATAAGAGGGCTTGTGCTTGCCCATCAGGATGTTGGCGGCCTTGCTGGCGATCCGGCCCAACACCGCTTCTTCGGCATCGATCACGTGCCATTGGCGCTGAATGCCGGGGAGCGATGGAATTGTGGTTTTCATGAAGACAGACGTACTCCTGCGAGTTCTAGAACCTTATTGAGCTTACCGAAGTCCGGCAGGGTGTGTCAAACTGCCCATATGAGGTTGGCCTTCGCTGCTGTACTCCTGGCCTCCAGTGCGTCAGCCGGAATCGTCGAAGATGTGCGCGCGGCTATCGAAAGGAACGATTTCACAGGAGCCGATCGTCAGGTAGAGACTTACCGCCGCGCCCATGGTGCCGATTCAGAGCTGGCGGCCGCCATCAGCTGGCAAGCCCGAGGTGCGTTGGAGGCAAGAAAACTCGATCAGGCCGCCGCGTATGCCGACAAAACTCGCCAGATGGCTCTTCCCAATCTGCGCGGACCTCGCGTGGCTCGCGAGCGATGGTTATACGCCATGGGGGCGTCCATCGAGGTCCAAGCGCAAGTAATGGCAGCCCGGGGCGAAGCTGGCGACGCCGTGCAGTTCCTGCGGGGCGAGCTGAAAACCTATGCCGGCACTACCATACAGGAGCGAATTCAGAAGAATATTAACCTGCTGAGCCTGGAAGGCAAGCCGGCTCCCGCGCTCGATGCCGCCGTGTGGTTCGGTCCCCAGCCTCCGACCATCGCCAGCCTGCGGGGCAAGGCCGTCCTGCTATTCTTCTGGGCGCACTGGTGCCCGGATTGTAAAGCCGACGTCCCTATCATCGCCGGACTGATGAAGAAGTACGGTCCGCGAGGCCTGGCGCTCATCGGTCCGACCGAATACTACGGCTACGTGGCCAATGGCGAGGATGCCCCTCCCGCCGTTGAAAAGCCCTATATCGAGCAGATTCGCCGCAAGTTCTATGCGCCCTTGGGCAACATGCCCGTGCCTCTAAGCAAGGCGAATTTCGCCCGGTATGGCGCGAGTTCCACCCCGACCCTGGTTCTCGTGAATCGTCGTGGAGTCGTGAGCTGGTACCACCCGGGCGCAGCCACCGAGCGGGAACTGTCCGCGCAGATTGAGAAGGCCCTTCGATGACTGGTCTTGCCATAAGTAAGCGAACTGTTTTTGCTCTAGCGGCCCTGTGTCTCTGGCAGGCGAGCGCCTTCCAAGCTCCGGGAACGCATCCCGTTACAGGACGCAAAATCGCCGGGGTCATGGGAATGAGCGGCGCCGACTGGTTAACTCGTCCCGAGCGAGAAGCCGAAGAACAGCCCGAAAAAGCCCTCGACGCATTGCAACTGAAGCCCGGCATGACGGTGGCCGATATCGGCGCGGGAGTCGGTTATATGTCTCTGCGGATGGCCAAGCGTGTCGGCCCCTCGGGCAAAGTCTACGCTAACGATCTGCAGCCCGAGATGCTCGCGAAACTCCGCGAGAACGCTGCGAAAGCTAAGATCACAAACGTGATCACCGTGCTGGGCGATGTCGCCGACCCTAAGCTGCCCGCCAATGCCATGGACCTGGTGCTACTTGTTGATGTTTACCACGAGTTCTCAGCGCCGCAGCAGATGTTGCGGAAGATCCGTGAGACCTTGAAGCCGGATGGAAGGTTAGTACTGCTAGAGTATCGCGCCGAGGATCCCAACGTCCCGATCAACCCCGAGCACAAAATGACCGTCACGCAGGTGAAAGCGGAAATCGAAGCAGAAGGATTCGTCTTGCAGCCCGTGATCGAGACCCTGCCGCGCCAGCACATCCTGATCCTCACCAAAGCAACCGCGAAGGCCGCGGGCGCGCGTTAGCGCCCGCCTCGATCTTCATCCTCATACCGATGGTAGTGTTCTCCGTTCTGCTCGTAACCGTTGTCCGGTATGTTGATCAGTAGCGGCTGGTCCAGCCGGAAGTTCACGATACTCTCCGCCGGCACGTGAAGTTCTCGGCCCTGTGTGGCAATTTCGCCCCCGGCTCCGGCCGCCGCGCCTGCCGCCGCTCCGATAGCCGCGCCCTTGCCGCCTCCTGCGATCGCGCCAAGAATGGTCCCCAGCACCGCGCCGCCTCCGACAAACTCCCCGGTGCGTTTATTAGCTCCGACGCCCTGGCGCTCCGAACTTTCGATGCGTTCAGCCTGGGTATCGATGGCATAACGCTGGCCATAGGCCGTGATCGACTCGATATCCAAAATCAGATCGTTATCGCGCGCCCGCCGCACAATCAATTCGACATCGGATCCGCGTGGAATGGCGATTTGCCCGTCACTGCTGCGGACTTCATCGGCGATTCTACCGTAGTAAACCCGGCCGTCGCGTGAATGGGTATCGATGTCTTCATTCGTTCGAACTGCCAGGTTTGTTCCCGGTTCAACTCGGCTCACCGGACTTCCGGGATACCGGTCATCATTCAGTGAGAATTCAGCTTGGCATCCCCGATCCACCCAGATCTCTTGCCGGTTGTAACCCCAGCTGAAACCTTCCTCGCATCGCGATCCCCGCAATTCTCGAAGGAGTTTCACGCCACGGCTTGTATCGGCCCCACATGTGGCCCGTCTCCCATTTGTTGAGGTACAAGTGATGGTGTTGTCCTGATCCTGAGCGTGCGCGACCGGTGGCGCAATCAACGTTGTCACTAAGGCCGCCAGCGCTATCGCTAGCCAAGGTATCGGTTGCCTGCGTTTAGTCATAAAACCTCCCCGCTAAAGAAGAGGAGTGCAATTCCCCGTCCAAAGAGACAAGTCCTCTGGTTTGTGAATCGAAACTCCGGAGATCAAGAACGACTGTGCAGATACTACTAAACGCCTGCCGGTCGTTACTTCCGTTGCTTGTCCGCGCCCCGCCTCCGGACATTCTCGATCAAGAAATCGACCACTTGCATCGATGCCTGGCCGTACGGCTTCCCGTCCAGTAACACGGCCGGCGAATGCCCGCAGTTTCCCAAACAATAGACTGCATCCAGAGTGAAGCTGCCATCCGCCGTCGTCTCGCCCAACTTGGCGCCCAGGCGTGTCTCGACGTGTTCGATCAACTGGTCGGAGCCCATGGACCGGCAGAACTCAGCCCGGCAAATCCTGAGAACGTGGCGAACCGGCACAGGCATGGGATGACATCAACTATCGTAGCTCTATGCGCTATCGATTCCTGATCGAGACCTACGAAACTGAGAGGCTAAAAGTACTGAGCGTATGGAGCATGTTCCGTGATGATGATCTGCCCTTCCGGCCTCACCCTACCGACACACGCGGCCGCAGCGTCCTGGAACAGATGCAACACCAATGTTTGAGCGAAAATGCCTGGTTTTGCAATATGTTGGGGATTGATGTCGGGGCTCCGCCGCTTCCGGTGAAGGAAACTAGGCTTGGGTTCGTTTTGCAGTACACCGAAGACTCCGCAAAACGTCTCCACGTTTTGCGGTCAAAAGAAAATGTTTGGTGGGAGGAAGAAGTTGCATTCTTCGATGTCCAGCGCAGCCGGGCGTGGATCGTTGTGCGGCGTATCGCTCACACCTCGCACCATCGCGGGCAGCAAATGGCCATGCTCCGGATGCTCGGGAGGGATGTGTACAGCAACTACGGTCCGACGGCCGATACCGGAAAGCAGGTGATCTATCAGCCGCTACCGTTGTAGTTCGGGCAGCAGTCGGAGCGCGTTATCGCGCTCGATCGCGCGGAGGTCCTTGGTGGCGAAGCGCTGTGCCGTGAGACCCCCGATCACTTCCGCCGGCGTTCGGAACGGGTAGTCGGTGCCGAACAGAATCTGCGACGGAGGCGCCACTTTCAGCAGAGCCGCTAAAGCCGGCGCACTGTTGGCTTGGGCCGTGTCGTAGTGGAACTTCTTCAGTTCATACATCAGGCCCTTGGGCAGGACTTGCTCCTTGCCTTTCATGGTCGCTTCCTGATACACGAAGCGGCTCAGCAGGAACGGCAGGGTTCCGCCGCCGTGAGAGAAGATCCAGCGGATGTCGGGATAGCGCGCAGCCGTCCCGCTGAACAACAGGCTGGCGACGGTGCGGGTCGTGTCCGTGGCCCACTCTATCATCACCGCCGGAACTTCGTCCTTCAAATTGCCGCAGCAGGTGGCCGTGGTCGGATGTGTGTAGATCACCGCCTTGCGCCGGTTCAGCTCGGCCCAGACGGGCGCGAAAGATGCATCGCCCAGCCACTTATCGCCGTAGTCGGTGAGTAAGCCGATACCATCGGCCTTGAGCGTGCCGAACGCGTATTCGATTTCCCGCAGGCTGCCGTCGATATCCGGCAGAGGCAGCGCGGCAAACAGTCCGAAGCGGCCGGGATGATCCTTCGCGGTCATGGCCCCGTAGTCGTTGACGATCCGGGCCAGTCGGCGGCCCTCCTCAACATCCCCGAACCAGACGCCCGGCGAGCTCACGGAAAGAACCGCGGTCGCGATCCCGCCCTTGTCCATCTCTTCGACCGACTGCGCCGGGGACCAAGCCGGCTGGCCAGTAGCGCGGTTGCCAACCGCGGTTCGATAAGCAGGCGGAAAAAGATGATGGTGCACGTCGATACGATGGGGTGTTGGCGCACCCTTCGCGATGGTACATGCCAGTCCTGCCAGAAACTCGCGGCGTAACATAATCCAACGATTCTACACCTCAATTTCGACAATCTCACCGGGCGTATTGTAGTCGCTATAGCGGATCCAAGTGGGACGCACGCGGAAATGGGTAATGCCCTTCCACGCCAGCCGATCACGGCCATCGGGATAGGCGGCGAAATAAGCTTCGAGAATCCGGTCGCGCTCGGCGCCTTTAGGCTCGTCGGCGGTGCCCTCCAGTTGCACCGTGATCTCGGCGTCCCATCCGATGACGAACGCAATCCGAGGGTCGGCGCGCAGGTTGCGGCATTTGCGAGTCGTGTCGAGGGTGTCAAACACGATCTCGAGTTCAGGTGTGACGCCAATGCCGACCACTGCGGCCTGCGGATCGCCGGAGGGAGAAACGGTCGACTGCACTCCCAGGCGATGCTTCTTCAGAAACGGAAACAGCTCGGCGCGAGTCATGGTCATGAGTATATCCGCGACAATAGTCCAAGAGGAGAACCGTACATGAAGCGAACCGCAGATGCAAAGTGGCAAGGCGACCTGAAGACCGGCACCGGAGAGATATCGATGGCTAGCGGCACATTGTCGCATGTGCCCTACTCATTCCACAGCCGCTTCGAACAAGGGAAAGGAACCAATCCGGAAGAATTACTGGCCGCTGCGCATGCGGGCTGCTTTACCATGGCCCTCTCGAATCAGCTCGCGCAGGCCGGATTTAAAGCCGAGAGTCTTGAGACCACCTGCACCATCACGTTGGACAAGAAGGATGACGGGTTCGGTATCACGGAGAGTCATTTGGAGTTGAAGGCGCGGGTCCCCGGCATCACTAAAGAGGCATTCGACACGGCAACGGCGGGAGCGAAATCAGGCTGCCCGGTGTCGAAGCTGTACAACACCAACATCACATTGACGGCGACGCTGCAGAGTTAACTATTCGCAGCGCAGGGCGTCTACCGGACTGACGCGAGTCGCGCGCCGGGCGGGAAGCCATACGGCCAGGAAGGCCACTGCGCTTAACAACAGCGGGATGCCGATGAATACCAGTGGATCGCGGGCTTGCACGCCGTACAGCAGGCTGGCGATCAGCTTGGTGAGCCCGAATGCGGACCCCACTCCAATGACCACCCCGACGAGTGCCAGGCGCATGCCCTGGAAGATGACCATATTGCGCACCGAGCCGGACTCCGCGCCGAGTGCCAGCCGGATTCCGATTTCCTGCGTGCGCTGTTCCACCGAGTAGGCCATCAGACCGTAGATTCCGATCGCGGCCAGCAATAGCGCCGTGCAGGCGAAGATGGTGAGCACCAGCGTGTTGAAATCGGTATTCGCCGTGGAACGAGAGACGATCTCGTCCATTGTGCGAATCGGCGCCAGCGCGAGGCCGCCGCTGGCGTCGCTCAGCTCCTTCTGGATCGCCGTGCTGAGCGAATGCGGTTCGACGCGCGTCCGTACTACCCAAGCCATCGGAGAGAGACTCAAGACGCCCGCGTTCATATTCTCGGAAATCTGTGCCTGGGGGACGTACATTGTGGGACCCGGATCGTTGTTCAGACCGTTATCACGAAGATCGCCGACGATCCCAATAATCTGGCGGGGACTATCGTTGAAATCCGGTCCGAGACTTCTCCCGATAATGAGCTGATCAGCTAGAGGATCACCCTGGGGCCAGAACCGTTTGGCCATGGCCTGATTAATGATGACGACCGGAGGCGATCCCACGCCGTCTTGATCGGTGAACGTCCGCCCTCGCAGAAGCGGAATTTTGAATACATCGATGTAGCCCGGAGTGGTGATCATGTAGCGCCCGCCGCCATGCGAGCTTCCTTCAAGCGGCCGGCCCACGATAATGAAGGGGAGCCCGATGCCGCCCTCGAGCGGAACGCAGCATGTCGCGCCCGCGTTCTCGACGCCGGGAAGGGCTTTGATGCGCTCGATCCCCTGGCGCAGCAACTGATCCACGGCTGCCGTTTTCGTGAAACGAGGTTCGTTCAGAGACATTCGTAGGGTCAGGACGTTATGCGAATCGAAGCCGGGGTTTACGCCACGTAACGCGCTGAAAGTTCGCAACAAGAGCGCGGCTCCGATCAGCAGGATCAGCGCCAGCGCCGTCTCCGTCACTACTAGTACTGAACGAGCTTTGTTGTGGCGGAAACTGGTGCCGCCGCGGCCAGTGGATTCCTTGATGGTGCTGCTGAGATCGGCGCGCGAGGCCTGGAGCGCCGGGAAGAGACCAAAAAGAATGCCGGTCGCCACGGATAGTCCGAGCGTGAATAGAACCACGCGCATATCCATCGACACGGCGTTACCATGCAGTCCCACGCGCGGGATGTTTCCCGGATTCAAGCTCAGAATGCCCCGGATACCGGCGAATCCCAAGAACAGTCCGAGCACTCCGGCGGCTAGCGACAGGACGACGCTTTCGGTAAGCAACTGGCGTACGATTCGGCCCCGGCCGGCTCCCATGGCGGCGCGAATGGCGATTTCCCGTTTGCGTCCCGTGGCTCGCGCCAGCAGCAGGTTGGCGACGTTAGCGCAGGCTATCAGCAGTACGAATCCGACGGCGCCGAGCAGAACCCAAAGAAGCGTTCGGACTCCGCTAACCAGCACTTCGCTCAGTGGCTGCACACCGAAGGTCCCCTGCGGACCGAGGCTATTCGGATAATTCTTCCGGAAGCCTTCCGTGGCGGCCTTAAGCTGTTCGTTCGCGGAGGCCAGGGTCACGCCCGGTTTTAGACGCCCGGCCACCTGAAAGTAATTCCCCTGGTTTGTACTATAGGGATCCAGCCGGAACGGCACGTAGACATCCGGTGGCTGATCGATCTCGATCTTCAAGCTGGGGCCGACCACGCCGATGATTTCGTGGGGAATCCCGCTGAGCGTAATGGTTTTGCCGATCACGTTTGGATCGGCCGCAAAGCGGTTCTGCCAGAATCCGTAAGCCAGCACCGCGACGTCGCGCTCGCCAGGACGATCTTCGTCCTGCGTATAAGTTCTGCCGTAAACTGTTGTGGCCCCATATAAGGAAAAGAAGTTCGCGCTGGCCTGAGTTTCCTGAATCTGCTCCGGCAAGTCACCCGACTTGTAGTTCGCGACGCCGAAGGTCCACGCGGAAACATCCTGGAAGGTTTGGTTTTGGGATCGCCAAAAGTTGAACTTCACAGGGGAGGCGCCGAAGCCCGATCCTTGCGGCGACACGTTCATGAAGATGACAATCCGCCCGGGGTCGGGAAAATTCACCGGCTTGAGCAGGACCGTATTGATGAGGGAAAAGATGGCGGTGTTGGCTCCCACTCCGAGCGCCAGGGCAAAGACGGCGGTAAGAGTGAATCCCGGAGAATTCAGGAACATCCGAATCGACTGCTTGAGATCCTGCAAAAAGGATTCCATGGCTAGCTCATCACTCACACCGTAGCGCGTCCATCGGGCTGACACGCGTCGCGCGCCGTGCGGGAACCCACACCGCGATCAAGGCCACCAGGCTCAACAGCACCGGCACGCCGATGAACACCAGCGGGTCACGAGCCTGGACGCCATAGAGCAGGCTCGCGATCAGCTTAGTGAGCGCGAACGAGGAAGCCACGCCGATAGTTACCCCTATCAACGCCAGGCGCATGCCTTGGAAGATAATCATGTTCCGCACGTTGCCATACTCAGCTCCGAGTGCCAGCCGGATTCCGATCTCCTGTGTGCGCTGTTCCACGGAGTACGCCATCAGGCCGTAAATTCCGATAGCGGCGAGAAGTAGCGCCGTGCTGGCGAAGATGGTTAGTGCGAGCGTGTTGAAATCCTGATTGGCGGTGGAACGAGAAACGATCTCATCCATGGTGCGGACGGGCGCAAGTGCTAGCCCGCCGCTGACGTCGGCCAGCTCTTTCTCAATCGGCTTGATGAGGGAGCGCGGCTCGACTTTTGTCCGCACCACCCAAGCCATAGATGCCAGACTGGTGAGCTGCTTATTCAAGCCGTCCGGGAGCTGCGCTTGCGGGACGTACATGGTCGGACTCGGATTCCTCTCCAGCCCGTTATCGCGAATGTCACTGACCACGCCGATGATCTGGCGGGGGATATCCTCGAAATCCGCGCCCAAGCCTCGTCCGATGATCAGCTGGTCGGCGAGGGGATCGCCCTCTTTCCAGAACGCCTTAGCCATGGTCTGGTTGATGATGACCACCGGATCGGCCCCCTTGCCGTCGCGATCGGTGAAAACGCGGCCGCGCAGCAGAGGGATCTTGAACACGTCGAGATAGTCAGGCGTCGTGATCATGTAACGGCCGCCGCCATTGGAGTCGCCTTCCAACGGGCGGCCAACGATGATGAAGGGAAGTCCAAACCCACCCTGCAGAGGCACACAGCACGTCGCCGCGGCATTTTCGATGCCGGGCAAAGCCTTGAGACGATCTCTTCCTTGAATCAGCAGCTGATCGACGGTCGCGGTTTTCGCGAAGCGCGGATCGTTCAACAGCATTCGAAGCGTCAGTACGTTGTGGGAATTGAATCCGGGATTGACGGCGCGGAGCGCGGCGAATGTCCGGAGTAACAGCGCCGCTCCAATCAGCAATACTAGAGCAAGCGCTACTTCCGTGATCACCAGCAGCGAACGAGCCTTGTTGTGGCGAAAACTGGTCCCACCGCGGCCGGTGGATTCCTTGATGGTGCTACTGAGGTCGGTTCGGGAAGCTTGCAGCGCCGGAATCAGGCCAAACAGAATCCCCGTGGCGAAGGCGACGCCCATCGTGAACAGGACCACCCGCCAATCGAGCGTAACGTAGGAACCCTGCAGCCCCACGCGCGGGATGTTTCCGGGATTAATACTCAGGATTCCCTTAATGCCGAGAAACCCGATGACCAGCCCCACGAGGCCGCCGATGATCGAGAGCAGTACGCTCTCGGTCAGCAACTGACGGATGATTCGTCCGCGTCCGGCGCCCACGGCCGCGCGGATGGCCATCTCGCGCCTGCGTCCGGTCGCGCGCGCAAGCAAGAGATTGGCGACGTTAGCGCATGCGATCAGCAGCACGAAGCTCACCGCGCCCAGCAACACCAGGAGCAAAGTGCGCACACCGCGAACCAGCGATTCACGCAGCGGTTCCACCCCGAAGTACGCATCCTTGCCGAACGTAGGATACTTGCGGCGAAACTCCTCCGTAGCGACCTTGAAGCGTGCGTTTGCATTCGCCACGGAAACTCCGGCTTTAAGATGTCCCCCTGTGTTGAAGTATTGAGCTTGATCCGTGCTGTTGGGGTCGATCTGAAACGGGGTGTAGATATCCGGCGGCTCATCGATCTCAATCTTCAGGCTGGGACCAGTGACGCCGATGATTTCGTAGGGCGCTCCGCTGAGGACGAGAGTCTTGCCGATCACGTTCGGATCCGAAGCGAAGCGCCGCTGCCAGAATTCGTACGACAGCACTGCTACTTTCGGTCCGCGCGGGAGATCCTCTTCCTTCGAGAAGGTGCGTCCATAGAGTGCGACCGCGCCGCACAGCGGGAAGAAGTCAGCGCTAGCCTGTGTGACCTGAACCTGCTCGGGATTGCCTCCGGAATTGTAGTTCGCGACTCCAAACCGCCACGCCGCGGCGTATTCGACGATTTCCGTCTGCGCTTTCCAGAAATTGAACGCGGCCGGCGAGCCGCCGGTGCCCGTGCCATTCGGATAAACCGTGGTGAAAAACACGAACCGGTCCGGATCGGGGTATGGCATGGGCCGCAGGAGGACGGTGTTAATGACGGAAAAGATCGCGGTGTTGGCGCCGACTCCCAGCGCCAAGGCGAGGACGGCCGTCAGGGTGAATCCGGGAGCATTCAGGAACATCCGGATGGAATGCTTGAGATCTTGCAAAAAGGATTCCATGGCTCGAGCTGGCTCCTTCTGACTGTATACGGTTCCACAGCCTAAAGGTTTCCAAAAAGATCTAATCACACCGCAGTGCGTCGGCCGGATCGATCCTCGCGACCCGCCGTGCTGGGAGCCACGCGGCAAACAGAGCTACCACGGTCAGCACGACCGGCACGGCAATGAATACTAGCGGGTCATGCGGCTTGACGTCAATCAGGAAGCTGGCCAGAAAGCGCGTCAAGCCGTAAGCGGCAGCGACTCCGATCGCGACTCCCAACAGCACCAGGCGCATCCCTTGCGCCACGATCATGTTGCGAACGCTGACGCGGCTGGCACCCATCGCAAGACGGATTCCAATTACCTGCGTGCGCTGCTGGACCGTGTAGGCGATCAGCCCGTAGATCCCGATCGCGGCCAATAGTAACGCCGAAGCTCCGAAGATGAGCATCAGAACCACATTGAAATCCTGCGTGGCGGTGGATCGCGCCAGGAACTCATCCATGGAACGGATTCCGGTAACAGGCAAACCGCCGCTCACTCGCTGCAACTCGGTCTTCATGGCCGCGCTCAGGGAATGGGGCTCCGCATTGGTGCGGACCATCCATGTGAACGGCTGTCGTATCAGGTACGTCAAGAATCCGCCGGCTTGCTCCACGGGAATATAGATGGTTAGTCCAGATTTAGGATCCTCGCTCCCCTGCTCGTCGGCCGCAATCCCAATAATCTCCATGGGGCCGTCCTTGTTGGGCGAGCCCCGGGTGCCCAGAAGGATCTGCGCGCCCAGCGCGTCGCCCTTCGGCCAGAACCGTCGAACCATCGCCTGATTGATGATGACCACTAAGGGCGAACCCACGGTATCGCGATCAGTAAATTTCCGGCCGCGCGCAATGGGAATCTTGAATACATCGAAGTAATCGCGTGAAACCGTCGGAATCGCGCCATAAGCGTGGAAGGCACCGTCCAGCGGCAGACCGGGGATGACGAATGGCCCGAAGGGAACGCTTCCCAGGGGAAGGCAGCAACCCGAGGCAGCCGCTTCCACTCCGGGTAAAGCGCGGAGCCGCTCGGTGCTCAATCGCACCAGCTGAATCACGTCCGCTGGTCTCTGGAAACGCTCGCCCGAAAGTTGGATTTGCATGGTGAGCACGTTGCGCGGGTCAAAGCCGTGAGCAGCCGTGTGCATCGCGATAAAGGTGCGAATCAGCAGCCCGGAACCAGTCAGCAACACCAAGGCGAGCGCCATTTCGCCCACCACCAGCAAGGAGCGAGCCTTGTTCTGACGGAAGCCGCTGCCGGTGCGGCCTCCGCCCTCCTTGAGAGCGGTACTTAGATCCACGCGCGCCGCCTGAAATGCGGGGATGAGGCCGAACAGGATCCCGGCTGCGATGGAGACAGCTATCGCGAACGCCACAACCCGCCAGTCGGCCGTGACGTTGACGCCATTGGGACCGATACGGGGGATGTTGCCGGGATTGAGCGCCAGGATCGCGCGAATCCCAAGCATCCCGGCCAGCAGACCCAGGGCCCCTCCGGTGAGCGACAACGTCACGCTCTCCGTCAGAAGTTGCCCCATGATCCTGAGCTGATCGGCACCCACGGCCGAGCGGATAGCGATCTCCCGCTTCCTGCCTGCGGCGCGAACCAGCAAGAGATTCGCAACGTTCGCGCACGCGATGAGCAACACGAAACTGACCGCGCCCGCCAGAATCAATAAAGACGGCCGCGCCTCGCGGACCAGCACATCGCGCATGGGCTGAACCGCGAAAGTATATCCCGGAAGCATCGTCCCGACGCTCGGAAATTTACGTATGAAATCTTCGGAAATCACTTTCAGCCGCGCCTGGATCATGGCGGGAGTCACGCCTGGGCGGATACGGGCTGCCACCGAGAAGTAATGATTCTGTTCGGTTCCGGCCGGATCAATTTGAAATGGGGTCCAGACGTCGATGGGCAATAGCGTTTCCGTCTCGACGCCGGGTGGCATGATCCCGATGACTGTGTAAGGATCGCCGCCTAGTGAAATCGTTTTTCCCAGGATCTGTGGATCGGCTGCGAAGGATCGTTTCCAGAACCCGTCGCCCAAGACCGCAAAGCGCCCCGCGTTGGGCCGGTCTTCCTCGGGTGTAAAGGTGCGCCCGCGCGCGGCGGCGAGTCCGAAAAGCCGGAAATACCCGGCCGAAACCTGCCCCCACTGAACCTGACTGGGCGAATCGACACCCGTCAAATTAATCGCTCCATAGCGGTAGGCGGAAATGTCTGTGAAGAGGTCGCCGAGTTCACGCCACGCGTTGAATCTCGCCGGCGAGGCGCCGTTGACGAAGGTCCCATCCGTCCTATTTGTCAGGA
>Ga0070735_10002660_pt1 | contig 16049 bp, 10 predicted proteins | sample Coa_R1_FD_66443 | JGI IMG/M metagenome (GOLD analysis project Ga0070735, IMG submission 66443) | Surface soil microbial communities from Centralia Pennsylvania, which are recovering from an underground coalmine fire - Coalmine... | ecosystem: Environmental > Terrestrial > Soil > Unclassified ... | reverse complement strand
GGGAAAGCTTCAAGAACTACTGTCATGGAGGCGGACGCGCCATGTCGCGTATGGAAGCGGAGCGCCACTTCTCGACTCGAAAGCGGACAAGAGTAAATTGTTGGTGGCACCTGACCTTCGGTATCAGGAGGTTCAAATGAACGGACGCTCCCTTTTCCCCATTCTGTTCGGTATCGCATTACTGGTTTCGTCACTTGCCGCGAATGCTCAGTCCTGGCGGTCACACCTTAATGACGAGCTGCAGGTCATGGGACACCGCAACTGGATACTGATCGTTGACTCGGCGTACCCGGAACAGGTTGGTTCCGGAATCGAGACGATCGAGACCAACTCAGACCAGTTCGATGTAGTGCGCACGGTCCTAACGGGTATTAAGGACTCTATTCATGTGCGGCCTGTTATCTTCATGGATGCTGAGCTACCCTTTGTTCCGGAGCAAAAAGCTCCGGGTGTCTCAAGCTACCGGTCGAAAATCAGCGCACTTCTCCATGACTATGCGGTCAATTCGCGCCTGCACCAATCACTCATCGACGAGGTGGGCAAAGACAGTGCACAATACCGAGTCCTGATCCTCAAAACCAACCTCGCCATCCCCTACACTTCCGTTTTTATCCACCTAGACTGCAAGTATTGGGGCGCCGAAGATGAGCGGGACCTGCGCGAAATAATGCATTCTCACGGTGTGCAGTGAGTCCGGCGTATGATGACGTTAAAAGCTGACTGGGCGTGGAGAGTTGGTTCAGGGAAGAAAATGTCATCGAGCTGCGGCATGGCAGCAGCGAAGTCGCAAGAAATGGTCACTCGAAGGCATCCGAATCCCGGCCGAGATATCTGGTCGCATCGCAAACCGAAGCCCGATGCAGGGCCGGCCCTTCCTTTCAGAAACCAGCGAGAGTTGCGAGCCTTCGCGCATTCACGTTTGGGATCCAACGCATGTTCTGAATGGCACTTTCAACCTTCAATCGAGTGCTCTGGCTAACACTGCCCGTGTTGTTGATCACATGGGAAACAGTCGCGGTCGAAACTCCAGCCGCTTTAGCCACCTCCCTAATCGTGATTCTGCTGTTGGACCGATTTGCCCCTGATATTCGCTTCATAATAGTCCGTCCACTGGACGTACGTGGCCACAGGTTAATTTATTTCTAATTGATCTTTCGTCGGAAATTTCGGAAAGACCGCGTGAGGCTCGGTTTGATACCAGTACGCGACCGAAGCAATGTCGTCCATCAGCGGCAAGTATCTTCCTCCACTCCTCCACCCGAGCGCCTGAATGGTTACTCGCAGGTCGGACTCAAAGCGAATTGGATCGACGATGTGCCAGCGATAAAGTCCGAACCTTGGCTGCGAGTGGTAGAGTCCATCTGGCTTTATGGCTTGGGCTAATCCTGAGTACGGACCGGTGAATTCCTCGTACTGATGCGTTTCCTGGTTTTCAAAATCATATGATCCGTTGAAGTAGTCCTCCGTTCCCGTGCCGTTGATGGTCGGAAACTCCTTGTCCCCGTCCATATAGAATTTGATTTCTCCTTCGCCCCACCACCCATTGTTGTGTACGCCCCAAGCCATGTACGTTCCGACATATTGCCCTTTCCCTTTAATACCGTCGACGATCGTATAGACCTGCTTGTATGGAAGAGGGTCTACACGCCGAAACTGTGCATGAAAATACGCCGCGTCGGACGGAACAGGCGCAAGAGTGTAGTCCACTTGATAAAAGAGGGTGACGGTCTTGTCGTCAATGTTCTCAAGCGTGATCTTTGCCTTTCGACGAAATGGCATCGGCCAGTACGAGTTGAAGGCGCTGCCCGGATTCACGCAGACCGCAAGCGACAAAATCTTCGCGTACTTGCCCCAGCCCATTGCAAAGAAATCGCCAAGCGGTACTTCGACCGACGGGTCCTTCTCATCGTCCCAATACATACGAAGAACTGAAAATCTCCAGTTTCCTGTGGGAGTCATCCAAATATGTTGGATTGCGCCTGAGCCATCGATCTCTGCGACGGTGTAAGTCTTCCCTGCACCAATATCAACTGACGGACTGATTTTCCATCCACGCCCGAGCTCTCGTGCTGCACTCGCCCCGGTTCCCTCGGTTGCCGAGCCGCCTTTGCCTTTTGCGCCGGTAGGATTTTCCGGACTGATTGACAGTGATTTGGCAGTCGAGAGCCGATACAAGTTGCTCAACTGATTGTTGAGTCCGTTGTACGAGTTCTCCTGAGCGATGGCAAGGCATGAAAATAGCATCGAGAAAACCAAGGTAGTGATGCGGAACCCCTTGTTCATTTCAAGCTCCTTAGTGACTTACGAGTGCACAAGATCCGATTTGATTGTTCAGCGTTTTTGCGAACGGCCTAACGCAGTGCTCGCGACGATTCTGGAACAATCTGCGGAAACGCAGTAATACGCAACTTTGCAGCACCGTAAGGTATAAGCGTAACGGTTTCTTCCGGAGAGTGGCTCTCGACCGGACTCATCGGTAGAGGGCCGGCCGAGCCGTCAACCTCGTGCCACTCAGGCACACGACGTGCTCGCGTAATAAGCTTGACCGGCGCGGTTTCTTCTGAGAACGGATACTGCTCTATCGGACCTTCGACAACCTTTAAGTAAGCAGTCGGATCGTTCGGGTCCACGATGAGCCCATAATTCCACGGCGTCGTCGCTTGCACCTCCCAGTCGGGAGCTCTAGCGTCTTCGTCCAGCTTGCTCCAACTCTCACCCATCTTCAACGAAAAAACCAGCGGACCTCTCTCGACTGCGATCGAATTGTTTTCCCATTTGGAAATACGCGGCCGCATAGGAAACTCTGCATCCACTTCGTCACCGGATTTCCACTCGCGATCGATAACGAGATAGGTTCCGCTCTGCACCCCGGATAACTGATCACCATTGACTAGTACTGTTGCTCCTTTAGCCCAGCCAGGAATTCTCAACTTCAGCGGAAACTTAACTGGATTCTCCGGCTCAACGCTCAAGCGTACAGTTTCGCGGAACGGATACTCGGTATCTTCTAGGATGTGCACCTTCGCGCCTTGCTCTACAGTGGTTTCGACTTCGTTTGGCGCATACACAACAGCCGCTAGACCGTTATCCGACGTGGCCATCCACAAGCTGGCGGTCAGCTTGGGCCAGCCCTGATGCATATTCGCCGTACAGCAACCAAATTCCGGCGTGAGCCCATACAAATTCGCGTCCGGACCATTGGTCGACCAGTCGCGCGGTCGGCGAGTGCAGGCGATTTGATTCGGTTGCTGGTCGTACTGGTGCGCCCACATGTCATCCCGGAAGGTGCCGGGCAGCGCGTTGAATGCAACTTTTTCCAACCTGTCGCCGAAAAGCGGATCGCCCAAATCGGCAGCAATCAACTCGTACGAAAACATCGATTCGACCACCGCGCACAACTCGATTCCTTGCGATGGATCGGTTCCGGCAACGTGTTCGTCGGCGCTAAACATGCCGTTCGGAATTCCGTGGTACATATCAAGCATTTTGATTTGCTGATATATCGCTCTGCGATCTTCCTCCCGGCCTGACACTATCGACCATTCAGGCGACATCTTCAATGCCATGGCGTTGTTGACACCGTGAGTTTGCATCGCCGGGTCAGGCAGCCCATGGCCCAGCGGATCCAGGATAGATCGGTCGGTCTTTCGTACATATTCGAAATGATCGAATTGCTGCTTCCAGTTATATCCCTGGTCGTGCAGCAGTTTCGCGAGATCGAGAAGTGAGCTATCGCCTGTTCGGTTGTAAAGCCAGATTATGCTTACGAGCTCATCGTGCCAGCGATATTTTGCCCAATCTTGTAATGGACGTTTCGGAAGCTCACGAGCTTGGAAAGCAAAGTAGCGCCGCATCAGTGGAATTACGCGCGGATCGCCGGTGGCCTCTTGGTACTGGGTTAGGACTTTTAGCATAATAATTCGCGGCCACCAGTCCTGGTTCGCGAGCGGACCGATCGAACCATCTTCTCCCTGATGAGTTAGTGTCCAATCGACCCACTTTTGTACCTTCGCCTTTAGCTTTGCATCGTCCAATAGATAGGCAAGCGGGACCAATCCATCCAAAAAATACGGCCCGCGCTCCCACGCCTCGCCGGTTCCTCCGAGCCACGCACTGTTCGGGCCGACATCGGACCAAATCTCGTCAAGGTGGCCGCTCAAGCCATTCGCCTGAATTTGCAGTTGGCGATCAAGCCAGCCTTTGGGACGAATCGAGGTCAGCGGCAGTACGTACATCGAGTCGGCCTGTAGGGGTGCCCGGTTCTGATATAGAGCTTGCCGGATTGGGTTCTGTGGAACGGTGCTTAGTTCGGAGCTGGCAGCTCCTGCGCCTAGGTAGAGGCTGCCGGATAAGAGCAGAAAAAGGCAAAAAATGCGAACTGGCATATGAAATTTCATGACCTGCTGATGCTCCTGTTTACGCCGCTCCGGTCAAACGCATGAAATATGGTTGATGATTTGCGGCTGTGAAATGCCAATTGTCGCCGTTTCCCTCAAGGGTGACGGTCGCGCCCGTGGCGTCTTTTACTCCGATACTACGCAGCGGTCCCGACCACCTACCTTCAACTCGGATACGGCGCGAGTCGAGCGCGTGTAGTGTCAAATCTAAAAAATTTCCCCGCCAGTGGAGGTTTCGTATTCGGTAGCTGCGGCCACCGACCATGAAAGACTGGGGAAGGTTCGGAGAGAGCGGCAGTTCATCTTCTCGCTCGGGATCGCGAAAGCCGACAACATTGCGGATGATATGCGCCGGGAGAACAGCCCCCCAACCGTAGCCTTCTCCGCCGTAGGCGCCCTGTGCTCCCCAAACTTCGCAACTAACGCCCGGCCATCCTAGCTGCGGTACGTTGTCCGACTCTTCGTTCTCGGAGGACTTGTACGAGCGCCGGTCTGTGCTCGTGTAGACACGTTCGGCAATTGCGTGAACCACCTCCGACGCGAGCTCGAGGTCTCCAGCCGACCAAACAGATTCAATGTATGGGAGAACGAGCGATGACCAGTGAAGCCCGTCGCGCCAGTCTTCAGTCCCTGCCGCGGAGGGTACGCCAGCCACGGAATCGGAAAAGAACTTGTGGAGCGTGGGCCGCATCCTTTCTATTTGTTCTTTGCTGGCAACCCCGCAAAAAACTGGCCCCACTTGGCCGATATCAGGCGTGATGAAGGTAACCAGTTGCCCATTGCGTGTATCGAAATCGTAGAACCAGTGGTCTTTCCATAGTCTCTGTGTCTTCTCGGCGTAAAGTCGTTGCCTCTTGAGCCATTCGTCGCGTGAGCTCGTGTCACCTATAACATCTGCGAAGTGAGCCAGGACTCCAGCAGCCTGAGAAGTCGCAGCTTGTAACTCGACGATGCGAAGGAACTCGATTACCTCACCTCCGGTCGGCTGCTCGATTAGGAATCGAGTAGCGGTGTCCATGCCTGTCTCCCAGCTGCATTTCCCAATTACGAAACCGTCGGCATCTGTGCGGTTCTCGAGAGTCCATCGCAGAAATCGCGTCACCAGCGGATACAGTTCGGACAGCCATTGCCTATCGGGATCGCGAGACCAGATAGAGGCCGCGCAAAACAAGGGGTAACACCAGGAGATCGAAGTTCCGCACTCCGAGCCGTCCGCCGCCACCATGTTCATTTCCCCATTTTCACGCGAGCAGGGGACCCCGTCCGACGGTGCGTTGGCAAAAATGCCCAGTACGACCTCCTTCGCCGTTGCCGGATCGGCATAACTGAGTGCCCACATGTCGATCGAGCTCTCTGCCAGGACCGTCCGCGGAGCTTGGATCTGCATGGCATCCCAGGGATGCTTATAAATTCCAAGCGGACGCCGAACCATCATCCGCAACGTTTCGAAGTCGTACACCCACCCATGCTTCCAATGTGCCGGCCAGTCTCCTTCCAGTTGAGGAGCGGTGCTCCAGAACTCTGTGTCTTCTGCATGCTTCGCCGCAAAGACTTCACCCGTTCTCCCGAGCGATTCGCGAGCTTGATCGAACGCCAGTGCTGCGTTATCTGCGCGAGTCATAACGATTGTGTGCTCGATATTCGCATTGGCGGCAACATCAACTTCAAACAACAAGGCAGCACGTAATGGATTTGGATAATAGCTGAGTCTTTTCTCGATTTTCCTCGGGGAGCGTAACCATGAATCGAGATCGGCGTCCTCCGCTCCAATGAAATGGGCACCGCTGCGGAGATCACTCGTCATGAGAAACACTTTTCCAGCAGCAAATGATCGTATGCAGGCGATGTCAATTCGCGATGCATAATTACCAACTAAGCCATCGCGTCCCCACCAAGCCGCTCCTCCTAACTTGCAGTCGAGCACAGCTATCACTCGAATCGATTGCGCTTGCTGCGAGTGGATGCTAAGTCTTGCTGCAATCGAATTCTCATCAACCTGCAAAAATGTGCTCTCTACAATCGCGCTGTTCTCGGTGAAAGCAAATGTGTGAAGATTCTTGGTGTGGTAAGGGGAAGTTAATTGCTCTGCGCGAAAGTCTTCGGGCGTCCAGAATCGCCGTTGGTTAATTAAAAACCCGAGACGGAGATGTGCTTCGTAGATGCCATTCTTAGTAAAATCGAAGTACCCACCTGGCCCTGCAGGAAAATAGAACCCGTATCCAATCCCTGGAGACGATCGGATGACACCGCTGCGGTGAAGATTCCAGCTATGGAATGGATTATCTAAGTACCCGTAAGGTGTGTAATTACTCAAAGGGAAACCGCCACCGGAATTCTGAGACCCATCTTCCGCGGGGCGGGCGGCGAAGCCCATTCCCCTCGTCAGTATCGGAGCAGCCAGCATACTTCTGCAAAAATCGCGGCGATTAATCACGTAGATTGTCGTCCATCGAACATGTGAAATGGGCTGAAAAGATGACGCCTATCCTGCCGGTTGAGTAAGTCCAACTTCCTCGAACTCTCGACTGCGCAATTCAAGCTCTTTGAGCTTATTCAGCATCTGGGCTGCTTTTTGCGGCTGATTCAATTTTTTGTAGTCCCTGGCGAGGTGGTAGTACGACGAGGGATCACGTGGTCCGAGCACGGCAGCCTTTTCGAACAACGGTATGGCGTCGAGAATCCTTTCTTCTTGTTCATACATTTTTCCCAGCTCGATATACGGGTATGGCAGTTTGGGATCTAGGCGGATCGCCTTTCGAAACGCGGCGCGTGCTTCCCTATAATCAGACGTACCGGGACTAGAACCGTTGTGCATCAATGACGAGCCCAGTAAGTACCAGAGAATTGCGCTGTCGTCATTTTGTCTTAAGCTGTGGCGCAGTGCCTGAAGGTTGTCCTTGGGACCATTCTGCTGCAGGTCAGCAAGCTCCAAAGCGGCAACCGGAAGGTCTTTGCCAGGGACCAACTTTTTCGCGCGCCGAAACTCATCCCGCGCTTTATCGAACTCACCGGACAGTGCATGTAGAATGCCGAGTTGAAAAAGCAGTCTTTCGCTCGACGGCTTGTTTTTCAAGCCCAGTTGGACGATTTCGATTCCCAACGGGTACGAATTGTGATCAATGCAAATTGTGGCGAGATCTAAATAGTTGTTTTCGTCTTTAGGGAAAAGATCGATTGCCTCACGAAGACGGTCAATTGCAGGCTGAGTCTGACGGTTCTTTTCATATGCCTGCGCCAGCAGGTTCAAAGCATCCTGCGAGTGTCTTTGAGATTCAGCCTGCTCCAGGATTTCGATAACGTTTTGGTAATTTCCCGCTAGATACTCGGCCAAAGCCAAATCGTATGTGACGGTCGAATCGTATCCGCCGCGGGCGGCCAAATCGCGGTAGACGCGTGCTGAATTGGTGTATAAGCCACGCGTTCCAAGCAGATAAGCAAGCTCTGCTTCTGTACGAAGATCCATCGCGGAAATTGCACCGCCCGCCAAATTAAGGCGTTGGTTTGCAGCGCCGGGATCTTTTCTTCGTAGATCCACAACCGCTGCGTACGCGTTCAGAACTGGGTCTCGGGGTTCTATCGCCAGCGCTTGCACAGTGTGATTAACTGCGCCTGGACTTTTTATCTGCCACTCAACTATGGCCAGGTTCTTTAATGCGGGGAAAAAACTGGGGTGCGCAGCGAGGACATGCTGGAATGCAACTTCTGCTTTCCGGTAATCTCCCTGTCCTGTTAAAGCCAGCCCCTCAAGATTCCAGACCTTAGGATTATCCGGATATTTTTCCTGCAGCTTTTGGATTTCATCGAGCGCCCCCGCCCATTGCTGCTCTTGGACCAACCGCGCGGCGTGGGTATAATCCGGCGGATCTTGCGCCAGCAGATCCGCCGCCACGAACGTCAGGATTAACCCAAAGCAGAGAGCCGGCCGCATCAGAATTCCAGTCGAGCTCCCAGTTGAATCGATCGCGGCGTAAACACTCCCGTAGCTTTGCCAAAGGTTCCACTTGTGATATCGCCGTCGAAGTTGTTTAGGTTAACTCGATTGAAGAGATTGTAGAATTCAGCGCGAAACTGCAGAGTTGATCCCTCGCTGGTGAACCACGGAGTCTTGAAGTTTTTCAGGATCGAGAAGTCGACTTGCGCAAATCCGGGTCCATGCACTGTGTCCCGTCCGACATCACCTTCCTGTCCTAACGGAGGTGCCGCAAACGCTGATGCCGGAAAAAGGCCTTTCAGGTAGTCAGAGCGGTTGTATGTCGTATTCAAGCTGAACGAAGGCCGCATTGGCAAATCATAGGTATTGCCGTCGCCGTTGTAGTCTCCGCCGGTATTCCCGACTATTTGGCATCCGGCAGTAACTGCGCTCGCACAGCTTGGGTTATTCCAGACCGGCACGAAACTAGCACTGGTAAATATCGTCGCTGGTAAACCGCTCTGGAATACGGCCAAGCTGCTGGCTTCCCACCCGCCAAGAACCGCACGAACTGGTGTCGCCATACTGCTTAGAGAAGGCAAATGTGCAACAAAATTCAGCGCGACTTTTTGGCGAACATCATTCGGTGATAGACCACGTTGAAACGGAACATTGTATGCATCCACCACTTGCGCATATACGGCGCCGGCGCCGGGGCCAACTGCGTTCACAAGATCGATAGCTTTGCCCAAAGTGTACGAAGTCTGGAATGTGTAATTATGGCTGAGGATTTTCCTCAACGAAACGGTCGCACCGTTGTAACTGGATGAAGCGCTGTTGTCTCCATAATTTACGCTCGCAAAGTAAGGATTCAGGCGATGTAAGGTGTCCTGATTCTGGATCAAATCTCCATCGAAGCGGTTGCGGTCGATGACTGTGTACAGGTGCCTGCCCACCGAGCCTACGTAGTCGCCTTCAATGACCCAGTCGCGTGCTGGACTGTACTGAATACCGAAGAACCAATTCTCCGCATACGCGTACTTGATTGCCTGGTTGGCGCCGCCGACATTGGCAAGATAGCCAATGGGTCCACCAGCAGGATTCAACCCCGGTGTGATCGGAGGATAGACAAATCCATAGGGCGCGGTGTCGGTAGTTCCCAAGTCATAGACCGGTTGTGGGCCGCCTGGGTTCAACGTCGAAGCAGTTGCCGAGGCTACGAAAGGTGGGTTGTTGCGGCTTGCATCGCTCCACACCTTGTTCGGCCAGCGATCAAAGAACACGCCAAATCCGCTGCGCACCGAAATCTTTCCTTGTCCGGTTGGGTCCCAGGCGAATCCAAAACGAGGCGCGAAATATGCTTTTCGGTCGTTAGTAAACATGTGCTTCACTCGCACCACCCTAGCGCCGGCGATCTGCTCCTCAAGGGTCGAACCTGGACCTAACTGCAAGTTGGTCATGTCGCCGTTGGCCTCGGTTGGATTTCCCGAAAAATCCCATCGCAGCCCAAGATTCAAAGTTAGCGTCTTGCGAATTTTCCAGTCGTCTTGCACATAGAAGCCGAAAGTTGTCGACCGGTAACCAAAATTCTGAAAGGGCAAGCCTCCGGTCTGCGCGTTGAAATTAATTCCGTCCTCTTCGAAGGGTTGGTCGGTGGCGAAATCGAATGCGTTTTTGAAATCGAATGTCGGACGATAAAGCGGTCCGGAGAACGGAGCGTTGTCCTGATCGCGATAAATGTCGAAACCGAACTTAAAAGAGTGCGAGCCGCGATTGTAAGAAACCATGTCGCGCCAGTGAAAGTCGTTTTGGACGAAGCCGGCTGGCCCCCATCCAGCCCCGAATCCGGTCATGCCGGTCACGTTGATTGCCGGCACGCTCGGATGCGCGACAGGTGACGCGCCGAAGTCAAGCGTAAATCCCATGGCCGCCTCATTCACCAGATTAGGTGTGAAGACGTGCGTGAAATTCACACTCGCATAGTCGGCCTCGGCTGGCGGATTGGTATTGAATGCTGGCCGCGGACCCGGGCTGCTCTCGGTTGAAGTCATGCGGAAAACATTCGCGTACAAGCGATTTGAACCATTGCCAAAAATCTGGTCGACGCGCGCATTCCACTGAATGCCATCACGAGGCGTGCTGGTGGAAAGAATTCCTGATTGGAGCAGCGGCATATTGCAAGGCATCCCATTTGAATTCGTTCCAGTGCACGAACCTAACCCAAGTGCGGACATTTCGGCGGCGACTGTGATCGGAGATCCACTCGCAGCGATTGCTGGCGAGTAGGTTGTGAGCAGCTTGGCGGAAATGTTGTTGGGAAAAGTAGTCTTCACAAAGTTGCTAAATTCTGGTGTTTCGACGGTATAGGCACCTGTGAATGCCTGCGCGGACTTTAGCTGGTCGTAGCTGGCAAACACAAACGTGTGATCTTTACGAATCGGGAAACCAACTGACCCGCCGAATTCGTTGCGGCGCGAAACCGGAACGATGCGCCCAGTAATTGGGTCCGGCGTGTTTTGGAATACGTTCCGCGCAGTTAATTTATTGTCAGTGTGGTACTCGAACAAGCTGCCGTGAAGTTGATTGGTCCCCGATTTTGTCGTGATCTGCGTCAAGATTGAGCTATTGCGTCCATACTGGGCGGAATAGTTGTTGACGGAAACGCGCACTTCCTGGATCGACTCAACGTTTGGAGAAAGTTTGGCGCTGCCACCGTCAGGATTGTCATTGACGGAGGTGTCATCAACGTAGAAACCATTAGATGAGCCACGCTGGCCGCTAGCGGTAACCGAAGGAGCATTGGCCGCATTGAAGATATCGTTGGCGCCAGCGCGGTCAGACACCAGGCCACTTCCGGTGACACCCGGTGTCTGCGCGATGACGTTGAGGGCATTGCGCCCTGCCAGGGGCAGCGCAAGCACTTCTTGCGAAGTTGTGAGTTCGGATATGTGGGCTTCCGAAGTTTCGACTACCGGCGGCGCTCCGCTGACCTCTACTTTGGTGGCCACTTCACCAACGCGCAGTATCAAGGGCACGGATTGAACCCTTGCGACGTCGAGTACCACTCCCGATTGCACGGCCGTGGCGAAGCCTTCCTTGGATGCTTCGACCTTGTACTGCCCTACTGGCAGCGTCGGAACTCTGTAATAGCCGCTCGATGAAGTCGTTGTAGTGAATGCGAAACCTGTGGCTTCGTTGATCACTCGCACGCTCGCCCCGGGCACAGCGGCGCCGCTGCTGTCTGTAACAGTACCTTCGATCGAGCTGCTGAACTGTGCGAATGCTGGTCGGCAAATAGTGATGGCAGCTAACAGAATCCAGCACGGTAGTCTGAAGCGTGAGAACACATGACCGAAGGTGCAGGCATCGACAGAATGTCGTTTCATGTCTCTGATCCTCGCGTTTTTAAAGCTCCCGCTGTTCGGCTTTCACTTGCAGAACAGAGTACAACGCAAGGAATAACTTATTTATCGGTTAGATCGCTGTCCTGTTTTAAACGGACTATTGACGTCACGACAAATGACATATAAAATTTTTCGTTTTTGCCAAATTGCTCTGGGCCACAGAGGTCAAGTGTTGGGAACTACGATTCCGCGCTGCAGCGCGGCACTTACGGCTTCGGCACGATCGCTCACAAATAGCTTTTCGAAGATGCGAATTGTGTGATTGCGAACCGTATTTTCGCTATTCCCTAGGACGCCAGCTATCTCGCGATTGGTAAGTCCGCGAACCAGCAGTTGTAGAACCTCCAGTTCACGAGCTGTGAGCTCATTGCGTTCTCCTCGGTCAGCAAGGATCGGTCGGATGCACGATTGGATCCATTTTCCACCGGCGTGTACTTGCCGAATGGCGCCCACTAGCTCGTCTCTGCCAACGTCCTTCAGGAGATATCCTGATGCTCCAGCCTGCAGCGAATGATAAACCTCGTCCTCGCTTGCATAGCTTGAGAGTACCAATACCTTTGCCTCGCGATGTGCCTTGTGCAAAGCTGATATCGCGAGCATTCCACCCCCACCCGGCATTCGCAGATCCAGCACAACGACATCTGGCCGGAGCCCTCTGAATTTCTCAATGGTCTGGGAACCAGTTGTCGCTTCACCCACGACGACGATGCCGGGTTCGCTGTTAAGCAGCCCCCTTAATCCCATCCGGAAAATCAGATGATCATCAGCGATAAGAACTTGAATCGATGTGGCCATGATTCGCCCTATGTATGCCGGTTGTCATGCGCCCTGGAAGGCTGTGCCAATCGGCCATTCCATTGAGCCACAAATTTCCAAATTGGTCGGCGGCGTGGAAGCAGTGGCACGGCAAGCGAAACTCTCGTTCCGTGAACATCAGAGCGGATTGTAAAATCCGCCTTCAGGCTGGCTGCGCGCTCTCGCATTCCGGTAATTCCGAAGTGACCTTCCTCAGAGCCCGGCACTCTGCACAGTTCGAAGCCACTGCCGTTATCTTCCACTTCCATCGTGAGCCTTCGTTCTTTAAAAACCAAACGCACGCAGATTGTGGTCGCAGCCGTATGCTGTATTGCGTTTGCCACCGCTTCCTGCGCGATGCGAAGAACTTGCTGCGCGGCTTCAGCGGAAAGGCGTTGTGCCGCGCCTTGGCTGGAGACGGACAATTCTATCTGGCTTTCCGCAACTTGCTGCCGAAGGATCTTACGAAGCATATTCTCCAAGGACTCCCCACTGTGCAACGTGCGCAGCGCAGCAATGGAGCGATGCGCTTCGCGACGGCTTTGTCTTGCCATGCGAAGCGCCAGCGCCAGTGGCAAGTTCCCGCCCTCAGATCGCAAGCCGCGCAGGGCAGTCTCTAGTTGCATGGCAATGCCTGCGAAGCTCTGGGCGAGAGTATCGTGGATCTCCCTCGCCATGCGCGACCGCTCTTCGACGACCGCCCTCATCCTCCAGTGCTCCGCGCGGAAATAGACAAAGACACCCGCTACGACCAAGATCATTAGAACGAACGTCGCCTCAACCAACTGCCGCGTGTCCCACCACGGCGGTCCTGCCAGGAGCACAACGTCCTCGCTTGACCGAAGCAGAAGAGCAAAAGAGGTGCGATTCTCCGTATATGCCGGATCAGCCACGCAGACTCCCCTGAGTCGTAGGAGACTGTTGGGCCGAAGCTGATCGAATATCGAATCCTGGCGTGCCCCCTGCAAGATTGCACGAAAGGCTTGGTGCCCGCTTTGCAATTCGAGCAGGATTGATTGCGGCGCCCGATTCTTTCCCTCCAGACGTCCCTCTACTTCGATTAGCATTCCATCAAACGCGCCGGTGACTGCTTGTGAAGCAGTGACGGATAAAGGCGGAGCAGGTTCTCTCGACCAGAGAAGACGGAGGCTAGCATTTCGCAGCGTCACTCTGGCGGGTTGCACTTGTACCACCCCAGTAGCTTGAATCTCATCGCCAATCTTTATAGAACCTGCCTGCGAAGACTCTACGGCAATCCCGCCCGATGAGTCTTCTAAATACAGCACTGGACCAGTTAGCACCACCGTCCCGCGCACGGTTATTAGGGATCTCGGCTGATCTGACAGGAAGCGCAGACTACTTAATAAGGGCGTGTGAATGTCCATCGCAGGATTGTTCGAAGGAGAGTCTGCCGGTCCCAGCACTTTCCCACCATAAGGCAGCAATGAATTGAACCCGCTCTCCGTTTGCATGCGCTCGGGTGAATCAGCAACCTGCGTTTTTTCAGCCATAAGCGATAGGTCCGCGATAGCAGCAGGCTCGACCTGAACGTTCTTCCATAACCCACCCGATGAATAGGATCTCAGCCCAACTCGTCCTTTCGGGGTGCAATCTTTTTCGCGCATAGCTACAGCAGTTTGTCCGAGAGTTTCTGAATCTATTGCGATCGCGGCAATTTCACAACCGACTGCAACTGCCTTGAGGTGATACCAGTGGAGTGGACGAATGGCATTCTTCACCGGAGCAGCCTGATATTCCATCCAACCATGGTCCGCTCGGCCAATAACCAGCGTATTGTTGCGATCTCGTAATCCGATGTAATACCCGGTGTATGCATCCACGCCCTCCTCTTCGTCACTGGAACGGATAATGATCCCGGCATCTCCATTTGCTCCGAGTAGCAACACATTCGCGTCAACCGCGTAATCGGTCCATTCGGGTGATCCTGTGACTAGCTTGGCACCACGTTCGTCGGAATTGTTCCGAATCGCACCCTTGTAAGAATCCCAACTTCCCCCGTAGGCTCGCCATTCGCCTGTTTTCCCCGAAGCAAACGAATCGTGATAGTGAGGCTCGGGCGGCCTGTGAATAACATAGGCAATCGTAATCACGATTCCGGATATTGCTAGCAATAGAAAAATTAGAGCGCGGCGACTCATTCGACTATGCCAACTCACTGGATCATCCTCCAGTTCACCGACAGCATCTTTTGGATTTCCGGGCTGTCGATATTTGCCTTAGTCACCAGGACCGGTTTCAATTCGGTCCGATCGGCTGTACGCTGCCCGCGCAGTTGCGCCGCTATAGACTGAACGGCACGGAACCCCATCTCATAAGTGTTCTCGACGACGATGGCATCAATATCGCCATGTCGGATACCCGCCATGAGGTCTAGTTCTTGTCCACATCCTACTAACTTGACCTTCTTGACTTTTCTCAGTGCCGTCAAAGCTGCCCAAGTTCCTTCGGTCGCATTCACATCGAGAGTAATGATGGCGTCTAGATCAGAGTGATCAATGATGATCTCCTGCGCGATTTGCTGCACCTCGGCGGTATTGGAAGATCCTGATCTTTCTTCTACGATCGTGACGCCGGGAAAGTGCTGGCCGAGTTCGGCTTCAATGCTTCGCGCCTTGAGAATGCTACTTGGTCCTGAAGAGTTCAATCCCAGCACCGCAATACGTCCATGACCCGCGAGCAGCATACCGATATAGCTCGCTGCCAGACGGCCACTTTCGGAATCGTCATTCACAATATAGGAGAGTCCGCGCCCTGGTGGAATCGGCAAAGGAGCGTGGATTACAACCGTAGGAATCTGCTTCGAGAGTGCCTGTTGCACCGGACCCACTAAAGCCGAGTAATTAGTGGGAGCCACTACGAGCCCGGCGGGATTGGAATCGATTTTCTTTTCAACCAGTGCGATTTGCCGTTCGATGTCATCTTCGCGAGTGGGAGCATTCCAATAAATGTGGAATCCGGCTTCGTGTCCAGCCAGTTCTGCCCCGGCGTGTGTAGCCTCCCAAAACTCCGTCGCCGTAGTCCCCGGAATCACCGCGACGGTTCGGGGATTTTGAGACTGACAGGCCGACGTGATCAAACCGAAGACGGCCAAGACCAGAACGGAGAAGCAAAACACCCGAAGCGGAATTCCCCGTTTAGCGCCTAAGCGGGCATCGGCCCAATGTTGCCGTGACGAAGCGGCAAATGTAGGCCGGCATGATTCCCTGGAAAGCACGACGTGTTCCGATCAACAAACCACAAGACTGCAATCTTTGTCCAGCGTTAAACGTGCTGAGGCTCCCGAAGCTCAGCAATCGACGGAGCCGCGCGCGTGTTGTACGCACCGAAATGTGTCCATTTCACTCTGTCGGGCCCCTCGATGCAGTAACTTTATTTTTCTTCTCTTTCAAAGGTGGCTTGCCGGCGACCAATGCGGTCATTCCGCCATCCACCAGATAAATTCCGCCGGTTATAAATGAGGCGTCGTCGCTGCACAGAAAGGCGATGACTTTTGCAATTTCCTCGGGGCGGGCAATTCGACCA
>Ga0070735_10002659_pt1 | contig 16050 bp, 13 predicted proteins | sample Coa_R1_FD_66443 | JGI IMG/M metagenome (GOLD analysis project Ga0070735, IMG submission 66443) | Surface soil microbial communities from Centralia Pennsylvania, which are recovering from an underground coalmine fire - Coalmine... | ecosystem: Environmental > Terrestrial > Soil > Unclassified ... | reverse complement strand
TTTCGTCGACGGCGTCTTCGAGAACCTCCCTGCCTCGGACAGCGGCAGCCAGAGCTTCGCCATCGCCGTTCAGGCGTATAATCGTGCGTCGTTTCCGGCCTCGCTGAATTGTCCCGCGGCGGGCGGCCCGTGCAACGCGCAGGATCCAGGCAAGATCCAGGCGGCCGCCGCCCAGGCGACGTGGACGACGACTTGCACGGCGACTCAGCAGCAAGGAATCCCCGTCCTCGCCGTGTGCGGACCGCTCGTGCCCCAGGCCAGCGCCGAGGCAGGCGCTCCCAGCGACACAGGCGCCACCGAGGCGGGCGCCCCGAGCGACGCCATGGTCGACCGGTCGACGGCCGAGGACGCGCTTGTCGACGGCTTCGCCGTCGCGGACGCAACAGTCGACGGCTTGGCTGTCGCTGACGCAACCATCGACTCCCCGACCGAGTGAAGTGCGGGATCCTGGGGGGGCGGGTGGCGGCACCCCGAAGGCGCCACTAGAGTTAGACGAAGATGGACGACCCGCAGATCTCGTTCGCCCTCCCGCGGCCGGGTCGAGCGCTCAAGGTCCTCCTCGTCACGGTGCTCGCCCTCGGCATTTTCAACGCTACCGCACGGTGGCTGCCGTGGGGCGGCGCGGTCTTCGACGCGCTGAGATTCGACGTCGACCGGGGCCCCTTTTGGCAGCTCTGGCGCTGGTTCTCGTCGGGGCTGTTGACGAACCCCGACCACTACGGACATCTCCTTTTCACCCTGCTCGGCCTGTATTTCCTGGCGCCGGACCTCGAGCGCCGGTGGGGGGCCGCGAGGATGCTTCGTTTCTTCGCGTTGGCCATCGCCGCGGGCAACGCCGTCGTCGTCGTCGTCGACCGATTGGCGCCGCTCGCGGCCGACGCGCGGTTTCATCCGTCGTACGCCTATGGGGCGTCGGCCGCCATCGCAGCCATCGCGGTGGCGTGGTCGCGCGACAACGCGGACCTCACGGTCCGCATGATGTTCGTCTTTCCCATGCGCGGCCGGTGGCTCCTCTGGTTCACGCTGGGCATCAGCGTGCTCGATCTCATCTATCCGACCGCGCTCCCCGAGGGGGTCGTCGCGCCGTTCGGCGGGGTGCTCGTCGGACTGGCGTTCGGCGGCAGCCCCTCGCCCGTCCGCACGCTGTATCTGCGCGCCAAGCTCGCCCTGCTTCGACGACGATCGGGGTCGCTGTCGGTCGCCGACGTGCTCTCGCCCCCGAAGCGACCTCGCACGGGGGGGCCCCCGCTTCGCGTCGTACCCGGCGGGCTCGAAGACGCGCTGCGCAAGCGAACGCCCCCCAAGGACAAGCGCTATTTGAACTAAAGACCGCCGGCCCACCGGTGTAGAACTACCACCGGCGCCATGTGGTCCCACGCTCACCTCCTAGGCATCAGCCACCTCTCGCGCGAGCAAATCCTCCACGTCCTCGACCAGGCGGAGCGGTGGTTCGAAATGCCGCGCGACGCCGTGAAGACAGCGAGGGTGCTTTCCGGGCGGACGATCGTCAACTTGTTCTTCGAGTCGTCGACGCGCACGCGGACCTCGTTCGAGGTGGCCGGCAAGCGTCTGGGGGCGGACGTGGTCAACGTGAGCCCGCAGACCTCGAGCGTCACGAAGGGAGAGACGCTGCTCGACACGGTGCGGAACCTCGAGGCGCTGCGGGCCGACGCGATCGTCCTTCGCCATCCGGCGTCCGGCGCGCCCGAGTTCGTCTCGTCGCACGTTCGTACATCGATCGTCAACGCCGGCGACGGCTCTCACGAGCACCCCACCCAAGCCCTCCTCGACGCGTTCACCATTCGGCGGCAGAAGGGGCGCCTGGCCGGGCTCGTCGTGGCCATCTGCGGCGACATCTTGCATTCGCGCGTTGCGCGGTCCAACGCCCTCCTCCTCGGCGCTCTGGAGGCCGAGGTCCGACTCTGCGGCCCGCGTACCCTCGTGCCGCGCGAGCCCGACGCCCTCGGGCCGACCGTGCGGACGTTCCGGCGCGTGGAGGCGGCGGTCGACGGTGCGGACGTCGTCATGATGCTCCGCATCCAGAACGAGCGCCTCGCGGGCGCCATGATCCCGAGTACGCGAGAATACGCGCGGACATTCGGATTGACCGGGCGCGTCCTCGCGCTCGCCAAGCCGGACGCCATCGTGATGCACCCGGGGCCGATCAACCGCGGCGTCGAGATCGACCCGCGAATCGCCGACGGCGAACGGAGCGTGATCCTCGACCAGGTCGAGGCGGGCGTCGCCGTTCGAATGGCGGTCCTCGACCGGGTCATCGGCGCCGGCGACTCGCAGTGGGCCAGGGCGTGACGACCTCGGATCGGCGCGCGGCCCCGCTCGGTGTGTTCGACTCGGGGCTCGGAGGCCTCACGGTGGTTCGCGCGCTGCGCGAGGCGATGCCCTGGGAGAGCATTGTGTATCTCGGCGACACGGCGCGCCTCCCCTACGGAACGAAGGCGCCAAGCACCGTCGTCCGGTACGCGCTCTCCTGCTCGAAGCACCTCGTCGCGCGCGGGGTCAAGGCGCTCGTCATCGCCTGCAACACGGTGAGCGCCGTAGCGCCCGAGCGGCTTCGTATCGAGCTCGACGTGCCGGTGCTGACGGTCGTGGGACCCGGCGCCCGAGCAGCGGTCGCCGCCAGTCGCACGGGCCGCATCGGGGTGCTCGCGACCGCCGGGACGATCGCGTCGGGCGCCTACCCCCGCGCGGTCGCCCAGGTGTCGACGCGCGCCGAGGTGGTTGGACAGCCGGCGCCCATGCTCGTTCCCCTGGCGGAGGAGGGGTGGGTGGAAGGCGAGGTCCCGCGCCTGGTCGTCGATCGATACGTCGATCCGCTCGCGCGCGCGGGCGTCGACACCGTCCTCCTCGGGTGCACCCATTACCCGCTCCTCCGGCCCGTGATCGAGGCCTCGGTCCGCGGACGAATCGGTCCGAATGCGGCGGTCGTCGACAGCGCTCACGCCACGGCGGCCGACGTCCTGGCGTTTCTCGAATCTCGCAGCCTGTCGAACTCGGAACGACTGCGTGCGCCCTCGGTGAGGCTGCTCGTCACGGACGTGCCCCGGGCGTTTGCGGAAATGGCCGCTCGTTTCCTCGGCAACGACGTGCCGGACGTGGAAGAGGTCGATCTCTAAGTCCGCAGGGCTCGAGCGAAGCGAGAGTTCGGACGACGCACCCGAGCGGTCCTCACTCCTGGACGCGCAGAAGGCGCGGTGGACTCGCGGCGACACCGCTCCGTGACACGACGTCGAGCGCGCGGCGAACGTCGCGCTCGACCGCCTCGTGGGTCAGCATCACGATGTCCACCGGCAACCCGCTCGACCCTCCCCCGCCCTCCTGGACCATCTGCTCGATCGAGACCCCCGCCTCGCCCAGCGCGCCGGCGAGCTTCGCGAGGACACCCGGGCGATCGTGGGCCTGGAACCGGAGGTAGTACCGGCAGCGGACGTCGTCGATCGAGGTCGTTCGCCGCGCCTGAATCTGGATTCCCCGCGTCACGAGGCCCGCGAAGCCGCTCAGCCTTGCGCGCGCGACGTCCGCGACGTCGGCCACGACGCTCACGGCCGTCGGCATGTCCCCCGCGCCCCGACCGGACAAGAGACACGGTCCGAGCGCCCTCCCCTCGAGCGCGATGGCGTTGAGTACGCCGTTGACGTTGGCGAGGGCAGTGTCGCGCCGGACCAGCGCGGGATGCACCCGAAGCTCGAGCCCCTCGCCGCGGTCACGGCCGATGGCCAGGTGCTTGACGACGAACCCGAACCGTTCGGCGAACCGGTGATCGATCGGCTCGACCCCGCGGATGCCCTCCGTCGACACGCTGCCCGCCTCGACGCGGGCGCCGAACGCGACCATCGCCAAGACCACGAGCTTGTGGGCGGCGTCGTGGCCGTCCACGTCGAGGCTCGGCTCCGCTTCGGCGTAACCCTTTGCCTGCGCCTCGCGGACGGCATCGTCGAAGCTCATCCCGTCGGCGCGCATGCGCGTGAGCACGTAGTTGCAGGTCCCGTTGACGATGCCCTCGAGCCGCACGACCCAATCGCTCGCGAGCGCCTCTCGAAGAACGCGAATGACGGGGATCCCCCCGCCGACCGACCCCTCGAACGCCAGGTCGACCTTCTTGCTGATCGCACGCTGTACGAGCTCGGGACCGTGCATCGCGAGCAGCATCTTGTTGGCCGTGACCACGCTGCGCTTCGTGTCGATCGCGCGCTCGACGTACGCCTTGGCCGGGTCCACCCCGCCCATCACCTCGACCATCACGTCGATCGACGGGTCGCCGAGGACGACCTCGGGCGTCGTCGTAAGAAGTGACCGGTCGAGCTCCGCGATGCGCTCCTTCTCCGGATCGCGGACTAGGACGCGCACGACCTCGAGCGGCGCGCCGACGCTCTGGGCCAGATACGCCGCGTTGGCGCGCAAGAGGCGAATGACGCCGCCCCCCACGGTGCCGCAGCCAAGCAGCCCTAGACGCACTGGTTTCATGGCGTAGCTCTACCACACGCATCCCTCGCGGGAGCGAACGACCCCGGGGCGCACCGCGGCTTCCGTGGGGTTCGGCGCCGGCCTTGGTCCGCACGCTCGAGCGAAGCGAGAGAAGGGTTAATTCGACGGCGGAGTGGCCTGCGCGCTCTTCTCGTCGGGCTTGGGCTTGGGCATCTCCTCGAGCGCGGCCTCAAGGACCTGATCCATCTTGCTCACGAAGACGAACTCGAGGTCGTTCTTGACCTCCGCCGGGACCTCGTCGAGGTCCGCCTTGTTGCGCTCCGGGACCAGCACGCGCTTGATCCCGGCGCGGTGCGCCGCGAGCACCTTCTCCTTGAGCCCACCGATGGGGAGGACTCGACCGCGGAGCGTGATCTCGCCCGTCATCGCCACGTCGTGACGCACGCGGATGCCGGTCAGCATCGAGACCAGCGCGGTGAACATGGTCACCCCGGCGCTGGGCCCGTCCTTGGGCATGGCGCCGGCCGGGATGTGAATGTGAATGTCGCTCTTCTCGAGGAAGTCCTTTCCGATGCCGTATTTCTCGGCGTTCGTCCGGACGTACGAAAGCGCAGCCTGCGCGGACTCCTTCATGACGTCCCCGAGCTGTCCGGTCAGCTGGAGCTTGCCGGTTCCGTACATCCGCGTCGCCTCGATGAAGAGGATCTCCCCGCCGACGCTCGTCCACGCGAGCCCGGTGGCGACCCCCGCCTCCTCGGTACGCTCGGCGACCTCGCTCGTGTACTTCTGCGGGCCGAGGAACTCGCGCACCTGCTCCTCGCCCTCGATCTTGCGGGGCGTCGTGTCGCCCTCGGCGATCTTCACCGCCACGCCGCGGATGATGCTCGCGATCTGCCGCTCGAGCGTCCGCACCCCCGCCTCGCGGGTGTAGTGGTCGATGGCCAAGTCGACTGCAGAGTCGTTGATATCGAGCTGCTCCTTGGTGATCCCGTGCTCCTCGAGCTGCTTCGGAATGAGGTGCTGGCGCGCAATGGCGAGCTTCTCGCGCCTCGTGTACCCGGGGATTTCGAGAATCTCCATGCGGTCGCGGAGCGGCGCGGGGATGGGGTCCGCGATGTTGGCGGTCGCGACGAACATGACGTTCGACAGGTCGTACGGGATCTCCAGGTAGTGATCGGCGAACGTGTTGTTCTGCTCCGGATCGAGGACCTCGAGGAGCGCGGCTGCCGGGTCGCCGCGGAAGTCGTGCCCGATCTTGTCCACCTCATCCATCATGAAGACCGGGTTGATCGTGCCGCCCTTCTTCATGCCCTGGATGATCTGACCGGGCAGCGCGCCGACGTAGGTCCGGCGGTGGCCCCGGATGGCCGCCTCGTCGTGCACTCCGCCGAGCGAGATGCGCACGAACTTGCGACCGAGGGCGCGCGCGATGCTCCGTCCGAGCGACGTCTTTCCGACGCCGGGCGGCCCGATGAGGCAAAGGATCGGCCCCTTCTTGTCCTTCTTCAGCTTGCGAACGGCCAGGTATTCGAGGATGCGCTTCTTTACCTTCTCGAGGCCGTAGTGATCCTCGTCGAGGACCTTGCGCACCGCCCCGATGTCCATGTTGTCGGGGGTCTGGTTGTGCCACGGAAGGTCGAGGATCCAGTCGAGGTACGTCCGGACGACTGTGTACTCCGCGCTCCCCACCTGCATGTTCCGCAGGCGCTTGAGCTGCTTCTTGGCGACCTGCTCGGCCTCCTGCGGCAGGTTCGCCTTGGCGATCCGCTCCTCGAGCCCGTCGAGGTCCCCCTGGTCGCCGTCGTCCTCGCCCAGCTCTTCCTTGATGGCCTTGAGCTGCTGTCGAAGGACGTACTCGCGCTGATTTTTCCCCATCTCCTCTTTGATCTGCGAATTGATTCGCTCGCGCATCTTGAGGATTTCGAGCTGCCGCGTCAGTAGCTTGAGGACCTTGCGGATGCGGTCCTTGACGTCGACCGTCTCGAGGAGAGTGGCCTTTTCGTCGACCGGCGCGTCCAGATTGGCAGCAACCAGGTCGGCGAGCGCGCCCGGCGCCTGGATGGAATCGATCAACGAACCGGCCTCCCGCGGCAGCTCCGGCATGAGCTGAATGACCTGCTTCGCGATGTCGCGAAGGCTCATGCTCAGCGCCTCGGCCTCATCGTCGGACGTCGTCGTCTCGTGGAGCCTTCCGATCTTGGCCTTGAGGTAAGGTGCCGACTGCGTGATTTCGCTGAGCCGGATGCGCTCGAGCCCCTGCAAGATGAGCGAGTAGTTGCCGGAGCTGTGCTTGAGCGCCTTCAGGACCCGCGCCGCGCACCCCACGTGGTGCAGGTCGTCCTTGCCGGGATCGTCCGTCGACGGATCCCGCTGCGCGAAGATCGCGATCACCGGCGAGCTCAGGTTGTCGACGTCCTCGACCAGCGCCACCGACTTCTCGCGCCCGACGTCGAACGGCGCGACGGCCCCCGGAAAGAGGACCGCGTTGCGGATGGGAAGCACCGGGAGCTCATCCCCGAACTGAACGGCTTCGTCCTCTTGCCGGGCGGGGGGGGGCTGTTTCTTTTCCGACATGTCACCCTTCCTCTTCGGGAGAGCCTCTACAAAAACGAATAGGTCGTCGAAACGAAAGATGCACGCGCGATCTGCGCAGTTGCGGGAGGCCCGTCAGCCCATCGTAAGCAGCGACCCCGCGGAGCGCCATGCCTTGCGGCGGACTCCGTGCGCTCGCAGCCCTTGCGGATGCATCCCCTCATGGTGCGGGCTATGTGCGGACGTCGTTAAGCGCCCGGGTATGACGTGCGCCGCCTTTAGGCGACCTGTCTCGATGGATCGAGCGTGTGGATCGCCAGGCCCGTCAGGACCTTCGGATAGAAAAAGGTGCTCTTCTGAGGCATTACCTCACCGGCCTCGGCGACGTCGCGGACCTGCGCGACGGGGGTGGCGTTCATGAGGAAAAGGGCCTGGCCCTTGCCGGCTCGGAGCTCCCCCAGCGCGGCGCCTGCGTCCTGCGGATACCAGAGGTTAGTCTTCGCGGCCTGGGCCTCCGGGGTGATGTGCAGGAGGTGCTCGAGGATGGCGCAATGCAGGACCGTCACGTCCGTGCGACGCAGCACGGCGGGCTTCTTCCCCAGCGTGGGGTGGGCGTCCAGTGGAGCGCCCGCGCGGAGCGCGAGAACGGCCACCCGACCGTCCGCGGCCGCCGCCGCGACGCTCGGCGCGCGTTCGCCCGCGGTTCGCAGCCTGCTCAGCACCACGTCGGCGTCCGCGCCGCGGACGAGTTCGACCACGTCGAAGAACGCACCCGCGTCCCGAAGCAGACCATCGAACGAGAACGACGCGAGCGAGTGGATGTGCCGGTGGGTCGGGAAGACGACGAGGTGCGGATCGTCCCCGTTGGCGAGGAACGTCATGAAGTAGCGGTGCTCGAGGCGGGCGTCCGCCGACCACGCGCCCGGATGGGCGGCGTCGACCTCTCGGCCGTAGCGGAGCGCGGTCTCGTAGCGATGGTGACCGTCCGCGATCAAGAGCGACGAGCGCGACACGCCTTCGATGATCGATCGCACGGCGTCACGAGCCGCGACCTTCGACAGGGTGTGACGGACCCCGTCGGGCGTCGCGAACTCCGCCATCGTCTCGGCCGAGCCGAGCGCGGCGCCCAGCTCGCCGCGCGGATCGCGGTAGAGCATGAAGCCAGGGCTCAGGTTGGCGCGCGTCGCACGGAACAGCTTGAGCCGATCCTCCTTGGGACCCGAGAGCGTCCTTTCGTGCGGTAGGACCACCTTCTCGGAGAAATCGACGAGCCGGACGAGCCCCAGGAACCCCCGACGCGTGAGCGGTCGCGAGGGATCGCCCCCCGGGGGGGCGAAGGTCTGGTCGTAGCGATAGAAGGCCGCTTGGCTGTCCCGAATCAGCACGCCCTCGCGTCGCCACCCCTCGAGCAGCTCCGCCGCCGCCGGGTATTTGGCGTCTCCCTCGCCCTCGGGGAGGATCAGACGAACGACGTTGTGCGGGTCTCGCGCCGCCAGCGCGGTCCGCTCTTGCGGCGAAATCACGTCGTACGGCGGCGCCACGACGGAGGCGAGCCCGCCAGGCAGGCGGGACGAGTCGTAACGGAGCGGGGTCAAGGGGGCGATGTCGGCCATGCGTCCTAGGGTTCCTTCGGGTGTCTCGTCCGAACTCTCTCTTCGGTCGAGCGTGCGGACTCGTTCTCTCGCGAGAGCTGCGCGCGACGCCCGATGTCGCGCCGATGATGTTCCCCCTCGAAGCGGATGCGGTCGACCGCCGCATACGCGATACGCGACGCGGCCTCCAGCGTCGGCGCGACCCCACCCACGGCCAGCACGCGGCCGCCGCTCGTGACGACGGTGCCGTCCTTGGCTCGCGACGTCCCCGCGTGGCGGACGAATGCCCCGTCAGGCAACGGGCCATCGAGCCCGTCGATCCGGTCGCCCGTGCGCGGCGCGTCCGGGTAGCCGCGGGCAGCCATCACGACCGACAGGGCCGCGCGCGCCACCGGACCGGAGGACGTCTCGAGGCCGAGCCCCGACAAGTCCCCGCGAGCCGCCCCCTCGAGCAGGGCGAACCAATCGCCGCGATACGTCGGGACGAGCACGGTGGCCTCCGGATCGCCGAACCGGACGTTATACTCGAGGACCTTCGGGACGCCGCGGTCGATCATGAGGCCGACGAACAGCACACCGCAAAAGGGCATCCCCTCGGCCGCCATCCCGCGCAGGGTGGGTTCCACGATCTCGCGCATGACGCGCCCGTGCACCGCGGCGTCGACGATCGGCGCGGGCGCGTACGCCCCCATGCCGCCGGTGTTGGGACCCGTGTCGCCGTCCCCCACACGCTTGTGGTCCTGCGCGGGCGCCAGGGCGACGGCGCGCGTCCCGTCGCACACGACGTGGAAGCTCGCCTCCTCCCCGGTCAGCCGCTCCTCGAGGACCACCCGCCGGCCCGCCGCCCCGAACTCCCCCTTGCGCATGAGGCCATCGATGGCCGCGCGAGCCTCGTCGGCCGTCGCTGGAACGACGACCCCTTTGCCGGCAGCCAGCCCGTCCGCCTTCACCACCGGCGGGGCCGACGCGGGCCTGGAGGCGACGTGGCGGTCCGCCGCGTCGGGGTCGTCGAAGACCGCGAACGCCGCCGTCGGAATGCCGTGGCGCTCACAGAAGCGCTTCATGAAGGCCTTCGACCCCTCGAGCCTCGCGGCGGCGGCCATGGGCCCGAAGGCCCTGACGCCGCGCGCGGTCAGCGCATCCACAAGCCCGAGCGTGAGCGGCAGCTCCGGGCCCACGACCACGAGATCCGCCCGTTCGGACACGGCGAGATCGACGAGCCCCGGAACGTCGTCGGCCCGCACCGGCACGTTGCGACCAACCCCCTCGGTTCCCGCGTTTCCCGGGGCGGCGAGGACCTCGTGCCCCCCCGAAGCGACGGCTGCGGCGAGCGCGTGTTCCCTCGCCCCCGCGCCGACGACGATCACGCGCGCTTTGCTTGCCGCCGGCGCCATTCGGTTACGCGGCGCGTAACACGCCGCCGCCTGGGCCGCCAGAGCGCGCAGGTTTGTGTATCCTGCGTAGGTGGCCGACGAATCGCGCGCTCCCGCCCCTGCGCCCGCGATCCGCATCACGCGGCCATACGCGTCCGAGGAGGACTATCTCAAGGGCGAGATCGAGACGCTGACCCGCACGAGCATCACGCTTCTCGGTGCGCAGCAGCGGCCCCAGGGCGTCGTCCTGCGCTTCGAGGTCGTGCTGACGAGCGGGCAGGCCCTGGTGCGGGGAGAGGGGCGAGTCGTCGGCTACAAGGCCAACGCGCTCCACGGACTGGGCGGGCTGACGCTTCGATTCACGCGGCTCGACTCGCGCTCGAAGGGCCTCGTCGACCGCGCCGCCGCCATCCGCGAGAAACGTCGCTCTTCCGCGCCCCCGGCCGGGACCGAGTCGTCCACCGTGCCCCGCAGCACCCCCCCGCCGCCCGGGGCCACGTCGCTCGCGCCACCGCTGCCTCCCGCCTCGAGCGTTCCCCACGTCGCCCGCGAGGCGATCGCCACCCGAAGCGCTCCCCCGCCGCCGCGCGCGACGCCGCGCCGGGAGGAAGAGCGACCGTCCGGCGATCGCCCCGTCGGATCCGATCCGGCGCTCGCATCCCCGCCGGATCGGGACGCGCTCCTCGAGAAACTGCGCCTGCGAGCCAAGAGCCTGGACGCGTCGACCGTCCGCGAGATCCTGGACAAGCGACGCCGCGCGTAGCGTCAGCAGCACTCTTAGGGCTTTGGCGCGAAGTCCAGGTGTCCCAGGGGGCCGCGCAGCGCCCACGAGTAGAAGCCGTCCGCGCGCTTGGCTTGCTTGATCTTCGGGTCCGCGAGCTCGAAGAGCGCCGGCGCCGCCGAACCCGGCGCCCCGAACACGCTCTTGGTGACGTCGTTCTTCCCTCGATAGCCGTCGCTCAAGCGAAACCGGAGCTGGGCGTCGCACAGAGAGTCATCGGCCGTTTCGCGCAAGGTGATGCGGCCGTCGCCCTGCAGGTCGAGATCCTTTCCTCCGGCCGAGAGCTTGCTGATCTTGAGCACGCCCTCCTTCGCCTCGGCCGCGAACGTCAGGGTCCCCACGTTGATCCGCGGGAGGGTCACCGCGCCTTTTATCTTGGCCTTGTCGTCGCCGACCGCCATGTCCTTGATCTCGAGCGAGAAGGAGCCGGTGTCCTTCGCCACCTTGCCCTCCGGCGTCGCGAGCCGCACCGTGCCGTTCAAGCGGCCGAAGATGGGCACCCCGTCGAGCCACTGCGCGAGCGGCTCGAACTTGCCGACGTCCACCGAATCGAACTGCGCCTCGAAGGAGGTATCCCTGCCCGAGACGTCGTACGAACCGCTGATCTCTCCGTCGAACCCCTCGACGTCGAAATTGAGGTCGCTGTTCCCGACGAGCAGCGGCAGAAGCGAGTACCGAACGGTCGCGCGCTGCAGCTCGATCCGTCCAGGCGGCTTCCCCGGCTCCGTCGGCGCCGACAGCAGGCGCACCCCTTTCGCCTTGATCCCGCTCAGCCAATAGCTGCCAAGATCGTCGATCTGCAGCGCCCACTGCCCGCCCGACGCGGCCTGCGCCTCGTTGAAAGAGGCGACGATCCGCTCCTTGAGGGTCCCGCAGGGCGCCGTCAGCGAGGCGAACACGAACAGGCAGACGACGTAGAAGACGGAATAGCCCGCGACGCCCGCGTATCGACCGTACTTCGCGTACCGGGTCGCGTAGCGAGCGACGGTCTCCCGAAGCTTGGCCAATCGCTCGTTCATGGCTTCGGACTCCCGGCGGGCGGCGCCTCGACTCGGTCGTACGACGACACGCCCACCTCGACGTCGTACGCGTCGTTCTCGCCGCTCCGCTTGCGGACGTTGAGACGCGTCACCGCCAACGGATACCCGCTCTTCTCGATCGCCTCGAGGAACCGAGCGAAGGGGAGCATGCCGGTCTTCTTGAGGTGGACGTTCGTGCCGTGTTCGACGTATCGCTTGCCGTGGGGGACGTCGGGCAGCGGGGTGGACTCGGTCACCTCGAGTTTCTGCTGGCGCGCCGTCTGCTCCAGGTACCCGGCGAGCGACGGCGCCTTCCTACCGTAGCGCGCCGCGATCGCGTCCTTCTTGGCCTGCCGCTCCCTCACGCGAACCCGGGCATCCTGCACGTCCGCGAGGGCCTGCCGCAGGTCGTCGTTGTCGGACCGCTGCGAGTGGACGATCGCCTCCATGCCGAACGGGACCGCGAGGACGAGGACGATCGCCCCGACGAACCCCATGATCGAGAGGAGCTTCCTCTCGCGCGCGCTCATCTGAATCAGCGGCCCGGCCATGTCACTTCCCTCCGCTCGAGGACGAGCCCTCGGACGCCGGCTCCCCCTTCTTCTTCGCGACGGCCTTGACGTCCTCGGGGCACGAGAGCTCGAGCTCCATGACGTACTTCTGACGGTCGCCTCCGACGGCCTGCGTCGTGCTCCGGATCTTCACGTCCTTCATGCACGCGTCCTCACCTAGGGTCGAGGCAATCGACTGCGCGTCGGGGATGGTGCCCACGACCCCGCGAACGGTCACGTGCCCCTTCTGCACGTCGAGCTCGTCGATGTCGTGCGTCATCGACGGCGGAATGGCCTCGGACAGCGCGACCATCACGTCGAACGCGTCGGCGTGGGCCATCGGATCCTCGTCGGTCAACGAGGCCTCCTTCGCCAGGAGGTCCTCCGCCTCTTGCGCACCCGCGGCCTCGGTCCCGAGGACCTCCTTCGTCACCGTACCGAGCGCGGCGGAGAGCGCGTCCCGCTCGGCGTGCGCCGCGTAGAGACGAGCCCACGCGCTGAAGACGAAGCTCACGAGGATGACCGCGCCGAGCCCCGCCAGGACCGGCACCCGTTCGCGCACCCAGGCGAAGCCCCGCTCGTAGGCGAGGGCGCCGCGCCGCAGGTTCAGCGCGCCGCTCCGCCCGGCCAGCGAGAGGGCCAGGGCGATCGCCTTTGCGTAGCGCGGCAGCTCCCGAAGCCCCTCCGGCCCGATCGCGGTCACGTCGAGCGCCGGCTCCGGCACGAGCTCCACCGGGATCTGCAGCGCGCCGGAGAGAAAGCCCTCGGCCCCCGAGACGAACGCGCCCCCGCCGCACAGATAGACCCTGTCGGGCGCCATGCCGCCCTGCGCGCGATGCGCGGCGATGCTCACTCGAATGTCGCGCCCGAGGCGCTGGGCGTTGCCGGGCAGCCCCGCCGTGCCCGCCGAAAGCGTCCGCGCGAACACCGCCTCCCCGCCCTCGAGCACGAGGATCTCGCTCGCACTGGCGCCGAGGTCGACCACGGCGACCGCTCCCGCCTCGGCGAGCGCCGGGACGAACGGAACGAGCGACGCGAGGGCGAGCGCGCCGACGCCCACTCGCTCGGGCTCCTGCCCGATGGCCTGCTTCACGAGATCGATCCGGGCGCGGACGTCCTCGGTCCGAGCCACCGCGGCGATGATCGCCAGCTGCTCCTCTCCGTGCTCGCGATCGAGGATCCGCCAGTCGAACACGGCGTCGTCCAGGTCGAACGGCACCTGCGACTCGAGTTCGTAGGTCAACACTTCGTCGAGCTGCTTCTGGGCGGTCGCCGGCAGCGCGAGCCTGTGGATAGCCGCGCGCGCGCCCTCGATGGCCGCCGCAACGGCATCCGGGTTCGCCGATTCGCCGAGGAGCGCCGAGCCCACGGCGGCCCGCACGGCCTCGATCGCCGCGCCCTCCCCCATCGTCGCGTCGGACGCGCCGGCGCCCTCGGCCGGCCGCGCCACGTCGGACGACGCGACCCGAAGGAGCGCGACCTTCCGATACGAGGAACGGACGACGGCCACCTTCACGCCCGTACTCCCGATGTCGATGCCCAACCACGTCGGCATGTCGTCGTCTCCTTGCCCTCAATCGATCGTGAAATAAAGAATCTGACCGCCGATGTTCGGCTGGAGCGCCGCGGCGATCGAGTTCGGGTCCTGCCCCGCCGCCTGAGCGGGGACCGAGCCCGCGGCCGAGCCGCTCGATGCGCTCGACCCGCTCGAGCCCCCGGACGCCATCGACGACAAGCTGCCGAGCGCCGGCGCAGCGCGGAAGTCGACGACGGCGTGGATGCGCACGCGGGTCTCGCGCTTGAATCCCTTCACCGACCCGACCGAGTAGACGGAGAAGACCTTGCTCTCGGTCGCGATCGTCTTGGCGAAATCGCTCTCGGACTGGAACTTCACCGGCTTGATGCCCAGGTTGGTCAACATCGGCCCGAGCATTCCTTGGCCCTTCATGGTGGCGATGAAGTCCCCCGGCGCGCCGAAGAGAGACGCGCCCATCGTGATGCCCCGCGCCATCGTGACGCCCGTCACGAAGAGCTGCATCTGCGTCGGATCCGTGCAGACCTCGGCCTGAGGGGCGCCCGAACACACGACCGCGAAGAGCGTCATCGCGTTCGCGGAGTTCACGTTGATCGGGCCCTGACCCCAGACGGTGACCTCGCGCTTCAACGGGTTGGTCGGATCGGGGTCGACGAACGTCGTCCAGAAGTCGTCGGTCACCCCGCGCACCACGTGGAGCTCCTCGAGCGAGTCGTACGGGGCGTTCTTGCGGCGATACGGCTTGGGGAGCAGCTGGTACCAGGCGTCCTCCACCGCGTTCGACGACGGGGTCGACGTGAGATCGCACGAGAAGAGCTGCTCGTCGGCGTCCGCCCAATCGATGATGGCCGAGCAGATCGTCAGCCGATCGTTGTAGTTGCCGGTGGAGTCGCGCTGCTCGAAGAGCGGCGTGTATTGGATCGGCGCCATCCTCCCCATGAGGAGCTTGGCGAGCCGGATGTGCGCGATGTCGTTCGACGCGCCCATGTTCACGTTGAGCATTCCGTCCTCGTCCACGATGACCACCTCGAAGCGGCCGCCTTTGAGACCGAGGTTCTTGGAACGCGTGAGATCGAGCCCGCCGAATCCCGCGAACTCGTCGGAGGACTCCTTGTCGTTGAACGCCCCGAGGATGCGATCGGCATACTGCCAGACGGGTAGCTGCGGCGGCTTCTGCTTGAGGAGCGCGAACAGGGGGGCGATGGCCGCCCTCATCGTGGGCTCGGCGGCGATGAGGAGCCGCGACAGGGCGATCGCGCTCCGCGCGAAGTATTCCGCCTGGACGCTGTCGCGCTCGGCCGTCGCGGAGGCGAACTCGGCCCCGGCGTCGTCCTCGAACTCCGCGAGCATGACGACCAGCACGGCGATCGCGCCGAGCACCATGATGAGCGCCACGCCCCTCTCTTTGCGCCGCCGGCGCGCGCGCCGGCCAAACTCGGCGACCTTGGCGCTCATTGTCGCGGGATCCCGAAGGTGAGAGGTTGCTGGATGGGCAGGAAGATCTTCGTCGCGAACTCGTACGGGGGTCCGTCGCCCACCCCCTTGAGCACGAGGCGGACGCTGACCGCGTAGGGCAGACGATTGGGCTGGCCGGTCACCTGCGTCGAGTCCCAGCTGTCGATCCACCGGCCGCTGATCGGGTCGAGGTAGCGCAGGTGGAACTCGGTGATGTCTTCGGCCACGACGTCCGCGACTCCGCCCTTGAGCGGCTCGAGATCGATCGGGCTCTGGTCGCGACGGAAGAGGTCCGTCTTGTCGGGTGCGTCGGGGTCCTTCGCGGCAAAATAGGCGACCTCCGCCTGATCCGACTCGTGGGCGTCGCGCTCCGTCCGGCGGTGCGCGAACGCGGCGAAGTCGACGCGATCGAACTGGGACGAGCTCCGCCCCACGAAGGCCGTGCGGCTCGTGACGAGCGCGATGTTGTTCGGCACGTGCATCGACAGGTACGCCGAGGACAGGTCTCGCACGATCCGCTGCAGCGTCTCGCGTCCCTGGTGGGAGCGCTCGGCGCGCAGGGCCTCCCCCTTCTTGCCGCGTGAGAGTGAGTCGACGACGCCGTGGATCAGGACCGCCACCATGGCGAGGATCCCGACGGCGACGATCACCTCGATCATCGTCATCCCGCGCGAAAGGGCGCGAGCGGGCGGCTTCATCGCCCCACCTGCGGAGCCGCGGGCGACGCCGCGCCGCCGCCGATGAGACCCCCCGCGGCGCCGCCTCCCCCG
>Ga0070735_10002657_pt1 | contig 16052 bp, 12 predicted proteins | sample Coa_R1_FD_66443 | JGI IMG/M metagenome (GOLD analysis project Ga0070735, IMG submission 66443) | Surface soil microbial communities from Centralia Pennsylvania, which are recovering from an underground coalmine fire - Coalmine... | ecosystem: Environmental > Terrestrial > Soil > Unclassified ... | reverse complement strand
TCGATGATCGCCGGATTGGCTCGCCCGGTCCGAATCGTCGCGAGCTCGGTGCGCAGCACGTCCAGGCTTCGGCTCATGTGATGCTCGGTGTCGCGCATAAGATCCTGTTCCATCGTCCTACTCCACGCCGACCAGCACGGCACGCGCGTTCGGAGCAATCAGCGTGCCGATTTTGTCGCCCCGCACCACCCGCTCGATGTTGCCCGTCGCCAGATTGAACACGATGAGGGGAAGCCGGTTCTCCTTGAGAAGCGAAAGCGCGGTGGCATCCATGACTTCCACCTCCATGTTGAGTGCGTCCATGTAGTCGAGCGTCTCGAAACGCCTGGCCTCGGGATCGATCAGAGGATCGTGTTCGAAGACTCCCGGCACTTTCGTGGCCTTGAGCAGCACGTCCATGCGCAGTTCCACGGCACGCAGCGCAGCCGGCGTGTCCGTGGTGAAGTACGGGTTTCCCATGCCGGCCACGAGAATGACCACCCGCCCCTTTTCCAGGTGCCGCTCCGCGCGGCGTCGGATGAACGGCTCGGCCACCTTGTCCATCTCGATGCCTGTCAGGACGCGGGTTTGCACGCCGAGCTTCTCCACCGCGTCCTGCAATGCAAGTCCGTTCATGACAGTGGCCAGCATGCCCATGTAGTCGGCCGTCACGCGGTCCATGCCGCGGGCGGCATGCGCCGCGCCGCGGAAGATGTTGCCACCTCCCACGACGACGGCTATGGCCACTCCCCAGGAGTGAATCGTGACGATCTCGCGAGCGATTTCGGCAACGACGTCCGGATCGATGCCGTATTCCTGCCGTCCCTGCAGCGCCTCACCGCTGAGCTTGAGCAGGACCCGTCGGTACCTCGGCTCGGCTCGCTCGACGTCGTGCATCTATGCGCCGACCTGGAACCGCACGAAGCGGCGGACCAGGATGTTCTCGCGCGTCTTCGCCGCCAGGTCTTGCACCAGCTGCTTCACGGTCTTCGAGCTGTCGCGGATGTACTCCTGCTCCAGGAGCGCATGCTCCTTGGCGTACTTCTCGAACTGTCCTTCGGCGATCTTGTCGGCGAACTTCTCGCGGCCGGCCTTTACCGCCTCTTCGCGGTACACCGCCTTCATGCGCTCCGCCTCATCGGCCGGAATCTCGTCGAGCGACACGTACTTCGGGTTGGTTGCAGCGACCTGCATGGCCAGCTCGCGAGCAAGCTCGCGAAATTCCGGCATCCGCGCCACAAAGTCCGTCTCACTGTCGAGCTCCACCAGGACGCCGATCTGCCCCCCGGTGTGGATGTAGGGCTCGATTACACCCTGCGCGGCGACGCGGCCCGCTCGCTTGGCGGCGCCTGCGGCGCCGCGCTGCTCGAGCAGGACCTTCGCCTTGGCGAAGTCCCCACCGGCATCAACCAGGGCCTTGCGGGCCTCCATGATGCCGGCGCCTGTCTCCTCACGGAGTCGTCGAATGTCATCAATGTTCGTTGCGGTCGTGCTCATACGAGCTCCTTGCTTCAGTTACAGCGCGCGAATCAAATAAGTTTCAGTTTGCCGCGTCGGGATGGACCCCAATTCGGGATTCGTCTGCGGCCGGTGGAATCTCCCCGGCGAAGGCGTCGTTTCCGGTCTCGACGAGGTTCGAACCGGCCTCGCCGGTCGCCTCCCAGTCCGGCGCATCATGCCCACCCCCGGCTGCGATTCCCTCAGGCGTGTGATCAGTCTCCGGCTCCGCCGTCTCGCTGCCGCTGTCCGTCGGGACAAGAACCTCCGCAGTGACCGGCAGGATTTCCTCGTCGGCCTGGTCGGTAACGGCCACGCCGGCCGGGACGGGCTCGTTCTCCGCTTCGGTGTCGTCCCCGTAGTCGACAGCTGCGTCGATGGAGGAGTCGTAGCCTTCGGGGTCCGCGGTGTATCCACCCGCGTACACCTCGGGCGGCAAACCTTCCTCCGCTTCTTCCTTGGCAAGCGTGCTCGCCCGCTCCTGAGCGCCCTCGAACGCCGCGTCGGCGATCTTGCCGGAGAGCAGGCGCACCGCGCGGATGGCATCGTCATTCGCCGGGATTGCATAGTCGACTTCATCCGGATCGGAGTTTGTATCGAGCAGAGCGACGACCGGGATGTCGAGCCGGCGTGCCTCGTGAATCGCAATGTGTTCCTTGCGCGTGTCGACGACGAAGAGCGCGTCGGGGAGCCGGCGCATGCCGCGGATTCCGCCAAGCATGCGGGCGAGTTTTTCCATCTCGTCGGCGCGGCGCAGCTGTTCCTTTTTGGGCAGGCGGTCGAGCATCCCCGAGGTGCGCATCTGCTCCAGCTCTTCCAGCCGACGCAGCCGCTCCTGGATGGTCCTGAAATTCGTCAGCAAGCCGCCGAGCCATCGCTGGTTCACGTAAAACTGGCCGGCGCGCGTTGCCTCCTCGGCAACCGCCTCCTGGGCCTGCTTCTTGGTGCCGACAAACAGGACTCTTCCGCCCGCTGTGGTCACGTCGCGCACGTACGCGTACGCGCGATCCAGCAGCGTCACCGTCTTCTGCAGATCGATGATGTGGATGCCGTTACGTTCGGTGTAGATGTACGTCTTCATCTTCGGATTCCAGCGCCGCGTCTGGTGTCCGAAGTGCACTCCTGCTTCAAGGAGCTGCTTCATGCCAACAACTGCCATGGGTATACCTCCTCTGTTTGGTCCGCCGTGCCCCTCTACCTGGGCGCAAACCGCGGCAGTTGCGGCAACATCGCGCAGTCCGGGCACGTGAGTGTTCTTGGCGCAGAAAAGACCAGCGTCGCCGCTGGTCCGTGCGTCTTACCAGTATACCAGGACCGAGCCCCCCTCGGTCCTGGATGTTTCGGGACTACAGTCGCTTGCTGCGGCGGTCCGGCTCACAAGACGACGCATGTGCCCGTTGAGGGTGACAGGCGCGTCGAATCTCGGTATAGTAGACGTAACACGCTATGCACAACCGTCCTAGTCGGGCAAGGAGACGGATATGAGATTCGCGCGAGTCGCTCTCGTCGTCATGGCAGGGAGCCTTATGGGCGGCCTGGCGACACACTCGCAGGCACTCGCAGCCTCGGGTGCAAAGGCTACCGCGACGGCGGCCGGCACTCGTACCGCCGCCCACCAGGTGACCGCCGGCGATCCGGGGCGGGTCTGCCGGGGCAAGCTCAAAGCGCTCCAGTAGCTCGTAGGGCCGGCGACAGGTCAACCGGGAAGCGCGTTCTCCCCGCCTGTCTCCTGGTCGAGGATGGGCTCGAGCCGGTCCGGCGACAGGGCCACCGTGTCGGAGCTCCGTCCGGTCTCGTCGACCCACGGTTCCGAGAGCCGCACGGTCACCCGCCCGTCGTGGGCGCGATCCTCTACGACACCCGGTACCCGCGCATCGCCTATCCGCGCGAGTACTGCGTCTCCTATCTGAAATGCCGTTTCGTGTTTCAGCTCGCTTATCGGTACCTTCTCAGATCCATGGTTACGGCGGCCGCGATTGACAAGTCCGCACTCCTGCCCGGGCTACAGGATGTACTTGCTCATCTCGTCGGTGAAGGGCACGCCGGCCATGCGCTCCGCCACGTATGCCCTGTCGACCGTCACAGTCTGTCCTGAGAGCTCGGTCGCGCTGAAGCTAATGCTCTCGAGCACGCGTTCGAGCACGCCGTAGAGTCGCCTGGCGCCGAGATTCTCGCTGGCCGCGTTGAGGGCAGCGGCCAGGCGGGCGATCTCGCGAACGCCGTCGGCCGAAAACTCCAGTGTCACCCCTTCGGTAGCGAGGAGCGCTGAGTACTGCTTGAGCGGCGAATTGTCCGGCTCGACCAGGATCCGCACGAAGTCGTCGACCGAGAGATCGCTCACTTCTACTCGTATCGGGAAGCGGCCCTGTAACTCAGGGAGCAGATCCGAGGGCCGGGAGCGATTGAATGCACCTGCGCCGATGAACAGGATGTGGTCGGTGTTGACCATCCCATACCGGGTAGCCACGGTCGCCCCTTCCACGATCGGGAGCAGATCGCGTTGCACCCCTTCTCCCGAGACATCGGCTCCGAAATCGCCGCCACCGCGGTTGACGAGCTTGTCGATCTCGTCGAGAAAGACGATGCCGGATTCCTCTACCCGGCGGATGGCCGTCTCGACGACCTCCTCGAAGTCGATGAGCTTGTTCATCTCCTGCTCGACCAGCACTCGCCTCGCCTCACGCACCGGGAGCCGGCGAGAACGGCTTCGGGTGGCGTTCATGCTGTTCATCAGCTCCTGAAACTGCTCCTGCACTTCGTCGGAGCCGATTCCCGAGACGAACTCGAGCATCGTGCTCTGCCCCTCGTCGCTATCCACTTCGATCTCGATGAGGCGTTCCTCCAGCTCCTGGGCGGCCAGCTTTCGGGCTATGGCACGGCGCCGTCGCTTCATGTGCGAGCGTTCGGTCGCGGCCGCGGCACTGCCGGTCTCGGTTTCCGCCTGGTTCTCCACGAGGCAGCTCACGATCCTCTCGTCGGCCAGCCGCTCCGCCTCTTCCTTCACCACTGCCATACGCTCGCGGTGCACCATCGAAACGCTCGCATCGGCCAGGTCGCGAACGATGGACTCGACGTCGCGACCGACATACCCTACCTCGGTGAACTTCGTCGCCTCGGTACGCAGGAAAGGCGCGTCGACCATGCGAGCCAGCCGCCGGGCGAGCTCGGTCTTCCCGACACCCGTGGGACCGATGATGAGGATGTTTTTGGAGCCGATCTCGGCTCGTTCGGCGTCTCCCAGACGTTTGCGTCGCTCGCGCTCGCGCAGGGCCACCGCCAGCGAGCGTTTGGCAGCTTCCTGGCCGACGATGTACCGATCGAGTCCTTTCACAATTTCCTGCGGCGTGAGATCAGTCGTGTTCATTGCCTTCCATCGGCGCGTGATGTTCGTTTTCGATGCACTCGAGCGAGATGTGGTGGTTGGTATAGATGCAGATCGACGCGGCGACCTCGAGTGCCGCTCTGGCGATGGCGGCCGCGCCCAGATCGGTGAAGCGTGACAACGCCCGCGCCGCGGCCAGCGCATATGGCCCTCCGGAGCCTATGGCCAGCACGTCGCCGTCCGGTTCGACGATCTCGCCGTCCCCACTGACCAGGAGCAGCGTCGAGCTATCTGCCAGAACGAGCTGAGCCTCGAGACGGCGAAGGTACCGATCGGTGCGCCAGTCTTTCGCCAGCTCCACCGCCGCCTTGCGCAGGTTTCCCGCATTCCGCTCGAGCTCCAGCTCGAATCGGTCGAACAGGGCAAGGGCATCAGCTACCGCTCCGGCAAAGCCCGCCAGAACGCGACCTCCCGACAGGCGTCGAATCTTTACCGCCGTCTCCTTCATAACGGTGTCGCCCACCGTCACCTGCCCGTCACCGGCAACGGCGACCCCGTCTCCGGCGCGTACCGCCACGATCGTCGTCGCCGATATGCGCGGCACGGTCAGGCTCCTCGATGGGCGCGTGCGTACACCTCGCGCATATATGCGTCCGAAACGTGCGTGTACACCTGAGTGGTGCTGAGGTGGGAGTGACCCAGGAGCTCCTGTACCGAGCGCAGATCCGCTCCTCCCTCCAGCATGTGGGTGGCAAAGCTATGCCTCAGCGTATGCGGCGTCACCCGGCGGGTAATCTCGGCGGTACGCACGTACGATTGGAGCACTACATGGAAGCCCCGGACGCTAAGCGGCGCCCCGAGCCGGCTCAGGAAGAGCGCGTCACCGCTGGTCTTGCCATCCAGCGCCGGTCGACCCACGTGCACGTACGCGTCGAGCGCGTCCATTGCAAGATCCCCCACCAGAACGATGCGCTCCTTGCTCCCCTTTCCGATAACGCGGATGGTCCGCTGGGTCCAGTCGACATCGTCGAGTCGAAGCGAAAGCAGCTCGCTCACGCGCAACCCGGTTGCGTACAGCACCTCCAGCAGGCAGCGATCGCGCGAGCCGAGCGGTGTCCGGGGATCTGGCGCAGCCAGCAATCGTTCCACCTCGTCGACCGAGAGCACCGTGGGGAGCGTGCGGCCCGTCTTCGGCGCCGGAACGAGAAGGAGCGGGCTGCGCTCCAGACGCTCTTCCCGCACGAGGTACCGGAAGAAGGAGCGGACCGCCGACAGCTTTCGCGACATGCTGGTGGTTGCATATCCCTCGGAGTGCATCCACGCAACCCACCTGCGAATCGCCGACCGATCGAGCTCCTGCCATCCTGTTATGTCGTGTTCATTGAGCCACTCGATCAGATGTTCGAGGTCGGCACGGTACCCGGCGAGCGTGTGGGCAGAGGCGCCGCGTGCTTGCTCGAGGTCCGCAAGGAACTGCTCCACCTCGCATGTAAGTCCACCGGAATCCGATTGGCGCTCTGGCTCAGCGTGCAGGTACCAGCTCCCTTTCCTGCTGTTCGATCGGCGCCTCGTGTCCGCATTCGGTGCAGTACTTACGCGGCTTCCCCCGTTGGGCCAGCGCGACGAGCCCACCGCATTCCGGACACGGCTCCGGCACCGGCCGGTCCCAGAGCGCGTAGTTGCACTTCGGGAACGTTCCGCAACCGTAGAAGACTCGCCCCCGCCGGCTGCGTCGCTCGACCAGGTCGGCGCCGCAGCGTGGACAGGCGACACCGATCTTCGTCTGCAGCTGGCGCGAGTATTTGCACTCGGGATAGTTCGAGCACGAGATAAACTCGCCGAAGCGACCTTGCTTGATGACCAGCGGCCGGCCGCACTCCGGGCAATCCTCTCCGATTTCGACCACCGGACGCTCAACTCGCTCCATCTCGCCCTCGGCTTTGTCGAGGCTTTGTTTGAAGTCCCGATAGAAGTCGGACAGCAGGTCGGTCCACTCCTGTTCCCCTTCTTCTACCTGGTCCAGTCCGGACTCGACCTGCGCGGTGAACTTCACATCCACGATCTCGGGGAAGTGCTGCTTCATCAGGCGGTCCACCGTCTCGCCAAGCGGCAGCGGCACGAACCGGCGGTTCTCCAGCTTCACGTACTTCCTCTGCTGAATGGTTGTGATGATCGGTACGTAGGTGCTCGGACGGCCGATCCCCAGCTCTTCCAGCTCCTTGACGAGACTCGCCTCGGTATAGCGCGGCGGAGGCTCGGTAAAGTGCTGCGTCGGGTTCAGCCTGTGGAGGCGCAGCTGCTCCTCCTCCGCCAGCTCTGGCAGCGTGGTGTCCTTCTCGTCCCGAGGCCAGACCGCGTAGTATCCCTCGAAGTTAATCGACGACCCGGTGGCGGCAAAGATGTAGTCCCCTGCCTGGATCGTGACCCGCACCGAATCGAAGACGGCGGGGGCCATGAAGGAAGCCACGAATCGGCGCCAGATGAGCGTGTAGAGCTTCAGCTGGTCCGCCGTCAGAGTATCCCGCAGCGAGTCGGGGAGTCGGCGAACGGCCGTGGGGCGAATCGCCTCGTGCGCTCCCTGCACGCCGGCCTTCTGTTTCGCCTTCGGGCCCGGGCCGACGTACTTGCTGCCGAACGTGTCGCCGATATAGGCGCGCACCGCCTGCTGAGCCTCGTCCGACACCCGGGTCGAGTCGGTGCGCATGTAGGTGATCAGACCGGTCCGGCCCTCGCCGAGATCGATGCCCTCGTACAGCTCCTGTGCCACCTTCATCGTCTTTTTGGGCGAGAATCGCAGCCGGGTCGAGGCGTCCTGCTGCATCGAGCTGGTGCTGTAGGGCAGCGCCGGCATGCTCCGGGTCTTGCGCTTTTCAACTCCGCGCACCGTGTAGGTGACTCCCTCGAGATCGCGCAGGACGCCGGCCATCGTCTCCTCGCTGCCGATGCGCAGCTTCTCCTTTTCACCCTGCCCTGCCCTGCGCACCAGCTCCGCCTGGAAGACCCGTCGGTCCTTGAGTTTGGAAAGGTCGGCGGTCAGCGTCCAGTACTCTTCGGGGACGAAGTCTCGAATCACTTGCTCCCTGTCGACGATCAACCGGACGGCCACCGATTGGACTCGCCCGGCGCTGGTGTGCTTCTGCACGCGCCGCCAGAGGAGGGGACTAATCTTGTAGCCCACCAGCCGGTCGAGGATACGCCGCGCCTGCTGTGCGTTGACGAGGTGTTCGTCGATCTCGCGAGGATGCTCGATCGCCTCACGCACCGCGCTGCGCGTAATCTCATTGAAGACCGCCCGACGCGGATGCTCGATTTCGAGCGCGCGGGCGAGATGGGCACTGATTGCCTCGCCCTCGCGATCCGGGTCCGGAGCCAGAAACACTTCCGAAGCGTTGCGGCTGGCCCGGCGTAGATCGAGCAGGATTCTTTCCTTGCCCGGGATGACGACGTACTTCGGGGCGAACTTTCGCCGCGTGTCGACACCCAGCCCCTTCGCGGGGAGATCGACGACGTGGCCGACAGAGGCCATGACCTGGAAGTCAGGGCCTAGAAATTTCTCGATTGTCTTCGCCTTGGAAGGCGACTCGACGATTACTAACTTGGAAGCCAAGCGATTCTCCCGGTGGGATGGATTGCAGTCAATATACCAATGTATGAGCGGTGCGCTGCGCGGTCAAACCGTGCGGGCACCAGATGTAGTGAGAATGATGGGCCCCAGCGCCTCATGTAGTGGCCGGCTGAGGTTGGACGGGCTGCCGCCCGCGCAGCGACTCTCTCAGCCGCACCATGTCGCGCAGGATGCCTTCGACGGTCTCAAACCAGCCGTCGCCCAGGAGCAGCCGGGGGATGCGCAGCACGTTCGTCGAGATCTTCGCCTCGGAGCCGAACGCTCGGTGCAGCGCCACCCGATCGTAGAGCGCCGCCGCGTCAGAACGAATCACCACGTAGTCGGGCCCGAGTGCAATGGACGTCACGTGGGCCGCGCGGGCGAGCAGCTTCAAGGCAACCGACCGCAGCAGATTCTCCACTTCGCTGGGGCACGCGCCGAAGCGATCGACTATCTCGTCTCGCAGTGCCAGGAGCTCGTCAGGCGCACTGACAGCGGCCAGACGGCGGTAGAGCGTCAGGCGTTCGTTCTCGTCGGCGACGTACTCATGGGGTAGGTACATCGAGATCGGCAAGTCCATGGTCACCGACGCGGGCTCCTCAACCACGATGCCGCGCAAGTGCTCTACCGCCTCACCAATCAGGCGAGTATACAGATCGAAGCCGATGGCGGCGGCGTGCCCGCTCTGTTCTGCTCCCAACAGATTGCCCACACCGCGAATCTCCAGGTCTTTGAGCGCAATATTCATCCCGGCTCCCAGCTCCTGAGCCTCGAACACCGCTTCCATGCGCCGCGACGCGTCGTGAGATAGACGGACATCCTGCGGATAGAGAAGGTAGGCGTACGCCTGGTTCGAGCTCCGCCCAACGCGACCACGCAGCTGGTACAGCTGGGTGAGCCCAAGCCGGTGGGCGTTGTTCACGATGATGGTGTTGACGTTGGGGATATCGAGCCCGTTCTCGATGATGGTACTGCACACCAGCACATCACCCTCCCGGTGCGCGAACGCCATCATGACGCGTTCGAGTGTGGCGCCGTCCATCTGTCCGTGGGCGACGAGGACGCTGGCCTGGGGAACAAGATTCCGAATCTTTTCGGCCATCGCCTGGATGGTCGCGACCCGGTTGTGGACGACATAGACCTGGCCCTCCCGCTCAAGCTCGCGCACGATCGCCTCGCGCACCAGCCGGTCTTCATACGGCTGCAGGTACGTTTTGATAGCCAGTCGCCCTTCGGGAGGCGTTTCGATGATGCTGATCTCCCGGATTCCCAGCAGGCCCATGTGGAGGGTGCGCGGGATCGGCGTGGCCGTAAGGGTGAGTACGTCGATCGCTTCTCGCAGCTTCTTCAGTTGCTCTTTGTGTCGAACGCCGAACCTTTGCTCTTCGTCGATGATCAACAGGCCGAGATTCTTGAACGCCACATCCTTTTGCAGGAGCCGGTGGGTGCCGATGACCACGTCGACTTCACCCGTCGCCAGCCTCCTCAGAGTTTCGCGGCGCTGATCCGGCGAGCGCAGCCGGCTGAGCACTTCCACCGATACTGGGAATGCCGCCAGGCGCTCGCTGAAGGTTTCGAAGTGCTGCTGCGCCAGAACCGTCGTCGGAACGAGCACCGCGACCTGCTTTCCGTCCATCACTGCCTTGAATGCGGCTCGCACTGCTACCTCGGTCTTGCCGTACCCGACGTCGGCGCAGACCAGGCGGTCCATCGGCTGCGGCAGCTCCATGTCCTGTTTGACTTGCTCCATGGCGGCCAGCTGGTCCGGGGTTTCCACGAAGGCAAATGAGCCCTCCAGCTCGTGCTGCCATGGACTGTCCGGCGCGAAGGCGTGAGCCGGCCGAGCCATTCGCTTTGAGTACAGATCGACCAGCTCTCGGGCGATATCCGCGGCAGCTGCCTTGGCGCGTGACCGCGCCCGCTGCCACTCACCGCCGCCCAACCGATTGAGGTGGGGCGGAGCATCACCCACTCCGATATAGCGGGTGAGCCGTTCCAGCTGATCGGTCGGCACGTACACGCGGTCGGTGCCGGCGTACTCGATGAGAGCGTACTCGCGCTCGGCGCCCTCGATCGCCATCTTGATCACAGAGTCGAAGCGGCCGACGCCATGCTCCAGGTGAACCACGTAATCACCCGGAGCTATGCGGGCGAAAATCGCCTCCCGGGCCGGACGCCGGCGTGGCGGAGTCGGTCGGGCGCGGGGACGTCCGAACAGCTCCTGGTCGCAGAGGAGAACGATTCCGCGGGACGGCAGGCACCAGCCCTCCGACAGGCTCTCCGGCAGGAGCGTGACACCGGGTTCTGGGTCAGACAGGACATCGACCGCGGCGCGCACCGCGACATCCTCTTCGTCCAGCAGCTCCCGCACCCGTTCGTGCTGGAAGCTGGTCACCACAAACCGCGTCGATGAAGCCTCGCGCGCCTCGCCGACGAAGGCGCGGAGGCGGCCGGCGTAGAGCCGCGCCGGCGTGAATACCCCGGTGAGGTCGGCGCCGCCGGAAGCTCCGGCGCTGCCGTGCTCGAGCTCGACGGTGCACAGCCGATCGCATCCGCGCGTAAATGCTTCCGGAGCGAGCAGCGCCTGCGCCAGGCCACGCGGAAGGTCTCCGCTCTCTTCCATCCCTCGCTGGACCTCGACCGACTGCTCGTGCAGCTGTCGCATCGCGTCCCAGGCATCGGTAGCGGAGTCGACCACGATGACCGCGGAGTCAGACAGTCCGTCGACCAGTGACCCGGCGCCACTCAGCAGATAGGGAGTGAACAGCGGCAGGTCGTCGAGCGGGGCGCCCGCCTCGAGGCGTCCCAGGTCGTCGAGCCAGGCCGTCAGTGCCTCGGCATTCATCCCGGAAGTGTCGACGCCGCGCAGCTCGGCCAGGGCCGCTTCGCGCGCGCCGGTGTCGAGTGAGGCCATGCTTCGCACCGTCGTCTGCCTGATAGTGTCAATGGATCGCTGCGTGTCGGGCTCGAAGGTGCGCATCGACTCAACATCGTTCCCAAAGAGCTCGATACGCACCGGCTTCGTCGAGCCAACCGGGTACACGTCAATCACACCGCCACGCCGGGCGAACGTACCTGGTTCCTCGACGAGTCGCGCTGGAGAGTAACCGGCCGAGATCCAGCCGGAAATCAGCGCATCCAGCTCGAGCCGGTCGCCGGTCGATATCACCCACGACGCGGGGGCGGAGACGCGCGGAAGCCGGACCGGCTGCAGCAAAGCGCGCACCGGCGCCACGACGATTCCGGGATTGCCCGCGGCAACCTCGTACGCCGCCGCCTCACGCGCCGACAGGAGTGCTCGATCGAGCCGAACTCGCTCGTACGGCAGCGACTCCAGGGCGGGGTAGAGGGCCACCGGCGCCGTGCTCCAGTGCCGGAGCTCGGTCGCGAGGTCGGAGGCGGTATGGGGTTGGGCCGTCACGACCAACACCTGCCCGCCGGCAATCTCCTGCAGAGCGGCCAGCAGCGCCGGCCGCGCCGCGTTCAGCACGCCGAAGATACGGCGATGGCCGCCCCCGAAGTCGAGCGACGAAAGCGGCTCGAGTCCGGCAAGCAGTCGCGTGATGCCGGTGAGTTTCATGAGAAGGGGAATCCGCAGAGGAAAAAGATATGCGCGGGGCTCTTGTCCCCGCGCCACTTATTATAGACGATTTCGCTGAAGTGGCGATATAGCCCGATCAGGACACTTCGCGAATGCGCGCTCGCGACAGCTCCGAGATCGACGGAACCTCAACCTCGTCAAGCGACTCGAGATACTGTGACCACGTCTCCGGATTCCACAGCTCGAGATGGTTGAACATACCAACAATCGTCGCCCGCTTGTCGATGCGGGCGTGTGCCAGCAGCGGGGACGGGATCGTCATTCGCTTCAGCGCGTCCAGCTCCGACGGGTGTGCGTCTGCCACCACCCGGTGCATGAAGACCCGTCCGTCGTCGTCGTCCATTGTTTGCGCGGCCCGGCCGAGAACTGCGTTCCATGTTTCGAGATCGTACAGCAGCAGGCATGGCGGCGGGCTCTTCACCACCATTACCCTGCTCCAATCGGGGTCACCCGATGCGACGAGATGGGAGGGAAGAGTTAGTCGTCCCTTCTGATCGATCGTGCGCTCATATTCGCCGAAATACACGGGCCCGGACCTCGTACCGAGAATCGACCGGAGGGGGTAGGGATAGTATAGCTCACAGGTTCATGAGCCGCTTGGGGATGCGCATCTTTCCCGAGGTCAGTTGTTTCATCATCTTCTGCACCTCGCGGAACTGATTGAGCAGCTGGTTCACTTCCTGGACGCTCGTCCCGCTACCGCGAGCGATCCTGCGCCGGCGGCTGCCGTCGATGATCGTCGGGTCGTGCCGTTCCTGTCGGGTCATGGACGTGATTATCGCCTCGATCCGCTTGACTTCCCGGTCGTCCATATTGGGCATGCCGCCCATCTGCTTCACGGCACCGCGCATCCCGGGAATCATCTCGAGCAGCTGCGTGAGCGGGCCCATCTTCCGCACTTGCTGCATCTGCTGCAGGAAGTCCTCGAGATTGAACGTCGCGGTGCGCATCTTCTTCTCGAGCCGCTTGGCATCGTCCTCCGTGATGTTCTGCTGCGCCTTCTCGATCAGCGAGAGAACATCGCCCATGCCCAGGATCCGCTGCGCCAGGCGGTCAGGATAGAACACCTCGAGCGCATCGGTCTTCTCGCCGGTTCCCATGTACTTGATGGGCACGCCGGTGACCGAGCGTATCGAAAGCGCCGCGCCGCCACGCGCGTCACCATCCATCTTGGTCAGAATCAGTCCGGTCAGATTCACTGCCTCGTGAAACTCGCGGGCCGCATTCACGGCATCCTGCCCGGTCATCGCGTCGGCCACCAGCAAGACCTCGTGCGGATGGACGCGCTGCTCGATGTCTCGCAGCTCCTTCATCAATCGCTCGTCGATATGAAGCCGGCCCGCGGTATCCAGGATCACCACGTCGTTGGCACTGCGGCGAGCATGCTGCACCGCGTTGCCCGCCGTCTTGACAGGGTCCGCCTTGGTTCCCTCGCTGTAGACGGGAATCGCGATCTGCTTGCCGAGCGCGATCAGCTGGTCAATCGCGGCCGGTCGGTAGACGTCGAGGGCAACCATGAGCGGGTGATGATTCTGCTTTCGCAGCTGGTGCGCAAGCTTCGCGGCGGCGGTAGTCTTGCCGGCGCCCTGCAAACCGGCCAGCAGGATCACGGTCGGCGGAGTATCCGCGATAGTGAGCCGTGCCGGTTCGCCGAGGACGCGCAGCAGCTCTTCGTGGACGATCTTCACCACCTGCTGCGCCGGCGTGAGGCTTTGCATCACCTCAGATCCGATCGACCGCTCCTTCACGCGGCCGATGAACTCCTTCACGACCTTGAAGTTGACGTCCGCCTCGAGGAGCGAGAGCCGAATCTCGCGCATGGCGGTGTCGACGTCGCGCTCGGACAGGGTGCCTTTCGAACGCAGCCCGGCGAAAATGTCGGTGAGGCGATCGCTCAGAGCTTCAAACATGTCACGTGGCGAGCCGGCGCGCGGACGGGAGACCGGCGGCTCGCCTCTCCTTTCACTCGAACAATGCGTTCACGAACTCGAGATGATCAAATGGCGCGAAATCGTCGACTTTCTCTCCGGTGCCGATATACCAGATCGGCACCTTCAGCTCGTCGTACACCGAGAATGCGACTCCGCCCTTGGCCGTACCATCCAGCTTGGCGAGGATGATCCCGTCCACCTCCACACTGCTCAGGAAGGCCTTCGCCTGCAAGATCGCGTTCTGGCCGGTTGTTGCGTCGAGCACCAGCAGTGACACGATGGCCGCATCGCTCCCTGCCTTCACCGCCACGCGCCGAATCTTCTGAAGCTCTTCCATCAGATTGAACTTGGTGTGCAGGCGCCCTGCGGTGTCGACGATCACGAAGTCGAGAGAGCGCGCCTGCGCCGCCTTGACGGCGTCGAACACCACGGCACCCGGGTCGGCGTCGGGCTGGTGTGCGACGAGTGGCGCCTGCACCCGCTCACTCCATATCCTCAGCTGGTCGATCGCGGCGGCACGGAACGTGTCGGCGGCAGCGAGCAGCACGGTCCTTCCCCTTCGGTCCAGATATCGCGCAAGTTTGGCGACGCTGGTCGTCTTGCCCGATCCGTTGACACCCACGACCAGCAGGATGGTCCCGCGCGCCATGGTCTCGAGCGGCTCGACTGCGCGGTCGCCCAGTACCTCGACCATCTGGCGTCGAACCGCGGTTTCAGCCTCAACCGGGGTCTTGAGCTCCAGCCGTTCTACGTCCTGGCGGGCTCGCTCCACCAGCCGCATTGCCGTGGAGGGACCCACATCCGCCTGAACCAGCAGCTCCTCGAGCTCGTCCCACGTCTCGTCGGTGATAACCGGCTGCCGGAACAGGCTGCTGATTCGACCAAACGACCCCTCGCGCGTCTTCTGAACGGCATTCTCGATCTGTTCCTGATCTTCGGTTCGACGGTCGCGGTCGGTTCGGCGGGCAAACAGGTTTCGCATCGGCATATCACCATTCGGGCATGGCGGGTGCGGCATTCTGGACTCGCCAGCGCGCTTCCGGAGCGAGCCGAAATTGCGCTACCAGTAATCGAAAGGCAACACTCCTTGGCCGGAAAGTGTTGCCTCGTGCGCCCGATCGAGTATACCAGCGGGCCGACAGCGGGAGCGGGCGGTTCCGCTCGGCATCATGCGACCGGCGTCGGATCATGCCGTCGAGCCAGCGTCTCCCCCACGCGGATGAGCCGAGCAGCGCGCATCCCTGCTTCAGAAATGAGGCGTGAGCTTTCGGACACCGCGCGCTCGATCGACATCGGTCGGTTGGTTGTCCCGATCACCGCGTCGATGCCGTGCTCGTAGAGGACGTGATAGTCGCGGCCGGTGCTCCCCACCACGGCTATACACGGAATCTGGAGCGCTCTCGCACGCCTCGCAACTTCGATAGGCGCCTTGCCGAAGAGATCCTGGCGGTCCATCTTGCCTTCTCCGGTTATGACGAGATCGGCGCCCCGTGAGCGCCGCTCGAACTCCAGCGCCTCAAAGACAATCTCGACACCGGGTCGCAGTCGCGCTCCAAGAAAGGCAATCAGTCCCGCGCCGGTACCGCCCGCCGCGCCCGCTCCCGGGACATCGCGGAGATCCGGCCCCAGATCCCTCTGGATGACGTCCGCATACCGTTCCAGTGCCGCGTCGAGCTCGCACACCATGTGCTGATCGGCCCCCTTTTGCGGGCCGTATACATAGCTTGCCCCGGTCGGCCCGACCAGCGGGTTATTCACGTCGCAGGCAACCTCGACCTCTAGGTCGCCGACGCGCGGATCCAGGCCGCTGGTGTCGATCCGGTCGAGGCGCACAAGGTTCGCCCCGCCCGGACGCAGCTCCTGACGGTTCGCGTCGAGAAGGCGCACGCCGAGTGCCTGCGCCATCCCCGCGCCCCCGTCGTTGGTGGCACTGCCTCCGATGCCGACGATCAGGCGCCGCGCCCCGCTATCGAGCGCGGCACGAATGAGCTCGCCGGTTCCGTAGGTTGTGGTGCGCATTGGGTTCCGCTGATCCCGCCGGATAAGCGGAAGGCCGGAAGCAGCCGCCATCTCGATCACCGCCGTGTCGGAGCCGCCCAGCAAACCCCACGTCGCGTG
>Ga0070735_10002655_pt1 | contig 16058 bp, 16 predicted proteins | sample Coa_R1_FD_66443 | JGI IMG/M metagenome (GOLD analysis project Ga0070735, IMG submission 66443) | Surface soil microbial communities from Centralia Pennsylvania, which are recovering from an underground coalmine fire - Coalmine... | ecosystem: Environmental > Terrestrial > Soil > Unclassified ... | reverse complement strand
GGGCTTCGCCTTTCACTCGGCGCAAGCCGCACTCGGCTTGTGCGCCAACTCCTGACGGAGAGTTTAATTCTGGCTGTACCCGCCGCTGTGGCAGGCGCCGCGCTCTCGGCGGCGTCGCTTCTTTTCGGCCAACAGGCTTTGATCTCCATCATGCCCCCGGACCTGGCTCAGTTTGTCACCATCCCGCCGCTGCAATCTGATATCCGCGTGTTTGGATTCCTGGTCGCCGTCGCAGGTTTTTCTTCCATCCTGTTTGGACTCGCGCCCGCAATTCAAGCCACCCGTCTGGATGTTGCTCGCGCGGCTAAGGGCGAATTCATGGCCGATCTGCGGCCAACCAAGCTTCGGAATGCATTGGTCATCGGGCAGATCACTGCGTGCGCCCTGTTGCTCATTTGTGCAGGGGTTTTCGTTCGGGCTAGCGCCCGTATGAGCAGACAGGAAATTGGCTTTGCGACCGCAGGCATCCTGGAGTTGGATATTAACGAAAAATATCGTCCGAGAATTCTTTCGCGTCTTGCCGGGGAACCCGTCGTTCAAACGGTTGCCGCGGCACGATCGGTGCCGCTGAACGGCCTGCTGCCAACGGCTCCCATGGTTGCAAGTGATGGAACTGCCTTTGGTACCTCTTACAATTTCGTTTCACCCACGTTTTTCCAGGTTCTCAACGTTCCGATTCTGAGCGGCCGTAACTTCACGAAGGAGGAGGCTGAAACCGGGGCAGCAGTGGCGATCATGAGCCAGAAGACGGCGCTAAAACTCTGGCCGGGCCAGCAGGCGCTCGGGCAAATTATCCGGATCGCACCGGACGCTCGCGTTAGGCTGGAGCCGAAAGTACAACGATTCCCGGCGATCCGAATCGTCGGAGTGGCAGCCGACATCGTCAGTTGCTGCCTAGGCAACGGCATGGATCCTGCACTGGTCTATCTGCCCGCTCCCGCCACGGATGCGGGCACCGAACTCTTGGTGCGTGTGCACGGAAGTAGCGACCAGGCTCGCCAAACGTTGGATAGTGAACTATCGGCCATCAGTCCCGGAGCGATCGATCAGATTCATACGATGGAGATGTTCCGGGCTGCTGGAGTGTTCCCGTTCCGCGTGGCGGCCGCAGTCTGTGTGGTCGTCGGTGGCCTCGCCCTCCTGCTCGCGCTGTCTGGCGTCTACGGCGTCCTTTCGTATACAGTCTCTCAACGAACCAGGGAAATAGGAATCAGAATGGCGATGGGTGCACCGACCGGTGCCGTGGCAGGACTAGTGTTGAGGCAATCCATGAGACTCGCAATCATTGGCAGCGCGGCCGGGTCAATCCTGGCGCTCTCGGTTTGGCGTCTCCTTGCCGCACGCCTGTTTTTCTTGAAAACATTTGACGGCACGGCCTTCTTGATCGGAGCGCTGGTGCCGCTGGTATCCGCCGCACTGGCGGCCTACCTTCCTGTTCGACGGGCATTGTTGGTCGATCCGACAACCGCCCTCAGGCATGATTGAAGCCTGAGTCCACAAATACAAAAAGGCAGGCCACCCGGCTAAGGATGACCTGCCTTCTGCTTTAACTATCTATTATTAGCGAGCCAGCGGATTGGGACGAAGCTGGAACTTCACCAGCTTACCTTTCGTTCCTTTTCCGCCTTCAATCTGCCACACGAAGTGCGTGCCGTAATTGGAGTACAGCGCCCGCCCCTTCCAGCCGGCGTTGACATCGTCGATACGCCCATCCAGGCCGCGCGCGTAGAAGCCCAGCGGATACGGGATGACGAAGTAGGTCCACTTGTTGGTTTGCGGATTCAGCGCAATCAGCGAGTCGGAATCCGAACCAGTTAGGAATGGAGTGTTTTTCCCGAGCTGCATAATATTCTGTGAATCCGTCCAGTTGAAATAGTGGAAGTCCGCGGGAACATTCGTGCCCGCGAGCCGGGGACCGGGGGTTTGGTACAGAGTCCAGCCTTCCGGACAGTCGCTGCCATCCACCTTCATCTTGCCGGTCAAGTTCTTGCACTTGCGAACGTCGAACGCAGCCAGGTGGCTGGTCGCGGCCAGACCTGTCCAGACCACGCCGTTGCTGTCGACGTCGATTCCGCGAGGATCATAGCCCGGCGCCGGTACCTTGAAGACCTGGGTCTTGCAGCTCACCGGCGGATTGTTCCCGCGCTGCAGACGAATCAGATAGCCCGGGAAATCTTCCGCAACGCCCCACACGGAGTCGTCGACCGGACTCGCCATGGTCGAGTACAGGTTGAAATGGACCATTGTGTCGAGCTTGGGATCGTAGGGCGCCTGAGGTGGACCGGCCTTTCCTCCGCGTCCGACCGGGGCCGCAGGAGCCGCTCCCGCCGTATCGGTCCCGTACAGAGCCGCGAGATCCGCGATCCGGCGGACGTCGTTCCAGGGCTTGGTGATCTTTCCGTCACCGTTCGTGTCCACGGTCTGATCGCACCAGCCGACCGCGGCCTGCTCGGCTTTGCTGTCGTCGTGGGTTGCGGCCAGCGTCTCGTCGTAGACCTTGGAATCGATCCAACCGAATGTGGGACCGCTCAATTCGTTGAAGTAGATGGTCTCATCCGGATCGTTATCGATCACCACATGGTGCGTGGAATAGCACGTCTCGATCAACTGGAACTGCTTGGTTTTCGGATCGAAGATGGACGCCTGCCGGGCGCCGCCGCGCTTTGGGTACCACGCGGCGTACTTGTTGTTCGGATCGCTGCACCAGGCTGGCGCAGTGTTGCCGCGAATCTTCGAGGTCAGCCAAACGCGGCCCTTGCTGTCGATCATCGGATTGTGCGGGTCGGCCGGGTCGTAGGGCGGATTGGACCACAAATGCTCATTGCCCCAGAAGAACGAGGGGCGATTCGGCGCCGGGAAGCGCGAAGGGACTTTGTCCTTAGGCTCGCGGGTCGGAATGTCGATGGAGTACGTGCTGTTATCGGCCTGATCCAGAATCACGAGCTGTCCGTGGCCCGCGTTCACCGCGTAGTTAGGCCCGCCGCCGTTGACCGTTGGGTCGTATTTGTACGTGGAAATCTGATCGTGCATGAAGGAGTGGTCGTCGCCGACGTCCCATTGGGTGGACACAATGTTGCGTTCGATTCCCGACGGGCGAGGCGGCGCCGGCGGCACTGCGCCTTTTTCAATGGCTTCGGTCCAGGCCGCAAGCACCTTTACGGTTTCGGTCTTGCCCATCCCGGTCAGCGTGCCGTACATGTTGGTGCCGCGAACACCTACACCCAGACGCCATTCCCATGCATCCTCATGAGTCTTGGCAAGGTCGGGCTTGGCCGCGAAGACGTGCTGCACGTCGCGGCTGAGGGGATTGCCAAGCTGATGGCAGAAGTTGCAGCCCGATTTCAGGCGATTAATCCATTCGTCCTGGCTCGTCATCGCCGCGTTAAGGCCGTTGCCGTTCGGATTCGTCTCGGATTTCTCTCCGGTTCCAGGAAACATGTTCTTGGGCGGCGGGGCCAGCAGCGATAGCCAGTAGTCGCCGGGATAAACCTTCGCGGCTTCCTGGGGAGTCTTGGCAGTCGTCACTTTGATAGCCACTGCGTTGGTCGTGGGCTTCGAGTCGATCGGAGTGGAATCCAGGATTCCATACCCTCTGGCCCAAACTTTGTAATTCACCGCCGGCAGATCGGGCAGCATGTAGCGCCCTTGATCGTCGGTCACGACGGTCTTGATCATCTTCGTTTGAAGATCGTTGGTCTCGGCGATGACCCACACACCGGCCTCGGGACCCTTCTCACTCGTGACCGTACCGGTGATATAACCGGGGTAGCTAATTTTGGGGTTGACGGCGGCTTTCGCATCGCCCTTCCCCTTGCCTTTAGTCTGCTGAGCGCTGGTCGAGTAGGTCGCAAATAGTGCGATCAGGCAAATCACGCCCGCAGACAGTAGGGCATTCATTACCTTGGAACGGGAAGTCTTCATGGAACTCCTCCTCATGGAGCGGTGCACGCACAATGTACCATCGTGGGCGCGCAATCAATAAGTATAGTGAACGGCACGCGGATGTTGCAATGGGCTGCATGTTGATTCTAACAAGGAGGTTGCCTTTCTCCGTATTATGAAGTACTCTGCATAACAGAGTAAACATGACAATCTTCGACCTGCTGTTTCTGGTGTCTTTTTTAGTGTCGGTCATCGCTCTAGCCGCGGCCGCCTATGCGGCTATCCGAGGTCGCGTCTCGCGCGCTTTCTCGATTGTGGGCATCTGGCTGGCATGCGCGGTTTTATACCTGGCAATTTCCGTGGCGGTTTCCTATACTGCCCCGCAGCGCGTCATCGCCGTTGGCACTCCATGGTGTTTTGACGACTGGTGCCTGACTGTGAAAGACGTCGAACGTGCGGGTACACGCTGTAAAGTAAACGTGTTGCTTTCGAGCGAGGCGAAACGCGTCACGCAGCGGGCCAACGGCGCCTGGATCTACCTGCGCGATGAGAACGACACGCATTACGACCCGACACCGAATCCCTCAGACGTGCCGCTGGACGTTCTGCTGCAACCCGGCGAATCGGTCGCGGCTCAGCGCACTTTCCAGGTGCCGCCGAACGTCCGTGAACTGGGCCTGGTCACCGGCCACGGCGGCCCACCGTGCGGCGTCATGAGTCTGGTCATCATCGGCAACGCCGGCTGCCTGTTTCATAAGCAGACCATAATTCGGCTGCCGATAGAATGAGATAGTGAAGGGCGTTGCCACGTGTCTCGTCTGGGTGATGCCGCTCTTCGCCCACCATTCCACCGCCCCGTTCGACATGACGCGCCCCTCCACAGTCTCCGGCACCGTCACGAAATTTCTGTGGGCGAATCCGCACTCCTATATCGATCTCGATGTTCCAAGTGACAATGGTGTCGAACACTGGCGCCTGGAAATCGAAGCCGTGAACTTATTGCGCCGCTATGGCTGGACCAAAGAAAGTCTGAAGCCTGGTGATGTGATCAGTTGCATAGGCGCGCGAGCCAAGGACCCGGCTGTGTTCGCGCAGAAGTGTTTTACGGTGGAGTTCCCGGACGGCCGGAAGCTAATAGCTACGCCCGCTGGAGAGCCGCCAGAGCCTTCCGCTCCGCGCCGTTCGGATCATTAACCACCTTGCACTCGTTGTTGAAGATCATGGTGGCCCGCTCGGTAGCGTTGAACTTCGGCCAGTTGGGCAGACGTTTGTGGTTGGGATTGCCGGTGCGCGCGAAAGCGGTCCAGGCCGCGCTCATCTTATCCTGCAAGGCGTAGCGATCCTGGCCCATGCCGGTCATCGAAGTGCCATTATCCACGTTGTCGGTGACGAACGGAATCTCAAGAGTGTGGAACGTCTTTAGCTTCCCATCGCGTACCGGAGAACGCCACGTGAAGTAATACATGTAAACGGAAGCCTTTTGCGCCGACTTCAGCTCTGCCTCCGTCACCACGCCGGGGCGAAAACGCAGGTCCGATTCCAGGATCAGTGCGACGTCGATGTTCGAAACACCGGGACGGCCTTGACGGTACAGTTCGATCAAGTGCTTCGCCTGCGCATCATCGGCGCGCGCGGCCTGTTTCACTCGCGTCAGCAGCGCGGCGTCGTCAATAGGATCCATTTGCGTATTCGAAAAGAACGTGACCTCCGTTTCGACCGTTCCAAGCAGCACGGGAACATCGGCCGACATCGCCGGCGCATCCGGCGAAAACGGATCGCGCGGCAGGCTCGGACCGAGCACCGGAGCCAGGCGCAAACCTTGCGTGGCAGTGGTCGCCCGGATCAACTGGTCCATGGGGACTTGTTGCAGATCTTCCGCGGTCTTCACGTTGAGCTTGGCCATGACGGCTTTCGCAGTGGCAGTAGCGTCAGCCACGGAAACGGCTTTCAAATTGGACCCGCTTTGGATAATCGCCCGGTGGAACAAGCCCTGCGCGCCCGGCATCGCCAGCAGCGTACTGACCTTACCCGCGCCGCCGGATTGCCCGTAGATGGTGACGTTGTTTGGATCGCCGCCGAAATTCGCGATGTTATCGTGGACCCACTGGAGCGCAGCGATCGCATCCAGCATTCCTGCGTTAGACGCCTGCGCAAATTTCGCGCCGCCGATCTCGGGAAGGTGCAGGAACCCGAACGAATTCAGCCGGTGGTTGATGGTGACCGCGACCACGTCATGCCTGCGGGCTAGGTTCTCGCCATCATAAATCGAATAGCTGCCGTTGCCGCTCGCAAATCCGCCGCCGTGCAGCCACACCATCACCGGACGTTTGTCATTGCGGCCGAAACCGGTGGTCCAAACGTTTAAGCGCAGGCAATCCTCGCTCATCCCGGTGCCGGGGATCGTGGCACGCACCTCGGGAATTTCGGTATGCGGGCTGACCTGCGGAGCTTCCGGCCCCCACGTCAGCGTGTCTCTGATTCCGGTCCACCCTTCGGACTTCACAGGCGGAAGAAAGCGGCGATCGCCGGCGGTGGAAGCGCCGTAAGGAATGCCTTTGAAGGCGTTGACGCGGTCGATCGCCATACCGCGGATTTTTCCAGCGGAGGTGTTGACGATGGGGCCGGACTTAGTCTCCGCACCGAACGAGCTTTTCAGTGCCCCGGTGAGTACGCCCGCAGCCGCTGTTCCATGCGTCAGAAATTTTCGCCGATTCATTTTATAGACCGCGCACAATGCAGCGCGTCCTTATCTCCTTGAGACTCTTCGTGAACGCCGCGCGCCGTGCGCTTCGGATATCTATTTCCTCACGTCCTTCTTGGGACCGCCGTCGTCTTGCGTGTAGTGCACGAGATCCCGCTCGCCTTCCCAGCAGGCGAATTCGAGGATCTCATAGCCCGGCTTGGTTTCGCGCCGGATGTTGAAGGCCATGGTCCAGGGCCGCGTGTACAGCTTCGGATCATCGAGCGTAGCTTCGTAGTGGAGCGTTCCGTCGGCGATGCGCGTGTAGCGCTCGACCACGTGAAGAGTATCGGTGGTGAAGTTGCCGGCCATGTCGAGCCACGTCCGTCCGTTCTGGTTGGTGACGTCGACCACCAGCGTCTCACCGTCCCAGTGGCCGCGCGATTCGCCGTTGAACAGCTTCATGCTGGCGGGCAAGCGCGGGCTATTATCGTTGGTCGGGATGATGCGGTACATGTGGAAGTTTTCGGGCATCATCACGACAACCCCTGGGGCTTGCGTGATCTCGAACCCGAACGGGGCGTAGGCTACCCTTGGGATGCCGGACGGATAACAGTGCGCCTGCGGATCGTCGAAAGCGTGGTTTTCGATCAGGTCTTTGCGCTTGGCGGGACCCCAGGCCTGGTAGGGTATTTTCTTGTCCGGTGGATCGATGATGATACTGGGTCCGCCGACAATGTTGGGGACCGTGGGATGTTCCTCAATATCCCATGCCGCCGCGAACGCTTGCGTAAACCAGATTCCCGAGAGATCGGGCTTGCCTTCGGATGTGCGCGGGGCTTTATAGGGTGTCTGTCCAGCGGCCAGTGCGGCCGCGGCCAACAAGCACAGCCAGGGTTTCATGCTACCTGTATGTTACTGCGTCCGCGCACCGACGTTTTTGGCTTTTCCGCCCTTGTCTTCCGTGTAATGCTTCACGTCCTCATTGCCCTCGATGCACGCGAATTCCATCTGCTCATAATTCGGATCGTTGGCGTTCGCGCGCGTCTGCCGGCCCTTGACGACCATGGGCTGCGTGAACTCGGCGGAGGTGACAGTGGCCTCGTACTCGATGGTATTGGAGTCCGTCATGGTGAACCGTTCCACAACGTGCGCATCTTCGGGCTTGTAGTGACCCGAGGTATCGAACCACGTTTTATCATTCTGGTTCGTCGTGTCCACCACCAGCGTGTCGCCTTCCCAGTGGCCGACCGATTCGCCCTGGAATAAGTGCACGTTCGGGTTTGTAATCTGATGCGGGCGATTATCGAGCGGAATGATCCGGCGGCTGTGCATGAATTCCCACGTGAAAACCACGTAGTCCTTGGTCTGAATCGTCTGCTGGCCGAACTGGACCCACATGTTGTGAGGAACGCTGGACATGAAGCAGTGCAGCTCCGGCTCGTGATACATGCCGTTGGCGATCAGGTCGTCGGACTTCGCGCGAGCAGCCACTGTGTAGGGAACTTTGCCATCCGCGGGATCGACAATCGAGTTGGCGCGTCCACCGCCGCCGAACCCTCCAGGGGCGCCAGGACCGCGTCCACCAGGGCCTCCCGGACCACCAGGTCCGCCGGCTCCAGGAGCACCTCCGGGGCCTGCGCCGCCCGCAACCGCCGGCCCGCCCGGTCCGCCTCCAGGGGGGCCACCAGGACCTGCTCCAGGGGGTCCGCCCTTACCTCGGCCTCCGCCACCACCTCTCGGTGCCGCCGGCTCGATACTGGTAACGCCGCCCGGCTGTACGCCGCCCCAGAAGCCGGACATATCGGGCTTACCGTCGGCAGTCCGTGGAACGGGACCGGCCGGCACAGCTTGCTTGCCGCCACCTTTGCCGCCGAACCCGCCACCGCCTTTACCGCCTGGAGCGGGAGCATCCTGGCCGGTAACCGGGGCGATCACGAAGATCGCGGCTACCGCTGCCGCGGCGACCAAAGCCATCATCGAACTCGTAACTGAGCTGTTGATTCCTTTGTCGTTCTTCATAGCGGAGTCTCCTTAGCGGCTACCAAGCCGGTTGGCATCGTCCTCAAAGTAGGAATGGCATTCGTATTCGAGCAAGGTCGGATACTGATCTGTATCGCGATGCAGATCCATGCGGATGGTCCAGGGCCTCGAAAACGTCTGCGGATCGGTCATGGTGGCCTCGTACTGCATCACGTCGGGACCGGTGCGCGTGTAGCGCTCCACCACCTTCAGCGCGTTGCTGTGGTGATCACCCGAGGCGTCAAACCAGGTTTGATCGTTGAAATCGGCGACGTCCACCACCAGGGTGTCGCCTTCCCAGTGGCCGCGCGAGTCGCCATTCCAGAACTCGAGATCGCCGTAGTGGGTCTGCTTGTCCATGTAGATGTTGCGGACCATGTGGGCGTATTCGGAAATGAACTCGATGTATTTGGGGGTCTGGAAGATTTGGAAGGGGAAATCGATATAAGTAAAGCGCGGAACACCGGTCATGTAACAGTGATTCATGGTATCGAGTTGCTCGCGCTTCTCGAAATTCTCCTGCTGCTTCTTGCGGGCCGCGGGCAGGTACGGAATCATTCCATCGGCCGGGTCCACGACGAAGCTCTTGCCGGCGTGGATGCCGGTTGCGGCGTTGTGCGCCTCAAGGCCATAGCCGGCGGTGTTCCAGGCCTGCCAAATCCCTTGGAGATCGGCCTTGCCGTCGCCGGCGCGAGGGGCCGTATAGCCGCCTTTAGGGCCTCCCTTACCTCCGCCTTTGCCTTGGCCGGCCGCTGGAAGCGGCGCGAACCACAGTCCCGCCACCGACTGCCACGGCCACGAAATACCCTACGAACGAAGTTTTCATGTTAAACGAAGTTTTCATGTTAAATGCCGCACTCCTACGCGCCCTGGCACGGGCAAACAGCGCAAACGCGCCCCATCGTTCGGTCGTGACGGGACGCGTCCGCGAGCTATCTCCAACAAACTTAAACTACTTACCCTTGGCGTCGGATGGACCTTCGTTCGGCGGCCGGGAACCCATGGTGAACTTCACGCCGGTGGACACGATGGTCACGCCGTTGGACCACATGTGAGGCGTCCCGTCTTTCGCGGCCACTCCGGTGACCTCGATCTCTTCGCCTTCCTTGAACATGTCCTTGCGCCATCCGTTCCGATACAAGCCATTCGGAGGGGGAGTCTCGGCAGCCCAATTGGTCACTTTCCCGTCCGGACCAACCACGTCAAAGTGCACCCAAGAGTGGGGATTCACCCAATCCAGCTTGGTGAACTTGCCCTTTAGTGTCAGGGGCTTGGACTGGTCATATTCGGCCGAGAACGAGTGATGGGCCAGCATCGGCACCGCAGCGAGAAGCAGCGCACCCACGGCAACGGCAGCAAATTTCTTCTTCATCAGGAGACCTCCCGCATTCAAATCTAGCATAAGAAAGACTGCCGAACGGGTGCCTTTGGTTACAAAGGCCTCGTTCAGTGCTTCCAGCCAAAAACCCGGTCCAGGCTGATAGGACCAGCCCCGGCAGACCACAACCACAGATAAGTGAAGCAATAGAGCACCGTGATCTCGCCTTGATTCAGCAGAGGCCAGAAGCTGATCCAGATGTGCACCCGGAAGTACGCCACGGCCATTTGACCGCACAGGATAAACGCGGTGGGCCGGGTAAAGAGGCCCAGGATAATCAGGGCTCCGCCAAACGTTTCGAGCACTCCCGCGACACCCATCATGGAGACCAACTCCGCCTTCTGGCCGCCGAGCCCTCCGAACGCGCCGAAGAATTTCTGATAGCCGTGCAGGGAAAAAGTGAACCCCACGACGATCCGGAGCAGCGAACGCAGGTACGGTTCGAACTTGGAAACGGGCATGGGTGCAACAATATCACATACCCGCCGGAATATGACGCACATTAGAGGATTACTGAAGGGGCCGAAGTTCAACGGGCGGCACTCGACCGTCATCCCGGACGCGATCGCCGCCGTGGAAGCCGCGCGAGATTGCCAGCACATCACCAAGGTCGGCCTGGGTATCATCACACCGATCCGATCGGGGCCAGAACACCTGAAATTCACACCCGTCAGCGGCGGCTTGAAAATGCAGGTTCGCGGCGCGCATGCCGTTCAAGTGTTTTGGCTGTATACGACTCGTCCGGATGACGTGATCAAAGAGCTTACTCGGAAGTGGAACCAGCGTTGATCTCGCTAACAGGCGCGAGCACCGCGTCCGCCATGGCGCGCTTGAGCACGGGAAGCCCTTCGCCGGTCACGCTCGAAATCTTGTAAAACGGAAGACCGCGATCACGAGCCAGCTTTTCCAGCGACTCGACGCGCGCGGGATCCTGAGCAGCATCGATCTTCGTCGCCACCACCATCATCGGCTTGTGCGCCAGATCATCCGAAAAGCTGGCGAGCTCACCCATCACGATTTCGAAATCGTGCACCGGATCGCGGCCGGTGGCTTCGGATACATCCACCAGGTGAGCCAGCAAACGCGTGCGTTCGACGTGGCGCAGGAACTGGATGCCGAGGCCGTGGCCGGTATGCGCGCCCTCGATCAATCCGGGAATATCGGCGACTACGAATGTGCGGTGATCGCCTGCCTCGGTAGTGACGACGCCCAGGTGCGGCTCGAGCGTGGTGAACGGGTAATCGGCGATCTTGGGTTTCGCAGCAGAAATGCGCGAGATCAGCGTGGACTTGCCGGCGTTGGGAAAACCTACCAGTCCGACATCGGCCAGCAGCTTCAGCTCAAGCCGAAGTTTGTGCTCTTCGCCGGGACTGCCGTCCTCATGCTCCGTCGGCGCCTGGTGGGTGGATGTCGCGAAACGCGCATTGCCCTTCCCGCCGCGCCCGCCTTTCGCGACGACAAAACGATCACCGGGCGTGGTGAAATCATGCAGCACTTCGCCGGTTTCCCAATCGTAAACGACGGTGCCCACCGGGACAGCGACATCGACCGATTCGCCTTCGCGGCCCCGTCGATTGCTACCCTCGCCGTGACGGCCGCGCTCGGCTTTATGTTCGGGATTGAAACGGAGGTGAAGCAGCGTGTTGTAGTGCTGGCTGGCGACCAGAGTCACGTCACCGCCGTAGCCACCGTCGCCGCCGCTGGGACCGCCGCGAGGCACGAATTTCTCGCGCCGAAATGCGAGGCAGCCGTTACCGCCGTCGCCGGCTTTCACATGGATGATTACTTCGTCGATGAACACTGGGAGGACACCGCTCCATTACTGTCGCGGCTCGGAAAGCACTTTCGCGGCGCGGAGAAGCTACTCGGCGGCTTTGATGCTGACAAACTTACCGGCCCGGCCGCGATCGCGGAATTCGATGACGCCCGGGATCATGGCGAACAGGGTGTCGTCCTTGCCCAGGCCGACGTTGACGCCTGGCTTGATGCGGGTGCCGCGCTGCCGGACGATAATCGTTCCGCCGGTGACCAACTGGCCGCCGAAGGCCTTCACACCCAGGCGCTGAGCATTCGAATCGCGGCCGTTTTTAGAACTGCCTAAACCTTTTTTATGTGCCATAAAAACCCTACGCCAAAATCTCGTTCACCTGCACCCGGGTGTAATTCTGACGATGCCCGATGGTGCGCTTGTATTGCTTCTTGCGCTTGAACTTAAAGACGATGGTCTTCTCACCACGGCCTTGCGCGGCGATGGTGCCTTTCACGCGCGCTGAACTGAGCGACGAACCTGCCTTTACCGAATCGCCGTCGACGACCGCTACCACGCGGTCGAATTCCACGTCCGCGCCTACGTCGCCGGTCAGAGTCTCGACTTCAATCGACTCGCCTGGCGCGACGCGATACTGTTTACCACCGGTTTCAATGACTGCGTACATACTGGTCCTCTTAAAGATTTGGCTGGAAACCTTAGGTTACTACAGTCTAAGGCTTGTCCGCCAGTACGAGACCTACCGGCCCGCCGGTCTCCAGTTTACGGGGGTTCACCAGGCCGGCTTCCTTCAGCCAGCCGCTGATTTCCTCGAAGGAGAACGTGTCGCCGTTTTCGGTGTGAGCCAGCATGTTTACGGCGAAAATCAGGCCCATGGGCGGACCCGTACGCTCCTGATTCACCAGGAATTCCGAGATGACGATGGTTCCCTTGGGCGCCATGGCCGCCGCGGCCTTCTTGAGGAGTTTGCGGCTGCGGTCGACGCCTTCGCTGTGCAGAATATGGCCGATAGTGACCAGGTGGAAGCCGGTCCCGAAATCGACTTCCTGGAAGTCGCCAGGGAGGTATGAGAAACGGTCGGCCAATCCAAATCGGGCGGTCATCCGGCGCGTGACGTCCAGGACTCCGGGCCAGTCTTGGGCGGTGACGCTGATCTGCGGCGATTGCTGCGCCAGACCGATGCCCCACACGCCCGAACCGGTGCCGATATCGAGCTGCCTGATCGGGTTCTTGACATCCGCCAGCCCCAGGGCCCGACCCGCGAGCTGCGTGGCCGGATAGCTCATGGCGAAGATCGGCTCGACCAGTTCCTGGAAGAAGCTGTCGCCGGTGGTCTGCTGGTTCACCGCGGTGGATGGCTTGCCAGTTTTAACGACCTCGGGCAGCGGCAGCCAGGTCTGAATCATCTTCAGGCCGCTGAACTCTACGAATTTACCGAGGAAGCCTGGCTTCGAGCTCACCAGGAACGCCGCGCTTTCCGGAGTGAGACTGTAGCGCCCGTCGGAGTTCTTGGCGAGGAAATTGAATCCTACCAGCGCATTCATGAGGCTGCGCAATCCTCGGACGGAGTTGCCGGAGGCTTGGGCGAGTTCCTCGACGGTCTTAGGCCCGGCGTCGAGCAGGTCGAAAACTTTGTTGTGGACGGCGGTGGCCAAGATCATTGGCGGAGCGTATCCCCAGACCATTTCCATGATGCGGTCGGGTCGAACGGCGGGGTTGGATGAAGCAGACATTGCAGTACCTCGGATTTTGATTATGCCACGCTGGAATTTTCTCAGCCCCGACAGGCGTGAAAAGGGGACAGGTCCCCCTGCCCGGACGCTTGGACCGGCATCAGATTTAAGGCCTGTCCCCTTTTCACTGTGCCACCGAACGAAGCTGGTAGCATAGGAAGTTGTCAGGCTCCGGGCTTCGTGCAACGGGCGGCTGCAAACCCCGCCAGGTCCGGAAGGAAGCAACGGTAGCGGCTTAACCCGTGTGCCGCGGATCACCCGGGGTCTGGCATATTTTCACGACTTCTCCCGCCGCATGTACCAGGTCATCGCCCGTAAATACCGGCCGCAGACGTTCTCCGAGCTGATCAGCCAGGAGCACGTCCGCACCACGCTCGAAAACGCGATCTCGCAAAACCGCATCGCGCACGGCTACATTTTTTCCGGTCAGCGCGGGACCGGGAAAACCACCGTCGCGCGGATTATGGCGCGCTGCCTCAACTGCGAAAAAGGCCCGACCATCACCCCTTGCGGCGTGTGCGCCAGTTGCACCGAAATCGCGGCCGGATCCGGCATGGATGTGATCGAGATCGACGCGGCCTCCAATCGCGGCATCAACGAAATGCGCGAGCTGCGCGAGAACGTCCGCTTCCGCCCGGCGCGCGACCGCTACAAGATCTTCATCGTCGACGAAGCGCACCAAATCACCAGCGAAGCCTTCAACGCGCTGCTCAAGACGCTGGAGGAGCCGCCCGAGTGGGTGGTGTTCATGCTGTGCACCACGGAGACGCACAAGATTCCTTCGACCATCGCGTCGCGCTGCCAGCAGTTCAGCTTCCGGTCGGTCGATTTCGCCGAACTCGTCGCGCGCATGGAGTGGATCATCCAGCAGGAAGGCATCACCGCCGATTCGGAAGTGCTGAGCGTGCTCGCGCAAGCGGGCGAAGGCAGCGTGCGCGATTCTTTATCGGCGCTCGATCAGGCCATCGCCTGCTGCGGGAACAAGCTCGAAGGCAAGCAGGTGCGCGAGCTGCTGGGAATGTTCTCGCTCGAGTCGCTGGGTGCTGTGACGAAAGCTCTCGCAGAAGGCGATGCCAAAGCGATGCTAGATGTGGTTGCGGACCTCGAAGCAAACGGCCGCAGCCTGCAGCACTTCGCGCGCGAACTGGCTCGCTATTTCCGAAATCTGCTGGTGGTTCGCATTGAAGGGAAGAGCACGCGTTTAGTCGCCGCATCGCCGCCGGAGCAGGAGAAGATGCTCGCGGCTGCGTCGCAGTTCAGCGAAGACGACCTCACGCGGGATCTGAAACTCGCGCTGGATCTTTTTCGCGATTTACAAAGCTCGCTGCAGCCGCGGCTGCATCTGGAGATGGGCTTGCTGCGGCTGATTCATGCGGGCCGATTGCAGCCGATCGAGGAAGCGATTGCAGCGCTGGGTGGATCGGGAAAACTAGCGGTAGCTCCTCCAAAGGCTGCTCCGCCGAAACCTGCATCGGTGGTATCGGCGCCAGCTACGGCGGCTGTCGCAGTTGAGGGTGATTTTCGGACCCGACTGCTGGCGACTCTGCACGAATCCAAACTGACGCACGTTGCGGACGCGGTGGGTCATTCGGAGATCGCCGAAACACCGGCCGAGATCACCTTCATGGCTCCGAAGATGTACCAGATGTTCCTGAAAGGGCAGGAATTCGAAGCCGCCGTGCGGCGTGTCGCGGGGCGAGCAGTCAGGATCAACCTGAAAGTAGGGGAGGCAGCCCCCGTGGCAACGAAAGCGGCAGAGCCGCTGAAAACAGATGAAGCAGCCGAACGTGCGCTGGCGCATCCGGAAGTGAAGCGCTTTCAGGAACTGTTCCCGGACAGCCATGTGCGCGCCGTTCGCAATTTGAAAGAAAGCGAGCAATCTTGAAGGAGACCGAAACATGAAGATGCCTGGAAACATGCAGGCCATGATGCAGCAGGCCCAAAAGATGCAGCAGAAGATGCAGGAGGAAGTCGCGCTGATTCGCGTGGAAGCCTCGGCGGGCGGCGGCATGGTGACGGTGGGGATGGACGGACAGAAGAACGTTACCAGCGTGAAGATCGATCCGGAAGTGGCGGGCGACGTCGAAATGCTGCAGGATCTGATGATGGCGGCGTTCAATGAGGCGCACAAAAAGGTGGAAGACGAGACACAGAAGAAGATGAGCGGCATGCTGGGCGGATTGGGTCTGCCTCCCGGTCTCCTTTAACCGCTCATGCCGGATTTTGCCGCGCCTCTGCAGCGCCTGATTGACGAGTTTCGCCGATTGCCCGGGATCGGGCAGAAATCCGCGCAACGGCTCGCGTTTTACGTGCTGCGTTCGCCACGCGATCAGGCGGCTGCGTTGGCAGCAGCGCTCACCGACGTCAAAGACAACCTGGGCATCTGCGCCGAGTGCAACAACATCAGCGATGCCGAGCTGTGTCCGTATTGCCGCGATCCGAATCGCGACCATTCACAGATCTGCATCGTCGAAGAGCCGCACAGCATTCTTCCGGTGGAGACTACGCGGTCGTTCAACGGCGTCTATCACGTTCTGCACGGGGCGATTTCTCCGCTGCGCGGCATCGGTCCGGAGCAGTTGAAGATCAAGGGCC
>Ga0070735_10002653_pt1 | contig 16061 bp, 12 predicted proteins | sample Coa_R1_FD_66443 | JGI IMG/M metagenome (GOLD analysis project Ga0070735, IMG submission 66443) | Surface soil microbial communities from Centralia Pennsylvania, which are recovering from an underground coalmine fire - Coalmine... | ecosystem: Environmental > Terrestrial > Soil > Unclassified ... | reverse complement strand
TCCATCGCGTCCGGCGGATCCCTGACAGCCCTTCCCGGCAGCCCCTACGCGGCTGGCTCGACGCCCACCGGAATTGCCATCGATCCGACGAACCGGTTCGTGTATGCAACCGACAGCGTGCAGAACCAGCTGATCGCTTATCAGATCCAGCCGGGAGGCAGCCTCTATCCGCTGCCCAGCGGACCCTTCCAGACCGGAACCTTCCCGGTGAGCGTCGTCGTCGATCCGCGTGGCCAGTTCATCTATGTCACGAATTACAACTCATCAACCGTCAGCGAGTACTCGCTAACCCAGTCCACCGGCGCACCCTCCGCGGGAGCGGCCTCAGTCTTCAATACCAGGGCTCCGTACCCGACCTGCCTGGTCGTCGAGCCGGCGCTTGGCCGCTATGTCTACACCACCGACTTCACCGGCGCCTCGATCACCGGCGCCGAGCTGAATCCGCACACTGGCGAGCTGACCGCGCTGCAGGATCAACCGTACCCAGCGAATGGAAGTCCCACCTGCGCCGCCGCCATACCGCACGGCAACCACGCTACGCAGTACGTGACGGCAACGGGTCAGTAGATCGATCCCCAACAGGACGAAGGCCGTTCGCTGATGCGGACGGCCTTTTCACATCAGGGAAACCCACGCGGATCCGCAGGCCAGTGCGGACAAGTACTCAGGGCAGCAGCTTGCGCGCAGTGAAGATCGTTGCGCGGCGCACCGCTCTGCCTGTCCTCGCGCGCAGACCTGCGCGGGCTGGAGCGGGTCCGGACGCCGCTCTGAGCGCCTGCTTCTCGATGGCATTGTCGTAATGCTCCAGCAGCTGGAGTGTCGCCTCCCTCCAGCTGCGTCCCGATGCCTCCGCCCTGGCCCGTTCCCCGATCGCTTCTCTCTTTTGCTTCGAGTGCAGGAGTTCCCCGATGCGTTCGATCGCCAGGGCATCGGTATCGATCAGGTAGCCGCTGACGCCATCCTCGATCATTTCCGGAATCCCCCCGGCATTGGCCGCCACCACAGGCAGCTTCGAGCACATCGCTTCCAGTACGACCAGCCCAAGGGTCTCGGTGCGCGACGGCATCAGAAAGATGTCACTCGACGCATAAGCCGCCGCCAGTTCCTCCCGATAGAGGAAGCCGGCAAAATGCACCAGCAATCCAGCGAAGTGCTCTTCGAGAGTCTTCCGGTGGGGTCCGTCGCCAACCAGCGCAAGTCGCGCGTCAGGCAAGGCGCGCAGGACCGGCCGGAGACTCTCCAGGTTCTTTTCCGCCGATAGCCGCCCGACATAGAGAAGGAGCGGACGGTCCGGATGACCTTCCGTCAGCCGGCAGCGCATTTCGGCCGACTTGCGCGACGGATGAAACAGGTCAGCGTCCACACCGCCGGGCCAGAGACCAACCTCCTCGATGCCGTGCTCCTCCAGCTGCCTCACCATCGGGAGAGACGTGCACAGGTTAGCCGTGGCCCTGCGGTGGCGCGCGCGAAGCATCTTCCAGACGTGGGGCTCAAGCCAGCCGAGGCGGTAGTAGTGCAGATATTTGGGCAAATCCGTGTGGTACGAGACCACCAGAGGGACGCGCAGCGCCCCGCCATCTCTGCCGCCCCCGTAGTAGAGCCCGGCGATGCCCAGCAGGGCCGGGTCGGCGACATGGAGAATGTTCGGTTCGAACTCCGCAAGAACCCTGCGCATCGAGGCCCGGGGCAGCGCCAGGCGCAGCTCCGGGTAAATCGGGAAGGCATGGCTCTTCATCCCCACCACGCGGAAGTGCTCGAATTCCGTGATGCCGCCCTCCGGCGCAAAGATGAGAACCTGGTTCCCAAGCTCGCCCAGTTGGCGTATGGTCTGACAGAGTGTTGTAACAATGCCATCCATCTTGGGAAGGAATGTCTCGGTAAAAAGGGCGATTCTCATCTTCTTAATGGCGGCTCAGGATCAGCCGAGAGTAACATGAGGTGCGTTGGGAATGGGTCCGTCCCGGGGTCGGGCACCTGCAGGAGCTATGCGGCTTGTGGATGACAGGTTCTTCATGTGCATCTGCTAGGTTTCGAAAGGCGCATGATCGCTGGGTCGTCTGTTTCATCTCTCCCCATATTGTCCGGCTTTATCGATAAGCCTCATTCAGTTGTGGTTGATGCGATCTGTCTTGGCAGGGCGTTCGTTCGGCGAAATCTCATCGGCGCAACTCCGATGCAATGAGGACGAAGGGGCACACGTGCAAACTTCCTCGGTCTCGTGTCTCTGGCGGAATCCAAAAGCGGCCAAAAATTTCCGGTCAGGTGTTTCACTCCACAGTCATACCAACGAATCGCGCGAAACGCTCAAATTCCTGGCCATGCTGGGAGAGCGTTACGGTATCATGCGCCGGCTCATGCGCCGCCTCGAGCACCGTGCTGAAGTCAATCACGGTGCGCGCGTGGATTATGGACGGAGTTACTGGACTCCTCCCATGCCTCCCAAACTCGCCTTCGATCTGGAGAGAGGTCAGATCGAGAAACTGGGGCTCGCTCCCATGGTTTCGCTCACCGACCACGACAGCATCAAGGCCGTGCTCCTGATGCAATCGGTGGGAGGCGAACAGGGCAGCCCCATCTCGGTCGAGTGGAGCGTTCCTTACGGCCGCCAGTCGTTCCACCTCGGGATTCATAATCTGCCCGGCCCCCAGGCTTGCGAGTGGATGGAGATTCTGGCCGCCTACTCCGCTCATCCCACCGAAGGCCAGCTGCAGGAGATCCTGGCGGCGCTGCATGGCGATCCGCGAATCCTGATTGTTTTCAACCACCCCATCTGGGATCTTTACCGTCTCGGAGAGGAAGAACACCTGCAGCTCTTGAACGGTTTCCTTCGCGAGAATCGGCATTGGATTCACGCCATCGAGTTGAACGGGTTGCGCAACTGGAAAGAAAACCGTCAGGCGCAGCTCCTCGCAGAGAAATGGGAGATCACCCTCATCTCCGGCGGCGATCGGCACGGCGTGGAACCAAACGCCAACATCAACCTGACCAACGCAGCCAGCTTTGACGAGTTTGTCGATGAGATCCGGCGCGCGAAGCAGAGCACGATTCTCTTCCTGCCTCAGTATGCGCAGCCATGGAAACATCGCATTCTGCACTCTGCCATCGACGCCGTGCGTCACTATCCGCACTTTCCGCCCGGCTCACAACGATGGGACGAGCGCGTTTTTCACCCCGATGCAGAGGGAGTGCCCCGGCCATTGAGTACCCTGTGGCCGGATGGAAATCCGCCTCCAGCCGTGCGATGGGGCATTGCTCTTGTGCTCCTGATGGGCCGGAGTCCCTTCTCCGGCGGCCTGCTCCTGCCGTGGAGCGAAGCCCAGGAACTGCCGATTTCGCTCGAAGAAGCCGAGCTCTGAATATGTCTACTGGCCGAGTGTTAAGCCCTCCCGCCGGGCAAGCTGCACTGTAACACCGCCGCGCGTGCCGTTTTGGCGTCCCGCTGTGCTGTTCTCGAAGGCCGGGCTGGTCACTGAATAGAACAGAACGGCAATGAATCGAAGAAATTGCTGCCTGAAACGACGGAGTCCCGTCCTCGCGCCCGATCGTGATTACCAAAAGGTCATTATCTTTGTGGCTGGACACCTCGCCCCCGTGGCCCTATTCTCGGCAAACGCGTGTGTCCTGGGGAGGGCAGACGCACGGCGACGAGGGCAAGAGGCTATGCGATTCATCATTGAAATCATCTTCTGCATCGGCGCGGCCTATGGCATCGGGTGGTTCTTCTCCAGCTATTACGCACGCGGGCCTCAGGCAGCCGGCCTGGACAGCATCAACCGGGAAGGGCGCCGGACCAGAAATCTGACGCTGGTTCCTATTCGCGAGAAAGACTCGCCGGCGGCGAGCGTGGTTCCGATCCGCCCGGTCAGGGATAGAAAATGGCTGTCCTGAGCTTGTCGCCCGCTCCTGTCTGCCCAGCATCTAAACCAGAGAGGTAGCTGTCGTGGCATGGCGCAGGGTTTTTGCCGTTTCCCCTGCCTGAGTGCCGCCGAAGCGGAACGGCGTCAGGCGGCGCTACATGAATCTGACAGCGAAGTGCGGCTCAAAATGAAAGTGTGATCCTCCCCGTAATGGCGCGTGGCGTTACGTAATGCGTCCCGCTGAACGTCGACAGGAAGTTGTACAGCGCGTAGTTATTCGTGACGTTGATGGCCGTGATCTGCGCGCCCCACTTGTAACGGTCGCCGTTGAACAGGTTGTCTTCCCCCACCGCCATGTCAAACAAACTCCGGGGCTGGATGCGCGGCGGGTTGCGATCGTTATCGCCTGTTCCCGGTGCGGGGATATGCACCAGACTCGATTTGTACTCTGAAGCGAGGCAAGCCGCAGGCAGTGCTTGCGCCGCCGTCGCCTTCTGGCCGTTGCATTCCAGCCCCGCCTGGAACTCCTCATCCGCATCCAGCCCGCTCAGGTCTACCGCCGGCTGCCCATTGAGCAGAATCGAAGTATCTCCGCACGCGCTGTTCGGATCGTTCGAGAGCGGGTTGTAACAGGGCGCCGCGCCCGCTACTTCGCCCGAATCGAATCGCCAGTTCAGGCTGTACCACGGCATATGTCCGCCGGGAATTTGATACTGGAGGTGCGAGGTTTCGTTGAATCTCTCGTCGTGATCGATGCGGAACGGCAACCCCGTCTGGCCCACCGTCGCGCCCGCGCCGCCGGCCTGTGGCGGGAAGAACCGCGCCGCCACGGACGACATCACCACGTACGCGCTCAACCCGTGGACCGGTGTCAGGTTCGCCCGCAGCGCGAAACCGGGGATCTTCGACTTGTCCCATTCAATGGGGAATGTAATCGGCGTATTCCCCAGCACGCTGAAGTCATACGCATTGCTCGTGTACTTCCAGATGTACTCGCCGCTCACCACAAAATGCCGGCCCATCACCTGCTGCAGCCCCAGGTGATATTCGTTCCGGTATCCCGGCGCGAGCGCCCCCGAATTGCCCGCCTGGCAACCCAGCAGCGGATTGACGACAGCATCGAGGCAGCCTCTGCTCGATAACACGAGGTTCTCGTTGAACGGCGTTTCCAGTGTCCGCGCATACGACGCGCGCAGCACCGTATTGGTACGCGTAAAGGTGTAGGACGCGGCCAGCCGCGGCTCTGCCTGCTTCGCGTCCGTCAGTCCGTTGTAGATGTCGCCGCGAATTCCCAGATTGAAATGCCAGTGCCCCGCCGTGATCTGGTCCTCGAGATACAACGCCAGCTCCTTGACATCCGCGTGCCCGCGAAAATCGTAGAACTCGCCGCCTCGCGTCAAATCGTACGGTAGAAGCGTCGTGCACGGCGGCCCTGTCGGCACGCCCCCAACCATGCAGCCAAGCGAGTCCAGATATCCGGGATCAACGATGCCCAGCATGTCGCTCTCATTGAGAGGCGTCTGGTCGTACATCACGCCGCCCTTCACGTCGTGCACGCGTTTTACCCACGACAAATCCGTATGCACGCCCGCATTCGTCAGGCTGCGGTCCTGCCCAATGCTTTGCCGCTGTACCGGGCCCAGATCCGCCAGCGGATCGCGGCTTCGGAAGTAATGATAGTTGTCCTTCCGCAGATATGCCCCCAGATTCCATACCGAATTCTGGTTGAGCACGCGCGTGTAGGTCGGCGCAATGTCAATCGTGCCAATCTTCGACCGCTGATCGGTCTGCCCGGCAACCGGCGCGCCGGCCAGATTCACCCCGCCGGCGTTCAAATTGTCGTAGGAATTCGGCGTCTGGAACCACGAGCGTGAGTAGTTCAGGTTCAGATGCAGCGAGTTCGCGGCGTTGATCGAGTAGTCTACCCGGTCAAAGAGGTTCTGCTCGTTTCCCTTGTCATGGAACACAGCGAATTCCGGAGCATCCAGGAATCGCCCCGTATTCAACCCGTTGACGGAGAGAAAATTTCCCCAGTTCTGGCCGCCATACCCCAGGTCGAAGCCGCCTGCCACCGACCCAAACGATCCGTACGACGTATACACCTGCCCCGTTGGCTTCGTGTCTCCCTGTCCCGAACGCGTCGTCACCTGGATCACCAGGCTGGTCTTGTCGCCATACTCCGCCGGGGGCGCTCCCTCGATCACCTGCATCGACTGCACCGCCGTGTCCGGCAGCTGGTTCGAGAAGGCCTTGCTCTGCTGATCGGTAATCGGCTGACCGTCCACCGAGAACGAGTTCTCCGCGTGGTCGCCCAGCCCGTGGAACATCCCGTTCGAGTCCGCCGTCACCCCCGGTGTTGACAGCGTCACCAGCGAACTCAGCCCCGACGACTGGCTCTCCAGCGGAATTTGCGCAAACGACTTCCTGTCAATGTCCGTGTCCATATTCGCCGCGTTGTTCACCAGGTCCTGCGACGTCACCTGCACGGTCGTTGTCGCGGCCCCCAGGCTCATCGTCACCGGAACCGTGACCGGCGTGGCTGACTGCACGTTCACGTCTTTTGCCAGGGAACTGAAGCCGGTCATGCTGACGGTCATGTGGTACGAGTTATACGGCACGTTCGTGAAACGAAAGCCACCCGAACTGTCCGTCTTTGTCGTCCGCTCGAACTGGCTTACCGGGTTCTCGATAGTGACCCTCGCCCCGGGCAGGACTGCCCCCGTCGGATCGCTTACTGTTCCCGAGATGGTTCCGGACCCAGCTCCGGCCTGGGCCGCCGCCGGCAAACTCAGTGGAACGGCACACGAAAAAGAAAAGAGAAAAAGAAAAGCGCCACGCAGACACGCGCGCATGCAAGGCCCCCCACTTCAAATGTGAAATGTTCCTGTTTTCTTGCTGGCTTCAGACGAAGTCAGCGACAGGCGGAGGCCGATTGGCGAGTTGCTGAAGGAAGCGTTGCCGGGGCGCTGGATCGATGTGCTCCGCAATCCGGTGCACAACCGGCTGCGAAGACACTATGACCGCAACCACTGCGGTGACCTGGACCGCCTGGTGCGCACTGACGCAGAGCGCGCAGTCCTGATCGCTCTGGCCGTTGGCATGAAAGTGGGCGACGTGGAGAACGCCCGCCGCAAGCACAATCGCAATACAAAGAATTCCCAGGATCGATACCAGTGAAAGCAATGTACCCCGTTTTGCCGTCACCAAACGCATCTGATGAAAACTTTAGCCCCAGTGAAGGATGATCGCAAATCGTTTGGGCCCCGGCGAGTCAGGTGATCCGCCGCGCCAGCCAGGTCCCGATCGTCAATCGGGCCACCCACCAGGGTATCCGAACCGCAAACGCCGGAATGCCGCTCAGGCCGTGGCATCGCTTACCATCGTTGCAGCTTGTTGTTATTTCAGGCCCGCCGAATAACAGACGACGGGCCTGTTTTCCCGCCAGGGCACAATAAGCGGACCTTCCCAATTAACCCTGGATTCAATGGCGATGCGCAGGATCGCGCAGCGGGCGCCGTCTAGAAAATCCGCACGTGAACCGAGCCGCTGAGATATTTCTTCGGATTGGTGCGGATGCCCGTGATCAGCTCATTCGAGTTCTTCATGAGCTCGTCCATATGGTCGTAGAGTTTGCGGTCCTTGATCAGGGCGCCCGCGCTCCCCTGGCCGTTGTCGATCTGCGTCAGGATGGAATCGAGGCGGCTGATCGTATCGCTCAGCTTCGCCGCCGTCTGCGGATCCTTCGCGAGAACTCCCAGGCTGCCCTTGCCGGCGTTGATATCGGCCAAAATCTTGTTCAGATTGTCCGTGCTTTGTTTGAATTCGTTATAGAGGCTCTCGTCCTTCAGCAGCTTGCCCGCCGTCCCCTTGCCCTCGTTCAGCTCTGTCGTGATCGCGTCCGCCTTCGTCACCATATCGTTCAGGCGGTTGTACATGGTCTCGTCCTTCAGCAGCTTGCCGATGGATCCCTGCCCGCTGTTCACCTGATCCAGGACCTCGGACAATCCATTCACCGCCGCCACGGCCTTTTTGTAGAGAGTGGGATCGTTGATCAGCGCTCCGATGGACCCCTTATTGCTGCTCAGGACATCGACGATCTTATTCACCTTGTCCAGAATCACGTCCAGGCGCTCGATCGTTCCCTGGCTGGCCTGGATCACATCCTGCAGATTCGGCGTTTCCGTCGTGCCGATCTCGGCGTCGTTCTGAATCGGTGGCCCGGTCGCTTGCCGGCTGTCGATGTCCACCACGGTGTCGCCCAGCACGCCCACGGTTTCCAGGCTGCTCTTCGAATCCTGCCGGATGTCCTTCTGCCAGTTCCTGCTCACCCGCATGATGACCTCGACCGGCGTGAGTCCGCGTGACGGATCGACTCGGATGCTCTTGACGGTCCCGATAGTCACGCCTTGCAGATTCACCGGCGCGCCCACCTTCAGCCCGGCGGAGTTTTCAAAATAGGAGCGCATCGTGAGATGGCCGGCGAAGAAGCCGCCTGCGCTATTCGACATCAGGAAAATAAGCGCGGTCAGCGCCGCAAGCGCAACGATCACCAGAACCCCAACCTTTAATTGTGACCAGCGCACTTCGTTTGCTGCAGGCACGTTTTCCTCGGTAAAGTCAGGGCCCCTGCGCCTTCATCTTCGGGCACAGTGGGGTGGTGTGAATGCAAAACGACGCTGCGCAGAGGATATCAAATCGACTGCGAAGTCATGGCATTACATTACTTTCATCTTCGCTTCGTTTTCGATGATGCGCGATGCTCATCCGTCGCAGAATCAGCGTCAATGGACCATTCTGGCGTCATCTGCCGTGCGCGGCGGCGGCATTCGGCGCGGCATACGCCACGCTCGCTCCGGTGCGCCCGTTGACCACGGTCACCGTTCCATTCGCGTCTGCCGTCACCTCGATCGCGTTGCCCGTATCCGGCCCGTGCAGGTTGGCGATGAACGGCTCGGGAGGGTTATCGCTGCCCGCCTCCTCGGAATAATGCAGCTGATACTCCGCCTCCAGCCCCGGAATCCCGCGGATCGTCTCCACCGTCGGCTTCGAACCGCCTTTTTTCGCGCCGTTGTCCATGATGGCCACGCGAGGATGGACGGCGTCGACCAGCGCCGGGCTTGAGCTCTGGTTCCAGCCGTGGTGCGAGACGATCAGCAGGTCGACGTGTCCGATGACGTTGGTCGGGCACATCATGTCCATTTCCTTGTCCCAGGTCAGATCGCCCAGGTCGAGGATGCGCAGCTTGCCGAACGTGATCTCCACGCCCACCGACCGTGCGTTTTCCGTCTGATCTGCCGGCCGCTTTTCCGATTTTGCGCAGTAGGCATTCGCCTCTCCGCCGCCCGGCAGCGGCGTCTTAATGAAGTCTCCGTCGGCGGAGATCACCTTCACGTGCATACCCGGGATGGGCAGAATCTCGCCTGGTTTCGCGACGATATGGCCGTACTTCCCGCCCGCCAGCACCTTCTGGTATCCCGCATAGGCGTCTGCCGTTGCCTTATCGCCCGGCTCGCGCAGCGGCCCGTGATCGATGAATGTGCCCACCGGAATCTTCTCTACCAGTTGCGGAACTCCGCCCGTGTGATCGACGTGGTAGTGCGTCAAGATGACGTAGTCAATCTTGCTGATGCCTGCCTGCTTCGCGGCCTGAGCGATGCGCTCGGCGTCGCGGCCGCCGTTGTCCGGCCAGCCGGTGTCGATAAGCAGCGAGTGCTTGTCCGGCGTCACGAACAGCGTCGACTGCCCGCCCTCCACGTCGACGAACCAGATCCGCAGCTTGCCGTGTTCCGGCGCGTTCTGCGCAGCTCGCAGCACTGGGCATCCGGCGAAGACCGCCAGGGCCAGCCCCGCGCTGATCAGGCTTCGACGCGTCCTCTTCGATTTGTTCCTGGGCTTCGCATTCATCGCTGCACGCTCTCCTTCGGGAATCAAGTCTCCGCCGAACATCATAGAACCCCGCAGGGGAACCCTTGCAAATCTGTCACCCTTCGCGCCGAGTGTCCCGCTCGCCGTTCCTCCGCCCTGGCGACCGACGATCCGTCGCGAACCATACACAAATATTGATATGATTCATACTGATTCGTATAGATTGCTTTTTCGGTCCCGTCTCTGCAATTCCCAGTTCGATCGCTGCAATTCCTGCCGGAGGACGACCCGTGAAGGAGAACGGAATCCACCCCCTGCGCTGGGTCGCCTGTTTTCTTCTGGCTACCCTGCTGCAGGGCTTGCCCGCTGTCGCGCAGACAGGGTCAGCCATCAGCGGCACCGTCTTCGATGAGTCAGGAGCAGCCGTATCCGCCGCATCGGTGACCGCGCGCAACCTGAATACCGGTGCTGAGCGGAGCACAGCGACCGATGCCGGCGGAGCCTACCAAATCCTGGCTCTTCCCGTCGGTGACTACGAAGTCACGGCGCATCGAAGCGGATTCGCCGACGAGGTGCGGACCGGCATCCACCTCGCCGTTGGCCAGGATGCGGTCGCCGATCTGCGCCTCCACGCCGCGGGTGTGCAGGAGCGCGTCGTGGTCCACGCCGACGCCGACGCCGTGAGTGTCACTACGTCGGATGTCTCCGGACTGGTCCGCGAACAAGAGGTTCGCAGTCTGCCTCTGAACGGGCGTAGCTACGACGAGTTACTGACTCTCAACCCTGGCGTAGTGAACTTCACAGCAGAGAAGACCGGCGGCATCGGCGTATCGAATTCCACCGTCGGGAACAATTTCTCCGTCTCCGGCAACAGGCCGCAACAGAATCTCTTCCTGCTGAACGGAATTGAGTTCACTGGCGCCGCCGAGAACAACATGCAGCCCGGCGGCACCAGTCAGCAGATGCTTGGCGTCGATTCTGTCCGCGAATTCAATGTGCTCCGCGACGACTACTCCGCCGAGTATGGCAAACGCCCCGGCGCCCAGTTGCTGATTGTCACTGCCGGCGGCACAAACCAGATGCACGGCTCGGCCTTTGAATTCCTGCGCAACAGCGCCCTCGACGCCCGCAACTACTTCAAGAGGGCAGCCGTGCCGCCGTTTCAGCGCAACCAGTTCGGAACTTCCATGGGCGGCCCGCTTCAGAGGCACACGTTTGCTTTTGGAAATTATGAAGGCTTTCGTCAGCACCTTCATCAGGCCGGAGTGGCTCTGGTGCCGGACGCCAACGCCCGGGCCGGGATGCTCCCCTGTAAGCTCGTCACTCCCGCGCCGAATCCCTGTCCGGCATCCGGTCTCGTCGACGTCGGAGTCGCTCCCGGCGTGGCTCCTCTTCTCAACCTGTGGCCCGCACCAGCGGCCGATTCGCCGGACTTCGGCGGCATCGCAGAGGTCTTCAACAGCCCGCTGCAGACGATTCGCGACGACTTCGGCACCCTCCGCATCGACCGCAATTTTTCCCGCTCTGACACCCTGACCGCCGCCTATACCATCGACGACAGCCATGACGTCACTCCAACCACCGCCAACCTGTACAGCACCGACCTGGAGACCCTGCGCGAGCAGGTGCTCAGCCTGGAAGAGACCCATGTATTCTCTCCCGCGCTGCTCAACGTAGCGCGCGTGGGCTACTCGCGGGCGGCTTATTTCTATACCGGAGAACCCACACCGGGAACCCCGGCCGCGAACGTGGGCGGTTTCGTCGCCGGCAAGCCGGTGGGCACAGTCGTTGTAGGCGGAAGCGCGGCCGCCAATCCCGCTGCTCAGGTGAGCCAGGCAGGCAGCAATACCGGAAGCAATCTGCACATCGCCCGCAACCTCGATACCTTTGAGGACCGCGTAACCCTGACGCGCGGCCGTCGTCACGATATCAGCGCGGGCGTGTGGCTCCAGCCCCTGCAGGCCAATGAAGAGCTGGCCCTCACCCAGTTTGGGCAGGCCACCTTTACCGGACTGCAGCAGTTCCTGCAGGGTACCGTGGGCAGCTTCCTCTACGATCCTGCGCCCACAGAAATGAATTGGCGGTCGCTCCTCGGCGCCTGGTATGCGGAGGATGTCATCCGCGCCACGCCCCGGCTCACCGTCTCTGTTGGCTTCCGGGATGAGTTCACGACTGGATGGAACGAAGCCCACGGCCGCGCTGCGAACTTTGTCTTCAGTCAGGGCGTGATTCGAACCGCTCCGCACATCGGCAAATCCGCCTTCACCAGCAACCATGCAAAGTTTCTGCCGCAGCCGCGCCTCGGCATTGCCTGGAGCCCCTTCGGTTCGGGCACGGTGTTGCGCGCCGGGTTCGGCTTCTACAACGACCTGCAGGACGCGCTCGGCTACCGCATGGATCAGAATGCGCCCTTCAATCCGTCCTACAGCATTGCCAGTCTCCCGGTCTCCCGCTTTCCGCTGCCGGTCTCTCCGGTTCCTGCCAATGCCAAAATCGCGCCCGGGGGCGTGCAGCCGGACCTGAGAACCCCGACCCTCATCTCGTGGACCCTGCGTCTTGAGCAGCAGCTTTCTCCCAACACGGTTTTCACCGCCGGCTATATCGGCTCGCACGGCTACCACGAAATTCTGAGCCTCGACGACAACGAGCCCACTCCAGCGGTTTGCCCCGCCGCGCCTTGCCCCGCCGGCTACCCCGCTAATTTTCCTGCTGGACTCGCCGGGCAGGCTGTTCCAGCCGGCTCCTCCTACATCCCCTCGGGAACACCGCTCGCCAATCCCGCTCTGGGCGCTGCCTGGGCCTGGTTCTCAAGAGGCGACAGTTCTTACCATGCCCTGCAGATCGACCTCAATCACCGGCTGAGCCGCGGCTTGCTCCTCCGCGGCGTCTATACATGGTCGAAGGCCCCGGACGATGGCGACTCACTGAATGCGACCGCAGCCGGAAACGCTCCCGGCCTCGTCTCCAATCCCTTCGACATCCGCGCAGACTGGGGCCCGGCCACCTACGACGTTCGCAATGCCGCGTCCATCAACGAGGTGTACGAGCTTCCTTTCGGAGCGCGCAAGCGGTTCCTGAACCGCGCAACAGGATGGACCAACGCTCTCTTCGGTGGATGGACGGCAAACTCCGTCGTCACCCTGCAGTCCGGCTTCCCGTTCACGCCGCAGCTCAGCTATAACCCGTCCAACAACGGCGACACGAAGAACCCCGTGCGCCCCTTCGTCAACCCAAATTTCCACGGCAGCCGCATTGTTGGCAAGCCTGCGGAGTGGTTCAATCCCGCAGCTTTCCTCGCCCCTCCACCGGGCAGCGGGTTCTTCGGCAACCTGCGCCGCGACAGCCTTAGCGGGCCGGGCATCGGCGAGTGGGATTTCTCCATGCTCAAGGACACGTCGCTGCATGAGCGCATGCGGCTGCAGCTCCGCGCCGAGTTCTTCAACATCCTGAATCACACGAACTTCAGCACGCCGAACCTGGTCGTCTTCACTCCTTCGGGTCTGTCGCCCACCGCCGGAGTCATCACCAGCACGTCCACCACGTCCCGGCAGATTCAGCTCGCCGCTAAATTGTTGTGGTGACCGCAGCAGAAGCCAGGCAGGGAACCAGCCGCACAGAAGCCGCTCCAGCCCCGCTCACTGCACCAGAAACGCCCACGCCGACAGCACGATTCCCGCCGCGCCGAAGCCCATTCCCAGATACCAGTAGCCGCGTTGTCGCGTGAGCAGCGTGATCGACGTGATGACCAGCCCGATCTCCAGCAGCGCCTCGCCCAGATCGAACCGGTCGGCACGGCGCTCGTCTTTGGCCACCTCGGCCTCCAGATCGCGCGCCTTCTCCTCGGTCTCGGTCAGGTCCTGATTCCACTTCTGCAGGTGTGCGGCGTAGGCGCTCGTCACCTTGTTGGCGGCAGCCTGATCGCGGACAGCAAGCGCCCCCAGCAGGTCCGTGGTGAGCTGTGTGTTGTACTGCCGGATCTTGTGCGCCTGATAGAAATTCCACTGGTCGCTGGCGCGTGCCTGGTGCAGAACGGCTTCCGTATGCGTGCGATGCCCCAGCACCGTGACAACGGCCACCAGCACGGCCAGCAGGCTCATGGTGAAGCTCACGGCATGCAGCCGGTTCTCGGCGGCCTTTTCTTGCTGCTCCCGCAATTCCTGAGTTTCTTCCATGCGAACCAGCAAAACAGGAATTCTGCAGCCACGCAACAGGTGCCGCCGCGGAAAATCGCGCTCTTATTCCGGCTCCCGCAGCGCGGGAGTACACGCGATCCCGACCAGCAGTCCTTCCGGCGCAAGAAAACGGCTCACCGTCTGCCCCCAGGGTTCTCGCTTATTCCTCACCAGCAGCTGGTAGCCCCGCGACTCCAGTTCCGCAGTGGCTTTCTCAACGTCGTCCACGTCGAACTCGAGCCACGCCTGCGGCGCCGGAATCTCCTCCGGCCATGCATCCTTCCCAAAGCACGACTGCGCCGCCTGCCACAGCGGCCATAGTGCGAATGTCTTTACGCCCGCCAATGCTTCGGTGTGACGGTAACCGTCCTTCTCTTCTTTGAAACGAATGCCGAGCGCCTCGCCGTAGAGCCTGCGTTGCTCCGCTGCGTCACGGACGATCGGCCCAAATCCGGCGACGAAGAGAACCTTCATCGGTCAGATTTTCCCCTCCGCTGGCTGAGCATTCCCCGGCTGCAGCCGTTCGATTTCCATCTGCACCCGGTTGCGGAACTCAATTGGATGGGCCATTTTATGGAACGGCTCCGACGTGCCGCCGGTCCCGACGATCACGATCGATCCGTAGCCGAAGATGCGCCCCAGTCCGGGCTCCTCAACCTCGATCGTCTCCACCTTATTCAGCAGCATCTCGATGGTCCGGCGGCTCGCCAGCCCCGTTTTGATCAGCACCCGCCGGTTGGTTACCGCCATTTCCGTGGCGTTCCGCCGAATGCTGCCGGCGATGAGCACCGCGATCCCGATCGCCGCGGCCGCCAGCGCGCCCCAGTAAAACGCGTGCAGGCTGCCCGCTGTCATCTCCTGATGCTCGTCCGCGTAGACTGCCAGGAAAATGCCGATCCCGATCAGCGCCAGCCCAATCACAAAATGGCCAAGCATCACGAACCAGTGCAGGCGGGTTTCGTAGACGACGTGCTCGCCCGGAACCAGCGTCTTGTCGATATAGCCCATCGCGCGCTCCTGTGCCGGATTGAATTGCCCGGAGGCTGCTACGAAGGTACTCCCTCAAGTTCTTTGACGGTCACAATTGCCAGGATGAGTCCCATCACAGCCAGCATCACCAGGCACCACGTAAAGCCCTCCACGTGGGCGCCACCCAGCGCCTGCGGCGTCCCCCCGAAGATTGCCAGCTGAAAATCGGCGTAGCCGCGCATCTCCAGCAACGCCGACAGGGCACCCAGCCCCGCCGTAAAACCGATCACCAGCCGGGTGGCCGTCCGCAGCGCCGAAACCAAAATCACGATCAGCGCCGCATACATGAACATCGCTCCGAACAGGAACGAATCGAGATAGATCAGCTTGTACAACGCGTGAAAATCCTCAGGCGACAGGTTCACGCCGGCCGGCAGGCTGCCGCCCACCAACCCCTGCAAAACCGTGAGCGCCGACCACTGCGTTCGCCCCAGAACGGGAACGCTCGTCGCCACCAGCGGCACGACAAAAGTCGCCAGCCCCAGCGCCGCCATCACCAGCGTCATGGAGCGCGTCCGTGAACCCAGCGTGGGCGGCAACTCCTCTTTCTTTGTGGTCCGGATGGGTTTGATCTCGTCGATTTCGCGAGGAAAGAGTACGCGGCGGGTTTCAGTGTCGCGCGGACCCGGTGAGAGCGGGGATACCATCCGGGGAATGCCTCCAGGGCTCAACGTGCTGCGAACCTACGTCATCTTACCGCGTCAAGGGATCGAATTTCGGTGGACCAGATCGTCGCCACCGCGACCCGGCTCCGGTGCGCTTTCATCGCCGCCCGGCCATCGTCCAACCAGGGGAGAATCGGCCCGTTAATATGGTTTCGATGCGCGTGAGCCTGCTTGCCTTCGGAATGTTGCGCGACCTGCTGCCCCCCGGCGATTCGCTGGAGGTGCCACCGGGCGCGACCGTCGCCGACCTGCTGGAGCGCTGCCGGACCATGGTCCCCGGCTTTCCCTGGCCGTCGATCGCCGTAGCCGTGAACCAGGAATACGTCACCGCCGGCCACGCGCTGCGCGAGGGCGACGAGGTGGCGCTGCTCCCGCCGGTCAGCGGCGGGGCAGGCGACCCGCCCCCCGAGTCTCAGCCGGACTCCCCACACGTCCGCATCGTCTACGACCGCATCGTTCCCCACGACATCATT
>Ga0070735_10002652_pt1 | contig 16066 bp, 10 predicted proteins | sample Coa_R1_FD_66443 | JGI IMG/M metagenome (GOLD analysis project Ga0070735, IMG submission 66443) | Surface soil microbial communities from Centralia Pennsylvania, which are recovering from an underground coalmine fire - Coalmine... | ecosystem: Environmental > Terrestrial > Soil > Unclassified ... | reverse complement strand
GGCGAAGCTCGCACTCGAGCTTGCCTCCGCGTGTCTCGGCTGGAAACGGCACCCGTGGTGCTGGGCGGATCCCGTGGTCCACCATGAAGGTCTTAACGTGTGAGCCATGAGCATCGAAAGACTCTTCCATGTCCTCGTCGTGGCGGGCGCTTCGTCCACGGTAGGACTCGCGGCCTGCGGGAACAGCAGCGGCCCAGGTGGGCCAACGAGTAGCGGAGGCGGCTCCGGATCGTCAACGGGCCCATCCGGCGGGGCCACCCACTCCGGATCGTCCGGATCGAACTGCGCGACGGTCTGCATGGCGAGCGCGTCCACCCCTGCGTGGACCGATTGCAATGGTTGCTGCTGTTGGCTTCCCGTTGGAGCGTCCTGCGCGGTCGGAACCCCGATCTGTGGCAATGAGCCGTGCTGCGCGGGCCGCGGGCGCTAGCATCGACCCGGGGTCAGGGCCGCCTGAGCACCGCACGGGCGACCGCGAAAACTCGGGGAGCGCCCAACGCCTCACGGGGTGTGTGGCAGCTCAGTATTAGTGTGTCACATTGACGCTCCTCGAGGCGTCGGTACGGTCGCTCGCGTATCACGCACCGTGCTTTCGACGTCGATACCCCACTGCGGACAGTGGAACGAGTGTTGCTCCGGTGATCGGGGTGCGGTGTCTCGCCCTGGAGATCTCGCGCAACTGCGAGGATGAAAATGGCCAGGCCCCCTTTCGAGAACCGTCGCAACGTTGTCGACACGACGCTCACGCTGCGACTGACCCGGCGAGATCGTGAGCTACTACAGAAGCTCGTCGCCCTGAGGGCGTTGGAGCTGGTCGATACGGGGATGGAGGCGACCGCCGCAAGCTACGTCCGCGGTCTCATTCGACACGAGGCGAGGGCCAGAGGGCTTCTCCATGCCGACCGTCCGAAGACGCGATCGGCCGGTCCATCGATTGACGAACCTGCCAGGGCCAACGCCCGGAGGTCGCCCTAGCTTGGTCGTCCTGGGCCTGAACTCAGAGGTGATACCTGGTCTCCGGGATATGGGTCACAACGGCACCACGTCCGCTGTCGAGAGCGTTGAAGCCCGCATCGCCGCGCTGGAATGGGCGGGCACGCCGGCCGGACCGGCCGGACACTGGTCCGCGAGCCTGCGAACGGTCCTGCGCCTCATGCTCTCGTCGCGCTACGCGATGTGGATGGGCTGGGGCGCGGAGCTGACGTTCTTTTGCAACGACACCTACCGCGACCAGACGCTGGGCGTGAAGTATCCGTGGGCGCTCGGCCGGCCCGCGCGCGAGGTGTGGGCCGAGATCTGGGACATCATCGGACCTCGCATCGAGCACGTGCTGACGACGGGGCAGGCCACGTACGACGAGGGCCTGCTCCTGTTTCTCGAACGCAGCGGGTACCCCGAGGAGACCTATCACTCGTTCTCGTACAGCGCCGCGCCCGCCGATGCGGAGGGGCAGATCGGCGGCCTCTTCTGCGTCGTCGTCGAGGAGACGGAGCGGGTGATCGGGGAGCGCCGGATTGCCTTCCTCGGCCACTTCGCGGCCCGGCTCAGCCACGCCAAGACCGCCGAGGACGTGTTCGCCGCGCTGCGGGAATGCCTGACCAACGAAGCGCGCGACATCCCATTTTCCCTGACCTACCTCCTCGATGAGGACGGGCGCTTCCAACGCATTCTCCGCACGGGCTTCGAAGGCCCGCACGAGGCCGCACCGGACACGCTCGACGCGACGGATGGGACTTCGTGGCCGCTCGAGTCCGTGCTGTCGGCTGGGCCCTCGGTCGTCGACCTCGACCGAGGCAAGAAATGGCCGATGGGGCCGTGGAAACTCGCGCCTTCGCGCGCGCTGCTGGTGCCCATCCCGGGGCAAGGGGACAGCCGACCCGTCGGGGTGTTCATCGCCGGCCTCAACGCTCACCGGCCCGCGGACGACGGGGCACGCCGCTTCGTCGGCCTCCTGGTGGGTCAGCTGGCGGCAGGCCTCTCGAGTGCTGGCGCCTACGAAGCCGAGCGCAGACGGGCCGAAGCCCTGACCGCGATCGACCGCGCGAAGACGACCTTTTTCTCGAACATCAGCCACGAGTTCCGGACCCCGCTTACGCTCATGCTTGGACCGCTCGAAGACGCGCTCGCCGCGCCGGAGCGCGTCCTCGGCGGCGCGGACCTCGAGGCCGCGCATCGCAACGCGGTGCGTCTGCAGAAGCTCGTCAACGCCCTGCTCGACTTCTCGCGCATCGAGGCGGGCCGGGTTCGTGCGGCATACGAGCCCACCGACTTGGCGGCCTTCACCGGGGAGCTCGCGAGCGTCTTCCGGTCGGCCATCGAGCGCGCGGGGCTTCGGCTGGTGGTCGAGAGCACGCCCATCGACGCGCCCGTGTACGTCGACCACGACATGTGGGAAAAGATCGTCCTCAACCTGCTCTCGAACGCGCTCAAATTCACGTTCGAGGGTGAGATCGCCGTCTCGCTGCGTCGGGCGCACGATCAGGTCGTGCTGTCGGTCTCCGACACGGGCGTCGGCATCCCCGTCGCCGAGCTTCCGCACCTCTTCGAGCGCTTTCATCGCGTGCACGGCGCGAAGGCTCGCACCCAGGAGGGCAGCGGGATCGGGCTGGCCCTCGTGAACGAACTCGTGAAGCTGCATGGCGGCGAGATCCACGCCGAGAGCATCGAGGGCAAGGGCACGACGTTCACGGTGCGCATTCCGGTCGGCTCGATGCACCTCGATCGCGCCCGAATCGTCGAACCGTCGCCCGCGAATGTCGTCGGCGCCGCGCCCTACGTCGAGGAAGCACTACGCTGGCTGCCGCCTGCCCCGGATCGCGTCGCGTCGCTCCCTGCGCCGGCCGCGCCGGGCGGGGGCCTCGGCGAAGTACCGGATGCACGGGTGCCCGATCGCATCGTCCTCGCCGACGACAACGCGGACATGCGCGAGTACGTCGCCCGGCTGCTGGGCGGGCGCTGGCGCATCGAGTCGGTGCCCGACGGGGTCGCAGCGCTCGATGCCGTGCGCCGCGAGCGGCCCGCGCTGGTGCTCTCGGACGTCATGATGCCACGTCTCGACGGGTTCGGGTTGCTGCGTGCCCTTCGGCAGGACGCGGAGCTCCGGACGGTTCCGGTGATCCTGCTCTCGGCCCGCGCCGGCGAGGAAGCCACCGCCGAGGGGCTGCACGCGGGGGCGAACGACTACCTCATCAAGCCCTTCTCGGCCCGCGAGCTCGTCGCGCGCGTGTCAGCGCAGATCGCGATCGCGAAAGTCCGCGACGCGGAGCGCGGCCGGCTCCTCAAGCTGCTCGAGCAGGTCCCCGCGACCGTGAATTTCCTTCGCGGTCCGGATCTGGTCCTGGACTTCGTCCATCCGATGGCAGCGAGGGCGCTCGGCAATCGCGAGCTGCTCGGCAGACCTCTGCTCGAGGCCGTGCCTGAGTGGCGCGATCAGCCCTATCCCGAACGACTGCGCCGCGTGTACGAGACCGGCGAATCGTTCACCCAGCACGAGGCGATGGTGCCCATCGTCATTGACGGGCGCCAGACGGTCGGCTTCTGGGACTCGGTGAACTTGCCCGTTCGCGACGAGCATGGCCGCATCGAAGGCGTGATGACCTTCGACCTCGACGTCACGGCGAACGTGGTGGCGCGCCGCCGGCTCGAGTCGATGACCTTGGAGCTCCAGCGTTCGCGCGCCATGCTCGCGGAGCTGGCCGAGCGCGAGCGCGTCGCGCGCCTCGATGCCGAGGGCGCGAGCCATGCGAAGGACGAATTCCTCGCCATGCTCGGCCACGAGCTGCGTAATCCGCTCGCGCCCATCGCGACGGCCGTGCACTTGCTCAAGCTCCGGAGCGGGCAAGAGGTCTCGCGGGAGGTCCACGTCATCGATCGGCAGGCGCAGCACATCGCGCGGCTTGTGGACGACCTCCTTGACATCGCACGGATCACGCGCGGCAAGGTGATCCTCGCGAAGAAGACCGTCGAGATGGCCGTCCTCGTGGCGGCGGCGATCGAGACGGCGAGCCCGGCCATCGAGGTGGGCCACCATGCGCTGCTCGTTCGGGTACCGAAGCAGGGCCTCGCGGTCGATGCCGATCCTGGACGGATGACGCAGGTCCTGGCGAACCTTCTCGCGAACGCGGCCAAGTATACGACCGCCGGTGGGCGCATCACGATCACGGCCGCACGCGAAAGAGCCGAGGTGATCGTCACGGTCGAGGACACGGGCATCGGGATCGCCCCCGACCTTCTGCCGCACGTGTTCGACCTGTTCATCCAGGCACGGCAGACGCTCGATCGGGCGCAAGGTGGCCTCGGTCTCGGCTTGGCCATCGTCAAGAGCCTGGTGCTGTTGCACGGCGGCTCGGTCACCGCCCGCAGCGACGGCGAAGGACGCGGAAGCGCGTTCACGCTGCGCCTGCCCGCCGTCGACGCGATGGCACTGCCGCGGGAGCCCGTGGTCTCGGCGCTCGAAGGCCGCGCGGTCGCGCAGGGGGCGAAGCGCGTCCTCGTGGTGGACGACAACGTGGACGGAGCGGACATGCTGGCCGAGGCGCTCGAGGCACTCGGCTATCTCACGGCCATCGCGTATGACGGGCCCCAGGCGCTGCGAGTCGCCGCCGACTTCGCTCCGCACGTGGCCCTGCTCGACCTCGGCCTGCCCGTCATGGACGGCTACGAGCTCGCGCAGCGGCTGTGCGCCCAGGTGCGCGGCGTGAGGCTCGTGGCCATCACGGGCTACGGGCAGCGGGAAGACCGGCGGCGCAGCAGCCGTGCGGGATTTCAGGCGCACGTGACCAAGCCGGTCGACATCGACAAGCTCCAACGCCTCCTTGCGCAGATCTTGGACGCGAACGTGGCCGCTCCCCCGGTCGAGCCGGAGTGAGGGTGTGAGGCGGGGCAAACACCCTCAGGTCCTCGAGAGCACATGCGCCACCCACGGGTTCACGAACTTGCCGCCGGGATCGTAGGCCGTCGCCAGCGCGCGAAAGGCTTCGAGCTTGGGGTACAGGGAGGCGAGGGTTCGCGGCTCGAAGGTGGCCTCCTTGCCCCAATGCGGGCGGCCGCGGTTCGCGGTCGCGAAGGCCTCGAACTGCCGGAGCTGATCGTCCCAGCGTTCGGGCAAGTCCATGTTGTACATGCCGAGCCAGAGAGAGTCGCGACCGTAGGCGGGGCTGAGCCAGAAGGGGTCGGCCTTGGTGAAACGAATCTCCTGGATGAAGTTGTATGTGTGCCCGCTGTCGAGCAGGACGCGTCGGTACTCGCGGAGCAAGCGTTTGGCGTCGGCGAGTTCGAAGGCGAACTCGGTCTCGCGGTGGACGGGAGGCGCGGGTGTCAAAAAGCCGACGTAGCTCTTGCAGATTCGCTCGTACCGGTTGCCGGACTGGCGCGACAGAAGGCGGTTGGTGAAGGGGACGAGTCGTTTGCGGTCGAGTTGCTGGAGCGTGACGATGGAGCGATAGGCGACGACGGACAAAAGGACGTCCCGGTACCAGCGCACGATCTTGCGTTCGTTCGGGGCGTCACGCGTCCGCCGGTGCTTGAAGACGATGACCTCGTCCGAGGGGACGAGCCACCAAAGCTTGAAGTGGTCGAAGCCCTGAACGTAATCGTCGAGGTGATCGATGACCTCGTCGAACGGGGCGAGGTCGGTGATGGCGTGCATCTGGAACGCCCGGACCACTTGCAACGTGACCTCGTGGACGACACCGAAGCAACCGAGGCCGACGACGACGGCGTCGAAGTCGGGGTCCACCCTGCGCACGACGCGGTCGTTGCCCGCGGCGTCGACGAGACGCAGCGCGACCACCTGATCGGCGAGGCAGCGGAACGCGAGGCCAGTACCATGGGTCCCGGTCGCGATTGCGCCAGCGATGGACTGTTCGTCGATTGACCCCAGGTTCGCGAGCGCCATCCCGCGCGCGTCGAGCTGGGCGATGAGCTCACAGAGCTTGATTCCGCCCTGGACGGTGACCTGCAGGTTCTGTTCGTCGACATGCAGGATGCCCCGCATGCGATCGAGCGAGACGAGTGTCTTGTCCGTGACGATGGCCGTCGACCACGAATGCCCCGACCCGACGACTCGGAGCCGCTCGACGCGCCGCACGAGATCGCGGAGCTCCGCGACATTGCGCGGAGTGGCGGCCGATTCGGGCACGAAGGCGACGTTCTTGCCGTAGTTGACGATCTTCCTCATCGATCAACGCGCTTTATGCCGCGTAGGTTAGCCTGATCGTCAAGTGCACCGGCTACCCCTAGCCCGAGTGCGGCGTCCCGTTCCCGCTCACGAGAGCCATCCGACCTTCTCGGCTGACATGATTCCGATCGCCGTGACCACGTACAGCGCGACCGTGACGAGGATGGGACCGTCTTTGAGCAAGGTCTCGTCGGGCGCTCCCCCCTCGCCCTTCTGCTCGACGAGGTAGATGTACCGGAGGACGGCGAAGAGCACATACGGGATCGTGAGCATCATCCATCTGTTCGTGCCGAGCACCGTGTAGAGGGCGTACGACACGATCGTGGAAGACGTGACGATCGCCTGGAACTGCTCGAGCATCGGAAGGCTATACTCACGCAGGTTCTTGCGGGTCCCCACGTTGCCGACCTGGACAAGCTCCGCCTTGCGCTTGGCGAAACCAAGGAAGAGCGCGAAGAACGCTGTGCACAGGAAGAACCACGGCGAGACGCGGACATCGATGACCACGGCGCCCGCAATCGCCCGCAACACGTAGCAGGCGGCGAGGAACATCACGTCGAGGATGACTTTGTGCTTGAAGTAGAGGCTGTAGGAAATCGTGGTGGCGAGGTAGAGCACCGACAGGACCAGGAACTTCAGCGAGAGCCAATAGGCGATGCCAAGGCCGCCCAGGAGGATGAACGCCATCCACGGGAGCGCGAGCCCTTCGGGCAGCGAGCCAGACGCGATGGGGCGCAGCCGCTTCTTCGGGTGCCTGCGGTCGGCCTCGCGATCGAGGTAGTCGTTGAGGACATAGCCCGACGACGAGAGCAGGTTGAACGCCGTGACCGCGAGCAATGCGCGCCCCAAGCGCTGGGGATCGGAGAACTGCCCCGAGAAGACCAGCGCCGCGGCCAACAAGCCATTCTTGGTCCACTGCTTGGGGCGCATGACCTTGAGCGCGGCCAGGACCAGCGAGTCTCGAGGTACGGCGATCGCGGGGCCAGGGGCGGGTACCAGTTCAGGCTGGCTCATGTTTCTCGGATGAATGATCCACCCAAGCCGGGCCGCCTCACAAGCACCCCGCTGGGCATGACGAAGCTGTGCGATGCCATCCGCACCGCCGATTCCACGACTGCGTCCGTCGGGCAGGCGTGCACTTGTGAGCGTTTGCGCGCGCCGCTACTTTAGAGGGTCACTCGCGACGTTGCCCCATGAGCTGCAGTAGCCGTCCCGAAGTCAACGAGAGTTCGCCCATCTACGATCTGCTCGTCATCGGCGGCGGCATCAACGGTTCCGGCATCGCGATCGACGCCAGCGGACGGGGCCTGTCCGTCGCCCTGTGCGAGCAGGCCGATCTGGCCGGCGCTACCTCCTCCGCCACCAGCAAGTTGATTCACGGGGGCCTGCGGTACCTGGAGCACTACGAGTTCGGCATGGTGCGAGAGGCGCTGGCCGAGCGCGAGGTCCTGCTGGCCAAGGCGCCGCACTTGATCAAGCCCCTACGCTTCATCCTGCCCCACCGCCCGCACTTGCGTCCCGCTTGGATGATCCGAATCGGTCTCTTCTTGTACGATCACCTGAGCAGGCGCAGTCACCTGGCAGGCTCCGTCGGTGTCACCCTGGACCCGGCGGCCGTGGACAACCCTCTCAACGATTCCATTCGTTACGGTTTCGAGTATTCCGACTGCCGCGTAGACGACGCGCGACTGGTCGTGGCCAATGTGCTCGGCGCGCACGAGCGCGGCGCGCGCATCATGGTGCGCACGCGCTGCATCGGGGCCGCCCGCAAGAACGGTCTGTGGCACGTGAGCCTCGCAGACTTGCTGACCGGCCAACGTTTCGGGGTCCGCGCACACGGACTGGTGAACGCCGCCGGCCCGTGGGCCCAGAAACTGATTGAGCAGCAGATGAGCGCAAAGTCGCCCCGAAACGTTCGCCTGATCAAGGGCAGCCACATCGTCGCGCGCAAGCTCTTCGAAGGCGATCGTGCCTATATCCTTCAAAATGAGGACGAGCGAATCGTATTCGCGATTCCATACAACCGAGAGTTCACCCTGGTGGGCACCACCGACAAGGTCTACGACGGCGATCCTGCGCAAGTAGCGATGGACGACAAGGAGGAGCAGTACCTTCTGGATGTCTTCAACCGGCACTTCAAGCGGCAGCTCGGCGTCGAGGATATCTTGTGGCGATATTCGGGCGTGCGCCCGCTTTGCGACGACGAATCCGATTCGCCCTCCGCCATGACCCGTGACTACACGCTGGAAACTCAGCTCGACGAGCAAGGTCAGGCGCCCCTGCTGAGCGTATTCGGCGGCAAGCTCACCACGTTCAGGCGGCTTGCGGAAGCGGCCCTGCAGGCCCTAAAGCCATACTTCCCCGAGATGGGCGACCGCTGGACGCACCAGTCGACGCTGCCTGGCGGCGACATCGGCGCCGAGAGCTTCAGCGAGTGGCAAGCCGGCCTTCGTCGGCAGTACGGCTGGCTGCCGGCCGACCTCGCGGCTCGGCTGGGCGACGCATACGGCACGCGGGTGCATGCGCTGCTGCGGGACTGCCGCGGCATCCCGGACCTCGGCACGGCCTTCGGCGCAGGGCTGTATCAGCGCGAAGTCGAGTTTCTGTTGACGGAAGAGTGGGCCCGCAGCACAGACGACGTTCTGTGGCGACGGTCCAAGCTCGGATTGTGGTTGACCCAAGGGCAGGTCGCCGCCGTGGACGAACTCGTGCGCGGAAAGGTGTCGGACCTGCAGCGGCGCGCCAACGCGGTGGACGCACCGACTCATGCAAGCCAGACAGCCTAGTTGAAATCGTCATCGCGCAACGAGCGCGGCCGACGGGCAAGGCTTGTAGACCCACCCTCCGCTCGCGAAGATCGAATGGTCAAATTCAATTTACCGGCGACTCCGGCGGCAGTTGTCTATCCAGTAGCCTGATGACCGGGATCGTCTCCTACGGCCACTGCTCCGGACTGAACGTCACCGATGCCATTCTGGTCGGGCCCCAGGCCTACGCTCCCTGGGCGCGTACGATACTGACGCAGCGCGGGGCGGCGGACACGTTCACGGCGACTTCGTCGAACAGCAGCGGCGATTCGGCGTACATCAGCGATGCGCGTAGCAATGGCGCGTCCGACGCCGTCCTGGAAGTGAGCGCCAACTGGAATCCGGGCGGGGCACCCGATGGGCGCCGGCACGTACACGGCGACGCCCAACAACGTCATCAGCAACTGGATGCAGCTGAACCTCGGATCGTCGAACGCCAATCCGAATCTCTTGCTCATCGCGACCCAGAACTGGACCGGCACTTACAACGACCACGCGATCGGCGTCTGGTACGACAGCGGGGCCGGCGTCTGGAACGTCTACAACCGACGACTTCACCATCCGGACCGCGCCACCTCGCGCGTGCCGCCCGCCGGTCAGTCCCCGGCCGCATCGAGGCCACCTGCGGCTCCGCCCTCCCCTACCGGCGCCCCGCCGTCGGCGGCGTGCACGGTTACGACCGGACAGTTGACGTTGCCGAGCCCGGACGCGGCGACAGGCGTCGCTGACGCCGTGGTCCAGTTGTTGACCGACGCGAACGCCGAGCTCTTGTAAGCACTCACCGCCCAGAGCGGGCTGTAAGCCGAGTCGGTGGGCAGGACCGAGATGACGTTGTGGGTTTGCATCGTTCCCGGTTCGGTCACGAACCCGGACGGCGGACCGCTCATGGGGTTGGTCGAGCTCGGGTCGATGTTGAATGCCACAAGGATCGGCGCCACGGGCACCGCGCCGGCCGCCGTCGCACCGAGGGCCCGTTCGTCGAAGGAGAAGTAGTTGACCACTTGGTCGCGGTACCAGCCGCGCTGCAGCGCGGCCGACTCGCTCGTGTAGCGCAGCTTCGCCGTGGAGCCGGCGGGGACCACGGGGCAGTTGACCAGCATGGTCGTCGCCGTCATCGCGAAGCCCGCCGCACGGATCTCGGCCAGGCTCGTCACGGTATTGGCGACGTACGACGCCGGAACCGCGACTTTGACGACCTCCCAGAAGTCGTTGTACCCGGAGTCGCCGGGTAGGACGTCGACGATGTTCAGCTGACCCTGGACCTGGGCACTGCCCGCGAAGAGCACGTAGATGGGCGCCGGTGTCGTCGGGAGCACGTCGAAGTTGTAGTAGGCGACCTTCTCGCCGTTCGGACCGAGCCCTCGAGTGATGAACGGTCCCTGGTCGCAGTCGATAGGAGCGTTCGCCGCGGGCAGCGCGGCGTTGGCGCTTCGCTTGAACAGGTGCGCGAACGCGTCGCTGAAGCGGTCTACGCCGACGACAGGAGCGGTGTCGGGGTTCTTGGGGCCGCCGTCGCCAAGGCCTCCGTCGGACATCTGGGTCGTTGCGTCCAGCGCAGTTTGCCCTCCGTCCCCTCCCGCCTCGGGGGACTCGTTGCTGCCGCTATGGGAGCTGCTGCTGCAGGCACAAAAGATGACGAGCGAGCCCAAGTGAAGGGCACGAATCGGACGAAACATGATCGACCTCCAGGCCAGCCCGCGATCCCGATCACAGGCGAGCGTGCGCGAGGTACGGGGCCAGCGCCGAGTGGTTACCTGCTTCGTCGAGCAAGTACGTCACCGATGCGGACGCAACCCTTTCTGGCCCGGCAACACGGCCGCGTCCTCTTTGTCCGCTTTCAAGTCTTGGACGCGAGGACTCGCGACAACGACGGGCGGATGGCTCCGCGAGCATCCAACACAGAATTTCGGTCACGCCCAGGGCTTGAGCGCGGTCTAATGCTTCGATGGGCCTTGCAGCCTCCCTCGCGCTCGGAAGCGTCGCGGAGGCCAGGATCACCGCGTCGCCGCCAGCGATGGACACCTTCTCGACGGCGCCGTGCGGGACGTTGTTCGCATCGAACGCGTGGGTGACGAAGTAAACGTTCGCGCCGTCGGCGGTCAGGCCATCCAGGTTGTCCTGGAAGGTCGTGACCACCGTCGGCACGCCGCCGCCGAGCGCGAGCTTCATGATCGCTGGCCCGCCAGGGTCGATAAAAGGAATGGCGCCGTCGGGCTCCTTGACCGGGGGGACCTGCGGCACGGCGGGGCGCACGGTGGACCAGTAAACGCTCGTCGAATCGACCGCGAGCTTCCGGGCTTGCGGCACGCCGATCACCAGCGTCGTCGTCGCGCCGCCGTCGAGGGGCGTTGCCCACAGCGTGGTGTTTCCGCCGCCATCCGAGTCAATCGACGTCCAGTAGAGGGTGTTCCCGGCCACCGCGACGCCGTTGGGAAGCACCGCCATGCCGAGGATGGTCACCGCGCCTCCGTCGGTCGATACCGTCTGCACCGAACCCCAGCCCGAGGGACCGGCGTCGCTCTCCCAGTCGACGCTCGCCCAGTACACCGCGGAACCGTTCACCGCGAGCCCGTTCGGCTCGTTGCCCCTCGACGCCGAGGAGCGTCAGGACGGGCGATGAGGCTTCAGCCGCGCCCGCGCCATCACGCCCGCCTGCCGAGGACGTGCCACAGCCCGCGCCGCTCGCGGCGAAGACGACGCTCGCAAGCGCGCACCATGCGCAAGCGCAGGTGCCGATTGCCCGAAGCCAAGTAGCCGTCATGGGCATCGCAAGCCAATCGTTTCCTCTCGCTAGAGCCAGGTCAAGGCGGCGTTCGGGTAGCACCCCGTTGTGGAGTGCTTGCGTTCGAGGGAGCCGTCAACCGCGCCATCGGATGCCGTCGCCGCCACGGGGAGGACGGCCTGCTGGAGAGCGCGCCTCGCTGCCGGACTTGCGATGGTCACCCTGCCCTTCGAAGCGCGGCGCCCTACGCAGTGGCAGCGCGCTCCCAAATCCGTCATTGTGCGCCGCTGCGCGGTTCCGAGACGGATTTCCCCCCGAGCCGCCACTGCATACCGCGAGTCCCCGGATCGACCGCAGCGGGCTCCGTACAGGGAGGCTTCGTTCATGCTCGCTCGTCGCGCGCGCATCTTCGCCCTGACGGGCACCCTGGCCATCGCGAGCTGCAGCCCAAGCACGGGGGAGCCCCCTTCAGGCGATCCGGGGGCGGGCGGGGGCTCGAGTGGCGGGACGCGGGTCCCGCAAGAGGGCGCTCGCGCTGGTTCGGGGCCAAGCGGCGCAGCGGGCAGCCCGAACGGATCGAGCGCTAGCTCCACGGGCGGAAGCGGCGCCGACGCCGCCGATTCCGGCGAGTCGAGCACCTCTCCCTCCGGCCTCGCTGGAAGTGCCGGCGGTGCGAGGGGGGACTCCGGCGGCGCGAACGGGGCTGCCGATGCAACGACCAGCAGCTCGGGTGGCTCGAGCGGGTTCGATCCGTGTCCTGCCACAGGCAGCTGCAAGATCCTTCCGCTTGGAGACTCCATCACCTACGGCTCGACCTCCAATAACGGCGGGTATCGCGTCGAGCTATTCACCCGCGCGGTCCACGACGGCAAGCATGTCACCTTCGTGGGAAGTCAGTCCGACGGCCCGGCCACGGTGGCCGGCGTCTCCTTTCCCACGAACAACGAAGGTCATCCCGGATGGACCATCGCGCAGATCACGGGCATCGCGAATGCGTCCAGCGCGCTCAAGGATGCGCCCGGGATTGTGCTCTTGCACATCGGCACGAACGACCTGCCCAAGTCCCTGACCGGGGCGTCCGACAGGCTCGCCCAGCTCGTCGACCAGATCCTGGCGACTCTTCCGACTTCGCTGCTCGTCGTGGCCCAGATCATCCCGCTTCCCTGGGCCGAGAGCTCGGTCGTTATGTACAACGCGGCGATCCCGAGCATCGTTCAGCAGCGCGCCAGTCAGGGCAAGCACCTGATCGTGGTCGACTTGAACACAGGTTTTCCGCTGAGCAATGGGCTCGGCAGCGACAACATCCACCCGAACGACACCGTTGGGTATCCATGGATGGGGGACAAGTGGTACGCCGCTATTCAGCAATACCTGCCCTGAATCCAGTCGCCGTCCGAGTCGCTTGACCAGCTCCTTCTCCACTCATGGATTCGTCTTCAGGTCAGCGTACGCCGGTTCGAGACCCGCAACGTTGACGATGGTCTGCGCGTCTGCAGGAAAACTCATCCCGGCGACGCTCACGTTGCCCATCACCACGTTCCCCGGACCATTGAGGCTCGGGTTGGCGTTGGTCGTGCCGATCCAGTTGTTCGTATAGGTGAGGTGGCCGGTGTTGTTCGACGAGTTCCAGTTTGCGGTCACGTAGCAGCAGAAGTCCGCATAGACGTTCTTGGTGATGGTCAGGTAGGCCGAGCCTTCGTCCGCGTACTCGCCCCAGATCGTGCCCGAGAGCCCGGAGCCTTTGCCCTCGCAGTAGTTTTCCGTGATCACGGTCCCAGGGTTGGCGGAAAGGTGGTAGTGGCACCCGCCGTCGTTCATCTGCAGCTGCATCAGGTGCAGATAGTTCGCGCTGACCGTGTTGTTCATCGCGATGGTGGGGTTCGTATAGAGAGGCTGGTAGTTGTAGAGATCGCCCGTGGCGCGGGTCTTGTAGTCGCTGTTACCTCCGGCGTCGTTCGTGCCCCATCCGAACCCGCTGTTGATGCCGGAATAAGGCACGTTGTAGATCTCGTTGTGCGAGATCGTGACGTGTTGCGTATAGGTGAACATGATGCCAGCAAAATCTCGGTAATCGATGCCGATGTCGTGCACGAGGTTGTCGCTGATCGTCATGTTCTGATTGATCAGCGTCGTCTGCGCTGGCGTCAATGCGGAGACCGGAACGTCGCCTCCCGGGTGATGCGCTGTCGCCTGCACCCCGCCGATCACGATTCCTCCGCCGGCGATCTGCGAAAACCGACACCCCGTGACGCTGATGGTGTTCGCCCCGAGCCCCACCCCCGTCTGATGCGCGTTGTCGTCGTTCCCGATCCCCAGGCCCACGCTGCCGAGATCCACGAAGCGATCGCGTACGAACGAGATGTTCTTGGCCGCGGAGACCTGGACGGCGGCCGGCATCTGGTGCCAAAGCGGCCGCGCCGCTTCGAACACCGGGTAGAGCGACCTCGGTCCGACGATGAACCCGCCCGTCTGCTGGTCGGCGTATCCGTCGCTCGAGTTCGGGCCGAGCCAGCTGGTGTGGGAAAACGTCAGCCCGGTGAACGTCAGATCATGGACCGGCTGGTCCTTTGCGCCGCCCACCACCAACAGCAATTGCAACTGAGGCAGCTCGATATCCGCTGTCGCCATGTCCTGACCGGCGAGCGGGATGTAGTAGAGCCATCCGTTGGCGGTGTCCTGGTACCATTCGCCGGGCTGGTCCAGAAGGGTGTAGTCGTTTTCCGCGTAAATGGGCCCCTGCCGGTAGGGGCTCTGGACCGTGTCGTAGCCCCAAGTGTTCTCTTCCCAGGCCGGCTGCACCATCGTCACGGAGCTGTTTGCGACGGACTGAATGGGCGAGTACCGATCCGTCCATGAGCCAATGATGTCGAGCTCTGCCCGCTGCGGCAGCGCCAGGTTGTTCAAGAAGTCGAGGCTGCTGCTCGAGAAGGTCCAACCGCTGGTCGTGATCGTCATCTGGGACCGGCTGATCGAGGACGATCGTGCGCGTGTGGCGATGGTGCCGTCGACGTAGAGCTGGCGGGTTGCAAACGAGCCTGGAGCGGACGCTTTCCAGATGTTCTTGCGGGGGTCGCTGAGGGTCCAGCCGGTGATCGGTTTTCCGCCGGACAGCACCGGATGGGCGCCGGTCGCGGCCTGCCACGTGACGGTGTGTCCGTTGGCCGCCGAGTCGGCGATGGCGAACACGAGCGGCTCGCCGAGCCGGTAGACTCCGTCCGCCAATTCGACGACCAAGTCGGTGGCAGCAGCGCCGGCCGCGGAACGTACGGCCATCTGGGCCTGGGTGATGGAGCAGGGTGCCGTGATCGAACAGCTGCTCCCGGTGCCAGCCGGTGAGGCGTAGTAGTGGCTCGCGGACCCCGCGCTCCCGGGCGAGCTGTCCGGAAGTCCGTCGGGACTGCCCGACGAGTCCGAGGAATTGGCAGCGGAACCTTCGGCCGAATTGGCGCCGCCGGAGCTGGCATCGGCCATGAGGCCCGAGTCCTCCGATGCTCCGATGTCGGGCGTGGGGGTGCCGCTCCCCTTGCTGCTGCACGCGCTGGCCGCCAACGCGGCGCACGCGCCGCAGGCCAGCAGCAAGCTACCGCCTTCGAACCGACCCTTCATCCGGAACCGCACTAGCAGTGGCGGCTGCGGGCCCAACCCGTCATGCGACGGACGTCACGAGTGGCTGAGCCTCGAGTTGCTCAACGGAGGAATTTTGCACCCGCGCCGCGTCGCAGGGTCCGGGTCGGAGCCGCCGCGGTCCTCTCGACGACGTCGACGGGGTCGACCCCGTCGTCGAAGAGCGTGAACGCTTCACGTGCCATCTCGCCGTCGTACGCGTTCGGGCGGGGGCGTCTCCTTCCGAGTCCGAGCGACCCGCCGTTCCACCTGGCGCACTTGTTCGAGCTCGAACAAGCGCGTCCCGTTTGGCGAGCCGCACCAATATCTCGCCAAACTGCACGTCCACCGGGAAAAGTCGCCCGCCGAACGAACAGAGACGCTCGTCCGATGAGATGAGCTGCTGGTTCCCTTCAAAATGACGCTCGAACAAACGACAAAGACGCTCGGATACCTGGAAAGGACGACCGTCCCGTTGGAAATGTCGCTTGAACGAATGAACCAGCAGCTCGAACAGATGAACGAGCGTCTCGTACGGTTGGACACGACGCTGTGACAAGTGGAGGAGACGCTCTTCCAATTGAAAAAGCTGCTGTGCGAATCGAACCAGCGTCTCTATCAACCGACAGAGACACCCGGACAAATGAAAAAGGCGCTCGTGCGAAGGGACAAGTCGCTCTTCCAAGTGAACGCGTCGCTCTCCAGATGAAACGAGCCGCTCTTTCAACGAAGCCAGCTACTCTACCAACGAGCACA
>Ga0070735_10002650_pt1 | contig 16071 bp, 10 predicted proteins | sample Coa_R1_FD_66443 | JGI IMG/M metagenome (GOLD analysis project Ga0070735, IMG submission 66443) | Surface soil microbial communities from Centralia Pennsylvania, which are recovering from an underground coalmine fire - Coalmine... | ecosystem: Environmental > Terrestrial > Soil > Unclassified ... | reverse complement strand
AGCCGCGTGACCGCGACGGCCGGATCGCGCGTGATGGTGAACAGGATGCGATCGAATGTCGGACGCCCCGCGCGATACATCGTGTCAGCGACCAGTTCGATCGAGCTTCCCGGTGCCCAACGGGCGAACCGATAGGGCCCGCTGCCAACAGGCGCGCGACCGAACGCCGACGTCCGCCACCGGTCGGGCGCGATCGTGTCCAACAGATGCGCCGGAAGGATGCGCGGCGAATACGTGGCCGTGTAGAACTCGTCCGGTGTGCGCGTGTGGAACCACACGACGGCGGTCATGGAATCGCGCACGGACACCGAGTCGATGTTGGCGAGCAAGGGCGCGGCGATCGAACCCGCGGCGCTATCCTTGAACACACGAAACGAAAACCTCACGTCGCGGGCCGTAACGGGAACGCCGTCCTGCCACCGCGCACGCGGGTCGACATGAAACGCGATCGACAGCGAGTCCTTTGCCCAACGCCACGAGTCGGCCAGACGAGGCCGGTAGCTACGATCGCCGATCGTATTGAGCGTACTGTCGGGATCGGATAACCGCTCCAAGATCTGATCCGAGATGGCCGCGCCCTGTGACGTCGCCGTGAACGGCGGAAACAGCATGTCGGCGTCAGCCGCCAAACTCACCACCAGTTCCCGCTGATGTGCGCGGCTCGGCTGAACAGGACGGCACGACACGGCGGCCAGAACAACAGCCATCGCTACAAGCGCCGATCGCATCCATCCGCACGCCCAACGCAAACCGGTGTGCGTATGGCCGCCGCTGACCGTTGGGCACATGCGTGTAGCGAGCGCGGCGAGGCGACTCAGCGTCGTATCGAACACCCTCGTGTGGAAAATGCCGGACAGAAACGCCGACGCGACGCGCCGGGCACGCGTGAGTCCTGGAACGAACGTACTGATCAGTATGGCGTGCTGTACAGATGGGCTGCCCACCACCTCGCGGGAACGTTCGCTGCATGAAAGGCTTTAAGCTCGAAGGAATCGCGCCGGCCCGTTGGGCGGCGCGCGCAACCGCCTTACGAAGGAGCAGAGACATGACGACCTCGACCATGCATCCATCGACCACGTCCAGCACGTGGACGCTCGATCCAGCTCACACGCTCGTCGAATTCGCCGCGAAGCACCTCATGATCACCACCGTGAAGGGGCGATTCGCCGGCGTGAGCGGTACCATCCATGTGAATGAAACCGACCCCACGGCGTCATCCGTCGAAGCCGTGATCGACGCGGCGAGCATCGACACGCGTACCGACCAACGGGACGCGCATCTCAAATCGGCAGATTTCCTCGAGGTAGAGCGGTATCCCGAAATCACGTTCCGGAGCACGACGGTCGAGCGTGCCGGCGACGCGCACTACCGCGTAACCGGCGACCTTACCATCCACGGCGTGACGAAACGCGTCGTGCTCGACGTGCACGATGAAGGTCGCACGAAAGACCCGTGGGGCGGTGAGCGCGCCGGCTTCAGCGCCACCACCCGCATCGATCGCCGCGACTTCGGCCTAACGTGGAATCAGCTCATCGAGTCGGGCGGCGTCGTTGTCGGCAACGAAATCCGGATCACGCTCGAAGTCGAGGCGACCAAGACCGCGGGCTGATCGGCTACTCGTCGCGGAGCGTCACGACCGGATCCACGCGCGTGGCGCGCCGCGCCGGCACCAGGGTGGCCAACACCGCGACGCCGCACAACAGCAGGGACACCAGCGTGAAGGTGGCCGGATCCGTGGGCTGCGTGTCGAACAATTGACTGGTCATGAGGCGCGTGAGCGCGAAGGCTGCTACGAGCCCGACCGCCACGCCGCCCACGACCAACGCCAGCGCCTGGCGCATGACCATCAGCAAGACGTCGCGGGCCCTCGCGCCGAGCGCCATGCGGATGCCCATCTCGCGGCTGCGTTGCGTCACCGAATACGATGTGACCCCGTAGATACCGAGGGACGCCAGCAGCAGCGCCAGCGCGGCGAAGATGCCGAGCATCACCATGGAGAGTCGGCGCTGGCCCATCGACGAGCCGATCATGTCGTCCATGGTGCGGATGTGGGCCACCGGCTCGTTCTTGTCCACCGACTGCACCGCGGCGCGTACTGCGCCGGCGTACTGCGCCGGCGGTCCGACGGTGCGCACGGCCACCGTTAGGCGATCGATGCCGTCGGCCTGCGCGTACGGAATGTACAGCTGTGGCCGCGGGTCGGCGGCCAGGCCCTCCTGCTTGGTGTGGTCGACCACGCCGATGATCGTCCGATACCGGGTACTGTCGCTGGTCTTGGACGCGCCGAACCACATGCGGCGCCCGATCGGGTCCTCTCCCGGGCGCAAGAACCGCCGCACGAACTGATCATCCACCACCGCCACGCGCAGCGCGCCGGCCGCGTCGGCCTCCGTGAACGTGTGCCCACGCTTGACGGCGATCCGCAGCGTCGAGAAGTACCCGGGGCTCACGATGCGAATGTCGCCCCACGGCATCGCCGCGTTAGGCGGGGGCGCGTAGCCTTCCACGTTGTAGCTGCCGGTGGACCAGTTGCCGCTGAACGGCATCACCGTCACCGCACCGGCACCGCGCAGGCCGGGCAGCTGCGCCAGCCGCGGCAGTACGGCGTTGAAGAAGGCGGTGCGCGCCGTGTCCGTCGGGTACGAGAGCGCGGGGAGCGACAGCTCGAACGTCAGCAGATGCGATGGATCGAAGCCCGGGTCCACCGCCGAGAGTTTCGTGAAGCTCTTGATCAGCAAACCGGCCCCGCTCAACAGCGTGAGCGCGAGGGCGACCTCGGCCACGACCAACACGCGACGCAGCGTCGAGCCCGCGCGGTCCGCGGTGCCGCTCCGGCCGCCCTCCTTGAGCGTGGTGTGCATGTCGCCGCGCGACATCTGCAGCGCCGGCGCCAATCCGAACACGACGCCCGTGACTAACGCAACGACCAGCGTGAACAGCAGCACGTGGCCGTCGATGCCCAACTCGCTCACGCGCGGCACGTTGCTCGGATTCGCCGCCACGAGCACCCGCACGCCGATGTACGCGAACAGCAAGCCCAGCGCCGCACCGACCAGCGACAGGAGCGTGCTCTCGACCAGCAGCTGCCGCACCAGGTCGCGGCGCCGTGCGCCTAACGCCGTGCGGATCGCGACTTCCTTGGTGCGCCCCGCCGCGCGCGCGAGCATGAGATTCGCCACGTTGGCGCACGCGATGAGCAGCACGAATCCCACCGCGCCCAGGAGCACGAGCAGCGCCGGCCGGATGTCGCCCGTACCCAACTCGCTCAGCGACTTGACACCCAGCGTCCAGTCGTGCGGAATCTCGTTCGGGTGCTCCTGCCGCAATTGCGCGGCGAACGCGTGCATGTCGCGTTGCGCCTGCTCGATGGTCACGCCCGGTTTGAGCCGCGCCGTCAGCTCCAGGTACTCGCTGGTGTAGGCCTGCGGCACGAAGTCGCTGTCGGCGAGGGCCAGCGGCGTCCAGATCTCCGCATCGTGCGACCAGAAGTCGTGGAATGACGGCGGCATCACGCCGACGATCGTGTACGCGACGCCGTCGAGCGACATCGTCCGGCCCACCACGTTCGGCTGGCCGCCGTACAAGCGCTGCCACAAGCCGTCGCTCAACACCACGACGCGATTGTGCCCCGGCGCGTCCTCGTCGGGCAGGATGGATCTGCCTAACGCCGGCGGCACGCCGTAGGTGCGGAAGAAATCGCCTGACACCTTGCTGCCGTGGAGCCGCTGCGGATCGCCGACCCCGGTGAGGTTGGCGGTCCAGTCGCCCTGCACCGCCACGTCTGTGAACAGCCGCGTGCGATCGCGATAGTCGCGAAATCCGGGCGCCGACACCGGCGCCTCGAGCTTGAGCGACGGATAGTCGTGCTGAATCGTGACCAGACGATCCGGTTCGGCGTACCCGAGTGGTCGCAACAGCACCGTGTTGACGACGCTGAAAATCGCGCTGTTGGCACCAATGCCGAATGCCAGCGTCAGCACGACGATGGCGGTGAACGCGGGATGCGCGCGCAGACGCCGCAGCGCGTAGCGGATATCGCCAGCCAGAGTATCCATTTGTCGAATCTGCTCCGCCGATTGCCGGAAGTCAGCCGCGCTGCACAATGGATCTCCGCCGCGCGCCTACAGCCAACCTACGAATAGGAAGGGGTCTTTCGTTTCGACAGCGGACCGACGTCGTGGGTTTGTGCGCGGTCCGACGGGATCGCTACCAGCGACGATGCCTGTGGACGCAGAGCGCGGCCGAGGCGCCAGTCGCGTAGCAGCCATCCACCGCGGCAGCGTGTGTGTTGTCTGCCGGAGCGAGCGGGTGCGCACTGCGCGTCCAGCGTTTCACCTCGCCGCGTACATCGATGTGCGCGAACGGACCGTGAGGTCCCTCGGCGTCGTACAAGCCGAGACCGCCGGCAAGCTCAGGGTAGTGTTGTTCCACTCGCTCCACGGCGCGCTCGATGACGCGCACATCTCCCCGATCCACGCGGCCGTCGAGATTGAGGTCGTCCATGCGGCCGTTGCCGTCAGCGTCGATGATGATGTCCGCCGCGTCGCCGTATTGATGACGGCTCTCCCGCGCGCGTCCGCTCGCGTCGCCGAGCGCAAGGTTGTAGGCCGGCGTCCGGAAGCCCGACAACACGACCACGTGCGACGTGTCGACACCGTGGCGCGCGAGGTCTTGCAGCACGAGCTCGAGCTTGTCGAGCAAGGCCTCACGCAGGACGAGATACTTGGGCCACACATTTGGCTGGTCGTGCGTGAGAAAGTCACGCAAGCGAAAGTGCTGCGATACGAACGTGTCCTCGTTGGCCGGGGTCACCTCGATGAAGTCCGACGGATTCGCGTACGCACTCGAGTTGATGCGGCGTCGTTCGGCCGGCCAAAAGCCAACCAAGTAATTGTCGATCCACGAGCCAAGCTTCGTGTGGAACGGCCGGGTGGGGAGAAAAGTGAACGGGTGGCCGTCGACGCCGCCCGGCACCGACCACGACTCGACAGAGGCTGCCGTGTCGCCCAACGACAGCGCGGCGACTTCGTCCCGCGACGCAAAGTGCGCCCGCAGTGCGCCGCTTGCGCCGAGCATGGTATCGCCGAGCGCGATGTGCGGCGGCGTCGCGCGTGGCGGAAGCCGCTCGGCGCCGGTGATCGGGAGGATGGTTGCGTTTGCCGGCAACTCCGCGGCCGCACGTGTGCGTGTGGCGGCGACGCCGAGTGCCGCCGACAACGCCACGGTTACGGTTGCAGTCGCGAGCCAGCGAATGTACATGTCGTGTCCTGGCAACGGGCTACGAGGCTCTGGCCGAAGCGGCGCAGCGCTCCGCCACGAAAAGGACGCCCGGACAAGGGTTCGAGCAAACGCCAGATGGCGGGCTCCGCATTGGGAAGTTTTTGTGGGCAAACAGTATCCGAGCGTGTTAACCCCTAGTCAGGCGCGTCGTCTGCCTAGTGTGGGGCAGGCGAGTGCGGAGCACTTCTACCGGCGGCGCGGCCCGGGAGACACGATGAAATCGGAGTTGGAGTGGCAGCTCGCCGAGCTCGAACCCGGATGCGAGATCCTGGTCAAGGACCGCGACGGGCGTTTTGTCGCCCGCGGAGTTCTACGGGCCGACCGTGAATCGTTGCTCGGGGCGAACGGGGAGTACATCTCGCTCAAGGGACACGCCGACTGGACGATCATGGTGAAGAAGTAGGTTGTCGCGCGCGCCGAGAAACTTGGCGCGCGCGAGTCGCGTAGAGATGCCAGAGGAGGTGCGACATGCTTGGCATCCTAGGCTTGGCGATAACCGGCGCGGCTGTGGTCGTCGGCTACATGAACAGTCGGCATTTCGTGCGCACGCGATTGCGCTACGTGGACGCGGCGCAGCGCCGGAGCACACCGATCATAGCGGGCGTGGTTGCGGCGCTGGTGGCGTCGCCGGTGGTGTGGTTCTTACCGGCCGTGGGAACGGGCGCGGCGCTGTTGTTTGGATTGGCGGTGGGTGCGGGCGTGGCGCACGGCGCGCGCGATGTGCGCAAGGGGACGGCGGGATTGTTGGAGCCGTGAGCGTGGCGTGAGGCACGACAGGTGAATGCGGGGCGCGATCGTCGAGTGGCGATCGCGCCCCGTTTTTCATTGCTCGGACGAAAGTTGATCTTGCGCCACGGGAGCCAGCGGATACTTTAGCCGACGTTGCATCTCGTAGTTGGCCGCTCGCTGAGTTCAGGTCACCCCGCCAAGGAGGTTCGCGACCTCTTATTTGTTCCCGCACTGTCGCCTGGATTGCATCCAGCATTGCACACCAGAACCACTCTCTCGTCCCCTTCCGATTCTCCTTCGGAGGAGATCATCCATGCTTGTTTCACCGTGTGTCTCACGCCGCACGCGACACCGCGTTGGCGGGCCGCGCGCAGCGGCGCGCGTCATCACGCGCGTCGCCACGCTCGCGATGGCGTTCGAGTTGGCGCTCGCCGGAGTGGCCAGCGCCCAACAGGGCCTCATCGCCGGCTACGTCACCGACAAATCCAATAACCAGCCGGTCGCGGGCGCCCAGGTCGTCGTGCAGGGCACGACGCTCGGCGCCCTCACGGATCTGAGCGGCCACTTCCGCATCAATGGCGCGAAGGGCGCCAGCGCCACCGTCATCGCGCGCCGCATCGGCTACGCATCGCAGACGAAGACCGTCAGCGTCGGCGACACGACCGTGCAGTTCGTGCTCGAGCCGCGCGCCACGAGCCTCGACGAAGTCGTCGTCACGGCCACCGCCGGCGCAGCCACCAAGCGCGAGATCGGCAACGCCGTGACCACCATCGACGCGACGCGCATCCAACAGATCGCGCCCATCCAGAGCTTCCAGGAGCTGCTCAACGGCCGCGCGCCTAACGTCGATGTCATCGAAGGCTCGGGCCAGGTCGGGACGGGCGCCAAGATCCGCGTGCGCGGCATCTCCAGCTTCGATCTCACGCAGACGCCGCTCATCTATGTGGATGGCGTGCGCATGGACAACGACCAGGCGACCGGCCCCGTGAACCAGGCGTTCGGCTCGAGCTCCATCTCGCGCTGGAACGACATCGATCCCGAGGAGATCGCCAAGGTCGAAGTCATTCGCGGTCCGTCGGCGGCCACGCTGTACGGCACAGAGGCGTCGAACGGCGTCATCCAGATCGTGACCAAACAGGGCGCAGCGGGTCCGCCGCGTTACGAGTTTACCGTGCAGCAGGGAACCAACTTCGTGATGGATCCGCAGGGGCGTTGGCCGACCAACTGGAACATGGTGAACGGCCAGCTCGAGTCGATCAACTTCACGCAGTTGAACAATGCGTACAAGGCGCACACCGGCAACGACATCTTCCAGAATGGCTACACGCGGAAATATCGCGCCGGGCTTGGCGGCGGGACCGATCTCATTCAGTACTACGTGTCGGCTACGAGCGAGCGCGATGATGGCGCCGAGCAGACGAACGACCTGCACCGCGAAAATTTCCGCGCGAACCTCACGGTACAGCCCAGCTCGAAGTTCAATGTCGAGACGCACATGGGCTATCAGACGGGCCGGACCAACCTCGCGCCCGAAGCCGGCTACGGCGGGATTCCGTGGACGACGATGCTCATGGACCCGGCGTCCGTGTCCGATCCGGGTGCGTACGGCTTCGGCAGCTCGCTGCCGTGGCAGTACAACGAGGAGTACCACATGTTCCAGGACATCAATCGCTTCACGGGCAGCATCACGTTCAACCACCAGCCCACGTCGTGGTTCACACAGCGCTTGATCCTCGGCGCCGACCAGGTGAACACGATGGACGTCGAAATGGCGCTGCGCATCGACTCCCTGATCAACACCGGCATCGGGACCGACGCGTTAGGCTACAAGTTCCAGTCGAACAATACCGACGAGTTCCGCACGTACGACTACGCGGCGACCGCGAAATTCGGGATGTCGGACTTCAACTTCGCGACGTCCGTCGGCGCGCAATACTACACGAAGAAGTACGAGTTTGTGAGCGCAGGCGGCTTCGTGTTCCCGGCGCAAGGCCTCACGGCGATCAACGCGCTGACCAGTAGCCTGAGCACCGGGCAGGACGTGACGGAGAACAACACCCTTGGTTTTTACGGACAGGAAACCATCGGTTGGAAAGACCGGCGCTACCTGACGCTCGCGCTGCGGTCGGACAAGAACAGCGCATTCGGCGCCGACTTCAAGCGCGCGTACTATCCCAAGGCCAGCCTGTCGTGGGTGATCAGTGACGAGCCGTTCTTCCACGTGAACTGGCTCAATTCCCTCCGCCTGCGCGCCGCGTACGGCGAGACGGGGCAGCAGCCCGATCAGTTCTCGGCGCTCCGGACGTACGCGCCGGTCACGGGCCCCGGCGACCAGCCGGCCGTCACGGCGCTCACGTTAGGCAACCCCAAGTTAGGTCCGGAGCGCGGAAAGGAATTCGAGACGGGATTCGAGAGCAGCTTCCTCGACGATCGGGTGGGCCTCGAGTTCACGTATTACAACAAGAACACGGACGACGCGATTCTCGATCAGCAGGTGGCGCCGTCGGTCGGCTTCGGGTCGGACATGCTCGTGAACGCCGGCCACATCAAGAACTCGGGTGAAGAGGTGGTGCTCAACGTGACGCCGGTGCGCCGCGACAACTTCCAATGGGACGCGGGGGTTTCGTTCTCGCACAACACGAACAAGATCATCAGCCTCGGCATCCCGGGGGTGTCGTCGATCTCGCCGGGCACGTATCAGGAAGACGTGAATGGATTCCCGGTGGGCGCGTGGTTCCTCCGCAAGGTCGTGAGCGCCAAAGTCGACAACACCGGTACGGCCTACGACATCATGTGTGCCGACGGCCATGGCGGACAGGTGGATTGCTCGGTCGCGCCTAACGTCTACCAGGGCTCGAGCGTGCCGACCAAGGAAGGCGCGTTCACGTCCACGTTCACGCTGTGGAAGCGCCTCAAGCTCTACGGCATAGTCGACTATCAGCTCAACTTCCAGAAACTCGATGGCAACGCGCGCATTCGCTGCTACTTCGAGATCGGCGGCTTGTGCAAGGATCTCGCCGATCCGGTGCACGGCAACCCGATCGTCGTCGCCGGCGCGCAGGAAAGCATTCCGTCGTATCTGATCAGCAACGCCAGTTTCTACCGGTTAGGCGAAGTGTCGGCCACCTATGCGTTGTCGGAAGATCTCGCGGCGCGGTTGCACGCCCGCACGGCGTCGCTCACGCTCGCCGGCCGCAACCTGGTGACCTGGACCAACTACAAGGGCCTCGATCCGACCGCCCAGTTCCTCGGCGGTTCACGCGGGACCAGCGTAGCCTGGGAGCAGACGGTAACGCCGACGCTCTCGTCGTTCCTGCTGACCCTGAATCTCACGTTCTGACCGACGACCTCATTCAGCCGACAACTCTAATGAAACTCTCGCAGAGTACTACCACGGCGCGACGGTCGAGACAGGGAATCGTGCTGTTCAGCGCGGCGCTCCTGCTCGGCGCGCTCGCGGCCTGTAACAGCTTGCTCGACGTGCCAGTGCCGAGCCGCATTCCGGCGGGCCCGCTGGAGACCCCCTCCAACGCGGTTCTCCTCACCAACGGCGCGATCGGCGACTTCGATTGCGCGTTAGGCTCATTCATCATTGTGGGCGGCGAGCTGACGGACGAGCTCGAGGACGCGACCGAGACCGCCGCGCGCTGGGTGTACGACAAGCGCGTGGTGCCCACGGACCAGCAGCTCTACGCGATCGCGGATTGCGATGACGAAGGGACCTACATCCCGACGAACCGCGCCCGCGAGTCGGCCGACAACGTCCTGCGCATCCTGGAGAACGCGACAGACGACCAGGTGCCGACCGGCGTCAGCCGCGACAGCCTCATCGCCACCCTCGCCGCGTACGCCGGCTACGCGCGTATTCAGTTAGGCGAAATGTTCTGCTCGTCGGTCATCTCAACCTTGAACCCGGACGGCTCGATCACGTACGGGACCGAGCTGACGCCGCAGCAGATGTTCCAGTCGGCCGATTCATCGTTCACGCTCGCGATCACCACGGCGCAGGCGTCGGGCAACAACCAGGACGCGCTCGAGATGGCGTACATCGGGCGAGCCCGGGCCGAGCTCGACCAGGGATTATGGGATGCCGCCAAAGCGGACGCCCAGCAGGTGGCGGGCGACGTGAACTACGAACACGTCTCGACGGCGTCGGGTACGATACCGCGCCGCGAGAACCGCGTCTGGTCGGAGAACAACAGCGTCGGCATCGCATCCTCCGTCGGGCCGCGCTACCAGAACATGACGTACGACGGCGTGGCCGACCCCCGTGTGCCGACGGCGGCGTTCAATCAGGTGTCGGAGTCCGGCGTGCACGAATGGGAGCAGTTCAAGTATCCCGATGTGAGCACGTCGATCCCGGTCGCCAAGTGGTCGGAGGCCGAGCTGATCATCGCCGAAGCCGACGTCCGCGACGGCGATCCGGCGAGCGCGATCACCATCATCAATACGCTGCACGCACGCGCTGGCCTGCCGCCCTACATCGGCGCCGCCGATCAGGCGTCGGTGCTCGCACAGGTCATCGAGGAGCGGAGCCGCGAGTTGTGGCTCGAAGGCCAGCGTCTGTACGACGTGATTCGCAACAACCTGTCGCTCCAGCCGGCGCCGGGCTCGCCGTACCGCAACGGCGGCACGTACGGTCCCGACGGCTCGCAGCTGTGCCTCAAGCTGCCGGACATCGAACGGGCGAACAACCCGAACCTGTCGCACTAGTCATAATGAAGCAGGGAAGCGCGCGCTCGCGCGCGCTGAGGGAAGCGCTGTGCTGAGGGAACCGGCGGCCTAACGGCCGCCTGGGGGAAGGGGGCGAGGGTCGAGTCGGCATCTTGAGCACGCTTCGTTGCACTCCGAGGTTCGGCGCGCACGCAGGCTATCCAAGAGTCGATTCTGCCTCCCGCCCCCTTCCCGCAGGCGGCCGTTAGGCCGCCGGGTCCCCCAGCACAGCGCTTCCCCCAGCGCGCGCTCGCGCGCGCGCTTCCCCTTCTCCTACATGTTCTCGACCATTGCCTTGCCGAACTCGCTCGTCTTGAGCAGCGTCGACCCCGGCATCAGCCGCTCGAAGTCGTACGTCACACGCTTCTGCGCGATGGTCTTCTCGAGCGACCGCACGATGAGATCGGCGGCCTCGGACCACCCCATGTAGCGCAGCATCATCTCGCCGCTCAGAATCACCGAGCCCGGGTTCACCTTGTCCTGGCCCGCGTACTTGGGCGCGGTGCCGTGTGTTGCCTCGAAGACGGCGTGGCCCGTGAGATAGTTGATGTTCGCGCCGGGCGCGATACCGATGCCCCCGACCTGCGCCGCGAGCGCGTCCGAGATGTAGTCGCCGTTCAAGTTGGGCGTCGCGATCACGCCGTACTCCTTGGGCCGGAGCAGGATCTGCTGCAGGAACGCGTCGGCGATCACGTCCTTGATCACCAGCCCGTTAGGCAGCTTGAGCCAGGGGCCCCCGTCCAGCTCCGACGCCCCGTATTCCTGGCGCGCGGTTTCGTAGCCCCAGTCGCGGAACGCCCCCTCCGTGTACTTCATGATGTTGCCCTTGTGAACCAGCGTCACGCTCGCGTACTTCTGCGCAATGGCGTAGTTGATCGCGGCGCGGACGAGGCGCTTGGTTCCATCTTCCGAGATTGGCTTGATCCCGATGCCGCTCGATTCGGGGAACCGAATGGTCCGCGCACCAAGCTCCTCGCGGAGAAACCGAATCAGCTTTTCCGCTTCGGGCGTGCGCGCTTTGTACTCGATGCCGGCGTAGATGTCTTCCGTGTTCTCGCGGAAGATCACCATGTTCACGTCTTGCGGCGCCTTCACGGGCGAGGGCACGCCCTCGAACCAGCGCACGGGTCGCACGCAGGCGTAGAGGTCGACCTGTTGCCGCAGGGCGACGTTCAGCGAGCGAAAGCCGCCGCCAACGGGCGTGGTGAGCGGGCCCTTGATCGCGATCAGATACCTCGAGATCGCGGCCACCGTCTCTTCAGGCAGCCACGTGTTGAGCAGGTTTTTCGACTTCTCGCCCGCGAGTACTTCGTACCACGCAATGCGCCGCTTGGTGCCGTACGCTTTGCTCACCGCGCCGTCGAGCACCAGCTGCGCCGCGTGCCAGATATCGGGCCCGGTGCCGTCGCCCTCGATGAACGGAATGATGGGCTCGGCGGGGACGGACAGCGTGCCGTCGCGCATCGTGATCGGGTCGCCGGCAGGTGGGGCGAGATGCTTGTATTCGGACACCGTGGAGGTCGACATATGCTCCCTGGGCAGTCGTCGGTATACGTTGGAACTTCTGCAAAAATACGTCGGGTGAGATGAACGGCAACGGGAACGTCGAAGCCGTCGCGACGGCGATTCACGAGGCGTACGACGCCTACCAGAGCCGGTTCCGCGCGATCACGCGCCGCGCCTCCGAGCGGTTCGTGCGCCGCGAATGGCGCGACGCCCAGCGCGATGCATCGGAGCGCATCGTGCTCTACAAGCAGCGCGTCGACGCCGTGCTTGCGCAGACGCGGGCGATGTTGGGCGACTGCGTCACCGATGTCACGACGTGGGAAGAGATCAAATGGATGCACGGCGCGCTCATCGCCGAACGTGCCGACTGTGAGATCGCCGAGAGTTTCTTCAACTCGGTCACTCGGCGCATTTTCTCGACGGTCGGCGTGAATCCGCTCGTCGAGTACGTCTTCCCCGACAACGAGCCTGGCGACATCGACGACGGTCCGCCGGTCACGAGGCGCTATGCCTGGCGCGGCGACACGGCCGACGTGGTTCGCCGCGTGTTGCACGACCTGTCGTGGGACGCACGGTGGCGCGACCTGGAGGCCGACGCCGAGCGCGTTGCCGAACGGATCGACGCCGAGCTCCTCACGGTGCGCGGATCGTTAGGCTTCGACGCGCTCGAGGTGCTCGAAGCGCCGTTCTTTCGCAACAAGGGGGCGTACCTCGTGGGGCGGCTGCTGCGCGACGACGGCCGGGAGCCCCTGCCCATGCTCCTCCCGTTGCTCAGCGGCGAAGACGGCATCTACGTCGACGCCGTGCTGCTGAGCGAGGACGAGGCGAGCATCGTGTTCGGATTCAGCTGGTCGTACTTTCTGGTCGAGATCGCGCGGCCGCATGCGGTGGTGGATTTTCTCCATGCGATCATGCCGCTCAAGCGCATCGACGAATTGTACAACGCGATCGGATACAACAAGCACGGCAAGACGGAGCTGTACCGCACCCTCGTGGCGCACCTCGGCGCGCCGGGTGCGCGGTTCGAGTTCGCACCGGGCGATCAGGGGCTCGTGATGAGCGTGTTCACGCTGCCGTCGCTCAACGTGGTGTTCAAGATCATCAAGGACCGCTTCGGGCATCCCAAGCGGACCACGCGGCGCACGGTGATGGACAAGTACCAGTTCGTGTTCGTCCGCGACCGCGTTGGGCGACTGGCGGATGCGCAGGAGTTCGAGCACCTCGACCTGCCGCGCGCGTGCTTCAGCGAGCCGTTGCTCGAGCACCTGTTGGACGCGGCGGCGTCCACCGTGCAGCTCCGCGGGGACCACGTCATCGTTAGGCACCTGTACACGGAGCGGCGCGTGACGCCGCTCAACGTGTACCTGCGTGACGCGTCGCCCTACGACGCGGCCCTGGCGGTGCTCGACTACGGCGCGGCCATCAAAGACCTCGCGGCCGCGAACATCTTCACCGGCGACATGCTGATGAAGAATTTCGGCGTCAGCCGCCACGGACGCGTGATCTTCTACGACTACGACGAGCTGTCGCTGCTCACCGATTGCGTGTTCCGCCGCCTGCCGCAGCCGCAAACACCGGAGCAGGAGATGGCGGCCGAGCCGTGGTACTACGTGGCGGAGAACGACGTCTTCCCGGAGGAATTCGAGGCGTTCATGGTGCCGCCGGGCAAGCTGCGAAAACGGTTTCTCCAGCGGCATCGCGACCTGTTCACGGTGGAATTCTGGCAGGCGATGCAGGAGCGGCAACGCCACGGCGACATGCCGGACGTGTTTCCCTATCCCGAGTCGCGGCGGCTCCGGCACACGTGAGCACGGTCGAGAACGACGTGGTGGTGATCGGGGCCGGCGCGATGGGCAGCGCGGCGGCGTACGCGCTCGCGCGCCGCGGCGCCCGCGTGACGGCGATCGACCGGTTCGCGCCGCCGCACGCGCGTGGGTCGTCGCACGGCCGCACGCGCATCATCCGCGAAGCCTACTTCGAGCATCCGGCGTACGTGCCGCTGGTGCGCCGGGCGTACCAGCTGTGGGCGGAGCTCGAGCGCGAGACGGGCCGCGCGCTCTTCCGCCGCACCGGCGGCCTAACGTTAGGCGCCGAGGATGGCGTGCTCGTGTCGGGTGCGCTGCGGAGCGCGCGCGAGCACGCCGTGGATCACGAGGTGCTCGACGCCGGCGCGTTGCGGCGCCGCGTGCCCGCGCTCGCGCCGCCGCCCAACACCGTGGCCGTGCTCGAGCACCGCGCCGGCATTCTCTTCCCGGAGCGATGCGTCGAAGCGCTGCGCGCCGCCGCACGCGCGCGGGGCGCGCAACTGCTCACCGAAGAACGCGTGCTGCGGTGGGATGCGTCGTCCGGCTTCGTGAGCGTGACCACCGACCGCGGCGTGCATCGCGCGCGTCGCGTGATCCTCGCCGCCGGCGCGTGGCTTGGCCAACTCGCGCCGGCCCTGGGCGTGCCGTTGACGGTGGAGCGGCAGGTGATCCACTGGATCACGCCGCGCAGGCACCCGGAGCGTGTGAGCGCTCGCCGCTTGCCCGTCGCAATCTGGGAGTACGCACCGGGCTGCATGTTCTACGTCATACCCGACGTCGGCGACGGACTCAAAGCGGCGCTGCATCATCAGGGGCCCACCGTCGATCCCGACGCGCCGATCGCGCCGGCGACTCCGGCCGAGCAGGCCGGCGTGCTCGCGCTCGTCGACCGCTATTTGAACGACGCCGCGGGCATCGTGAGCGAGAGCGCGACCTGTCTCTACACCAACACGCCCGACGGCCACTTCGTGATCGACGCGCATCCCGGCATGTCGGAGGTGATCGTGGCCAGCGCGTGCTCGGGACACGGTTTCAAGTTCGCGCCCGCCATCGGGGACGCCCTGGCCGACCTTGCGTTAGGCAACGAACCGGCCGTGGACCTCGCGCCGTTTCGACTCGCCCGCTTCTAAGGGGCGGACAGGACCGGACACGGCCGGACGACGCCCAACGGCTTAGAGCCGACAGGACAGGACAATGCCGCGACTGGATGCTCCGCAGCGGCAGGTCGTGTCCGTCGTATCCGCGTTAACTAGTGAACAAGGTCTGCCGTTTAGGGTGATCTGGTTCTGGTAATTACGCCGATCAAGAAACGGACAAAGCACGGTCACTTCGGACAAAGCACGGACCGCTCGGCTGTCGCTGGCGCGAGGTCGCTTCCGCCGCGTCTTAAACGACAGTCACTTTGTTTTCCCGCAGGGGACACTTTCCCCGGCAGCCGACCGGTCCGTGCTTTGTCCGAAGTGACCGTGCTTTGTCCGTTTTTTCATGGGCGTAGATGCCTGACACGTCGTCTTGGATCGCTCGGAACGCGCTGGTGGCGTTGTCCGGGTGCGATCACCATGTCGGACGCAGTCCATTCAGCACCGCCGACGTCCGGCTGTGCCCGGTCATGTCCGCCTTACGCGAGGGAGATCCGCGGGACGCTCGGGTCCTCGCACGCGCGGCGATAGACGATGTCGGCCGCGCCCAGGTCCTCGACGGCGAGTCCAACCGACTTGAAGAGCGTGATCTCCTCGGGTGTGCGGCGCCCCTCGCCGGTTCCCTCAAGAATTTCGCCTAACTCAGCGCGGATGTGCGACTCGGCCACCGCGCCCTCGCGGATCGGAATCACGAGGTCGCCGGCCTCGCGGACCGCGGACTCGCGCCGGTCGACGAAGCACGCCGAGCGCAGCACTGCCTTCGTGTCGACCTCCCGCGAGGCGGCGACGCTTGCGCCCACCACGTTGAGGTGCGCGCCGGCAGCGAGCCAGTCGCCTTCGAGCACCGGCTCTCTCGCCGACGTCACCGTGCACACGAGGTCGGCCTCCTCGACGGCCTC
>Ga0070735_10002649_pt1 | contig 16072 bp, 14 predicted proteins | sample Coa_R1_FD_66443 | JGI IMG/M metagenome (GOLD analysis project Ga0070735, IMG submission 66443) | Surface soil microbial communities from Centralia Pennsylvania, which are recovering from an underground coalmine fire - Coalmine... | ecosystem: Environmental > Terrestrial > Soil > Unclassified ... | reverse complement strand
GCAGCCAGCGGTGCGAGTATGAAGCGGAATATGAGTCCGTGCTGCGTTTTGCGTTCGGGTCGCTTGGCCCGGATACCAAAGTGGAGCGGTTCGCACAATCGAACGAGGCGCCGACGGGATCGTTGAGCAGCGTCGAAAGACCGCCACCCCCATAGAAGAAGTTCGAATTTTGATAACCCACGCGCACGTCCGCTGAATCCGACTTGGTTGGATTCCATGTGCCCTCCACGTAGGCTGACGGCTGCGCACCCGCGTAATTGCCGACCAGAACTCCGGCGCCATAGGTCACGTTCAGTTTCTCGTTCGACTTGATATTGTCGTTGAGTGTGAGATTTCCGCTCTGACTGAACGGCTGCGCCGGAGCCGAATACGTGCCTCCGACGGTTTGTGAAAAACTGGTGCCGTTGAAATTCCCGTCGTAGGAAAGGCTGTACGTATGCCGTTTCGCCATCGTGCTGAGCGACAGCTGGCCGTACGCACTTTCAAACGCGCTGGATGAAGAGTATGGGCTAATAATCCCTCCTACGCGCCGGTCCTGCGCCTCGATTCCGCTCACGTAGCGATTCGCATTGACCGTTGCGCTGACGGTCACGTGTCCGATCAACGATTGCAGTTCCAGGGCCGCCGTGTCGGATCGAGTGAAATTCGGTGGTGAAGGACCGTATCCGCACGGCAACGCGGTCAACCAGCTGGTGCAGTCCCAGAGGCTGCGCCCGTCGGTATGAATCATGCCGAGCTTCACGGTCGTAGTCTTCGAAGCATCGAAGCGAAGGATCAGCAGATTGCCGAAGTCGTCGTTGGCGCCCATGTGCGGGTAGGTTAGACCGCTCTCGTCTTCAAAAGTGAGGCCGGAGAGATAGTCGTCTTGCCCGCGGAATGTTCGCCCGACGGCGATTCCGAGCTTGCCAATCGAACCGGTCGCGGTAAGCGCAAGCGCACTGCCATACGGGCCGAACTGATTCTTCGAAACATATTGCCACGTTTTGGTCGGCTGCACCGTATAGAAATCGATGCTGCCGCCGATGTACGGGCCGTTGGGGTCGAAGTTGACGTTCGCACCGGTGAAGAGGTCCTGCACCGCGCCGATCGTTCCGGAGGCGCCGCGTCCGCTGCCGACGCGCACGCCGTTGATGGAAAGCAGCGTCTGAGCCGGATCGTACCCGTTCAAACTGATCGCCCCGTACGGGTTCAGACGCGCGTTCGGCAGTAAGCCCAGCGCGTTGAGCAGCGAATCGGAGAGTTTGCGCTGGGCGCTTCCGGATGTGATCGCGTAAGATCCCACGCCGACGCTCGTACGAGCCTTGACGTTAGCGATCGTCTTGAGGGTAGACGCGAGCTTGACGTACACCGTTGCGACTTGCCCGGAAAGCACTTCGAACTCAGTCATCGGACTGCGTTCGTATCCGTCGGCATCGACACGCACGCGGTACAGGGCAGGCTGGACGTCGTCGATCCGTACCAAACCGTCGGCGTCGGTGAGCGCAGTCATGGGTTCTCGACCGCCCAGCATAAACACGCTTGCATTTGCGATGGGCTCGAGCGTCGACGAACTGACGACGCGAATCACGATTTCGCCGGTTTCGCTTTGCGCCAGCGCCGTCGCGCGGCACGTCGACAGCAGCGCGACGAGTGCGAGGGCGGCGCCCAAGCACCGGTTCATCGATAACGAACCGCAACGACCGTGTCGATTGGACCTTCACGCCGATTCAATCCCACAACACTTATGCTTCCATCAGGTGCGGCGTAGCAGTGCAACGGCTTGCGCGAGTACACATCATAGCACGCGGAGGCGGCGCGGTGTGACAATGGCGGAAAGACGAACGAGTCGCCTTTGTACCCTGCTTCCACGTGCGCGTGCACCGTGCCGGCGCGCCGCGTGAACCCATACTCGCTGTCTCGCGGTTCCCATGGACCAGGACGCGTGCCGTAAGTGCTCTCGCTGATTTTGTGCAGCCAACCGCCGAACGGGCGCAGCTCCGCAGCTTGCGCTCGGGATATCATACCGTGGCGATCGTTGCCTTGTAAACCCAGCCACGCGCCGTCCCACCAAATGAGATACGCGGCGCGAACGTACTTCGCATACGTCAACTTCGGCGCAGCGTTGTAGTAGTACCATTCGCCCTTGTCGTAGACCGAATATACACCGCAGTGCAGCATCATGCCGAATTTCGCGTCGCGAAACCAGCGCATGTTCGATGCCGGCTGCTGCGCCAGGCTCATATCGACAACGCGCGGTGCATCCGTCGGTACCGGCTGGGGCACCGGGTCCGTTTCACCCGTGAGGAACTCGCCTTTGCGCAAGTACACCTCGGTCATCGTGCCGATATGGCGTACCGGGCGATTCCAGCGCGCTCCGGCGGAGGCCGCGAACGGATCGCGCAGACGCAAAGTGCCGTTAGCGGTTGCGAGGATGTAAACGCGCGAGGTATGCCCGTTGCGACGAGCAGCTGAAACGACGTAGCCTCCTTCCGCGCGCAAGCGGTCGAACGAGGCGTTCGACCAGGCGGACGGGGTTGCAGGAAACACACGGACGACGCCGCCCCAACTCTGCAGCAGCATCTCCTGAACCGCTTGCATTGCGAGAAAGTTTCCCTCGAGCGTGAACGGACCGCCGTGATAGCCGTTGACGTGAAAGCCGTTGGGAAAAATATAGCCGCTTAAGAATTGATGCAGATAACTCAGAGCTTCGTCGCCGCGACCTTCACGCTCAAGCAGACACGCCATCCAGCCGAAACTGTAGCCCATCCACTGGCTGCTGCCTTTGGAGATCGCGTCGTCTATCGAGCGGCGTATCAACGCGCGATCGGATGCGCCCCCGTCGACGTTCAACGTTCCGAGCGGAAAGATACTGATGAGATTCGAGAAATGCCGATGTGAAAACGGCAACGGAACGCCCGGCGCGATCGTCAAAACGCCGCGTTCAACATCGTAAGACGGCAGCTTCGCAAGGACTCGGTACCACTTTGCGGCGTCGCGCGTTTTGCCTTGCGCATTTGCCATCTCCCCAAGCGCACCGAACAGCCAGCGCTCGAGCGAAACGTCGAAATTCGAGCTTGGCGGCAGCCACGCTTTGAGCGTATCGTCAAACATCTCCGGCGAGGTCGAAAGCGGAAGATGGAGTTTTCCGTCTGCGCCGGTTTTCATTAATCCCAGCAGCGCGGTTCCGATTTGTTCCGTAAACGGGTACGCGCGCGCACTCAAAAAGGCCGGATTCATTGTATAACGCCACTGCTCGTAGTAGCTCTGCGCTATCCACGCACCCATAACGGGTGAGAGCGCATACTGACACCAGCCGCCCAATGCTTGTCCGTTTTGCGATTCAACGCCCGGAACGGCGGCGCCGGTCACTCCATAAAACGAGCGCGCAAAGCGCTGGTACACGGGAAGCAAATTCCAATTGAAATTGAGAAAACTCTCGCCCTGTGGAAAAAGCCCGGCCTCTTGGTACGCGACGTACGTCATTTGCGTGTTGAGATCGTTGTGGTAGTCGCCTTTCCACGGTGCAAGCGACCCGTCATCTTCGGTCCACACCCCCTGCAGTGGAATTGGCGGCGCGTCGGGCCGCGATGCTGAGCCGTAGTAATACTTATCGAGAACGTATTGGCGCTCGACCGCAAGATCGGGCACGCGCACGTGCGAGATTGCCCAAAAGCTTTGCCACCATGCGGTGTGCGACGCAAACTCCGCCGCGTATCCGGATGCAAGCGCGCGCGCTGTGCGCACGCGACCCAGTGCCAGCGGATCGGCGGCGTCATGCGTCGACGTGATGGCGACGGCTATCGTCGTCGTGCCATTTACGGTCTTACTCGCTGCCACGATGGCGTAGCACAGACCCAGCGCGGCGCGCTGCTCTTCCCAAATCGTGCGAGCGCCGTTTGCCTCGCTCGTACCGGTGCTTGCGCGCGGGTAGCCGAGCTGTGCCACACCGGATGGCGGATCGAGTGAGAGTTTCGGCGCCGCGCCGGTGACGCGCAGCATCGCTATCGGCTGTCTCGCCGAAAAAAATGCGCGAAGCTCTTGCGAGCCGATCGTGGCGGACGCCTGTGCCTGTTGTGTGTCGAGCGAGAAGCGCGAGACGGATTCGTTCGCGGGGAACGTCAGGACGAGCCGCCCGGCGGGAAGTTTGGTCGGATAGGCGATTTTGTCGTATGGATCGTCGAACAGCTGGTGAATGCGCGCAACGTTTCGTTCGCGCACCAGCTTCTGCAGGTTCGCATACGTCCAATCAGGGCGCTTGACTATCGCAGGCACGCGCAAATCCCACAGGTCTCCGCGGTCGAGCGAAAGGTTTATCGTGTGCCGGTTGCCCCACAATAATCCGCCGGTCAATCCGTTGCCGAGCGGTATTCCGTGTTCCCAATCGGAAAGCGGCGCGCGAAAAAGAGTCGTCGCCGCGAGCAAAAGCGCGGCGTTAATCATGCCATTACCCTTTTCAGTCCGTAGACGCGCTCAGCGTTGGCGTAAAAAATTGCATCGAGTTCAGACGGGTGCAAACCGCGCAGCGGCTCTTGGGCCAAGGCGAGAACCTGTTCGTACGACGCCGCAAGCGTGCACACGGGCCAGTCCGATCCAAACATCAGACGCTCCGGGCCGAAGAGATTGAGCAAACGCCGGATATACGGAACGATTTGATGCGCTTCCCACCGCTTCCGGTCGGTCTCCGTGACGAGTCCCGAGAGTTTGCACGCGACGTTCGGTAACGCGGCAACCTGGGCCATGCGCGACGACCACGGCTCCCAGAATCCGCGCGCAATGTTCGGCTTTGCGCCGTGATCCACGACGAACTGCAGTTGCGGCAGTTCGCGAGCAGTTGCAATCGCAGCGGGAAGTTCGCGCGGGCGGACGAGCAAATCGAACGTCAAGCCGGCCTCCGCCAAGCACGCCAACCCACGCATGACCTCGTCACGCTGCAGCCAGTGCGGATCGCGCTCGTCGTGCACTTGATGGCGAATTCCAACCAATAACGAACCACCTGGCGCTCGCAGCAGCCTCGACAGCTGCACCTCCACGATGTCGGACCTCAGGTCGACCCAGCCCACGACGCCGGCGATGAGTCCGTTACTGGCTGCGGCAATGCGCAGAAGGGCCTCGCTTTCGCCTATCGAGGAAACAGCTTGAACGACGATCGTTTTTTTGACTTCCGATGGCAGCGCCGCACGCAAGTCCTCGAGAGTATATGCACGCCGTATCGGCGCGACGTCATCGGACATCCACGCGTAGAAGCGCTTACGCGGATCCCAGAGGTGATGGTGAGCGTCGAATATTCTCACGCGTGCGCGGTCTCATTCAGCTCGCGCAATAGCGTGGGCGGAAGCGGGCGTTCCAGCGCGGCGAGATCCTCTCGCACCTCTGCGGGCGTTCTCATCCCAAGCACAACGCTTGTAATGGCGGGGTGCGAAAGCGGAAACTGGATTGCCGCAGACCGCATCGACACCCCATACCGGCGGCAAAGCGCGTAGAGGACCTGAGTGCGGGCCAGTGTTGCGGCATCAGCGATGCGGTAATCGTAGGTCGCGCCCGCGCGCGGTTCGCGTTCGGCGAGTATTCCGCTATTGAAGACGCCTGCTGCGATGACGCTTACTCCACGCTGCGCGCAAGCCGGCAGCAAGTCGTCGAGCGCACTGCGATCCAGCAGCGTGTATCGCCCCGCGATCATCACCGCATCCAGATTGCACTCGCGAACGAAGCGCTCCAGCGGCTGCGTTTGATTCATTCCGACACCGATGGCGCGCGTTACGCCTTCCTCACGCAAGCGCAGCAGCGCGGGATACGCTTCGTGAATCGCCTGCTCGAGGTGGTGTTCCGGATCGTGAATGTAGATGATGTCGACGCGCGAGAGCTGCAGGCGTTGCAAACTCGCCTCGATCGAACGCCGGATGCCGTCCGCGCTGAAATCAAAGACCGCCTCAAACGGAAGCGCGCCGCGGAACGATGCGAGACTGCCGTCTTGATTCGGCTTCTCGCTCTTGGGTACGAGAACTCGCCCGACTTTCGTTGAAACGGTAAACGCATCGCGCGACTTGTCCGATAAGAACCGCCCCAAACGTTCCTCGGAGAGCCCGTAACCATAGAGCGGAGCTGTGTCGAAGTAGCGTACGCCGGACGCCCATGCTTGCGCCAAGGTTTCTTGAGCTTGTTCCTCGGAAACAGCCTCGAACAGGCCGCCCAGCGGCGCACCGCCGCATCCGATGCGCGTGACGGTAACCGCCGTTTTGCCAACTGTAGCGTCGTTCACGGAAGCGCCCATACGAGCGGGAGCGCATTGCCGCTCGGATTCGAATAATCGTGCGTCACTTCGAGCAGATCGGCCATTCTGGATTGCCAGGCGACGTTGACCGGATGTTTTTCGACAGCTTGCAGGAACGCAGCGCAGCTTTCCACCTCCACGAAATGGAAGAGATCGCGGCCGCTGCGATAAATGCGCCAGCTCTTCACCCCGTTCGCGCGAAGCAGCGCGTCGAGTTCAGCCGGAATGGCAGCGTGAACGCGCTCGTAGTCGCTCTCTTTGCCGATTTTGAGTCGCGTATGGAGGGCGACGCGTTCCATTACTCTTCCCGTCCGCTCGTTACGCGCGCGAGCGCGAGCGCCAGCAGGATGATTACACCGTAAATCGCTTGGATCCAAAACGTCTGCACTTGCGCGAGCGTAAGCAAATTGTCGACGACGCCGAGCAGAAGCACCCCGGTCGCCGCGCCGAGCACGGTCCCTTTGCCGCCCTCTAAACTCACGCCGCCGATAACTGCCGCCGCAAACACCGTAAAGATCATGCCATTCCCTTGATTGGCGCTCACGGCTCCGAGCCGTCCGGCAAGAATCAATCCCGCAAGCGACGCCAGCACGCCGCCCGCGACGAAAACGCCGAATGAAATTGCATCGACGTTGATGCCCGCAGCGCGCGCAGCTTGCCGATTGCCGCCGATTGCGTAGATCGCGCGACCCAACCGGTGATGACCCAAGAGCACGCCCGCGGCGATGAAAATTGCAATGGCGAGCCACACTGAAACGGGTACGCCGGCTGCCGTCTGCGCGCCGAGATAGAGATACGCGTCCGGAACGCTGAAAAGCGTGTTGCCTTTCGTCACGCCGACGAGCAACCCGCGCAAAACGATCAGCATCGCGAGCGTGACGATAAAGGCGTTCAACCGCAGTTTGACGACCAGCGTACCGTTTATGGCGCCGACGATCGCCCCGGTCAGCAGAATGCACAAGAATCCGAGCCAAACCGGCACGTGCACGCCCCAGCCGCGATCCGCTTGCGAAGCAACCAGCAAAACGCCGACGGCCGGCGCGAGGCCCACCGTCGATTCGAGCGAGAGATCGAACTTTCCCGAAATAAGAATGAGAGACTCGGCGAGCACGACGAGTGCGAGAGCCGACGAGGCTCCGAGAATGTCGATCAGATTTGCGGAGCTGAGAAACCGGCCGTTGACGAATGCGCCCACGACGAGCAGCAACACGAGAACCGGCAGGAGCGCCGCTTCCCGAACCGAGGCTAAGCCGAAACGCCTTCGATTTGCGCCACCAACTCGTTCTCGTGCCATCCCGCCGGTATCTCCGCTACGATCCGGCCGCCAAAGATTACGTACACTCGATCGCACGGGCGTAAGTCCTCCACTTCATCGGATACTATGAGCACCGCCGTGCCCGATTCACGCGCCCGCTGCACGTCTTGCAGCAGCGTCTCTTTCGATTTCACGTCGACGCCGGCCGTCGGATGCACCAGCACCAGCACCTTCGGCCTGCGCGCGAGCGCCCTGGCAAGAACGGTCTTCTGCTGGTTTCCACCCGAAAGTTCGCCGACCGGCTGCTGCGCACCCGATGCAACGATATCGAGGCGGGTCATCAATTCGCGCGCTACTGCATCGCGCTTGCGCGATTCAATGAACCCGAAACGTCCAAGAAGATCGTCGATCGTCATCGTCGCATTCTCCGCGACGGAGAGCCCGAGCACCAAACCTTCTTCGTGCCGGTCGCGCGGCACGAACCCGACGCCTGCCTCGATTGCGGATCGAACGACGGCAGGATCGACCGTCCGGCCGTCCACGGTGATCTCACCACGCATCTGTGGTGCAAGACCCGCAATTGCGCGCGCAATATCATCCGTGCCGCTTCCGCCGATTCCCGCGAGACCGACCAGTTCGCCGGTGCGCAACGCAAGCGACACGCCCTGAACGCATCCGCCGCGCACGTCGCGAGCGTCGAGAACCACCGGAGAGGCTTTACGATCGAACGTGGCCGTTTGCGCCACGGGTTCCGCGGTCTCGCCCGTCATCGCTTCGATGAGCGCGTCCTTGCCGAGCGTACTCACGGCGCTCGTGCAGATCCGCTTGCCGTCGCGCAGTACCGTCACTGTGTCGCACACGTCATACACTTCTTGCAAGTGATGGGAAATGAACAGCATCGTGACGCCGGCATCTTTGAGCGAGCGAAGGTGAGCGAATAGCCGCGCGATCGCAGCGGATTCCAAGTGGGCTGTCGGTTCGTCGAGGATGACGAATCGCGCGCCGAAGGAGAGGGCACGGACGATTTCGATGAGTTGACGCTCCTCCACGCTGAGTGCCGAGGCGCGTGCCTCAACGTCCAGCCCGATGTGCCATTCGTCCATGAGCGCGCGCGCTCGCTCGCGCAGCTGGTTCCATGCGATTCCCCCGCCGCGCCGGCGCGGGTAGCGATTCAGAAAGATATTTTCCGCGACGGTGAAGTGCGGAACGATCATCGAATGCTGGTAGACGCATGCGACCCTGCTCCGCCATGCCGCGCGATCGCCGTAAGGCGGCGCCGGCTCACCGTCAAAGAGAATCGTGCCGCTGTCCGGCTGCTGCAAACCTGTAAGCAACGAGACCAGCGTGGATTTTCCCGCGCCGTTTCGTCCGACCAGCGCATGCGTTTCACCCGGCGCGATCGCGAACGTCACGGCATCGAGGGCCGCAGTCGAGCCGTAGCGTTTGTTAACGTCGATCGCTTGCGCAACAGGCTGCATCATTGCTGCGATAGTGTATTGCCCCAAAACTGCTTGCCGTCGACGTTCGTTTTGGTGATGAGCGGCGCGGGCAACTGATCCTCGAGCATGCCGTTGGCCAGACGCACGATGAGGCTGCCATGCTTGGTCGGCCCCGGCTTGAACGTTTTATGGCGCAGCGCGGCATCGATGTAATACAGGCCGTATTGCGCGTATAAATCTGCGGGCTGCGAAACCGTGGCATCGATTTCGCCTTTGCGAATCGCGTCGAGTTCTTGCGGAATGCCGTCGTTCGAAACGATCACGATGTGACCCGGAGTGCCGGCCGGAACGAGCCCTGCATGACGCCGCAGAACGGCGAGCGTCGGCGCCAAATACACGCCGCCCGCCTGCATGTAGATGGCCTTGATATGCGGATGCGCCGCATACAGCGCCTCAAGACCGCTTGCGGCGCGTTCGCCATCCCAGCGCGCCGCGATTTGCAGCACGGTGATCGCGGGATAATTCTTTGCCATGCAATCGTTGAATGCTTGCGTGCGATCTCGCCCATTGACAGACGCGAGATCGCCTTCAATCTGGACGACCTCGCCCGACTTCACGTGATCGCCGATGTAGGTGCAAGCGAGCCGCCCGTACGCTTTGTTGTCGGCGCGAACGACCATGAACACCTTCCCGCTATCGGGCGCGACGTCGACGGTAACAACCGGAATATTCGCAGCCTGCGCCTTGTTCAATGACGTAACGACCGCAGCCGTATCCGTCGGCGAAAGAACCAGGCCATCGACGCCTTCGGCGATCATGTTTTGCGCGTCGTTCAAAAATTTCGCGGTATCGCCGTTGGCATTCGACGGGGGAAGCACGCGCAAGCGGTATTGCGCAGCATAGTGCGACAAGTAGCTGTCGTAGGATTGCCAAAACGGTGAAGTCAGCAGCGGAAGCTCGACGCCGATCTCTTTGCCGCCTTGCGAGGGCGCATTCTTACCGGCGGTGCATGCCGAAAGCGCGCACGTCAGAGCGGCGCAAAAGAGAATACGAGAGACGTACGACTTCATACGCGGGTCATCTCCGAACACGCAGGCCTTGCACGCCGCCGTCTACTGCGAGCACTGTTCCGGTCGTCGAAGCGGCAAACGGACTTGCGAGATAGACGATGGCATGCGCAACTTCATCGGCGGTGACGAGTCTCCCCATCGGCTGACGCGCTTCGAGCGCGCGACGCTCGCCTTGCGGGTCGGCAGAAGCGGCCAACAAGCGCCCAACCCACGACGTGTCCGCCGTTCCGGGAGTGACGCAATTGACGCGAATACCGTCGTCGATATGATCTGCGGCCATCGCCAAGGTCAGCGACAGAACGGCACCCTTCGTCGCGCTATACAGCGCGCGCTTCGGCAGCCCCGCCGTTGCCACAATCGAACAGGTGTTGACAACCGCAGCATGCTTCGATCGGCGTAAATAGGGCACTGCAGTGCGCATGACGCGAACGATGCCGAGCACGTTTACGTCGAAGACGCGCCGCCACTCGTCATCGCCGTTTTCTACAACCGTGCCCACTGAGCCGATGCCTGCGTTGTTGACGACGATGTCGATGCCGCCGAAACGCACCGACGTGGCCTCGATCGCCTGGCGTACGGATTCTTCGTTCGTAACATCCGCGGTAATGGCGTAAAGCGGTGCTTGTGCCGCGGACGGATCGAGATCGAGCGCCGCTACGCGCGCTCCTCGAGCGGCAAGCAAGTTCGCCGTAGCAAGACCAATTCCCGAACCGGCACCGGTGACTGCGGCAACGAGTCCGTCGAATTCGCGATCGCTCACAGCGGTCCGGCCCGCTGACGCTGCCATGCGGCGCCGCTCGGATATTCGTATTGCGCAAGCGTGTCGGAGTAGCACTCCGTGCTGAAACCGGGCTTTATCGGGACAGCGTAGCGTGCGCCGTTTACGAACACCGGGTCGACGAAGTGCTCGTGCAAATGGTCAACGTATTCGAGGAGCCGGTTTTCCGCGCTCCCGCTGACGGCGATGTAATCGAAGATCGAAAAGTGCTGCACGGCTTCGCATAAGCCGACGCCGCCGGCGTGCGGGCAAACCGGGGTGCCGAACTTTGCGGCGAGCAGCAACGTCGCCACGACGTCGCTGACGCCGCCGGAGCGGCACGCGTCGATTTGGCAAAACGCAATCACTTTACTTTGCAGCAGTTGCTTGAAGACGATTCGGTTGGGAATGTGCTCACCGACTGCAACTCCAATAGGCGCAATCGCGCGCGCAATCGCCTGGTGTCCGAGCAGATCGTCGGGATGCGTGGGTTCCTCGATCCACAGCGGATCGAATTGCGCCAGCACCTTCATATTGTCGATAGCCTCTTGCACGCTCCAGCGCTGATTTGCGTCGAGCATCAACTTCCGATTCGGGCCCAGCACGTCGCGCGCGATGCGACAGCGCCGAACGTCCTCTTCTAAACTGCGTCCGACCTTGAGTTTGGCGTGCGTCCATCCCTCCTCAACCGCGTTTTGCAAGCGCGCGCGAATCACGTCGTCGCTATACCCGAGCCAGCCGGCGGACGTGGTATACGCCGGATATCCGCTGCGGATGATTTCGAGCTCACGCTGCGGCTTCGTAGCCTCCTTTTCGCGCAGCAGCGCCAGCGCTTCATCGGGTGTAATCGCATCGGTCAAATAGTGAAAATCGACCAGCGAAACGATCTGCTCGGGCGACATGTCGGCGAGCACCTTCCAGAGCGGCTTTCCCAACCGGCGCGCATAGAGATCCCATGCAGCATTGACGATCGCGGCCACCGCCATTTGTGCCACGCCCTTGTCCGGGCCGAGCCACCGCAGCTGCCCGTCGCTCATGAGCTTGCGCGAGAACGCGCCCATGTCGGCGAAGGTAGCTTCAACGGATCGCTCTACGACCAGCGGAGCTAGAGACTTGATGGCCGCGGTTTGGACCTCGTTGCCTCGGCCGAGGGTGAACGCATAGCCGTGACCCGACTCCCCGCCCGGCGCATCGGTGCGAAGGATGACGTACGCAGCCGAATAGTCCGGGTCCGGATGCATGGCGTCGGACCCGTGGAATTCATCGGACGTGGGGAAGCGGACGTCAAAGGTTTCGACCGCCGTAAAAACTGGACTCACGTATGCACCTTTGTCGGTTGGAGCGATACATCGGATGATTTCGGGGGGCTGCTCCGCAACTCCCTTGGGACTAGGAGGTTTTTTGCTAAAAAAGTCCGATGTTCTAAGAGAGAGATGGCACTAACAGACGAGGCAATCGAAAAAATCAAAGGCATGATCGTCGCCGGCGAGTTGAAGCCGGGCGATCGCTTGCCGAAAGAGCCCGACCTGGCGCTCCGGCTGGGTCTTTCACGGAACTCGCTTCGCGAGGCTGTCCGCGCCCTGACCTTTATGAAGGTCCTTGACGTGCGACAAGGCGACGGAACCTACGTAACGAGCCTCGAGTCCGACCTGCTCCTGGATGCGATGCGCTTCGTTCGCGATTTTCACCGCGACGAGGCGATCGTCGAATTGATCGAAGTGCGACGCTTGCTGGAACCGGCGGCGGTCGCGCTCGCGACATTGCGGATGACCGACGACGACATCAAGGAGCTCAAAACGATTCTCGAACGTGGAACCGTCGATGCGCCGCTCGAGGAATTTATCCGCGCGGATACCGATTTTCACCGCCGCTTAGCGCAAGGCGCGGGAAATCAGGCGCTTGTTTCGATACTCGACGGCCTCGTTGCGCCGACGACGCGGGCGCGCATTTTACGCGGCCTTACGGAAGAAGGCGCCCTCGCGCGTTCCATCTCCGAACACCACATGATTTACGACGGCGTCGCCACTCGCAATCCGGAACTCGCCCGATGTTGGGCCACCGTACACATTTGCGGCGTCGAACAGTGGCTGCGCCGCGAATCGTAGCTGGCGTTTAGACGGAAATGAGCGAGCGTATCCCGCGCGCTTGTAGATTACCCGGAATGCCGTCGGGATCCGGCGCATACACGTATGCATCGCTGAGCGAATGACCGCTTGCGCTTTATATGGCGCGCCCGCATAGAGATACGTCCAAGGCGACGCGAGCGACGGTTCGTTTCCGAACCACGCAAACGGCTCGCTCTGCCCCGCGTCGAGTTTCGAAAAGAACTGATCGAGCCGCGCGATAGTGCCCTGCGGTCCGCCCATTGCGGCCACGAGTGAACCGAGCGCTTGCGGCACCATCCACGTGTACTGCACGGCGTTGCCCTCTTGAAATCCGCTCTGCCCGTTTTCGGTGATTGGCGTCTGCAAGAAGGCGCCTTCGGTGTCGCGCGGTTCTTTAAGTACTTCCAGTCTCCGCGAACCAATGCGTCCTTCTTCGCGCGTGACCAACCCTTGATTTGTTTTTCCCAGCGAATCGCTTCGTTCGGATCTCGAAACTCTGCGCAAAAACGAGTCGGACCGGGCGACGTGTATACGTGTAGCAAAACCGGTCTACCCCATCGTTGTGTTGATACACGCGAACCTCTACGTCATTCGTAATTCCAATGTGATAACTCGCGTCGGTACAGAGCACGATATAGACCCAGTAGGAATTCACGCCGATCGTTCACGACGTGACGACGCCTCGACTACGCTCGGCGCCGCTCGACTTCGCTCGCGGTCGTTCGATACCTCACGATGACAATCGGGTCGTTCGATACCTCACGATGACAAATGGGGCTAGGCTTCTTCAGAGTGTTCGTCCAGTAATCCCGGCGGGAGATCCGCGACGATCGATTTTGCTTCGAGATCGATGGACGTAATGAATTCCTTGATGAGCGGTACGAGTTTACCGGCGACGACGAGCATGTCCGAGGTTGGATAGTGTTCGACTGCGGTGACAGTGCCCAGCGCGTTCCCGCGCAAATCGTGCAGCGTGCAGCCGATCAGATCCGCGTCGAGATATTCGCCGGCTTCAAGTTGGATGCGATCCCGATCGGCATAGAACGTCGCGCCGACGTAGCGCTGCGCGTCGTTCGCGGATTCTACGCCGTTCAGACGAATCAACAGGCGGCCCTTATGTTCGCGCGCACCTGCGAGCTCGACGTTTTCGGAAGTACCGTTGGAAAGCGCCAAACGAAGCTGCGCGCCGGGTAAAAAAAGCGTGCGACCCGCGCTCGTCGGGTCGCACTTGAGTTCGCCGCGAATGCCGAACACGCCGGCAATGCGCCCGACCGGGAGCTCGTTAGTCGAGCTCTGCATCGTCCTCCGCGTCTTCGCCTCCGTCGTCGCCTTCGACTTCCGTGGAGTCGAAGATCTCGACGGAGATTCTTCCTTCCGCGGTTGCGCGCACGACGGTGCGCAGCGCCTGCGCGACGCGTCCGTTCTTGCCGATCACTTTGCCCAAGTCGTCCGGATCGACGACCAGTTCGATTACCGCGCTCTCACCGTTTTCCGGCGGGAAGTAATCGACGGTGACGGCGTCCGGCTTCGCCACGAGTTTTTTGGCGAGAAATGCCAGCAACCGCCCCGCGCGTTCGCGGGCCGCTTCGGGGTCCGCAGGTTCGCGGTGCTTCTGCTCCTGACGGCGCCCACCGCCCGACTTGTGCCGAGGGCCGCGTTCACCGCGTTTGCGCGGTGCTTCGTCCTCGGGCTCGATGTCGTCGATGATCGTCTCGTTCGAGGCGATTTTTCGGGCACCCAACGTCGAACGACGCTCGCCCTCTTCGGCGCCTTCGCCGAACAGGCCGAATTCGTCATCGAACGCAGACATTATTCAGCGCCTTCTTGCGATTTCGGTTTGCGCTTGACTTCCGGAATCGGTCCGCGATCCATGATGCCTTTCTCGGCAAACAAACGGCGAACCGTGTCCGAAGGCTGTGCGCCCTTGGCAAGCCAGGCTTTCGCTTTTTCTTCGTTCACCACGATCTCGCGCGGTTCGACGCGCGGATTGTAGTGTCCGAGAATCTCGATGAAACGTCCATCACGCGGCGAACGGGCATCCGCCACCACGAAACGATACGTCGGTTGTTTTTTGGCGCCCATGCGCCGGAGCCTGATTTTAACCATGATGTCCTTCTAGTTAGCGTATCCCCTCGACTTCGCTGCCTCGCGATGACAACGCTATCGCGGTAATCCGAGAGGAATTCTTGGGCGCTTCTTTCCGCCGAAGCCCATTTGCTTCATCATCTTGCGGGCTTCTTCGAAGCGTTTGACGAGACGATTCACGTCGGAAACCTGCGTTCCGCTGCCCTGCGCGATGCGCTTGCGGCGCGAGCCGTTCAGAATATCCGGGTTTTGCCGTTCGCGATGAGTCATCGAGCAAATGATCGCTTCGATGCGCTTGACGTCCGCCTCGGGAATCTCGAAATCTTTCGGCAGCGCGCGAGACATCCCCGGGATCATCTTCAAAATGTCGGTCATCGAGCCCATCTTGCGAATCTGACGCATCTGGCCCAAAAAATCATCGAGCGTGAACTGCTGCTTGAGCATCTTCTGCTCGAGTTCTTTCGCCTGCTCCGCAGAGTAGAGATTCTGGGTGCGCTCGATGAGCGTGAGCACGTCGCCCATGCCCAGAATGCGTGACGCCAACCGATCCGGGTGAAACGGCTCCAGCGCCGAGAGTTTTTCGCCGACGCCGATGAATTTGATCGGCGCGCCGGTCACGTTGTGAATGGAAAGCGCTGCACCGCCGCGCGTGTCGCCATCGAGTTTCGTGAGAACGACGCCCGTAATGCCGAGACGATCGTTGAAACCCTTCGCGACGTTCGTGGCTTCCTGGCCGGTCATCGCATCGGCGACGAGCAGAATTTCCTTCGGATTCAGCGCCGCTTTGATGCGCTCCAGTTCGACCATCAACTCTTCGTCGATCTGCAGCCGTCCGGCGGTGTCGATAATGACGGTCGACAAGCCCAGACGCTTTGCTTCCGCGACGCCGTCGCGCGCGATTTTGACCGGATCGCTTTGGCCGGCTTCGAAGACCGGGAGATCGATCTGCTTGCCCAGCGTTTGGAGCTGCGCGATCGCGGCGGGCCGATACACGTCGGCCGCGACGAGCATCGTCCGCCGTCCTTGCTCTTTCAAGCGCAGCGCGAGTTTGCCGGCCTGCGTCGTCTTACCAGAGCCTTGCAGGCCGACGAGCATGATAACCGACGGCGGGGCA
>Ga0070735_10002648_pt1 | contig 16072 bp, 9 predicted proteins | sample Coa_R1_FD_66443 | JGI IMG/M metagenome (GOLD analysis project Ga0070735, IMG submission 66443) | Surface soil microbial communities from Centralia Pennsylvania, which are recovering from an underground coalmine fire - Coalmine... | ecosystem: Environmental > Terrestrial > Soil > Unclassified ... | reverse complement strand
CGACCCTGACTGGGGAGACCCGGACACCCCCTCGCGGCGAGGGAAGGCGCTCGACGGGCCACCCCCGAGCCCCTATACGTCGGCGGGCTCCAGCGGGTAAGGGAAAGCGCCATGGACTTCAAGCCAAGCGGGCGGTCACACGAGTATCTGCAGCGCGTCAAAGAGTTTGTCGCCGCCCACATCGCGCCGATCGAGAGGCAGCACTGGGAGAAGGTCGTCCGCCAGGGCCACGGGGGCGATTGGAAGAAATGGGCCGTGGATCCGCTCGTCGAGGAGCTCAAATCCAAGGCGCGCGAGGCCGGCCTCTGGAACCTCTTTCTGCCGGACCCGAAGCTCGGCGCGGGCCTATCGACGCTGGAGTACGCCCCCATCGCGGAGGAGACGGGCCGAAGCCTGCTCGCGCCCGAGGTGTTCAACTGCGCGGCGCCCGACACCGGAAACATGGAGGTTTTGTGGAGCTTCGGATCGGAGGAGCAGAAGGCCCGCTGGCTCAAGCCGCTCCTGGCCGGTGAGATCCGGTCCGTCTTCTGCATGACCGAGCCCGACGTCGCGTCGTCGGACGCGACGAACATGCAGGCGACGGCCGTGCTCGAGGGTTCGGAGGTCGTGCTGAACGGCAAGAAGTGGTGGTCGAGCGGCTTGGGCGATCCGCGCGCGAAGGTCGCCATCTTCATGGCGCGTACGCCGGACGGCTCGAAAGATCGCCACCATCAGCACTCGATGGTCCTAGTCCCCCTGGACGCCAAAGGAGTCAAGATTCAGCGGATGATGACCGTCTTCGGCGAGTACCACGAGCCGCACGGCCACGGGGAGGTCCACTTCGAGAACGTCCGTGTTCCGCAGAGCAACGTCATCGCGGGGCTCGGGATGGGCTTCGAGATCGCGCAGGGGAGGCTCGGTCCGGGGCGCATCCACCATTGCATGCGGTGCATCGGCGCGGCCGAGGTCACCCTCGAGCTCATGATCGACCGGGGGATGAAGCGCACCGCGTTCGGCAAGCCGCTCCTCAACCTGGGAGGCAACCGCGAACGCCTGGCCGAGGCGCGCATCGCGATCGACCAGGCCCGCCTCCTGACGCTGTACGCCGCCTGGAAGATCGACGAGGTGGGGTCGATGGGGGCGATGACCGAGATCGCGGCCATCAAGGTCGTCGCCCCCAACGTTCTCCAGAAGATCGTCGACGACGCGATTCAGATCCACGGTGGTGCCGGGGTCTCGCGCGACACCCCGCTCGCGGCCCTCTTCGCCATGGCGCGGAGTCTGCGCCTCGCTGACGGCCCGGACGAGGTCCACAAGGGCATCATCGCGCGAATCGAGCTGGCGAAGCGCGGCTTCGCGCGCGGATGAGAGCTCCGAAGGTGGAAGACATCGGCGCGGCAGCGTCCGTCTTGGCCGGGGGCGCGCGAGCATGCAAGGACCTGCTCGGGATGGTCGCGCTCGACCGGGCCTCGCCGGCGCTGCCGCTTCGCTTCCAGGAGATCGCGCGGGCGACCCCCGATCGTCCCTTCCTGCTGCATCGGGACCACCGCGTCACCTACGGCCGTGCCAACGAGATCGTCAACGCTCACGCCCTCGCGTACCGCGGCCTGGGCCTGCGGAGGGGCGACGTCGTGGCGCTGCTGATGGAGAACCGCCCCGAGTACTACTGGCACTTCCTGGGGCTCGCGAAGCTGGGCGTCGTCGTCGCGCTCGTCAATACCCACGCGAAGGCGAGCGCCCTCGCGCACGCCATCCGCATCGCGAACCCGCGACGGATCGTCGTCGGCTCGGAGCTGTGGGCGTCGCTCGGCCCGCTCCGGGTGACGCTGGCCGAGATGGCCCCGGGCGCCGTCGACGTGGACGTCGACCCCGACTCGCCGGACGCGGCGGCGCAGGCCGGCGGCCTCCCGGTGTGGCAGGAGCGGTTGCCTCCGCCGACGCTGCGCGATCCGCCGGAGACGTCGCTGCTCGTGTTGGACGACGTCTGCGCGTACATGTACACGAGCGGGACGACGGGTGCGCCGAAGGCGGCGCTCGTCAAGCACCGACGGATCGGGCTCGCCGCCAACCTGTGGGCGGGGCTCGTCTGGCGTTGCCGCCCGGGCGACGTCGTGTACGTGCCGCTGCCGCTCTATCACGCGAACGGGATGATCTTGGGGACGGGGAGCGCCATCGCCGCCGGGGCGACCATCGCGCTCGCGCGCAAGTTCTCGGCGAGGGGGTTCTGGAACGATTGCCGTCGCTACGGGGCGACGTGCTCGCTCTACATTGGGGAACTCTGTCGCTACTTGATGAACGCGCCGCCGACCGCCGGCGATCGCGATCACTCGGTCCGCGTCTTCAGCGGCAACGGGCTCCGTCCGGACATCTGGGAGGCGTTCCAGCGCCGGTTCGGGATCCCGCGCGTGGTCGAGTTCTATGCCTCGACCGAGGGGAACGTCCTGACGATCAACTTCGGGAACGTCACCGGCTCGGTCGGCAAGTTGCCCCCCGGGCGGGTGCTGGCACGCTGGGACGAGGAGGCGCAACGGTTCTCGCGCGACGCGCGCGGGCATCTGATCAAATGCAAGCCGGGCGAGCCGGGCATCCTCCTCGGCAAGATCGACGGTCTCATCGCCTTCGACGGTTACCGCGACGAGAAGGCGACCGAAGGAAAGATCGTACGCGACGCCTTCGCCCCAGGGGACGCCTGGTTCAACACCGGAGACCTCTTGCGCCAGAACTGGAAGCGGGACCTCTTCTTCGTCGACCGCCTGGGCGACACGTTCCGCTGGAAGGGAGAGAACGTCTCGACGTTCGAGGTGCAGGAGCAGCTCTCCACGTGGTCCGGCGTCGATGAGGTGAACGTCTACGGCGTCCAGGTGAGCGGGACGGAGGGGCGCGCCGGGATGGCGGCGCTCGTGTTGCGCGGCGAAGGCGCGTTCGACGCCCACGCCTTCAAGCGACACATCGACGCGATCCTCCCGCCGTACGCGCGGCCTCTGTTCGTCCGCGTACAGCGCAAGATGCAGACGACGGGTACCTTCAAGCTGCAAAAGGCGGATCTGCAGAGGGAGGGCTTCGACCCCGCCGCGGTCGGGGATCCCCTCTACTTCCGCCACCCGCGGACCGACGAGTACGTCCTCCTCGACCAGCTCGTCTACGCCGAGATCGCCGGCGGTTCATTGCGTCTCTAGGGGGGTGTTTCTGGTCCGCTCTCTCGCCTCCCAGCGCCCCGGTAGCAGGCGCGCTGCCGTGCGCCCGGGGCTGCGGACGCCCTCCTTGGCCATCGCCTCCGTGGCCTCTCGAAGCGCGGCGTCGCCTTCGGCGCCCCCGACCACCTCACCGAGACGGTAGCGGATCGCCGCAAGGTGCAAGCCCATGTCCGTCTGATCCGCGAGCTCGATCGCGCGCCGGAGGAAGCTCGCCGCCCCTTCGCGGTCGCCCGACGCGTTGGCGACGATCGCCGAGAGCATCGTCGCGAGGGACTCGGTCCAGGGGAGCCCCTCGCGTCGCAACGAGCGGAGCGCGCGACGCGCCTCGGCGAGGAGCGGCTTGCGTCGCCGCGGCTCCGCCTCCATGCGCGCGACGGCGCATCGACCGCGTCCGAACGTCGTGAGGGCGCGGATCACCTGGAGTGACAGGAGGAAGCTGCTCCGTAGTGCCGGCAAGTCCTTGTGCAGGCGCTCGTACGCGCGCTTGCCGTCGCCCAGATAGAGGTCGATTTCCACCTCGTAGATCATGGCCTGCCAGTGCTGAACGAGGAAGCCGCTGTGGGACCACTGCGCCAGGGACTCGTGGATCTGACGGCGGGCGTCCTCCGGTTCGTCCTGCGCGAGGCACACCCCGGCGATCGCGCGGGTGCGAAGGTTGACGGCCACGTAGAGGTCGCCTCGCTGCTCGGCGTCGGCGAGGAGCTGCGGCCCGCGGCGTGCGAGCTCCGCGATCTCCCCGGCAAAGTAGAGCGCTTGGACGCGAAACAGGTTGGCGTTCGAGTGCCATCCGGCCCGGTGAAAGGGGAACCTCGCGTACGCCCGATCGAGGACCTCGCTCGCCTTGCGCCAGCGTCCGCGAAGGAAATGGCCCACGCCGCTCGCGCCGCGCAAAAAGACCATCCCCTCGGAGTTGTCGTCGTCGCCGGCGAGCTTCGACGCCTCCTGCATGAGCCACGCCTCGCGCTTGGTCACGGGCCCGCCGATCCCGGCGAGTTGCGTCGACTCGAGGACCATCGCACGGAGGACGCGGAAGCGGTCGCCGGCCCGAAGGGCGATGTGCAAATGACGCGCTTGCAGGGCTGACCCGCGCACGACGTCGACCGCGCTGATCCCGAGCGCGAGCGAGTAGAGCGCGTCGATCCGGACCCGATCGAGGGGGCTCACCCCGTCGGACGCGCGAATCCGCGGGTGCGGCCGGAAGAGCGCCGCGACGACGCGATAGAGGACGATCCACAGGAGCGCGGCCAGGACCGACTTGGGCGGCCTCAGGCCGACCGAGGCGAGGACGCGGTAGAGGACCTCGATGCCCTCGTCGATCCGCCCGCACGCCAGGAGCTGCTCCGCCGACGCGCGCTCGAGGTCGAGGCGCTCGAGGGTGGGCGCGTCCTTGGCCGCATCGAAGTAGACGAGCGCCGCTTCCGCGCTACGTCCCGCCCACTCGAGGACCTCCGCGATGCGCATCCTCAAGCGGCGCGCGTCGGGCGAAGCGGGCGCGGTGCACTCTAGGGTGACGCGCAGGAGGCGCACGGCCTGGTCGAAGGCGAGCTTGGCCGCCGCGTGCTCGGCGGCGCGCTCCGCGTATTCGGCGGCGCGCTCCTTCTCGCCCGCGCCCAGCAGGTGGATCGCGAGGGCTTCGGCGTCGCGAACGGGGGCCGCCTCCAGCACCCGAGCCAGGCGGCGGTGGTGATCCACGACGACGCTCGCCGGGAGCTGGGCGACGATCGTCTCACGGATGCGATCGTGGATCGTCTCGGCCACCTCGTGCCCCTCGCGCAAGCCCGTCCGGACGAAGCGGCGCGACCGCAAGAGGGCGATCGCCTCGTCGGCCCCGGCGCCGATGCCGGCCGCCTCCGCCACTTGGCTGACGGGGAGGGGGCGGCCGCTGACGGCGATCACCTCCACCAGTGTGCGCGCGTCGTTCGGCAGCCGCGCGAGCCGGTCGCGGACCATCCGGTCGACGCCGACGGTGGCGACGGCCGCCGGGTCAGCCTCCTTGGTGACGGCGGGGTGCGCCGCGGCCTCTCGCGCCCCGGCGACGCCCCGCACCAGTTCTTCGATCAGGAACGGATTTCCTCCGGACTCGCGCGCGACGAGGGCGGCCGTCGAGTCGCGGCTCGCTCGCGAATCCAGCGACGAGGCAGGGTCGACCTGGAGCAACGTGGACGCGAGGCGCCGCGCGTCCCCCGGTTCCAGCGCGCCCACGTGCAGGTCGCGAACGTCGGCCCCCTCGGGCCATCGCCCGTAGACTTCGTTGAGACAGCTGCTCGCCTCCGCCTCCTCCTCCCGGTGAGTCATGACCAGAAGGACGCCCGGCGCATGCGGGGGTCGCATGAGCTCGAGGAGCAGCGCGGCGCTGTCGGTGTCGCCCCACTGCATGTCGTCGATGAACACGACGAGGGGCTGCCGGCGCGAGAGGGTCAGCAGGAGCTGACGGAGCGCGAGGAACGCCCGGCGTCGCACGCTCTGCGGGTCGCCGATGGGCTGGTCGGGGAGGTCGCGGATGTCCGGAACGCGCCGCAGGACCGGGAAGAGCCGCGCGAGCGCCCAGGTGTCCGCCGGCAGCGGCGCCGGGCACTCCTGTCGCTCGCCGAGGCGCATCAGGTACCGGCTCAGCGCGTCGATGACGCCGTCGACGGCCTTGTACGGAAGCGACTCGCGCTCGTAGGCGCGCGCGCGGAGCACCACGGCCTCGCCGCCCTCGACGAGGCGGTCGAGGACGTGCTGGACGAGCGTCGATTTGCCCATCCCCGAGACGCCGGCGATTCGCACGGTCACCGACCCGCCGGTGCGCACCGCGACGAACGCGTCCCGGAGGGCCGCGGCCTGGGCTTCGCGACCGATGAGCGCTGGTTCGTCGGCCTCGGGCGCCGCGGGCATCGACGTGACCGCGCCGCGCGCAGGTCGGGACGAGCCGAGGCGGCGCAAGATGTCCTCGCCGTTCGGACGCGCAGCGGGCTCTCGACGTAGCAGGGCGCGGCACAGCTCGTCGAGGTCCGGTGGGACGCCTTCGGCGCACTCGGCAGGCCAGGGGGGATCGAGCATGCTCTTCATCGTGAGCACGTCGAACGCGGAACCCGTGAACGGAGGCGAGCCGACGAGCGCCTCGTAGAGGACCACTCCGACGCTGTACCAGTCGCACGCGGGCGTGGGAGCTTCGCCCGTCGCCTGCTCGGGCGCCATGTAGCGCGCGGTCCCGACGACCGCGCCGTCCTCGACGAGGCTCTCGTCGACCACTCGAGGAAGCTCCGTGGCCACGCCGAAATCGAGGAGAACCACGCGCCCTTCCGACGTGACGCGCACGTTCGACGGCTTGATGTCGCGATGCAGCTTGCCCGCAGCGTGCAGCGCGTCGATTCCCTCGACGAGCTGGCGCAGCGCCGGCCGCAGCCGTTCCATGTCCGCCGCACACACCCTGCCGCTGGGGCTCGCCCGCGGCGGCGCGTCCGGGGGCTCTGCGCCCGCGGCCGACACGTCCGGACCGGAGGCGGGATGGGAGCTCGAGTCGAGCTTGTCCGGCCGCGTCAAATCGATGCTGGGTACGTTCGGGACCGACCCCGACGACTCGGAGTAGGGGCGGTGGTGGACGTACGTCAGAAAATCCGTCCCGTTGACGAGCTCCATCGTGAAGAACGCGCGGTCGGTCTCGGTGACGACCAGCTCGTACAGGCGAACGAGGTTCGGGTGCTGTACGTCCGCGAGCGTCCGAAACTCTTGTTTGAAGAGATAAAGGGTCGCGGGGTTGAATCGCAGCAGCGTCTTGAGCGCGACGTGTATCCCGCGCTCGCGGTCGTTCGCCTCGTAGACGACGCCCATCCCGCCCTGCCCGATCGGGCGCAAGACCTCGTAGCGAGCGGTCCCTCGCCACTCTGGAATCTGCGACGACACGCCTTCCGCATGCGTGCCGGGATCCCCGGACACGGCATTCATCGACACCAAGGGAATTTTTTCAGGATAGCGCGCCGCCCTCGCCTTGGGGCGATGCGTCGAAATTGCGCTCTTGTACGACGGAAGGCGAGGTGTGCGAGAGAGAGCGCGTCAGCGCGCCTCGAACTTCTCGGTCTCCTTACTGATGCGGTAGCGCTGATTGCACGTCTCGCCCTTGGCGGGCTTCCACTTCTTGTCGAGGACGAACTTGCCGTCGGTGCACTTGACCTGCTTGCCGTCCGCCGTGCACGACACGGCCATCTCCTCGTCGCACGCCTCGTTGAGCTCGACGATGCTCTTGTCGCAGCGTGCGCTGTAGTTGCCGGGCAGCTCGCAACCGAGGGCGCCCAGGCAGTGCAGCTCCGTGTGGAAGTGCCCGCCCTGGCAGACGAGGACGTTCTTCTTGGCCATGTCGCACGCGCCGGTGCCCTCTTCGCGGCACGGCTCGCCCTCGAGGGCTTGCGACTTGTCGCACCGCACGCCGCCCCCCGGCTCCGTGTGGCAACCGAGCGCGCCATGGCACTCCCGGCGCGCGGTGAGCTTGCCGTCGGTGCAGGCGAGCTCGATCTTTTGCGATCCGTCGCACACGATCGAGTCGGAGCGGCACGAGTCGCCCGCCTCGCCCGTGGGGAGGCACTTGGGATTGTTGCTCTCGTCGAGGGTGCACCCGCCGCGGCAGCTCCACTCGATCGCGAACTTGCCGTCGACGCACCGGAGCTCTTTGCTCCCGTCGGTGCTGCACGCGCGCGACCCCTCGTGACCGCAGCCGTCGCCCAGGTCCGCCCTCGTCGCGTCGCAGACGAGCGCCTTGTCGTCGGTGCACCCGTTGGCGCCCTTGCACGTCTCGAGGATGTACTTGCCCTTCAAACAGAAGAGGTGGGACGCCTTGTCGTTGCAGCTCCCAGGAGTGTCGGTGCAGGCGTCGCCCGGTTTCGCGCACGCGGGCGATAGCAGGACGGCGAGCGAGAGCACGGCAAGGATGAGGTGGCGCATGTGCGGGCGCATCCTAACCGCCACCCCGCACCGAGCGAAACGGGAAGCGAACGGGAATCGTGGCTGGAGATTTCGAGCCGCGCTGCGTCACCCGCCGTCGAAGCGACGTGATGGTAGCCTGGGGCCCGCCGACGGGGCGGACACCAAGCCGCCCACCGTCCGCCGTCGCCCAAAGAGGAGCTTTTGCCATGACGCCCGGTCGCATGATGGACTTCCCCCTCACGCTCACGCACCTGCTCGAGCGCGCCCACCGATACTTCGGCCGCACGGAGGTCGTCAGCCGCTCGGGCGACGGGACCATTCACCGCCACACGTGGAGCGGGATCTACGACCGCAGCGCGAAGCTCGCCCACGCCCTGGCCCGGCTCGGCGTCCGTGAGGGCGATCGCGTGGCAACGCTGGCGTGGAACCATCACCGCCACCTCGAGGCGTACTTCGCCGTTCCGATGATGGGCGCCGTCGTCCACACGCTGAACCTTCGCCTTCACCCGAACGAGCTCGCGTACATCGCGCGCCACGCGGAGGATTCGGTGGTCCTCGTCGACCGCTCGCTCCTGCCCCTGCTCGACAAGTTCGCCTCGTCCGTGCCGACGCTGCGCCATATCGTGGTGATGCCGGACGACGGTCCGACCCCGGACGGCAAGCTCGATTACGAGCGGCTCATCCAGGGCGAGTCGAGCGAGTACCCTTGGCCCCGGCTGGACGAGCGTGCCGCGGCGACGATTTGCTACACGTCCGGGACGACGGGCAACCCCAAGGGGGTCGTGTACAGCCACCGGTCGAGCGTCTTGCACGCCCTCGTCGGTTGCCAGGTCGACGGCACCGCCGTCTCGGAGGCTTCCGTGGCGATGCCCGTGGTGCCGATGTTCCACGCCAACGCCTGGGGATGGCCGCACATGGCCGCCTGCGTCGGAGCCAAGCTCGTGTTCCCGGGTCCCAAGCTCGACCCCGAGAGCCTCCTCGACCTCATCGCCGCGGAGCGGGTCACGTCGACCGCCGGGGTGCCCACCATCTGGCTGGGCATCCTCGCCCTCTTGGACGAGCACCCGAAGAGGTGGGACCTCTCCTGCCTCGAACAGATGGTGGTCGGAGGCTCGGCGGCGCCTCCCGCGATGATCGACGGTTTCCAGACGCGGCACGGCATCACCGTCCTGCACGCGTGGGGAATGACCGAGACGAACCCGCTCGGGTCGATCGCACGCGTCAAGAGGAGCCTCGCCGCCGGGACGGACGCCGAGCGACTGCGGGCGCGGTCGTCGCAGGGTTTCGCCGTCCCCTTCGTCGAGACGAGGCACGTGAGCGACGACGGCCGGGCCCTGCCGTGGGACGGCGAGACGATGGGCGAGCTCGAGGTCCGAGGACCCTGGGTCGCCTCCTCGTACCTGGGGGACGAGGGCAAGGACCGCTGGACCGACGACGGGTGGTTCAAGACGGGCGACGTCGTCACACAAGACGCCGACGGCTACATTCGCATCTGCGATCGCTCCAAGGACGTCATCAAGTCCGGCGGAGAGTGGATCAGCAGCGTCGCGCTCGAGAATGCCCTGATGAGCCACCCGGCGGTGCTCGAGGCTGCGGTCTTCGCGGGACGCCACGCCAAGTGGGACGAACGTCCCATCGCCGCCATCGTCTGCAAGAAGGGGGCGAAGGTGACCGACGCGGAGCTGGCCAAGCACCTGGAGGGCAAGTTCGCGAAGTTCTGGATGCCGGACGCCTACGTCTTCGTCGACCAGATCCCGCGAACGTCGACCGGCAAGTTCCTCAAGTCGAAGCTGCGCGAGGCGTACGGGGAGATGCTCATCAAGAAGTGATCGGGGCGCGCTAAGGGTGTCCCCAGTGCGATCTCTCGCTTCGCTCGAGCGTGCGGACTTGGTCGGGTGTGTCGTCCGATCTCTCGCTTCGCTCGAGCGTGCGGACTTACCGCCCGTGGAACCGGCCGGCCCGGCGCTCGAGGAAGGAGTCGACGCCTTCGCGCGCGTCCTCGGTCTGCATGAGGGGCACGACCTGATCACGAAGGGCGACCGCCGCGGCGCGCTCCCCCTCGTGAAGGCCTCTTCGCGCCGACTCGAGGGTCGCCCGCACGCCGAGCGGGGCCTGCGCGCTCACCCGTTCGGCGATCGCGATCGCCCGATCGAGCAGGGCCTCGCGGAGCGTCACTTCCTGGACCAGGCCAATCCGAAGGGCCTCGGTCGCGCCGAAGGGCTCCGCCGTCAGCAGGAAGCGCATCGCGTTGCCCCAGCCGAGCTGCCGCGTGGCGCGGAACGTCGCTCCGCCGAAAGGGAAGATGCCCCGGGCGATCTCGAGCTGGGCGAAGGTGGCGTCGTTCGAGCAGAGGCGTACGTCGCTGGCCAGGGCGAGCTCGATACCCAGCGTGAAGACGCGGCCTTGCATGGCGCAGACGACGGGCTTGGTGCGCTCGCGTCCCTCGATCCCCAGCGGGTCGACCCCCGACGTCGGAAAGAGCGACCCTCCGGCGGCGATCGTAGGTCCGACCTTCGCCAGGTCCAGGCCGGAGGTGAAGTCCTTGCCGTGCGCGAAGAGGACCGCGCACCGCAGCTCCGGCTCGGCCTCGTACTTCGTGTAGGCCGCCCCGAGGTCCGCCAGCATCTCGGGCGTGAACGAGTTGAGCTTGTGGGGACGGTGGAGCCCCACGAGGAAGACGTGGCCGCGTGTTTCGGTCGTGATCGTGGGAGCTTCCGTCATCTTGCGGGCGCGGAGCTTAGGGATATCTCCGGCCGTCGCCACTCGCGGACTCACTCGACGCGCGCTCGTGCGGCTTGCTATGGGAGCCGAGAGACATGGCCCATGCAGACGTCGCGCGCATCGATCGAGGGCTCGGCGTCGTCGATGCGTCCCTGATCGTGGTGGGCAGCATCGTCGGCGGCGGGATCTTCCTCGTCAGCCCGGAGGTCGCGCGCAGCGTCGCGTCGCCCGCCGCGTTCCTCGGGACGTGGGTCCTGGGCGGGGCCGTGGCCCTCGCGGGTGCGCTAAGCAACGGGGAGCTCGGGGGGCTCTTCCCGCGCTCGGGGGGCGAGTACGTGTACTTGAGCGAGACCTACGGGCCTGCCGTGGGGTTCCTGAGCGGGTGGACCTCGTTCTGGATCGCGTTTCCGGGTTCGATCGCCGCGCTGGCCGAGGGGTTCGGCGGCACGCTCGCCTCCATGACTGGCCCCCCGGGCCTCGTCGCGCCGAAGGCCTTCGGGGTCGCGGCCGTCGTCGTGCTGACGGTGGTCAACGCGCTCGGGCTGAGACCCGGCAAGTGGCTCCAAAACGGCCTCTCGGTCACGAAGCTCGGCGCGTTCGCCGTCCTCCTGGGGCTCGGCTTCGTCGTCCCGGTCGCCGGGCCGGCGGGGCTGGCGGGCTTCTTCGGCGGGCGTGACGGCATCGGTGGGGTGGCGACCGCCCTCATCTCGGTGATGTTCGCGTACAGCGGCTGGAACGCGGCGACGTACGTCGCCGGCGAGATGCGAGACCCGTCGCGCTCTCTCGGGCGGGCCCTGGGTCTGGGGACGGCGCTCTGCGCGGCGCTGTATCTCGCTGTGAACCTCGCGTATCTGCGCGCCATGCCGCTGTCCGGACTCGCGGCGACGACCGATCCGGCCCGCGTCACGGCGATTCGCCTGGGCGGCGTCGTCGCCGCGCGCTTTCTGTCGCCCCTCGTCGCTGTCTCGATCCTGAGCTCACTGCAGGCCACGGTGCTGGTCGGGCCTCGCATCTATCAGGCCATGGCCAAGGACGGCCTCTTCTTCCGACCCTTCGGCCGCGCGCACGCCACGACCGGCACCCCGGTCGTTTCGCTCGTCGCGCAGGGCGCCGTCTCGATCGCGCTGCTCTTGGCCGAGCGCTTCGACCAGCTGCTCGGCTACGCGATGTTCGCGATCGTCGCGTTCTCGACCCTCACGGTCGCGGCGGTCTTCGTGCAGCGCTGGCGTCGGCCCGACGCGCCTCGGCCCTTTCGGGTGCCCGGGTATCCCGCCATCCCGGCGCTCTTCATCGCGGCGAACCTGTGGATGCTCTGGAGCGTCCTCGTCCACGGCACGCAGGCCGCTGTCACGGGCTGCACGATCCTCGCGATGGGCGTTCCCGTCTACGCTGCTTTTGGGAGGCACCGGCGGTCCCTTGCGCCCCCCGAGCCGCAAGAATACCCACGAGAAAAGGCTCCTCGATGAAACGGTACATCGTCGCCCCCCTGATGTTCGGCGCCGCATGCGCCCGGGCCCCGCACGCCGACCTCGCCGCATCGGGGGCGCCCCCGACCGCGACCGCGGTCTTCCCTGCGCCGCCGGCGTCGTCGCCACCTCCTCCGGCCGCCTCGGAGAGCGCGGCCGCCGCCTCGAGCGCAGCCGCGAGCGTGACCCCCGAAGCCCCGGAACCCCTCGAGGGCGCCGATTTCATCGCTCAGGCGCGCGTGCTCTTTCGCGTCGGCGTCTGTGGGCCGGCCGGAGACGTTCCCGCTGCGTTCGACCCCGCCGTCATCGCCCGCAACTGCGACGATCTGGGCAAGGCCTACGACGAGTACCGAAAAGATTGGGTGGACGTCGCCAGGCCCGTTCTCGGCGCGCTCCAGCCCAAGGACCTCCCCCGCGCCGTCGTCTATCCGTTCGGCGGGGGGGACCTCTCGAGCGCCCTGACGACCTTCCCGGACGCGGCCGAGATCACGACGATCTCTCTCGAGCCGGCCGGCGACGTCCGGCCGATCGAAAAGCTCGCTCCCGAGCGCCTCGGCCGTGAGCTCGCCGTTCACCGTGCGCACCTCGAGCGCCTCTTCGAGAAGGCCCACTCGCGGACCGAGAACCTGGAGAAGGAGTCGAAGACGGAGCTGCCGGGCGAAATCTTGTTCGCGCTGGGGGCCCTCGTCGTCCACGGCGACGAGCCGGTGAGCCTGCGCTACTTCCGCCTCCGGCCCGACGGCACGGTCTCGTACGTGACGACGGAGGACATCGACGCCTTGGCGCACAAGCCCCGCGAGCAGCGCGCGTTGTTCGACGACGTGGAGCTGCGCTTTCGGGCGTCGGGCGATGCGGGCGCGCCCGTTCAGGTCCTGCGCCATATCGGGTTTAACCTGGATGACGCCCACCTCAAGGCGGATCCCTCCCTCCTCGCATATTTGAGCGCCAAGGGGAAGGTCGCGGCGATGACGAAGGCGGCGAGCCACCTCCTCTGGAGCGACCAATTCACGATGATCCGCGGCTGGCTCCTCGAGCACACGGATTGGATGGTCTCGGATTCCACCGGCGTCCCCCCCCGCTTTGCTCAGCCGGCTGGGTTCCTTCAGGAAACGTACGGAAAATTCACGGGTCCCGCCCCCTTCGGCCTGCTCGACGGACGGGACGCCGACGACTTCAAGCGCCTCTTTGCATCTCAGCCGGCGCGCGAGCTCCCGTTCCGCTATGGCTACCCGGACAAGGACGGCCACGCCCACCTCGTCGTGACGCGACGCAAATAGACGCTTTCCCCCAAATTTCTGCTGGCCAAAAGGCCTCCGATGCTTAAGGTTTGGGCCTCCCGCGGGAAGCGTCCGCGGAGCCCGTTTGTTGTCGCTCGGAAGAAGCGACCCTAGAAGCCGCGCAAGCATCCAACCTGAACGCAGCCGACCGTGAACGTCCCCAGCACAGCCGCCCTCGCTCCCGTTCGGGAGGAAATCCGACGGCCCGCGTTCGAGCTCGAAACGCTGGCCGAAACCGCCGCCGCCAACGACGCCGTGCCCGCGGCCGCGTTCCGTCCGGGCCGACGTCGCGTCCTCACGCACGAGGAAGAGGTCCAGCTATCGCAGCGGATCGAGGCGGGCGAGCGCGACGCGCTCCTGGCATTGCTCGGCACGCCCCGCGCCGCAGCGCCCCTTCGCTCGATCGCGGCGGACCTGCGCGAGGGTCGCTCGCTGCCGTCGGGCCTCCTGCGCAACGCCGCGGAGGACGCGGATGAAGCCGCGAACGTCGAGCGCCTCGCGCGCCTCATCGATCGCGCTGCCACCGTCTCTCTGTCCTCCACGACGGTGAAGACTCGCGGCGCCCCTACGCGGCGCAGCCGCCAGCTCGAGGAGGCACGGCGCGAGCGCAGGCGCCGCCGCCGGATGCGCATCGCCGAGGAGCTTTCGGCCGAGCGGTTCGAGCGCACCTGGTTCGAGCGCCTCGGCCGGACGCTGCGTTCGCGCAGCGCGGACGACCGGACCCGGCGCGCATTCGCTCGGGGTCGGCGCGAAGCCGAGCGTGCCGTTCACGAGTTCGTCGGCGCGAACTTCGGCCTCGTGGTGACGTACGCCCGCCGCTTCGTCGGTCAGGGCCTCGACATGCACGACTTGGTGCAGGAGGGTCAGCTCGGTCTGATTCGCGCCGTGGAGAAGTTCGATTGGCGCCGCGGCCACCGGTTCTCGACGTACGCCGCTTGGTGGGTTCGTCAGGCGATGGCACGAGCGTTGGCGGATCAGAGCAAGACCATCCGCGTGCCCGTCCACCTGCTCGAGAGCCGCCACAAGCTCGAGCGTGTTCGGCGGGCACTGGCCCAACAGGGTCACCGAGACCCGACGGACGAAGAGTTGGCGCGCGAGAGCGGCCTGCCCCTCGACAAGGTGCAGGCCATTCGCGGGCTGGTGCGGGAGCCACTCCGACTGGAGGCGCCCCTGGGCGACGACCGCGACGGGGGTCAGCTCGGCGATCTCGTGGCCGACCCGAGGGCCCCGTCGCCGGACGAACAGCTCGCGTCCGCCCGGATGCAGGCGCAGACCCGGGCCCTGCTCGAGCACCTGACCCCGCGAGAGCAACAGCTCTTGCGTTTGCGGTTCGGAATGGACGGCGGGCCGGGGCAGACGCTCGAAGAGGTGGGCAAGTCGTTCAACCTGTCGCGCGAGCGTGTGCGGCAAATCGAAGCGGCCGCGTTGAAAAAGCTGCGGACGATCTCCGAGGAACGAGAGCTCGGTTCGTACATCGGTCGCTAGAGAACGCGACCCATAGCCCGGCGGTCCCTTCGCGATCCCGCTCTACGCGGCCAGGGGGCTGCGCGCGGCCATGACGTCCGCCATCAGCCCGGACACGATGCGCGGGTCGCGGAAGACGTTGAGGTTCGGGGCCAGGAGCTTCGCGTAGCGGTCGAAGTAGAGCATCTGCTTGACCAGCAGGACGAACTCGCGCGGCATGCGCAGGCCGTGGCGGACGCCGGTCTCCAAGATCGTCGGGAGGATGTCCGCGTATTTGATGGGCGCGGACGCATCCGCGAAGAGGGGGCCGTAGGCCTGCGTGAGCCCCAGCGTGAGCTCGTCGAGGTTCACCGCGTCGCGGGCGATCGAGCCCATCGCGACCATGACCTCGGCCAGCCTGCGGAAGTCGCCCGTCGCGAGCGCGAGCAGGTAGTCGGTGATCAGCTCGCGCCGCTCGCGCGAGAAGCGGCCGACGATACCGAAGTCCATGAAGCCGATGCGGCCGTCGTCGAGGGCCATGAGATTGCCCGCGTGGACGTCGCCGTGGAAGAAGCCGTGCAAGATCAGGCACTGAAACCAGGCGCGCATCCCCACGAGCAGGCGCTCTTCGGCGTCGCCCCGCATGGCCTCCACGGCCTCGACGTCGTCGATCCGGCGGCCGAAGAACCTCTCCATCACGAGGACGCGCTTGGTCGACATCGCAGAGACCAGGCGCGGCGCGGTGACCCGCGTCTGGCCCTGCACGGCCATGATTCGATTGAACTCGCGCATCGCGTCGGCCTCGAGTCGAAAATCGAGCTCCTCGCGGATGTTGGCGGCGAACTCGTCGACCACCCCGACGGGGTTGGCGAGCTGTCCGTGGGGCGCGAGCTCCAGCGCGCGAGCCGCGAGACGCAAGAGGCGCAAGTCGGCGGCGACGAGCTTGCCGACCCGAGGGCGCCGGATTTTGAGGACGACGTCCTGTCCGTCTTTCAGGCGGGCGGCGTGAACCTGCGCGATGGACGCGGAGGCAAGCGGCTGGCGTTCGATCCAGGCGAAGGCGTCCAGCGCGTCGCGTCCGAGCTCCTCCTCG
>Ga0070735_10002645_pt1 | contig 16077 bp, 11 predicted proteins | sample Coa_R1_FD_66443 | JGI IMG/M metagenome (GOLD analysis project Ga0070735, IMG submission 66443) | Surface soil microbial communities from Centralia Pennsylvania, which are recovering from an underground coalmine fire - Coalmine... | ecosystem: Environmental > Terrestrial > Soil > Unclassified ... | reverse complement strand
CGGCGGGTGAGCCAAGTTGTCCCGTGGTATGTTGTATGGTAGCGGTAGAACAGACTGCTGAATAGAAAAAGGCAGAACGAACAGGGAGGAATCTATGGCGATGCGCAAATTCTTTGCGACGTTGACGAGCGCGGTCAGCCTTGGGTTGCTGGCGAGCGCCGCTCTCGCCGAACCAAAGACCAATATGCTCCATCAATGGGACAGCGGTTCGGACGCCGCCGCCATCGCGAAACTCGGCGAGATGTTCACCGCCGCTGGCGGCAAGTGGGAGCAGACTTCGATCGCCGGCCACACCGCCAATACGCTGGCGAAATTGCGCTCGGACGTCGTCGCCGGCAACGCCCCGCCCGCCGTTCAGCTCAAGGGACCGGAAATCGCCGAGTGGAACGCCACCGGCATGACCGCCGATCTCGATCCGCTCGCCAAGGAGGAAGGCTGGGAGAAGGTCGTGGCGCCGGAGCTTCTCCCCGTCATGAAGCCCACCGGCAATTGGGTCGCCGCGCCCATGAACATCCATCGGATCAATTGGCTCTGGGGCTCGACCAAGGCCATGGCCAAGGCCGGGATCAAGGATTTGCCGAAGACCTGGGCGGAGTTCAACGCCGATTGCGACAAGCTGGTCGCGGTGAAAGTAATTTGCGAAGCCCATTTCAGTCAGGATTGGAGCGACGCGACCGTCTTCGAAGTCGTCGTCTATGGCCAGAACCTCGATCTCTTCCGCAAGGCCTTTGTCGAAGGCGACACCGCCGCCATGCGCAGCCCCGAGATGGTCAAGGCTTTCGAACAATTCCGCCTGATGGTCTCGAAATATATGGACCCGGCGATCGCCGGCCGCGACTACAATACGACGACCGAAATGCTCGCCAAGGGCGACGCCGCCTTCTTCATCATGGGCGACTGGCAAATCGGCATTCTGACGGCGGCCGGCCTCAAGCAAGGTACGGACTATGTGTGCCAGCAGGCCCCGACCGATTGGGGCAAGCCTGGCTTCATCCTGAACTCGGACTCGGTCGTCTTCTTCAAGCAGAAAGATCCGGACTATGTCGCGGGCCAGAAGCTTCTCGCCCATCTGATCCTGTCGCCGCAATTCCAAACTGTCTTCAACCAGGCGAAAGGCTCGATCCCGGCGCGCCTCGATGTCGATCTGTCGACGGGCTTCAATCCCTGCCAGCAATTGTCGAAGAAGGATCTGCAGGCGTCGATCGCCGGCGGCACGCTGGTGCGCTCGATGGCGCATAACATGACGGTGCTGCAGAAATATCGCGGCGCGATGATGGAGGTGATTACGCAATTCGTGAACACGCCGAGCATGTCGCCCAAGGACGCCGCCAATGCCATGGCGGACGCGGTCGAAGCGCAAAAGTCCTGATAGCGTGATCGGACGGGACGTCCGCAGTCCTATCAACGGCGGACGTCTCCTCTCACCGCGAAAAGGGTGCGCCAGATGACTCAGGCGACGGGTCTTGCCGAGGCGGCTGCCGGGCCGACGCTGCGCGAGCGGCTCGCCCGCGCGGTCCCGATCATCGTCCTGGCGCCCTCACTCCTTGCGAGCTTCGTCTATGTCTTCGTTTTCGCCATCTGGACGTTCTATATATCGCTCTCGAACAGCTCGCTTCTTCCAAGCTATGGATTTGTCGGCTTCGGTCATTACGCGACGCTCTGGCGGAACACGCGCTGGAAGATCGCCTATAGCAATCTCTTCCTTTACAGCGCGCTCTATGTGACCTTGGCCATTCTGGTCGGTCTTGGCCTCGCCATCGCGATCGACCAGCGCGTTCGCGGCGAAGCGATCTGGCGTACGATTTTCCTTTACCCGCTCGCGGTGTCATTCGCAGTGACCGGCACGGTATGGGCCTGGCTCTACAGCCCGAACGCTGGCATAGAATTCCTTGTCCGCAGCCTCGGCTGGACGGACTTCACCTTCCGCCTGACAACCGACCGCAATCTCGCGATCTATGCGATCGTCGCGACCGGAATCTGGCAATCGTCGGGCTTCGCGATGGCCTTGTTTCTCGCCGGCCTGCGCTCGGTCGATCCCGATCTCGTCAAGGCGGCGCAGATCGATGGAGCGGGACCGTTTCGCACCTATCGCAAGGTGATCATCCCGACGATCGCTCCGATTTTCGTCGCCGTCGCGGTCGTACTGTTGCAATTTGCGATCAAGACATTCGATCTCGTCGCGGCCCTCACCCAAGGCGGTCCTGGCATTTCGACGCAATTCCCCGCAAATTATGTCTATGACTTGATGTTCCAGCGCGGCCAGATCGCCGAAGGCGCTGCAGGCGCGATGATGATGCTGGCGGCGCTCGCGGTCGTCATGGTCCCTTACGGCCTTTGGCTCGTGTGGCGGCGACGCAGAGAGTCAGGCCATGGTTGACGCCACTTTGAAGGCGATCGAAGCCGATCCAGCGGAAGCCCTCGCCTCGCGCCGGTATTTCCTCGGTCGACTTGGCGTCTATTCGTTTCTCTCCCTTTTCGCCTTCATCTACCTGCTTCCGCTCTTTGTCGTCGTCGCCAATTCGTTTCGCCCGCTACCCGAAATTATTCAGAACGGCCTGATCGGAATCCCGCATAGTTTTTCGTTCGGCGCTTGGGGACAAGCCTGGAGCAGCTACTGCGTGAGCGGCACTTGCGAGGGCATGCATCGCAATTTCTTCAACTCGCTCGAGATGACCATCCCAGCAACGATCATCTCCACAATGCTCGGCCTGATGAACGGCTACATTCTCTCGAAATGGCGGTTTCCGGGCTCGGATTTGATTTTCACCTGCATGACTTTCGGCGTTTTCATCCCGGGTCAGCTCTCTCTCTTGCCCTGGGCGTTTATCCTCGGCCACGTTGGGCTCGCGAATACAATCGGCGGCCTCGTCCTGATCCATTGCGTTCAAGGAACGTCTTTCACCACTCTCTTTTGCCGTAACTATTATGTCGGCATTCCCGACGACCTGATCAAAGCGGCGCGCATCGACGGCGCCGGCTTCTGGCGTATCTTCTTCAAGATCATTTTGCCGCTGTCACCGCCGATTCTGATCGTCTCCGTGATCTGGCAATTCACGGGCATCTGGAACGACTATCTCTTCGGCGTTGTGTTCTCGTCCGGCCGCGGCCAGCCGATCACGGCCTCTTTGATCGGCATGGCCTCTGGCGGCGTCAATGTCAGAGTTTATGATGTGATGAGCGCGGCGGTTTTGATCGGCGCGATTCCGCCCTTGCTGATCTATTTCTTCGGCGGGAAATATTTCGTGCGTGGTCTCACGCAAGGAGCGATCAAGTGACGGAGCGTTCATGGCGTCGCTGACAATCTCGAAATTGCGTAAGAATTTCGGCCCGGTCGACGTACTCAAAGGCGTCGATCTGGAAGCCAGGACCGGCGAATTCATCGCGCTGGTCGGCCCGTCGGGCTGCGGCAAGTCAACATTGCTGGCGATGATCGCCGGACTCGAGACCGTGTCCTCCGGGGAGATTCGAATCGACGGCAAATTGGTCAATTTCGTCGCGCCCAAGGATCGCGATATTGCGATGGTGTTCCAATCTTACGCACTCTATCCGACCATGACCGTGCGCCAGAACATCACTTTCGGCATGGAAAGCCGCGGCGTGCCGCGGGCCCAACAAGACGAAGCCGTCAAACGCGTGGCGGCGCTCTTGCAGATCGAAGCTTTGCTGCAACGGAAACCGGGTCAATTGTCCGGCGGACAACGCCAGCGCGTCGCCATGGGACGCGCATTGGTTCGAGACCCCAAATTATTCCTTTTCGATGAGCCGCTTTCCAATCTCGACGCGAAACTGCGGGTCGAGATGCGTTCGGAGATCAAGCGACTGCACCAGCGCGTCGGCAAGACGACAATCTATGTGACGCACGACCAAGTCGAAGCCATGACGCTCGCTTCGCGCATCGCCGTCATGCATCGCGGCGAGTTGCAACAATTCGCGGAGCCGCGCCAAGTCTATGATCGGCCCGCCAATATGTTCGTCGCCGGATTCATGGGATCGCCGCCGATGAATTTCATTCCCGCAAAAATGGCCAATGGCGAAGGAACAGCCATCGACGTCGATCAGGCCGGCGGCACGGCGACATTGACGCTGGCGCGGCCGCTCTCTCGCCCAGCCGCCGACAGTATCGTATTTGGCGTCCGTCCCGAGCATATCTCGCCCGCTCGAGAGAACGGCGCCGCAAAGCCGGGTTCAGCGACGCTCAAGGCGATCGTAGAACTTGTCGAACCGACCGGCGCAGAGACGATGGTGGGGTTGCGCCTCGCTGAGCGCGAAATCACGGGGCGTTTCAGCCCCGATGACGCGCCGCGCGTCGGCGAGACGATCGCGATCGCCGTGGATATGACAAAATCCTGTCTGTTTGACCCGAAAGACGAGCGGTTGATCAGCTAATCGCCCGTCGCCTCTTTCGGCTTGCCCCCACGCCTCTCCGCTCGTTAATTTCGATGCCGCTTCGCATTGACCGTTTACAGGGATAAACGCCTTGACCTTCGCTCGTTATCAAAGTTTGCAAGACCGGGTCGTCTTCATCACCGGCGGCGGCTCCGGCATTGGCGCAGCCATGGTCGAGGCCTTTGTCCTGCAGCGCGCGAATGTCGCCTTTGTCGATATTCTCGAAGCCGAATCCGCCGAACTGGTCGAACGGCTGCGCGCCTCGGGCAATCCGCCGCTCTTCATCCGTTGCGACTTGACCGATCTTTCAGCGCTCGAAGCGGCGATGCAGGAAGTTCATGAGCGGCTCGGCGCGATCCAGGCTCTCGTCAATAACGCGGCGAACGATTGGCGCCATGAGGCCGACGAAGTCACCGAGGAATTTTGGGACCGTACGCTGGCGCTCAATCTCAAACATCAATTTTTCGCGGCGCAAGCGGCGCGGCGACAAATGCGCGAACGCGGCGGCGGGACGATCATCAATTTTTCGTCGGTCGCTTGGATGGGCGGCGCGCCGCGGCTCTCCGTATACGCGACGGCGAAGGCGGGCGTTGTCGGCCTCACCAATTCCCTCGCCCGCGAATTCGGCTCGGACAATATTCGCGTCAACGCCATTGCGCCGGGCGCCGTCGTCACCGAACGGCAGAAGAAACTCTGGCTCAGCGAGGCGGACATCAAAGCCTTCGTCTCGCGTCAATGCATGGGGCGCATCCTGGTGGCGGAAGACGTCGCAAAGCTCGCGCTGTTCCTTGCATCGGACGACAGTGCGATGATCACCAAACAATGCCTGGTCATCGACGGCGGGTTGCGCTGATATCGCAACTATCGATTGATTTCGATCAGAAGAACCCAAGCGTCCATCGTCGCCTTTACGAAGGAGAAAAGAAACGCGGGAACAAGCCAATAGACTCCGACAACGCCGTTTTTGAAGATGACGGCGCCTGCCACGACATAGAGCAGCGTGGCGACTTGATCGATCGCTGACAGTACTATGAGACGCGGGCGATGGTCGGCGTCCTTATCCGTATTTCTCCAGACGTCGACATCGAACAGGGTGATCGCCGCCCAGGCGCAGACGCCGATCACCATCACCTCCAAGCCGACGATCGGCATAGGTTGCCCCGGCGTCAGCGACAGCGATGAGACCACCAACACGGCGAGAAGCGCCAGCAGCGCGCCGAAGGCGCGGTTCGGAAGCGCGCGAAACGACAATATCTTGCTTAGGTTGATGGAGATGCTGACGAACAACAAGCCGAGGAGCGCGGCCGAAGCGCCGACTTCGGCGACAAAGAAGTTCTGCCAGTCATTCATCAGGCCGCCTCGTCACGGCGGCCTGCTAAAGGGCTGTGGGCGGGCGAGTGGGTTTGCTCGGCGCGTCGGTCGCCTGCCCTGGGACTTTCCCATCCCAACCGCCGTCGGGCGCTTTGACGTCGTTGGCGAACGTATTGGCCTGCCGAGGCTTGAATGCGGCGAGAGCGGCGCCGTCGGTCGCCAGCGCATTAGCGTCGAGTTTGGCGGCGACGTCGTCGCGCTTCTTCGCCGCGTCCGTGTCCCCTTGTTGCGCGGCAAGCGAGAACCACAGCCACGACTGATTGAGATCGAGCGGCACGCCCATGCCGCGCGCATAGAGGATGGCGAGATTGTACTGGCTATCCTTCACGCCATATTGCGCCGCCTTTTGAAACCACAGGGATGCTTCCGCGTAATCCGGCTTCACTCCAGGGCCTTCGGCCAGTAACACGGCCAGATTGTGCATGGCGCGGATATTGCCCGCGGTAGCCGCCTTTTCGTACCAGACTTTGGCGGCGGCGAGGTCGCGTTCGACGCCGTTCCCCTTGTCGTAACAGGCGCCGAGACGGTACTGAGCCGGCGCAAAGTCCTGAATGGCCGCCCGCTCGAACCATTGCGAGGCCGCATGCATATCGCGCGGGATGCCGCGGCCTTCAAACAGCCGGCTGGCGAGTTCGTACTGCGCCGCCGAATCGCCGGAAGCGGCGAGATCGCGCAAGGCTTTCGGCGCCGATGAGGGAATAAGCGCAACAAGGTCGGCAGGCGCAGGAACCGGCGGCTTGCGCTCAGCCGGAAGCGACGCCGCGGGCAATGCGATGGCCCCCGTCGGCGTTGGATCAAGGGCGCGCGCGTCGCTCTTCTGCGCCAGGTCGCTCTTTGGAGGCGTATCGCTTTTCGACGGCGTCTCGCTCGCCCCCTTCGCCGGCGCCGGCGCCGATGTCGTTATGTCGGATTTCTGCGTTTTGACGACATACATCGCGCCAAGTTCGATCACCGCGATCGCGCCAAGAATGACAAAGGCAAGACCAAGGAGGATCGGACGGCGGCGCGCGTTGATGAAAGCGCGCGCCTGCGCGATCGGGTGACCCGCCGTTGAAGCGTCCGCTGCCGTGACGACATTCTTTCCCGGCGCGCCGCCTTCGTTCGGCGCTTCCGCCATGGCCGCCTGGGCGGCGCGGCGCGCGGCGGCGATATGCGCATTGACGGCGGCCTTGGGAGGGACTGCGCCGTTCGCATCTTTTCCGAGCGCTGCAACGGGCGCGCCCGAACCGGGCTCGATAAGGAAATCAGGAGCGTCGCTGACGCGCGACTGGCCGACAGCGACACGCGGCGCGGGCGCGATTGGAGGCGGCGCGACCGGCGGGGCTGCAACGGTTTTTCTTGGCGGCGCGACTTCGAAATCGTCCGACCCCATCGCAGGCAGAGCGGGCGGCGTTGCGCCGCGCGGCGTGTCGACTGGCGGGCGGTTGGTACGAACGACATCGTCCTCGATCCGCGCCAACCGGTCGACGAGCTTTTCGAGCAGCGCATGCACGCCGCTCAAAGTCGTTTGGACGCGACGCTCGGAGGCTTCCTGCGTCGCGCGCAGGTTTTCAAGGTCGAGAACCGAAAGCCCGCCGCGTTCGCCGCGCTCCGACATCGCGGCTTGCGCGGTGCGGACCGATTCGCGCATCTCGTCGAGCTTGGCCGAGAACTGGCCGACCTGATCGCGCAGCGCGCCGAAACTTTCCGGGGCGCCGCCGCCGCCCACCTGTTCAAGCTTGTCTTCAAGACTGCGGAGCAAGCCTTCAATGGCGCGAATATCGGCAGAGGGCTTGATTCGCGCTTCGATTTCGCGCGCGAGCGCTTGAGCCGTCTGGTCGACAAGCGCCGATTCAAATCGTGGCGCGGCGGCTTGCGACAATTTGATGTCGATAGAGCGGAGCGTATCTTCGAGCGGCTTGGTGTCGATGCCCGCCGGCTTGACGCTGTCGAGCTTCGCGGTGAGCTCGCGCATCCAGCCTTCGAGCGGCTTGGTGTCGAGGGCTATCGGTCGCGCGGTCTCCAGCTTTTCGCTGACCTCCCGCATCCAAGCCTCAAGCGGCGCCTTGTCGAAGCTCGGGGTCTGCGCGTCCTCCAGCTTGGCGGCAAGATCGCGGATCGAATTTTCGAAATGACCGGCGTCGACCGAGACTGGCCGAGCTGAGTCCAGCTTTTCGCTGACTTCACGCATCCACTCTTCGAGCTGTCTCGCATTCAGCCCAGCAGCGTTTGGTCTCTCGAGCTTTTCGCTGACTTCGCGCATCCAGCTTTCGAGCGGCTTGGTGTCGAGCGTGATCGGCCGCGCGGTCTCGAGCTTTTCGCTGACCTCCCGCATCCAGGCTTCGAGTTGCCGCGCGTTCAACCCGGCTGCGCCAGCGCGTTCGAGCTTCTCGCTGACTTCGCGCATCCAGGCTTCGAGCTGCCGAGCGTCACCGCCGGCTGCGCCGGCTCGCTCGAGCTTCTCGCTGACCTCCCGCATCCAAGCTTCCAGCGGCGCTTTGTCGAAGCTCGGCGACTGCGCAACCGCCGCTTTGGCGATAAGTTCTTGCAGCGAACCCTCAAAACGCGCGGTGTCGAGTGAAACCGGCCGCGCCGCGTCCAGCTTTTCACTGACTTCGCGCATCCAGGCTTCGAGCGGCTCGGTGTCGAGGCGCGGCGCCTGGGCGTCCTGCAATTTCGCGGTGAGATCGCGCATCGTGGCTTCGAGCGAAGCGCTCACGATGGGGAGAGGATGTCGTGTCTCGATCGTTTCGCGTACGCTGTCTATGCGGCGCGCTAATTCTTCGACCGCCTTTGCGCCAATCGAAGACGTCGATTGAGAGCGCGCGATCGCCTGATCGATTTTCGACGCAATATCCTCGAGCCGTCGTTCGATGACGTTCAAAGCTAAAGCGGGCGTCGACCGTTCGATCTCGGCGCGCGCATTCGCCAATGAAGCGACCACTTGCGCCGAATCGATATGAGGCGAACGGCTCGAAGCGAGGTGATCGACGCGATCGGCGAGTTCGCCGATTTGCCGCTCCAATCGATCGACGGGCATCGGCCGCTGCGCCGCCGCGCTGAGCATGGCGCGCACTTCCTCCGTCTGCTGACGGATGCGCTCCAAAACGTCCGGGTCGACACGCGTGCGCGCCAGCGCGTCAAGCCGGTCGCGGATCGCGCCAATGTCGCGCTCGAGGTTGACGACCGCCTTGCGCGGATCGTGTGCGTGAAGCGTCTCTCGAATGCCGGCAATGATTTCGTCGACTGGCTTGCCCAAGGACTCGCGCAGGGTGTGATCACGCAAAGCCGCGACCCGGTCTGACAGATCGCGCACCGCGCCCTCGATCGCGATTACGGCGTTGCGCGGCGCAAGCTCGGCGAGCGCACTCGACATGCCCGTTAGTTCGGAGCGCAGGGCGGCGAGATCGGCGCTCGGAGCCGCGCGCTGGTCGCGGCGCATCTCGTCTAGGCGCTGATTGAGAGGTTGCAACTCCGCCCGTAAGGCGGCGACATCCGCCCCCGGAGTCGCACGCTTCTCGCTCTGGTCGCGGCGCAGCTCGTCTAAGCGCTGATTGAGAGGTTGCAACTCCGCGCGCAGGGCGGCGACATCCGCCCCCGGGGTCGCGCGCTTCTCGCTCTGGTCGCGGCGCAATTCGTCCAGTCGTTGGTTGAGCCGTTGCAGTTCGCCGCGCAAGCCGCCGAGATCCGCGTCCGGCGTGGCGCGCTTTTCGCTCTGATCGCGGCGCAGTTCGTCCAGCCGTTGGTTGAGACGCTGCAACTCGACGTGCAGATCGCTGGTCGTCTTGTCCTTGCGTGCGGCCTCAAGCGGCGGCGGGGCCGGCATATCGACGCCGAAATTGCGCCATCCGCCGCTGGCGCTGGCCTCGGTTTTGACTGGCTCGGGCGACGCGGCGACGCCGGTCCCTGAGTCGAGCGCCTGGCGGCGGCGCGCGATTTGTGAGACCGCCTGTGCGAGATCGATGCGTGGCCGGCTGGCCGAACGCTGCCGCTCCGTCTCGTCCATGCGTTGAGCAAGGTCGGCCATCCGCTTGTCGAGATCGCGCGCGGCGCTCTCGACTTGACGCATCGCGTTAAGGGCTTCCTCGACGCGCGCCGGCGAGCGTTGCGACGTCTCGACTTCAATGCGTTTGGCGATTTGCGTTTCGATCGCGCCAAGCCGTTCGGCGAGCGCGTCGGACGCGCGCCCGACAGCTTCGCTATGGCGTTTTGCGATTCGGCTTTCGATGGCCTCCAGCCTTTCGGCGAGAGACTCGGATACTCTTTGCTCGGCGTGTTCCGTATTGTTCCGGCTCTTCTCGATCCATTCGGCGAAAGAATCGAGCGCGCGAGCCGTGCGTTCTTCATTCTTGGCGGCGCGGGCCTCAAATCGTGTGATCGCCGCCTCGAGAAGATCCTCGGCGCGTCGCGTTTCCTCACGAGAGACCAGCCTGCGGACCGCCGGTTCTTCCTCTTCGGTTTCTGGACGACGGCGTCGCACGCGATCGACGTCGCGTCGCGAAAGGCTGGACAAGCGATCGGCGATTGCGTCGAGCCGATCTTCGCTGTCGAAATCTTCGGGATCGACGCCCTGCACTGCGGCCCGTTCGACGATGGCGTCATCCAGCCATTCACCGAGGCTCATGCCCGATCGACGGGCGGCCTCTTGGGCGGCCTCCCGCGCGTCGCGGCCGACCCCTCTTATGTTCCAAGCAGCGGCTGTGTTCATCCCGAACCCGGGCCGAAAGATCGCGAAGCAACGCGCCGTCGGCTCAGCGTGTCGCCCCCGTTAATCTTTCGGCTGGCGTGGTGAACAAATCGTTAAGACCGAATGAAATCCAGGAGGTCAATGCCAGAAAATGCTCATCTCAGGTTGTATATACTACCTGCAACGACTTTTAGTTGCAAACGAACAAAGATTTCGGCAGTCTTGATTGGTCTCGCGAATCAACATCGCGACGCGAAATAAGTTCGTTTCGAACCCGCCGATCCGAGCGACCGGAAAGGAACCGCATCAGAGGATCAGGTCATGAGCATGGGATATGCGCTAAGCGCCGCTCTGCAAGAGCCAGACGGCAAGATGGAAGACGAGGCCACGATAGGCGAAGTGGCTCGTGAATTCTCGGTCAGTTTGCGGACGCTCCGGTTCTATGAAGATCGCGGCCTCCTGCATCCTCGTCGCCAAGGCGTCAGCCGATTCTACAGCGCCGCTGATCGTCAGTGTTTGCGCGAAATCCTCAAGGGAAAGCAATTCGGCTTCACGCTGACCGAAATAAGAGACCTGATCGCCGCGCGGCGGAGCGACAGGGACAAAGCCGATATTGAGGAGACCTTGGATCCTCAACAGATCGTCGATCAGATTTGCCATCTCGAGCGCCAGCGGGACGAACTGGAAGCGGCGATCCGGCGCCTGCGCGCGACCTATGAGCGGCGAAGCGCGGACGAACCGGCCCCGTAGATCGTCGACATGCTACTGCCGAGGCGCAAGCGCCTGGCGAATTTCGGCGCGCGCCGCGTCGAAATCGCGACGGAAGACCGTGTTCTCGAACATAGCGCGCGCTTCGATGACGCCGGCGCGCTCACCAGCCTCGATGTCGCTCTCGTAATGGACGCCGCAAACAACGCGGTTTTTCGCATATTGCGCCGCACGCGCCATAATCGGCCCGCGTTGCTCAGGAAGCATCCTGATCAAAATCTGCGCATAGAGCATGCCGGTCGTCGCGTGGTTTGAAGGATAGGAATTGGTCGGCGGCTCATCGACGCAGGGGTGAATGAGGCTGGAGGTCACGAAAGGCCGCGGTCTATTCCAAAATTTTTTCGCTTCCTCCCCGACGATCCGCTCATCGCTCAGAACGGCCTCGAAGAAGGCGGCGTTCTTCGGCAAACGCGCCGCCGTAAAAGAAGGTCCAAAGATAGAACCAAAACGAAAGACGGAACGGTCTTGGTCAGCCTTCGCGAGGGTGATCATGGCTGGCGTACGGCTTCTTTGATACCAGAGGCTAATCGTGAGATCGCGCCTTTGAGCGTTTGAGCCCGGCTTTGGCGGCGGCGGCAGAACCTTCGATAGTTCGACTTGGCCCCTCTGAAGGTAGTGAAGTTCGGAGGTAGAGCCTTCGTCCTCGGCGAGCGCAGCCGATGAAAATGCAACCAGGAGGGCGGCGGCAAGCGCCAAAGTTCGCAGCATCGCTCTTGTCTCGCCTCGTATCACCCTGTCCTCCTTATCCGAGTTCGTATGATGTTTCACCTCCGGAAGGGCCGGCGAAAAGCGCCCTCGCGAGTTCCGCCGAGAGCGAGGGCCCGCCATGCGACGTCGAAGCTTGAATCCGCCACGCAGCCATCATAGTTTTGACTCAAGCGTAAGTATCGGCGTTGCCGATGCCTATAAGTGAAAACGCTGATGTAGTGGGCGGGAGTGATGGGCGTTATTCTAAGACACCTGCTGCCAAGCTTGGTCCGTAGTGGTTCGCTTGAAGTGGAGACTGCGGACGGCGTCGTGGCGACGTACGGCGACGGGACCGGTCCTAAGATCGCGGTCAAGGTGATGGATAGCGCGGCGGAACGCGCCCTGCTGGTCGATCCTTCCCTTGCCCTGGGCGAACTCTACATGGACGGCCGCATCGTGGTGACACGTGGCGACCTCTATGATCTTCTCGCCCTTGGCGCACGCAATCTCGCTATGGAGGGCGGGCCGCGCTGGCTTCGCTGGATCGAGACAGCGCGCGTGCTCACGCGGCGGCTGCGCCAGCGCAACGATCGTTTGCGCGCCCGGCGGCATATCGCGCATCACTATGATCTCAACGTCAGGCTCTACGATCTCTTCCTCGATAGGGACCGACAATATTCCTGCGCCTATTTCGAACGGCCGAGCGACTCGCTCGAACAGGCCCAACTCGCCAAGAAGCGGCACATCGCGGCGAAACTGCTCGTCGACGAAGGCCACGATGTCCTCGATATCGGCTGCGGTTTCGGCGGCATGGCCCTGTATCTGGCGGAGATGGCCGACGCGCGAGCGACGGGCGTCACCTTGTCCAAGGAGCAGCATGGGGTGGCGACCAAACGCGCCATCGATACCGGCCTTGCCGATCGCGTGCAGTTCGCCTTGAAGGACTATCGCGATGTCGAAGAAAAATTCGACCGCATCGTCTCGGTCGGCATGTTCGAACATGTCGGCGTCGCCGGCTATGACGAGTATTTCCAGAACATCCGTCGCCTGCTGAAGGACGACGGCGTGATGATCCTTCACGCGATCGGCCGCAGCGGCGTGCCCGGCGCGACCAACCCATGGATCGAGAAATACATCTTCCCCGGCGGCTATATCCCATCCCTGTCGGAGGTCATGGCCTCGATCGAACGTGTCGGTCTCTTCGTCACCGATACGGAAATCTTGCGCCTTCACTACGCCGATACGCTGAAGGCTTGGCGCGAGCGATTCGTCGCGCATCGCGACGAAGCCAGGGCCTTGTACGACGAACGTTTCTGCCGGATGTGGGAATTTTATCTCGCCGGTTCGGAAAGCTCCTTCCGCGTCGACGGCCACATGGTCTTCCAGATACAGCTCGCCAAAAACCAGAATGTGGTGCCGCCGACGCGCGATTACGTCCCCGAGCGCGAGGCGCGCTTGCGCCGACGCGAAGGCCAGAAGCCGGCGTTGCGTCTCGCGGGCGAATGATCGATGCTCGCCGCGCGGCGATGAAACGCCGCGCGATAGGGCCGGAGCCGTGCGATGACCGACGATCTTCCGGCTTTCGCGCTCGAAGCGCCAAATCAATCGCCGCCATTCGTCGATCGCAATTTCTTCGATGAGGATGTGGCTTTGCGCGAAGCGGTCGCGCGCGCCGGCGTCGACGCGGCGGCCGAAGACCTATCCGCCTTTGGCGCCGCCTATGGGGCGGCCGAGCAGCTCGAAGCCGGGCGCTTGGCCAATGAGAACCCGCCTCGGTTGCGTCTTGTCGATGCGCGCGGCAATCGCCTCGATGCGGTCGAGTTCCATCCCGCCTATCACGCGCTGATGGCGCGAAGCATGAAAGCGGGCCTGCATTGTTCGATCTGGGAGCACGCAGGCGACGCGATGACGCCGCGCGGCCATGTCGCCCGGGCGGCGCGGCTCTACATGCTGACGCAAACGGAAAGCGGCCATATGTGCCCGCTGACCATGACCAGCGCCAGTCTCGGCGCGCTCCGGCTCGCGCCCGATATCGCGCGCGCCTGGCTGCCGAAGATCACGGGGCGCGCCTACGATCCGGAGCTCAAGCCCTGGTGGGAGAAAACAGCGGCAACGCTCGGCATGGGCATGACCGAGCCGCAGGGCGGCACGGACGTCCGCGCCAACACCACTGGCGCCACGCCGATTGACGGCGGCTATGAAATCACCGGCGCCAAATGGTTCATGTCCGCGCCGATGTGCGACGCCTTCCTCGTTCTCGCTCAGGCGCCGGGCGGATTGACGACGTTCCTCGTCCCGCGCTTTCGGCCGGACGGCGCCAAAAACGCGATTTTCTTCCGGCGCTTGAAAGAAAAGCTCGGCAATCGCTCGAATGCGTCCTCGGAAGTCGAATTTCATGGCGCTTTCGGCGAGCGGATCGGCGAAGAGGGCCAGGGCGTCAAGACGATCCTGGAAATGGTGCAATTGACCCGCCTCGATTGCGCCGTCGCCTCGGCCGGCCAGATGCGCTTCGCCCTTGCTCATGCGGCCCATCACGCCCATTGGCGGCGTGTCTTCCAACGCCGGCTCATCGACCAGCCGCTGATGCGCGCGGTCCTCGCCGACATCGCGCTCGAGGTCGAAGGCGCGACCGCCTTGGCGACCCGCCTCGCCTGCGCGTTCGACCGTCTCGCCGAGGACCCGGCGGAAGCGGCCTATGCGCGGCTCGTCACGCCGGCGGCGAAATACCTCATCTGCAAAGCCGAGCCGCCGCTCGTCTACGAGGCTTTGGAATGTCTCGGCGGCAACGGCTATGTCGAGGAATGGCCGATGGCGCGCCTGTACCGCGAGGCGCCGCTCAATGCGATCTGGGAAGGCTCCGGCAATGTGATGGCGCTCGATGTTTTGCGCGCCGTCTCGCGGGCGCCCGACGCTGCGGCGGCAGTCATCGCGAAGCTCGGCGAGACTGCGGGTCTTGATCCCAAGCGGATCGGCCTCGACGTCGCGCCCGGCGCATTGCAGGAACGCAACGCCCGCCGCTTCTGCGAACGCCTGGGCCGCCTCGCCGCCGCCGCGGCTCTGGCCGAGGGGAAAGCGGGACTGAACGAGGCATATGCCGTGGCCCGCCTCTCGAGCGAGGCGCAATGCCAGTACGGCGCGGCCGATCTGGCCGGCGCCGAGGACAGATTGATCGAGAGGATATTGCCGCAAGCGGCGTGACGTCGGTTTGCCCGCTCCCGAAGCGAAGATAGGCAGGGCGAGGGGTACGGCGCTGGTAAGTACGTACTAATTTGACATCCGAAATAGGAAGGGGGAGCCGGACGCGAAATCCTCCTTTTGAGTTCCCGCCCGCGAACAATTCCCGAAGTATCCCGCGAATGAAAATTACTTGGTTTTCCAAATTTTTGATCTGGCCGGACTCAACGAAATCAACATCTTAGCTTTTGGAATTCAAAATATTTCTTTGGCCGTTTCGTGGAATATCAACGCGTTACGCCGCGAAAAAATTGGAACGTCCATCCTCCGATTTTTCTTTGGCGTTACGGAGCGAGAGCGCCCCTCACAACCTCCTCAGAGATCCCGGATAGTTTCATCGCCCGCGAGAGCAGAACGCGCCTCAAAACAAGCTCAGTTGCTTCGCCCCCTCCGCCTCGCTCCTCTCCGGCGGATGGAACAGATCCAAGCGCAATTTCTCGCCTTCCTCGCGATAGCCGAGCTTTTTGGCGGCGATTTCGAATCTTCGGCCGATCATCCAGGCGTAGGGGCCCGAGCCGGCCATCCGCCGGCCCCAGGTCGAGTCGTAATCCTTCCCGCCGCGGGTCGATTGAATCAGCGACATCGCATGTTTGAGCTTGTCGGGGTAATTGACCAGCAGCCATTCGCGGAAAATATCCCGCAGTTCGAGCGGCAGGCGCAGCAGCGTATAGCCCGCCTCGCGCGCCCCCGCGGCATAGGCGCGGGTGAGCAAGGTCTCGATCTCGGAATCATTGATCGCCGGAATGATCGGCGCCGTCATGACGCCGACCGGCACGCCGGCCTCGGCGAGGCGTTCGATCGCCTCCAGGCGGCGCTCGGGCGTTGGCGCGCGCGGCTCCATCCGCCGCGCGAGACCGCGATCCACCGTCGTGACCGACAGAAAGACCTTGACCAGGCCCTTCTTGGCCATCGGCGCCAAAATGTCGAGATCGCGCACGACAAGGTTCGATTTCGTCACGATGCCG
>Ga0070735_10002644_pt1 | contig 16080 bp, 12 predicted proteins | sample Coa_R1_FD_66443 | JGI IMG/M metagenome (GOLD analysis project Ga0070735, IMG submission 66443) | Surface soil microbial communities from Centralia Pennsylvania, which are recovering from an underground coalmine fire - Coalmine... | ecosystem: Environmental > Terrestrial > Soil > Unclassified ... | reverse complement strand
TCGGCTTCGTAGATCAGCAAGCCGCCGCTATCGTCGGTGAACGGCCCGGCCATGGCTGCTTTGCCGGCTTTCCGGAGTCCCATCAGGTATTCGCGATGCGGAGGCCGGAACTGGGCGATTTTCGTCTTATCTTGCGTGTATTCGATGACGGCGGCGAATTTCATAGAAGTTTTCAGTGTATCCCCATCTTACCGCCGCATCTTACCGCCGCATCTTCCCGCCGCTTCGGGCAGTCACGATCGAGCCGCAGTTTACACTTGATGTAGTGGTTCCTTCCCGTATCAAGCCTGAAATCAAGAGTCCCGCAGGTCACTGGCCGCAGCTCCACGCCGCCATCGAAGCAGGCGCCGACGCCGTGTACTTCGGGCTGACCCATTTCACCGCGCGAGCCAAGGCCGGATTCACAATGGCCGAGCTACCGGAAGCCCTGCGAACTCTGCGCGCCCGCGGCGTAAAGGGTTACGTAACCTTCAACACATTGATCTTCGATAACGAGTTGCCTGCCGCGGCCAAGGCACTGGCAGCGATAGCCGAAGCCGGAGCCAATGCGATTCTGGTGCAAGATTGGGCGGCGGTCGCGCTGGCCCGGCGCATTGCGCCAGATCTCGAAATCCACGGCAGCACGCAGATGAGCATCACCAGCGTGGAGGGTGTGAGGCATGCCCAAGAGCTCGGGGTGCGGCGCATGATTCTTGCGCGCGAGCTTTCGCTGGATGAGATCCGGACAATCCGACAGCAGACGGACGCTGAGCTTGAGCTATTCGTTCACGGCGCGCTGTGCGTCTCGTATTCGGGGCAATGTTTCTCATCGGAAGCCTGGGGTGGACGCAGCGCCAATCGTGGACAGTGCGCGCAAGCTTGCCGGCTGCCCTATGAAATGCTCGTCGACGGCCGCGTGGAGCCTTTGGGCGACGCTCGATATCTGCTGTCGCCTGGAGATCTGTACGCACTAGAACAGGTGCCGGAGATCGTGCGCATCGGTATCTCGGCGCTCAAGATCGAAGGCCGGTACAAGGACGCGGAGTACGTCGCGCTGACCACGCGGGCGTATCGAAAGGCGGTGGACGAAGCCTGGGCAGGCCGGGAGCAGCCGGTCGATCCAAGCGTCAAGGCCGAGCTGGAGCAGGTGTATTCGCGCGGGCTCGGTCCATTTTTCTTAAGCGGGACGAATCATCAGGCGGTGGTCAAAGGCCGCGCTCCCCGGCATCGCGGACTGCGCGTCGGCCGCGTGACGCGGGTGACTCCGGCCAGCGTGGTGATCGCTCCGGAATCTGATCCCTTCGTGTCACGTCTGAAGCCGGGCGGCCTGAAGCCCGGCGATGGAATCGTTTTCGATGCCGCCGATTGGCGCAGTCCTGGCGAGCCGGAAGAAGGCGGGCGCATTTATCAAGCGCTGCAGGTGGCGGGAGGTCTGGAACTGGCCTTCGGCAACGGGATAGTAAATACCTCGCGGATTCGTGCCGGCGATCTGGTTTGGCGAACCCATGATCCCGAGATCGACAAGTCGGCGCGGCCTTACACGGCGGCTGCATCTCTGGTGAGCAGGCAAAAGGTGAATATCCGAGTCATGGCGCGCGAAGGCCACCCGCTTGAGGTTGAGTGGAGTCGGGGAGATCTGTGCGTTCGCGTCGTTTCGGATGCGCCGCTCGAGATTGCCCAAAGCCGCGGACTCACAATCGAGGTTCTTCGGGAACAACTGGGTCGCTTGGGCAACACGCCGTATGAGCTTGGTGAATTGGAACTGGTGTCCGAAGGTTCGCCTTTCGCGCCTAGCTCGCTGCTGAATCGTCTTCGAAGGCAAGCAGTCGACAAACTGGTGGAGCTTCAGTCTAAGCTGCGGAGCATCGAGATTCACGATCCGCTGGGTGCGGTCGCGCAATTGTTGCCCGCGCCACAACCAGCTAGCGTGCAGGCGACGCGACTCCATCTTCTGGTCCGTACCCCGCAACAGTTGAATGCAGCCATCGAATTGGCGCCCGCCAGCATCACGCTCGATTATCTCGACCTGTACGGCTTGCGGCCCTCACTCGATCGCGTAAAGGCCGCCGGGATCGAAGCTCGCGTCGCGAGTCCACGTGTCTTGAAACCAGGTGAGCAGCGCATCGCCGATTTTCTGCTGCGATGCGACGCGCCGATTCTGGTGCGCTCCGCAGGCCTTCTGGAAACATTGCGCCCGGCAGGAGTTCGGCTGGACGGCGACTTCAGCTTGAACGCGGCCAACGCGATCTCGGCCGGCCTGCTGCTTGCGATGGGCCTCGCACGTGTAGCTCCCACGCACGATTTGAACGCCGCGCAGATCGCAGCGCTGGCTCGCGGCATCGATCCGTCACGGCTCGAAGCCATCGCCTACCATCACCTGCCCGTATTCCACACCGAACACTGCGTTTTCTGCCGGTTTCTTTCCACCGGCACCAGCTATCGCGATTGCGGAAGACCTTGCGAGAAACACCAGGTCGCGCTGCGGGATTCCGATGGCCGCCCGCATCCGGTAATGGCCGACGTAGGCTGCCGCAACACGGTATTCGGAGCCGAGGCGCAGGAAGCCAGCCTGCACCTAGCCGAGTGGCTCGCGTCGGGAATCCGGCATTTCCGGCTCGAGTTTGTTCATGAGACGGCGGATCAAGTTACCCGCATCGGACGGGCGTTCGCGGACTTTTTCGCCGGACGCTCGACGCCTGAGGATCTCCATCGCGTACTCCAGCGTTGCGCGCCGGAAGGCGTGACCGAAGGCAGCCTCTACGTCCCATCCAGCGCGCTGCTACCGGTGCTTCAATAACTTCTGATACAGTTTTGGCATGAACCTTCCTTTAGTGCTGCCGCTGCTCGCGCTCGCGGTGGGGCCGGCGCTGGCGCAAAAGATCGATATCGAGTTTGACGATTCCGCCGTGTTCGAACGCTACAAGACGTTTCACATCGTGGAGGGCCAGATCAACGCCAAGGCTGCTGCACTCAACAGCGACCTTACCCGGCGCAAGATCGAAAACGAAATCCGCAAGCGGCTCACGGAAAAGGGGCTGATGGAAGTGGAGAGCAAGCCCGACCTGAATGTCCGCTTCACGTTGGGACAAGCCCGAAAAACGGAGGTGGAGGCTTATCCAGCGGGCTGGCGCGGATTGGGCACGCGGCGCGTGCGGGTCGGATACACCCAGGGAACACTGGTCATCAACCTGCGGGATCCCGTCCGGAAGGAACTCGTCTGGCGCTCCGTTGCAGAGGAGGAGAAGAACGATCCCATGCAGATCGCCCAGCATCTGGACGACATGGTGAGGAAATCGATCGAGAAATATCCGCCCAAACAGAAATAGTGACTGGGGCAGGTGATCGTGTTTATCCGCAAGCGGGTCACCTGCCAGCCGAGCCTAAAACAGAACTATTGCTTATAGGTGGCCACGTACGTGCCCTTGGCCCGAACGTGACCCTTCATCGCCGCCAGGAGATCCGCACGGCTGCCGGTGGCTGGCACATCCAGCTTGGTATCCAGCGCGTAGGCTTCAATGATGTAGTGATGCACTGTCGGCGCAGGCGGGCAGGGACCGAAGAAGCCCACCGAGCGGGCGATATTATTCAGTTGGCGGCTTCCATCCGGGAGATCGGCAGTCGTGGGGATCTTTTCCGGAAGGCCGGTAGCGGTTCCGGGAATGTTGAAAATGGCCCAGTGCAGCACATCCTCGCCATTGACGTCGACGTCGGTATCGTGCAGGATTACCGCAAAAGTCATGGTTCCGGCAGGAACTCCAGTCCAATCGATCTTGGGTGAAACGGCCACGTTGCCGTTGGCACAGCCACTCTTGGCCGGCATTGCGGAACCGTCGGCGTAGTCCGCGAGCTTCAGGACCAGGGGAGCCGGAATGCCGCCACCGCCTTTTCCTTTACCGCCGCCCTTGCCACCTTTGTCTTGGGCGATCATGGCGCCCGCGCCTGCCCCAACCACCAGCGCCACAGCCATCAAGAACTGAGTCACTCGCATCGTTTTTGTATTCTCCTCGTCATTCGAACTTGCGGACAACCAATCAATTCTAGCTACTTTTGACGGCCGCCCGCGTGATGTCCTTGATCGCTGGGGTTCCGCACTGCTGCATGGTCAACCGCAGCTCGGCCCGCAGGATATCCAGGACTCGCTCCACGCCCTCCTGGCCGAAAGCCGTCAATCCGTAGATGTACGGACGGCCGATACCGACCGCTCGCGCACCCAGGGCCAGAGCTTTGTAGATATCGGTGCCGCGCCGGAAGCCGCCGTCCACCAGCACAGGGAGTTGGCCGCCCACCGCGTCCACCACCTCCGCCAGGCTCTCGATGGTGCTGCGCAAAGTGTCCGTGGCGCGGCCACCGTGATTTGATACCACCACTGCATCCGCGCCATGCTCGCGGCACAAACGGGCGTCTTCGGCGGTGTCGATGCCTTTGATGATCAACTTCATCTTGGTCGTATTCGTGAGCTTTCGTAGCCGGTCCAAGGTCGCCCAGTTTGCCGACGCCGGATTGATGCCTCCCTCGATTCCGTCCAGCATCGGGCGTCCCTTGAGCGACCCGACTCCATCGGTGTGGCACGCAAGGCAGTTCCTGGTATCAGTTCGCCGCATGCGCGTGGCTGTCTCCGTATTGCGGCCGCCGAGCAGGTCAACGGTCCAGACCAGCACCGGACAACCCGCGGCTTCCGCGCGGCGAACCATCTTCTCGGTGCCTTCCCAGCTGACAGGCATATAGAGCTGATACCAGACCGGGCCGCCAAGCGCCCGCGCGACTTCTTCCACCGGAGACGACGAAACTGTCGACAGAATCTGCGTGGCCTTCTTGGCTTTGGCCGCGCGAGCGACTGCCACTTCGCCTTCGGCATGGAACATCTTCTGCCCGCCCACCGGGCAAAGAAAAATGGGCGTTTCCCAGGGAACGCCGAAAACCTCCGTGCGGAGATCGGGCTTCGACACATCCACCAACCGGCGCGCGCGAAGCTGGAAGTGCTGAAACCCCTCGCGATTGAGCTTCAGCGTGGCATCGTCATCTACACCGCTGATCAGGTACCCCAGATGCGCGGGCGGCAGCATGCCGCGCGTGAGAGCCTCGAAATCGCTCACACTCAAGGCGTCGGCCGCGCGATACACGGCCGGCGAAGTCTGCTGCGCCCAGGCATTGCATCCCAAGGCGGCCAGCGGGCTAGCCGCAAGAAAACGGAGGAACTCGCGGCGTTTCGTGGATGCCTGGGAAGATGCCGGGGAAGCCATCGCCGCGATTTTAACACTGTGATAAGATGCCGTACATTGTGCGAACGGAAACTAACCCTGCGTCGGAAATCTCGTCTCAGACTACGCGCACCGTCCTGAACCTGCGGGAGATGCTCCTGCATGGCGATTTTCACCCAGGAGAGCGCTTGTCAGAACTACCTTTGGTTGCGCGGTTGGGCGTTTCGCGGACGCCTATCCGGCTGGCCCTGGACCGTCTGGCGAACGAAGGTCTGCTCGAAGTTTTTCCGACCGGCGGTTTCGTTGTGCGCGCATTCACTTTAACGGATGTGTATGACACTATCGAACTCCGTGGCGCCTTGGAAGGGACGGCTGCCCGGCTGGCAGGGGAGAGGCTGCAGGACCCGCGCGAACTCGGGGTTCTGCGCGGTCTTGAGCAGGAAATGTTGAAGGTGATGCCGCTGGCTCCCGAACTGGCACCGAACATCGATACGTTTGCTCGCTACCTGGATTTGAACGAGGCGTACCATTCGGCTGTGATTGATCTGGCGAAAAGCCCCATGCTGCGAAGGACACTCGATCGTGTACGATCGCTGCCCTTCGCCTCGCCCAGCGCAACGGTATTCGCGCGGCTCAAATTATCCACAACCAAGGGGCTGCTGACCATCGCCAGCGAGCATCACAACATGATCATTGAAGCGATCGAGAAGCGTCAGGGAAGCCGCGCCGAGGGCTTGGCCCGGGAACACGCCTGCCTGGCCCTCCGGAATCTGGAAGCTGTTCTGGCCGATAAGGAAGTCTCCAGCTACGTGCCGGGTGCGGCTCTCGTTCGTCTACCTGGCGTGGCTTGAATCCTAGTGCGTTAGAGCATACATCACGTAGTTGACGCCGATGTTGATGGCCAGATGTGAGTACTTCTCCGGGTAACCGGGATCGTCGGCGAATTCCCAGGCGTCGCCCAGGTCCGAGTTGGGCGTGATGGCCGCCTCGATCCGGCCCGTGTCGTCGTAAATGGCGCGCCAGTAGGGAGTGTCGCCGCCATTTCGCCCCCCGCCATACAGGCCCCACGAGCCCACAATCTGGAACCGGTCGTTTAAATCGTAGAGGATGTGAAACGCGGTGTCTGCTTCGGGAATATCCACCGGAGTCTTACCAGGCAGGACGCGGCCCATGCTCTGCATGAAGACGTCCCACTCGAATGGTCCCCAAAAATCATCGCACCAGAAGAAACCACCGCGAGCCAGATAGTCGCGCATTTTGGCGGCCTGTTGATCGGTCAGGTCCCACTCACCCGGCCGCACCGCGTAAAGCATGGGCCAGTTGTAAACGTCATCTTCATCGTCCAAATTCACGGACTGTTCCGCCGGGCGCGCGTCGATCCGCGTAAGGCGACTGAGGGCGGTAAGAAAATGTCGGTCGGCGCGGGGGTAATCCTGCGTCCAACTGGACATCCCATTCGCCCATCCCCGGCGGCCGGAACGGTCGAAGCGCGCGGTAGGCGCCGGTGGATACATCAGCCTCGCAAACACCCATTCAGAAGGGCGCTGATAGCCTTCCGGAAGCGGGAAATTGTTGTACTCGATGGCTGGGTACTCGCGGAACTCACGCTGCCACGCGCACAGGGATCCGACGAAGACAGCGCCGCCCGCCAGCAGCAAGAGGATGTATCGACGGCTCATTCAGAGACCGATCCATCCCGAGGATACCACCACCGTCGGTCCGGCCATTCAGGGCCGGCTCGCGCTAGGATGAATGAGCGAGGAGCTGCCCGTGATGCCTGAAAATGTCGCCGCGAAAGCCGCAATTCAGTTGACTCTGGTAACGTCCACGGAAGGCGACGCGACGGGCTCGTTTACCAGAGTCCGTTGTACCGGCAAGCTGGTCACCGGCTCCACTGGAATCCTGCAGACTGAGGTTCGCAGCCTGCTCCCCGGCGCGAAGCGGATCGTGCTCGATTTGACCGACCTCGGCTACATGGACAGCAGCGGACTCGGCGCGATCATCGGCCTGTACGTTTCGGTCAAGAGCGCGGGCGGACGCCTGGAATTAATTAACCTCAGCGCGCGCGTGCGCCAACTGTTCAGCATCACGAATGTGCTGAGTTTGTTCGAGGTATGCGGCGAGCAGAGCAACCGGATCGTCTAGCGCTTCCTAGCGCCGTTATAGACGACGTCGAGAAACTCCGCCGGGAGTTCCTGACTGCGATTTCCTGGCGCGATGTCGACTTCAACGGCCCGAGCGGAAACGTCCGTGACAGCTTGAGCATTATCCGTATCAGGAAGGGCCAGAACATTTGCATCGCGCAAACGTTTCTTGCCGGGTAACGGCGCTTCGTGTTACCTATAGGCCTTGATCCTGAGGCTAGAAGCGCTAGCGTGGCTGTGTGCGGTCACCGCTCTCGCACCCGCGTTTGCACAGGATCAACGCCTCCCCCGTCAGACGCCCGCACAAACTGCGGCGCTTCAGGGAATTCTGCGCGATCCTTCGGGCCTTGGACTAGGCGGCGCTTCGATCACGCTGCGAAATCTGCAAAATGAGCAAGTGGTCTCCACGACAACCTCCGGAGACGGCGTGTTTCGCTTTTTGGATTTGCTTCCGGGTCGCTACGCGCTGCAAGCCTCGCTGGATGGTTTTCAGCGCGTCGATCAAACCGTTATCGTGCTCGGCGTCGACACCCTGGCGGTGGAATTAACCATGACGCCTGTTCCCGTGGCTCCGCGAGCAGCTCCGCCGGAGCCTTCGCCGGAGCCGACGTACCGGACCCTTCCGCAAACGCCTCCGGAAGGGCTGCCCGAAGTTCTTCCGCCGCAAATCATTCCTCCTCGCGAGCGGGTGTTCAAGCCCCTGCCCGACCGTTGGAAGTTCGACTGGCCGGATTATCACCGCTACGGACCTCAGGACGAAGCCCCCTACGTGAAAGGGCACTGGTACGATCCGTTCAATCGCAACAAGTTGAAGGGAGACTCGCCGATCTTCGGCCAGAGCACGTTTTTGAATGTGAACCTAGTGAGCGATACGGCGGTCGAGGGTCGAAAGTTGCCGGTTCCGAGTGGCTTGGGCACCTACGACCCCGACAGCGGCCAATTCTTCGGCCGCATGGGTCAGTTCGCACTAAGCCAGAACTTCTCGTTCTCGGCGACTCTGTTTCATGGCGACACGGCGTATCGGCCTGTCGACTGGCAGATAAAGTTCACTCCGGAAGTGAACGTAAACTATCTCCAAGTCCAGGAGAACGGCATCGTTAGTCCGGATGTACGCAAGGGAACCACGCGCCTGGACGCGCACGCCGGATTGCAGGAAGCCTTCGTCGAAGCCAAGATTGCGGATCTGAGCTCATCCTTCGATTTCCTTTCGGCTCGCGCGGGCATCCAAACCTTCAACAGCGATTTTCGCGGGTTCATCTTCTTCGATCAGGAGCCGGGAGTTCGCCTGTTTGGCACGCTCGATTCCAACCGCTATCAGTACAACGCGGCATATTTTGCCATGCTCGAAAAGGATACGAATAGCGGGCTGAACACGATGCAATACCGCAACCAGCAGGTGCTGATCGGCAACCTGTACCGTCAAGATTTCTTCAAGCCCGGCTATAACATTCAGGTGAGCTTTCATTACGATAAAGACGATGCGACGCTGCAGTACGACACCAACGGATTCCTGGTGCGGCCTGCAGCGGTCGGCTTGGCGCAGCCGCACAAAATCCGAGCTTATTACTATGGCTTGACTGGAGACGGGCACATCGGGCGGCTGAATCTGACGCACGCCTTCTACCAGGTGCTGGGTTACGATTCGCTGAATCCGATTGCGGGCAGGCGCACGGATATCAACGCGCAAATGGCCGCGGCCGAGCTTTCCTGGGATCGCGACTGGATCCGTTTCCGGGCTTCGCTTTTCTGGACGTCGGGCGACGACAATCCGCGGGACGGCACGGCTCGCGGCTTCGATGCCATCCTCGACAATTCGAATTTCGCGGGCGGTTTCTTCAGCTTCTGGAATCGCGAGGGCATCGCGCTCACCGGGTCGAATGTAAGCTTGGTGTCTCCGGGGAGTTTAATTCCCTCCCTGCGATCGAGCAAGATTGAAGGACAGGCTAATTTCGTGAATCCGGGGATCTTCATTCTCAATGCCGGCGCCGATGTAGAGATCACTCCAAAACTGCGCGGAGTGCTAAACGTTAACGTGATTCGCTTCGAGGACACTCAGCCTCTGGAGTTGATTCTGTTTCAAGACCCTATTCACCATGGCGTGGGCACGGATTCAGGACTCGGCCTGGTATACCGCCCGCCGCTCAGCGAAAACATGACGATTACGGGCGCATTCAACGCGTTCTCCCCGATGCAGGGCTTCCGCGATATCTTTACTGACAAGACTTTGTTTTCGGTGGCAGCTAATGTCCGTTTCCGTTTCTAGGTACATCTCGATAGCCGCCGTTGCGGGCGGGCTGATTCTGTTCGCGGCGTTGGCGTTGCTGCCGGGACAATCCCCGGGGCAATCGCAAGAGGAAGCCGCCCGAAGAAGCGCGGGATGCGTCTCCTGCCACGGATTTACCGAAGCTCCCAGCATGCACACCACGGGCACTGTGCAGCTAGCGTGCATCGACTGCCACGGCGGCAATGCCGATGTCATGCGGCCCTCCGGACCTGGCTTAGTGTCGGACATGCGCGCTTACGAGCGCGCCAAGCATAAGGCGCATCCGAAGCCCAGAAACCCGGCATATACCGATTCGTCCGCGAATCCGGTGCGGGTTTACGCTGACTGGCTGAAAGAGGACAAGGAATATATTCGCTTCATCAATCCCGGCGATCTGCGTGTGGTGGATGAAACCTGTGGCAACTGCCACGCCCGCGAGGCGCGCGCTGTTCAGACCAGCATGATGACCCACGGAGGAATGCTCTGGCAGGCGGCTCTCTACAACAACGGCGGGTATCCGTACAAGAATGCGCGCTTCGGCGAGAGCTATTCGCCGGATGGGCAGCCTCAACGGATTACGATGCCGGAGGCGCCCAGCTCGGAGCTAACCAGAACCAAGGGCATTCTGCCTTACCTGGACCCGCTAGCCCGCTGGGAGTTGTCGCAGCCGGGAAATATCCTGCGCGTCTTCGAACGTGGCGGCGAAGCGCGCGCCGAAACCGGTAATCCGAATGGCGAATCGCGGCCGGGGCTGCCCGATGACAAGCTGAGCGACCGTGGCCTGGGCACGCTCCTGCGCACCGATCCGGTGTTTATTGGCTTGCAGAAGACGCGCCTGCTCGATCCTCAGCTGTCGTTTCCGGGAACCAACGATCATCCCGGTGATTATCGGCATAGCGGTTGCACCGCGTGCCACGTGATTTACGCCAACGATCGAAATCCGGCGCATTCCGGTCCGTACGCCGCATACGGCAATCAGGGGCGCAGCGCGCAGATGGATCCGACCATTCCGAAGAACGAATCGGGCCACCCCATCAAGCACGAACTGACGCGCGCGATCCCGACCAGCCAGTGCATCGTGTGCCACATTCATCCCGGCACGAATATGGTCGCGTCGTATCTCGGCTACACCTGGTGGGACTCGGAAACCGACGGCGCGAAGATGTATCCAGAAAAACAGCACGATCCGACAGATGCGGAGCGCCTGGAATCCTGGACGAAGAATCCTCAGAACGCGGCGGCGCGAGGCCTGTGGGGCGATTTGGATTTTCTGGAAAAGACCGGCACTCCGGAATTCAACGCCCAGCTCCAGAACACGCAGTTCGCCGATTTCCACGGTCACGGTTGGGTGTTTCGTGCAGTATACAAGCGCGACCGGAAGGGGAATTTGCTGGACGCCGAGAATCGCGTGGTCCCGCCAGACGATAAGAACAAGTTTCAGGATGCCGTTCACCTCAAGGACATCCATCTCGAAAAAGGGATGCACTGCACGGACTGCCACTTCGAGCGCGATAGCCACGGCAACGGGAATTTGTACGGCGAAACGCGCAACGCGGTGGAGATCGACTGCGTGGATTGCCACGGGACGGTCAAATCCAAGGCGAATTTGCGGACATCCGCGGCTGCGGCGCCGGTGGGAGGGACGGATCTTTCACTACTGAGGACGGCGTCGGGACAAAGGCGGTTTTATCAGGAGAACGGGAAAATTTACCAGCGATCCAATTTAGATCCCGCCAAGTCTTGGGAAGTGGTGCAAGTGGTCGATAGCATCACTCCTGGGAATCCCCACTACAGTGAGGCGTCGCGCCTGGCAAAGACCTTGTTGAAGGACGGAACCACATGGGGATCGGCCCCTCGCAATGGTGACGACGAGAAACAGCTAGCGCACGGCAATGATCGGATGACTTGCTACGCCTGCCACTCGTCCTGGACCACGAGCTGTTTCGGGTGTCACCTGCCGATGCGTGCGAACGCGAAATCGCCAATGCTGCATAACGAAGGAACGGAAACGCGCAACTACACTTCCTACAATTTCGAGGTCCTGCGCGACGATATTTACATGCTGGGCGTGGACGGCACCGTTACCGGCAACCGCATCGCGCCGACCCGTTCCACGTGCGCCGTGGTGGTGAGCTCGCAGAACGCGAATCGCGACTGGCTGTATTACCAGCAGCAGACGATTTCCGCGGAAGGTTTCAGCGGCTTTGGATTCAGCTCCTACTATCCGCACACAGTGCGCGCAAAGGAAACGAAGACGTGCACCAGTTGCCACATTTCGCGCGAGGGCGATAACAACGCCTGGATGGCCCAGCTTCTCATGCAGGGGACGAATCTGGTGAACATGATGGGACGCTACGCATACGTCGCAGAGGGCGACAAGGGCTTTGACGCTGTGACCGTCGCCGAGCATGACGATCCTCCGGCCGTGTTCGGCAGCGATCTTCAAAAGGTCGCTTACCCGGCGGATTTCGCCAGGTTCGAAAAACACGATCGGGAGATCGACGAAGCCGATCGGCACACGGGTACGGTTCTGGATCTTCAACTGAGGGGAGAGTATCTGTACGCGGCTCTCGGCAAGGCGGGCTTTCGAATTTACGACGTCGCTAACATCGACAACAAGAACTTTTCAGAAAAGATGACCACCGCGCCGGTTTCCCCGCTGGGCCAGCAGTTTTACTTGAAGACGAAATACGCGACTTCGGTGGCCTCGCCCTCGACGCTGGCCGTGGATCCCCTTCGCACGCAGTTTCCTGAGAATGAGGAGCAGCGCCCGGCGCTGATGTACGGATTTCTGTACGTCGCGGATCGCGAAGAGGGATTGATTGTGGTGGGCGATCCAGATCTTAAGAGCAAAAGCCCGGGTGTCCTGACGCTGCTCGACGGGAATCCTCGCAATAATTTCCTGAAACGCGCGGCGACTTTCAATCCCGGTGGTGTGCTTACGGGTGCGCGGCGGATCACCATCGCTGGGACGTTTGCCTACATCCTGACGGATCGCGGGCTGGTGGTGGTGGATATCGCGAATCCGCTGCAGCCGAAGGTGACGGCGCAGGTCGGTGCGCCGGATTTAGTCGACCCGCGCGGGGTGGCCGTGCAGTTCCGCTACGCGTTCATCGTGGACCGCGAAGGACTGAAGGTGCTCGATGTGACGTCGCTTGCGAGTCCCAGGGTCGTTCCAGGAGCGAAGCTCGCCTTAAGTGACGCACGCAATCTCTACGTCGCGCGGACCTACGCGTATGTCGCCGGCGGCGCCCAAGGGCTCGTGATCGTGGACGTGGAGAAGCCGGAGAAACCTGTAATCGATCAGATGTTCAGCGCGGGCGGGGCGATTCGGGACACTTACGATGTAAAACTCGGCATGACAGCGGCGAGCGCCTTTGCTTATCTTGCGGACGGAACCGGGGGGATGCGCATCGTGCAGCTTTTTGCGCCGAGCGATAACCCCAACTACCTTGGATTCAGCCCGCGGCCGACGCCCAAGCTTATCGCGACGTATCGCACGCGCGGGCCGGCATTGGCGATTTCGAAAGGTGTCGATCGCGACCGTGCGGTGGATGAAAGCGGCAACCAGGTGGCGGTGTTCAATCGCAGAGGGTCGCGTCCGCTGAATAAGCAGGAAGCCGAGCGGCTGTTTATGCGCAACGGCAGGGTTTATACCGTCACGGACGCTCCGCCGGGCCCTCCACGCTAACTTTTTTTAGCGGGCGAAGTCCGCGATTGCGTGCACGCTCGACGCCGGCTTGGCTTTCGACCAATCGTGATAGTCGTGGCACTCCGAGCAGCGGGAATCCGCGGCAGTCGTGGCTCCGCTGTGGCATCGCTGGCAGGTCGTGATGCCGGGGAGCAGCACATCGGCAGTGTAGTTACTGGTCTTGGCCTGAGCATGACACTCGGTGCATGTCACTAGCTGGTGCGCGTTGTGATCGAATTTAGCGTGCGTCATCCAGCGAATCGGGATCGAGGATTTCAGAATCTCGGGACGCGCATCCGGAGCTGGGTACGTCAGCACGTGGCATTCTTTACAGGTTTTCTGCCACAACAGCCGCTCAGCTTCCTCGACGCGCTGCGCGACCCACGTTGCCGAATTCCCGGTCCCCGTATACTTGCGAACGACAAAATCATGAACAGTCCTCGTGTCCTGGTGTGGCACAGGCTCGGCGAAGCGGCTGTCGAACACCAGCGGATGGCAACTGGCGCAGTGCTGCGCATAGGTAACCGGAGCCACGGGCGCATTAGGTGCGTGCGACACCGGTTGGTGGCAATCCACGCACTGAAGCTGTACGGGGCCATTGGGACCTTTCAGATCGCTCTTCAAGTGCACTTGATGACTGAGTTTGATAGTTCCAGGATCGGGGGCGTGACCCGTCCGCACTGCGGCGAACTCCGGATGTCCGCTCTGGAATGACGAGATGCTGGCGGCGAACTGCGTTTTCCGACCGGTAGTTTTCAGGCTGCTGTGGCATTGAGTGCAAGATGTCTCACTGGTAGCCGCAAGACGAAAGGCTCCCTGATGTTCGACGTGGCACGATGTACAAACCGGCGTGAATGTCTGGCTGGCCTGATGCGCCGGAGCGTTGTGGCATGCGAGGCAAGCGGTTTCAGTGACTTGTGTCCCGAAGCCGCCAGCGGGTACGTGGCAGAACGAGCAATTGTTTGTCAGAATTACATGCGCACGCGCCAAGGGGCCGGCATTGAACGCGCTTTGCCTGCCGGTTAGTGCTCCCCAGCTCAGCCACGCGACGCCGAGACCCACGGCCGCAATGCTCAGCATGCGCTTCCAGCGCGGAATGGGATACGCTCGCTTGAAATAATTCAGGTCGATGCGCTGAGCGAGCTTCTTGGTGGTTCTGGTTCGTCCCGCCATGAACTAATACCTCAACGCCATCACGGCGTGGATACCTCCCAAGACCAGCAATACGATCGAAAGCGGGACATGCACCAGTAACCACGCGTGCAGCCAATGATACAAATGCCGCTGGCGGCTAAGTTGGCGCTCCTCCTCGCAGATATTCTCCAGATCCTCGAGAGCTGGATGAAACGCTTCCGGCGTTGCTCTGCGCAGTGACGGAAAGAGCGGGGAGGGTGCCGTCTCGGGAGCTTCGAGAAAAGGGCGGATGGAACTCGCATAGATTTCGCGAAATCGCACCTTATCATCGTGTTCAGCTTCGACCGCAAGTGTGCCGACCAATTGCTCCGCTTCCTCACGAAGTTGGGCGCGCACGTGCGGGATTTCTTCATAGATCGTCTCCATCGGCACGCGCGTGGTGATCACCCGCGGAAGATAGTGCTGCAGAATCGCACCCAGAATCCCGCTTAACACTACGATCACCAAAAGCACCATGAGCGTGGCAGTCAAGGCGCCGCGGAACGCGAAGCCCGCGTGAAACAAGATCAGCGGCAGTGTCAGCAACCCGAGCCAAAGATGTCCGCGCATCCACGTTGACGCACGTCCTAGTCTCCAAACCGGCACTTTCTTGCGAACGCCTAGCAGTCCCTCGAACAGCATCACAGCATAGCCCCCGACGCCGAATGCCAACCCGACGGCCGTTCCGCCGCGTGGACCACCGGGTATTTGCAGGGCATACGCGATATAGACGATCACGCTCGCGAAGAACAGCAAGATGGTTCCTACTAGCCAAGGCCGATGTGTGCGATCGATATGCATCGTTCTACTCTGAAACGGACTGGCCCGAGATCACGTGCTTGAAAAACTGATTCGGATCCACGCGATGCGCCGCATCGTGGGGACAAGCGTACACGCAACTGGGCTCCGCGTGATCCGTGCAGAGATCGCAGGAAGTCGCTTTTTGCTTGGTCACCACGGCCCGTCTGCCCGGCGCGTCGGGATTGTCGATATTTACTTCGAACGGATGCAGCGTGATGTTGCCATAGGGACAGTTCTTCGCGCAAAGCCCGCAGCCGATGCACCAGTCTTCAATGATGACTTCGAGCGACTGGCGCCGTCGAATGGATCCCACCGGGCATCCCACCATGCATAGCGGGTCGCGGCACTGGCGGCAAGAGGTCGCCACCAGGTAATTCTCGAAGCGTAATCCTTCGCGGATCAGGCGCGTGACGCCATCATGCGCATCGGCGCAGGCGCGAACACAGGAGTCGCAGCGCGTGCATTTCTCGAGATCCAGAACCAGCAGGCTCTGCGCTTCCATTAGCCCCTGTGCCAGGAATCGATCCAGCGGAATATCGGTCGATTGCTTCAGGCGCTGGCGATTCTGTTCCAGATGTTTCGAGGCGACCTCTTCCAGGCTGCTCCGGATCTCCGGGAAGGAATCCACCATGCGTTGGAAGTCCTCAGCTCCGATACGGACCACCTCGACATGATCGAGCGCCGAACATGTAGCGGTGCGCCGGTCGCCGCCCCCGGCTCCCATGCCCAACAGGCCGATCTCACCGAAATACCCGCCGCGGCCGAGATAATTGAGTACCAGTTCACCCTGCGGATGATCCTCGGCTACTTTCACAAAGCCGATGCGGATCA
>Ga0070735_10002643_pt1 | contig 16093 bp, 9 predicted proteins | sample Coa_R1_FD_66443 | JGI IMG/M metagenome (GOLD analysis project Ga0070735, IMG submission 66443) | Surface soil microbial communities from Centralia Pennsylvania, which are recovering from an underground coalmine fire - Coalmine... | ecosystem: Environmental > Terrestrial > Soil > Unclassified ... | reverse complement strand
CAGGCGCGGGGGATCGGGCTCAACTATGGCGACACCAGCTTTATGCGCGGGACTCGAGCGACGCTGGGACGATGCGTGGTGGAGATTCCCCAGGCGATCGAATCGGCACTGGTGTTTTTCCTGATCCTGTTCGTGCTCCGTGTCGCGCTGCGAAACCGGTGGCTGGCAGGAGCCGTGTTTGTGCTGATCTGGTCTTCCATCCAATACTTCAAGGCCAGCCCGACCACTGCAATCTTTCAGGGTGTGGAGGCTGTGGTTCTTTTCTCGATCGCCGCCTTCGTCATCACGCGATTCGGCCTTCTTGCCCTGATCGTGGGGGTGTTTTCCGACGAGCTGCTGTCAAACATCCAGATCCCCAGCAATCCTTCGCTGTGGTATTTCGCCGATACGCTGGGCGCAACGCTCGCAATGTTGGCGCTGGCCGCCTGGGCCTTTCGCGTGTCGATGGGGGGACGGAAGCTGCTCAGCGACGAGACCTTTGGGTAGCGCCCTAGTTTTGTCCGCCGACCTGCGGCGTGTTCGTCAAGACGTTCGACACATTGCGCTGCCGCAGCATCGCGTTGAACGACGCCACATCCTGATCCAGCAGATTGCGCAGCCGCTGGTGATAGGTCGCGTTGCGCTCTTTCAATTCATCGTGAACGGCCACTTGCTGCGTGGTCGGCTGAAAATCGGCGACCTCGACCTCGTCCGCCAGGTAGCCGATCTTGTCCACCAGCTCCGGAGTGAAGCGGACGTTGTCCTGCCCGCGTCCCGTGGTCTTCAGCCGAACCAGATTCGCTTCGACCTCGACCAGTTTCGCGCTGAGCTGATCCGCGGCGGTTTTGATCCCGTTGTCGGTCACTTCGGATTTCAGATCCGCGAGCTGCGCGCGTATAAACTCGATCTGGTTCACCGCGTCGACGGCGCCGTTCATCTCGGTGGAGAGCGAGCTGACCAGCCGGGTCTGGATCTGAATGTCGCCTTCGCTGCCATTGGAGTGCGGATCTTTGATCACTTTGAGCGGCTGTGAATAATCCTTGCCGTCGACGGTCAGCTTGACCGTGTAAGTCCCGGGAGGCGCAAGGATCGCGATGCGGCGCTCTCCGTATGGGCGCCAACCGTCCATGCCATTAGAAATTTCCGGCGCGTACTCGGGCGAATTGCGCAGGTGAATCTGATGCGACGGTTCGAAGCGCAGATCCCAATACATCCGGTTCACGCCGGCATCTTTGGCCGCGCGCGCGAATGTCCGCACTGTGCGGCCGCCCGAATCTTGAATGGTGATCTTCACATCACCCGAAGGCGCGGATTTCAGGTAGTAGTTGATCGCGGCGCCGTAGGGCGGATCCTGTCCCGCGGTCGGATCGTACGCCGGAGCCTCGGGTTGGACCGCGGTCCGGAAACGATACGCATCGCGCGGAGCGAACAAGTGCGCGCTCTCGTCGGCCACCTTCGGCGTGAACTGCTCGAGCGCGGTCAGATCGTCGAGGATCCAGAAGCCGCGGCCGTAAGTGGCGATCGCCAGATCGTGAAAATGCTCCTGAATTGCCAGCCAGTAAACCGGGGTGTGCGGCAGGTTGTTTTGCAGTGGCTGCCAGTTTTCGCCGTCGTTGAAGGAAACATACAAGCCGTTCTCGGTGCCCGCGAACAGCATTCCGCGGCGGAACGGATCTTCGCGGACGCAATGCACGTAGCTCAACATCGACGGCGGAATGCCGTTAGTGATGCGTTTCCAGGTCTTTCCGTAGTCGCTGGTCTTGAAAATGTGCGGATCGCGATTGTTCGCCTGGTGGCCGTCCACGCTGATATAAGCCGTGCCCGCGTCGAAGCGCGACGCGTCGATGTTCGAAACGGTTCCGAATTCGGGCATCCCCTGCGGCGTTACATTAGACCAGTTCTTGCCGCCGTCGCGCGTGATCTGTACCACGCCGTCGTTGGTGCCGGCCCAGATCACTCCAGCTTCCTTGGGCGATTCCGCCAGCGCGAAAATCACGTCGGCATATTCCACACCGATGTTGTCGCCGGTCAGGCCGCCGGAGAATCCCTGCTTGGATTTATCGTTCCGCGTCAGATCGGGGCTGATGGTTTGCCAGCTCTGGCCCTGATTCGTGGTCACGTGCACGAACTGGCTGGCGATGTAGACGCGATTGTGATCGTGCGGAGAAATCAGCAGCGGAAATTCCCAGTTGAGCCGATATTTCACTTCGGCCGCAGTGGATCCGCTGGTTTGGTCGGGCCACAGCTCGACATTGCGCGCCTGCATATTGCGCTCGTCGAACACGGTGACGATTCCGCCGACGCTGCCCGATCCGGACGCGGTGGACCAGATGAGGTTGGAGTCCACCGGATCGGGGGTGGCGAATCCGCTTTCGCCTCCAGTGACGTTGTGCCAGCGGCTGCGCGAAATTTGTCCGCCGCGACCGCCGCCTCCCCCGAATCCGCCGCCGCCCAGCGAATTGCTCGGACCGCGATAGGACGGTCCGTCCTGCTTGTTGCCGTAAACGTAATACGGGATCTGGTTGTCGACCGTGACGTGATAAAGCTGCGCGATGGGAAGCTGGACGCGATTCCACGACTTTCCGCGATTGATGGAAATACTCACGCCGCTGTCGTTGGCCACCATCATCCGGTCGGCGTTGGTCGGGTCGATCCACAGATCATGGTTGTCGCCGCCGGGGAGCTGTTGCAGATCGTTGAGCGAGTGTCCCCCATCAAGCGATCGCGAAAAAGCCGCCGTCATGAAGTAGATCTCGTTTTCGTTGTCCGGCGAAACGGCACAGCGAGTGTAATACGCAGCGCGGCCGACCAACTGGCGGTCGTTGCTGACCATCTGCCAGTGATCGCCGCCGTCGTCGGATCGCCACAGCGTGCCCTTCTGGGTCGGCTCGCCGTTAAACGGAAGGCCATCGCCGGTTTCGATCAGCGCGTAGACTCGACTCGAATTACGCTTCGTCATCGCGACGCAGATTTTCCCAATGGGCGAATGCGGCAGGCCGTTACCGGTGAGATGCTTCCAGGTAGCGCCTCCGTCGGTCGATTTGTAGATCCCGCCGCCGGGGCCGCCGCTGGTGCGATTCCAGGTCTTCAGCTCGAGCTGCCACATGCCCGCAAACAGAATCCGTGGATTGTTCGGATCCATCACCATGTCCGAGCAGCCGGTGTTTTCGTCGACCTTCAGCACCTGTTCCCAGGTTTTGCCGCCGTCGCTGGTGCGAAAAACGCCGCGCTCAGGCTGAGGGCCGTAGGCGTGGCCCAGCGCGCACGCGAAGACGATGTCGTGATTGGCAGGATCGATCAGCACGCGCCCGATGCGACCGGTCTTTTCGAGCCCCATGAGCTGCCAGGTCCTGCCGGCATCGCCGGATTTGTAGATCCCCATGCCGAGCGAAATATGGCTGCGGATAAACGTCTCGCCGGTGCCGGCCCAGATCAGGTTCGGGTCGCCCGCCGCGATTGCCAGCGAACCGACCGACGACACGGGCTGCGAATCGAAAATCGGATCCCAATGCAGGCCGCCGTCGCTGCTCTTGAAAATCCCGCCAGAAGCGGTTCCGGCATAGTAAGTCATCGGGTCGCCGGGGACGCTGGCTGCTGCGATGACGCGGTTTCCGACCGGCCCGATGTAGCGATAGTGGAGCTGGTTGAGTTGGTCGGGCGATTGAGCCACGGCAATGACGGTTGCGAACAGCAGCGTGCGGATCATAGTTCGCTCAATATATCGCCGTTACGGTCCGGCCACAAGCCGTCCATTCGAGCGCCGCCAATTCAATCGCAAGATTCGGATAGACTGCGCGCTGGGCCTGGGGTAATCTGGCGGCGCATGATTCGTACACTGGCATTTCTACTCGCCGCGATCGCCGCGCGGGGCGCTGAAAACAACCCGCTTAGCGCCGAGGCGAAAGCAGATTACCTGAATGTTCGCAGAAACATGATTCGGGCGGCCGAGAAAATGCCGGAAGGAAAGTACGCCTTTAAGCCAGTTTCCGAGGTCCGGACGTTCGCGGCGCTGATCGCTCACGTCGCCGACGATCAATACAACTTGTGCGCTCCGGTGAAGGGCGAAACACGCCAGGCGGCCTATTCCGAGCTGGAGCAGACCCTTTCGAAAAAGGGGGAGCTGGTGGATGCGCTCAAAAAGGCGTTCGAATATTGCGACGGCGCTTACAATTCGGTAACGGACAAGACCGCTGCGGATCCTGTCATGTTTTTCAACATGTCCCGCGCGAAGCTGTCTATGCTGAACTGGAACACGTGGCACACCTGGGAACATTACGGCAATGTCGTGGTGTATTTGCGGATCAACGGCCTGGTGCCGCCCTCGAGCGAGCAGAAGAAGTAGTCAGGCCGAGCGCGCCACGGATGGCTCGGCGGTACGCGGCAGATTCGGCTCGGAATTTGGCAGGCCGATTTTCACGCGAATGGCGGCGTCGATCTTGTCGCGGATTTCGGGGTGCTCCTTGAGGAATGCGCGGGAGTTGTCGCGGCCCTGGCCGATCCGCTCGCCCTGGAAGCTGAACCAGGAGCCGCTCTTTTCCAGGACTCCTTGCTCCGCGCCAAGGTCCAGCAGATCGCCTTCGCGCGAAATCCCTTCGCCGTATATGATGTCGACTTCGGCTTCACGAAACGGTGAGGCGACTTTGTTCTTCACGACTTTGATCTTGGTTCGGTTACCGATGGGCTGGTCGCCGTCCTTGAGTGTCGCGGTGCGGCGGACCTCGATGCGGACGGAAGAATAGAATTTCAGGGCGCGGCCGCCGGTGGTGGTTTCAGGATTCCCGAACATCACACCGATTTTTTCTCTGATCTGATTAATGAAGACCAGGCACGTGTTGGTGCGCGAAAGCGCGCCGGTCAGCTTGCGCATGGCCTGCGACATCAGCCGTGCGTGCAGTCCCATGAAGCTGTCGCCCATTTCGCCCTCGAGCTCGGCTTTGGGAACCAGCGCAGCCACCGAATCGATGACCACCAGATCGATCGCGCCCGAGCTTACCAGCGCGCTGGTGATTTCCAGGGCTTGTTCGCCGCAATCGGGCTGCGAAACCAGCAGATTGTCGGTGTCGACTCCGAGCCTTTTCGCGTAGGTCGGATCCAGAGCATGCTCGGCATCGACAAACGCGGCGATGCCACCGGCTTTTTGCGCTTCGGCGATCACGTGCAGCGCGAGCGTGGTTTTGCCAGAGGATTCCGGTCCGAAGATCTCAATGACTCGCCCTCGCGGCAGGCCTCCGACGCCGAGCGCGGCATCGAGTGAGATCGAGCCGGAAGAAATCACGGTGACGGGCAGGGCGTTGCGCGACCCGAGCTGCTGTACGGCTCCCTTGCCGAACTGCTTTTCCATCTGGATCACGGTCTGCATGATGAGTTTTGCGCGCTCATTGGTAGCCATGCTCTATTGGTGCGCGCCGGGTGGAAGAAATCTCACGGTTTTTTGGCGCGTGAGTTAGAATTCGATTTTCACGCTGAACTGCAACTGCCGGGGAATCTCGTTCAGCGGAGCCGTTGCCGGGAATCCCGTCGAGAATCCCTGTCTCCCGAAGAACGCGACGCCGAAGTTCGGATCTTCGAGCGCCGTCACCGGATTCCCCAAGTTCGCGTGATTCAGCAGGTTGAACGCTGAGCCTCGCGCCGTCAGCCGCATCCCTTCCCGGATCGCGAACTCGCGCGCGACCGAAAGATCCAGGTTGTAGAATCCCGGTCCGACTAACGCATTGCGCCCAAGATTTCCCAGCGTCCCGGCCGGCGGCACCGCAAAAGCATTCGACGAAAGCAGGCGTTCGCCTCCCGCGACTGCGACGTCCACGCCGGGCGGACCCACCAGGTCGGGCCGCTGATTCAGGATGCTGCTTGCCCCTGTGATCGGCGCAGTCAGCGTGTAGGGGAATCCGGACCGGAACGCCGCCAGCCCCGAAACGACGAACCCGCGCGGCAGGTTCCAATAGCCGAACAGCACCAGGTTATGCCGCTGATCGAAATCCGAGTTGCCGCGATCGACGTTGGGATTGAATTGCTCCGAGAACGCCGCCCGCCCCACCGATCCCGCCGAAGTCTGGACGCTGGTGAAATCCAGGTTGAAGAAATCCCCAACCAGCGGCTCGCTTTGATTGTCGATGGTGTGGCTCCAGGTATAGGTCGCTTGAGCCATTCCCCGGCTCGCGCGATAGCGGATCACCGCGGCCAGCGCGTTGTAATCCGAAAATCCCTGCCCCGAGCGGTATGCGATGTTCGGAAGGTTCGCATTGAACGGGCCGGACGGCGTCGAAAAATCGCGATTCACGACGTCAGTGGTGATCAGGCGGCGTCCGTAGGAGCCGAGCGCGTTGACCTCAACAGTAAGGCTGTCGGCCACCCGGTGCTGGATTCCCGCGAAATAGCTTTGAACGCGTCCATTTCGCAGGCCTGGATCGACCAGGGTCACGTCGGGAAAGCCACTGCCCAGCGTTCTTCCATTCAGGCTCGCAAGCTGATTTTCAATCGGACCCAGAAAGTCCGTCTTGCCTGACAGCGTTACCAGCGGGAGAACCAGGTTGTTATTCCGAACGTTCTCCCACAGATTGTCGAAGGGGCGGTCGTAGAACATTCCGTAGCCGCCGCGCAGCAGCGTGCGCGCATTGCCGAACAGGTCGTAAGACGCTCCCGCGCGAACCGCCCAGTCGTTCTTGTCGGTCCCGAAAATCTGCGATCCGGATTTCAGCGTCGCTCCAGTGATCTGCTGCGCGAGCGAGCTTCCCGTTCCCAATGCCACCAGGAGATCCTTGGTCGAGCCGTTATTCGTAGGCGCGCCGAACAATTCGTACCGCAACCCGTAGTTGACCGTCACGCGCGGGCTCAGCTTGAAAGTATCCTGCGCGAATCCAAAAAACTGCGTGTAGCTGAAGTCGCGGTTTGAATCCGGCAGCTGGACGACGCCGGGGAGCGCGCTCCGATCGATGGCCGCGCGAAATGCGAACGGCCGGTCGAGCGCGAACAACGCGATGTTCTGGAAAAAATATTGCCCGTCGCGGGCGATGGTGAGAAATCCGTTCGACGACCGAGCCAGCACGCCCGCGCCCGCGGTGAACTGATGCCGGCCGCGCATCCACACCAGGTTGTCCAGAAATTCCCAGCTCCCGTTCCGGTTCTTGTAGCCGTATGCCGCCAGGCTTCCCGGCAGAATCACTCCATCGGCAGAACTCAGCGTGGGGATCTCGGAATGCGTACGATCCCAATGCAGATCGTCGTCGCTGAAACTCGCCCGAGCTTCGTTGATCAGATTGGGATGAATCGTGTGCGCATCCGAGGCGGCCACCGCTACCGCATTCTGGTGCAGCGTGGAGATGAAATCAGGATAGGGACTCCAGATAAAATCCGGTTCCGCGACCAACGACGCCATCGCGCGCAGCATGACGCGATCCTTCGCGGCCGCGTAGTCGAAGCGCTGGACGGCGAGCGTCCGGTCCAATTCCACCGGCGGCGCGATGGCCATCTGCGCCGTGATTCCGTTCCCGGCCAGGGCCGGCGGAGCGTAGCGGCGAAGCAAGGCTCCCGATTCGCTGCCCGGCGCGGTGAAATTAAAAAATCCCAGCGCCGGGAACGTAAAGGTCACCGGATCGTCCTCGCCGCGATTCCGAAAATATTCGTAGGATGAAGAAAAATAGAGCCGATCGCGCAGCACCGGTCCCGTAACCACCACCCCCGGCTGTACCTGCTTCTGCGGCGCCCGTGCGATGCCTAAGCGATTTTCCTGAAATCCGTTCGCATCGAAAAAATCGTTGATCAGGTAGAAGTAGCCGACGCCGTGAAAACTGTTGGAGCCCGCCCGCGTGATCGCGTTCGCCAATACGCCGGAAGTGCGCCCATACTCGGCCGAAAAATTGTTGGTCGAAATGCGGTATTCCTGGATCGCTTCGGGCGCCACCGTCACCAGCGGTCCGGTGATCAGGTAGTTGTTGTTCTCGACTCCGTCCAGCAGAAAATTCGAGGCCGACGGCCGCTGCCCGTTCACCGCCAGCCCCAACCCGCGAGCGGTCGCCGCGTCGGAGGTGACTCCCGGCTGCGTCACCAGCATGGTGTAAACATCGCGACCCTGCAACGGAAGATTCTGGATCTCGCGCGAATCGATCACCTCCGAAATCGTCGCTTCCAGCGACCCGACGCGTCCCTTTTGCGCTTCGAACGATCCCGACCGGCTGGTGTCCACGTCGGGGCCGAAGAACGTCACGATGGTTTTCGAGCCGGGCAGGAACACGCTGTTGTATTGGCCGGCCTCCCACACATCGCTCAGCGGGCGCAATCGAAAATCCAGCTCGATCCGCGAGGCCACCGGCAGCTCCAGTTCCTGAATTTCCTGGGATTGATACGCGGCCGCGCCGGCGCGCACGCGATAGGTCCCCGGCGACAGAAGCGGGAGATTGTAGTAGCCGTCGGCGTCGCTCTGGGCCGCCCCGCTGGCGGATCCCGTGGAGTATTCGACCCTTGCGGCAATCGGCCGGCCGGTGATCGAATCCAGCAGCCGCCCCGAAATAGTCCCCTGGGTGGTCTGCGCGTCGAGCGCCGCGCAAATACAGGCCACGGTGAAAATGATTTTCGCCACCGTAGTAAGATGCAAGGTTAACATGAAGCGGCGGTGGCGGCATTATGCGATCTGCACGCTCATCGCTTTGGCGAGCGCTGCCGGGGCGCGCCTGCTCAGCACGCTTCGCTTTTTTCAACTGCTCAACCTGAAAGCTCTGGATGCGCAATTCGTGCTGCGCGGACGCCAGCCGGTCTCCGGAATCACTCTGATTGTCGCGGATCAAAAGGCGCTCGACACCTTTCCCGAATTGCAGATCCTGTGGCATCCCTACTACGCAGAAGCCATCCGCGCCGCCTCGCAATCGGGCGCGATCGTGGTGGGGCTCGATCTGGCCTTCGGTGTTCCTGTCGATCATTGGGAGCCGGACTACGACCGCATGATCAGCGAGGCGGTCAGCGTTTCGCCGGTTCCGGTAGTCTGTGGTTACGTCCCGTCGCTCAATACCAATCAGAAGAAACTTCCGGTGCCGGTCAACATGCTCGCCGCGGCTCTGGGGCTGGCCGGATATGCGAACCTCACCAGCGATAGCGACGATTTCGTCCGGCGCCAGGAGCTGATGGAGAATGCGACCGATGGCGCGCGCTCGCTGGCCCTACGGGTGACGGAGAAGGTCTTGCGCAAAGACGCCGATCTGCGCGACGGCGCGATCCTGCTGGACGGCAACACGATTCCCGACCGCACCATTTACATCAACTATGCCGGCCCTCCCGACACGTTTCCGCGCATTTCCCTTGCCGACGTCGTTGCCGCCTCGCGCGCACACAACACGGCTCAGCTTCGCCGCTGGTTCGGGCAGCAGATTGTGCTCATCGGGACCGATTCCATCGACGACCGCTACGCCACACCGTTCTACACGCTGTTCAGCGGGCCGCGCTGGACCACGGCCGGAGTCGAGATCCACGCCAATACCATCCGCACCCTGCTGACTCGCGATTTCCTGACGCCGATCCCGGAACTCGGGCGGGATGTGGCGCTCGCCGGTGCCGCTGGATTGACCGTCGCGATCGCCATGAGCTGGTCGGCCGGCTGGCTTGCGCTCGAAGCGATCGGCCTGATTCTGATCGCGCACGTGCTGTTCCGCGTGGGCGTGCTTCTTTCCGCATCCGAAATGCTGGTGGCCGCGACCCTGTGCACCATCGCCTCAGTGGTGTATCGGTTCTCGACGGCGGAGCAACGCGGCGACCTGTTCCGTAGAGCCATTTCGATGTTCGTCGGAAAGCAGCTCGCGGCGACGCTCGACGATACGCAAACCATCCGGCTGTCCGGCCTGCGCCAGACGGTCACCATCCTCTTCACCGACATTCGCGGCTTCACCGCCTTCACCGAAAAAGTTTCCGAAGAGCGTGGACCCGAGGTGGTGGTGCAGATGCTGAACCAGTATCTGGCTGCGATGGTGGCCATCATCCTCAAGCACGGCGGCCACGTGAATAAATTCATCGGCGACGGGATCCTGGCCGTGTTTTCCGATCAGGACGAAGGTGCCCGCCCCGGCGATCATCCGCTGCGCGCCGTGAGATGCGCCGCCGAAATGGTTACCGCGCCCAGCCAGTTTCAGACCGGCGCAGGAATTCATACCGGACTCGTCGTGATCGGCAACGTCGGATCTGCCGATAAGATGGAGTACACCGTCTTGGGAGACACTGTGAACCTGGCTTCCCGCGTAGAGAGCCTCAACAAGGAGCACAAAACGAAATTGCTGATGACCGATGCGACGCGCAGCCTGCTGGGCGACCAGGTGGCCACCACTCTTCTCGGCTCGACCGCGGTTCGCGGCAAGGCCGCGCCGATTCAGTTGTACACGGTGACGTCGCTCATCGAGGTCGAAGTGAATGCATAGAATCGCGTTCGCCGTTCTGACCATCGCGATGGCGCGCGCCGACGAACCGGTAGGTCTGGTCCTATCCGCCGGAGGAAGCAAACTGCTGCGCGCCAACACCGAAACGCCGCTGGCGGCCCGTCCTGGCGATCTTCTGTTCACCGGTGACGGCTTGCGCACCGAATCCGCTTCCGCGTCTTTTCTGTTCTGCCCATCCAGAGCGATCGAAACCTTGAGCGCATCCGGCGAAGTCCGCTTCGATGCAAAGCAGCCTAAAGTGAAAACCGGAAAAATCTCGGAACAGCCCGCGCGAGCCTGCACGTTGCCCGAAACGCTTCGCGTCGCCGCCGCCAGCCAGCAGCATTACGGCGTCACCATGACGCGAGGCGACACGAAACCGGACACAGCGCCGATCCCGCGCGACAAGCTTCCCGCCGATGTCCTGGCCGAGCTCGGAACTCCAGCGGATCCGAACGATCCCTCCGCGATGGTCTCCGCCGGCACCGTGTTCGAAAAACACAAGCTGATCGCCAACGCGCTCGAGGTGTACTACAAGCTCCGCCAGCAATGGCCCGACGCTGTGTGGGTGAAGAGCAAGATTTTCGAGCTGGAACAGGCGCAAGCCGCACAGGCTGCGGCGACTGCGGCCGCCCGTCCCGGCGGGCAAACCTACGCGCTGCTGATCGGAATTTCCAAATACAAGCATTCCGAGCTTTCCCTGCAATTTCCCGACGCCGACGCGACCACATTCGCGAACCTTCTGGAAAGTCCCCGCGGCGGCGGAGTCGCGTCGGGCAACATTCTTCTGCTCACCGACGAAAAAGCGACCACCGCTGCCGTCCGCAACGGATTCCAGGATTTTCTAAAACGCCGCGCCGGCAAGAACGACACCGTGGTGATTCTGATCGCCGGCCACGGCACCGTCGACGGACGCAATGCGTTCGTGCTCACCTACGATGCCGACCCGCAGGATCTCGCCAGCACCGCGCTCCCCATGGCCGAGCTTCGCGGGCTATTCGAGGATCAACTCAAGAAAGTCGGCCGCGTGGTGCTGTTCGCCGACGTGTGCAAAGCCGGCACCATCGGGTCGATCCAGAGCACCGCCGTGAATGCCGACGTCCAGCACCTGGGCGATGTCGAAGGGGATCTGTTCGGCCTGCTCGCCAGCCGTCCCAAGGAATTGTCGCTGGAGGGCCCGCAGTTCGGCGGCGGCCACGGAGTCTTCAGCTACTTCGTGATCAAGGGAATGGCCGGCGCGGCCGATGAAAACAAGGACGGCGTGGTGGACGCGAACGAGCTGATCCAGTACGTTTCCACCGAGGTGCCTCAGGCTACCGCCAACAAGCAACATCCGCGCGAATTCGGCACCTACGACAACGGGATGCAGCTTTCCGATCTCCGTAAGCCGGGAATCGACGTGGCGCGCTACCCGATCATTTACGATTCGCTTCGCGGCCAGCCTCTATATCTCGCTTCCGCCGCGCCGCCGTTCCAGAATGTCGAAGACCTGTCGCGCTTCAATGCCGCGATCAATTCGGGCCGCATTTTGCCCGATCAGCCCGGTAACGCTTTCGACGAGTTGAAAAAGATCCAGCCGCAGGTCACCCCCGACCGCTACATCGAGATCGGCAACCAGCTCCGCATCGCGCTGGAGAATCGCGCACAGGAGGTGCTGCTCCGCTATCTGGCCGGCGATCAGAATCCGCAGACGCAGCAGGACTTCGCGCTGGCCGCGCGATACATGGAAGCCGCTCGTACGCTCACCCGCGAATCGCTGTTTCTGGAAGGCCGCTCCGATTTCTTCCAAGGCCGCGCACTTCTATTCGCCAAAAAATTCCCCGACGCCGCGGATCTGTTGGAACAATCCATCCGCCTCGATCCCGGCGGGGCGTACGGCTACAACGCTCTGGGTATCGCGTACCTGGAACAGGGCCAGTTCGACAAAGCCATTCCCGCGTTTCGCGACGCCTCGCATCGCGCGCAGCACTGGTCGTATCCGCTGCACAACGAAGCGCTGGCGCACGTGGAGGCCGGCGAATACTCCGCGGCGATTCGCCTGTACCAGCAGGCCATGCGCCTCACGCCGCAGTACAGCTATCTTCCGTACAACCTCGGGCTGGTGTATCAACGCCTGAATCGCCGCAAGGACGCCGAGGTTTCTTATCGCAAGGCCATGTCGCTCGCGGCCGATTCGGCCGAGCCTTACAACGCCCTCGGCACCCTGAAAGCTTCCGAAGGAAAAGACGCCGAGGCCGAGAAGCTGTACCGTGACGCGCTCGCGCGTAATCCGAATCTCTTTGCAGCGCGGCACAATCTGGCGCTGCTGCTCGCGTCCCGAAACCGCCGCACGGAAGCCATCGAGCTATGGCGCGAAAATCTTCGCCAGTCCCCCGATCATCTGCCGTCACGCTTGAGCCTGGCCCAGGCATTGGCGGATTCGGGCGATCGCGCAGGAGCCATCGAACAATATCGCCAGGTGCTGGCATCGAAACCCGGATACATCGCCGCGCGAACTGCTCTGGCCGATCAGCTTGCCAAGAGCGGCGATACGGATGCAGCGCTCGCCGAATTGCGTGAAGCGCTCAAATCCGATGAGCACAATGCCGGAGTCCTGGAACAGATCGGCGATCTGGAATCCTCGCGCGGCCGCAAGGCGGAAGCCAAGCAAGCCTACACTTCGGCCCTTTCCTCGACCAACGACCGCCAGAACCGCAAGCGCCTCGAATCCAAACTGAAGAATCTCGGCTAACACAGACTGCAATATCAGCTTGAGGCCGGCAGTGCTAATCTTTTGCTTTATGCGATTCCTGATTCTGATCGCCGCATTCGCCATCGCCGCCACGGCCCAGGACGCCGCGCGGCTGGCCGAAGATCCCACCATCAAGGCGGCGCTCGACGCCGTCAAACGCAACGAACCTCACTTCATCGACGAGCAGGTGCGCATCTGCGAAATTCCCGCGCCGCCGTTTCATGAGGAAGCTCGCGGCCGCGAGCTGGAGCGTCTGTTCAAGGAAGCCGGCCTTGAAAACGTCCGCATCGACAAATCCGGCAACGTGATCGGCATCCGCCCCGGCGCTTCCGCGCATCCCAACGTCGTGTTCCAGGCGCATCTCGACACGGTCTTTCCCGAAGGCACCGACGTCAAGGTGAAACGCGAAGGCGCGGTTCTCAAAGGCCCCGGTATCGGCGACGATTGCCGCGGACTCGTCGTCGTGCTCGGAGTGATTCGCGCCCTGAACGAAGCCAAAGTGAAAACGCCGGGCACTATCACATTCGTCGCGGATGTCGGCGAAGAAGGCTTGGGCGATCTGCGCGGCACCAAGAATCTGTTCCAGGACAGTCTGAAGGGTCAGATCGACAAATTCATTTCGGTGGACGGCACCGGCTTGAGCATCACCACCGTCGGCGTAGGCAGCTATCGCTATCGCGTGACCTTCAAAGGCCCGGGTGGGCACAGCTTCGGCGCGTTCGGCTTGGTGAATCCGATTCAAGCCATGGGCCGCGCCATCGCGAAGATCGATGCGTTCGAAGTGCCCGCGAAACCGAAGACCACGTTCAACGTCGGCCGCGTCGGCGGCGGGACTTCGGTCAACGCGATTCCGTTCGAATGCTGGATGGAAGTGGACATGCGCTCGTCCGACAAGAACTCGCTCGAAGAGGTCAACACGAAATTCAAAAACGCCGTCAAGGAAGCCGTCGAGGAAGAAAACCAGCACTGGAAGCGCGGCGCGATCACCGCCAATCCCGATCTGGTCGGACTGCGCCCGGCCGGAAGCACGCCCACCGATTCCGCCATCGTGATCACCGCGCTGGCCGCGTCCAAGATTTTTGGCTTCTCCGGATCGCTCGGTGAGGGCTCCACCGATTCCAATGTCCCCATGAATCTGGGGATTCCAGCGGTGACCATCGGCGGCGGAGGCCGTGGCACCGACGCACACGCGCTCACCGAATCCTTCGATACCACCAATTCGTATCTCGGCACGCAGCGCGGGCTCCTGCTAGTGGTCGCATTGGCGCGGTAAGCAACATCACGTGTAGCGAACGCACTCGTGCGAGCCGCGCCCTTGACGTGATGGTCTGAGCGCGAGCGCACCGGTATCGACACGCTACAATGGCGGCTTGCCCGACGCCGTCATCGAAATCCGCAACGCTTCGAAGAAATATGGCCGCATCGAAGCCCTTAAATCGGTGGCGCTGGAAGTTCGCGCTGGTGAGATTTTCGGTCTGCTGGGACCCAACGGCGCTGGAAAAACCACGCTCATCCGCCTGCTGACCGGCTCCAGTCGCCCGAGTGATGGCGAAGCGTGCGTGCTCGGCGGCGAGCCCAAATCGGCGCGGCACGACATCGGCTACATGCCGCAGGCACCGGCTCTGTATGAGGATCTTTCGCCGCGCGACAACCTCCGCTTTTTCGGGCGAGCCCATACCATCGAATCGCTCGAATCGCGCATCGACGAGCTGCTGTCCTTCAGCAATCTCCGCGCGCGCGAGCGCGATCCCGTCTACACTTTTTCCGGAGGCATGAAGCAGCGCGTCTCGCTCGCCTGCGCGCTGATTCACCGGCCACGCGTCCTGCTGCTGGACGAGCCCACCGCCGGCGTCGACCCCCGCCTCCGCGCCGAGTTCTGGAAACATTTTCGCGATCTGGCGCGTTCCGGAGCCACACTGCTCATCAGCACGCATCAGATGGACGAAGCGCTGCTGTGCGACCGCCTCGCCGTGCTGAGCGACGGCCGCATGATCGCCTGCGACACTCCCAAAAACCTGCTCGACCGCGGCCACACCCGCATTCACGTCTGGCGCGGTCAGGAGACCGTCACCGAATCCGTGGAAAATTACTCCGAGCTGCTGCCCCAGCTTCTGCGCCGCTACGGACTCGATCCCGCTGTGACGCGCATCGAGATCGAGCGCGATACGCTGGAGCAGATCATCCTGAGCTGGATCAAGTCATGAACCGCACCCGCGCCGTCGCCGCCAGAGTCCTGCACCAGCTCGCGCGCGATCGCCGTTTTCTGACGCTGTCGGTGGCCGCGCCGCTGCTGGTCATCTATATCAGCAAAGCCGCGCTCGATAGCTTCAAGGTGCCGTTTGTCGATATCAGCCAGTTTGTGATTCCCATCGGCGCATTTATCGTCCACTTCGCCACCTACATCCTGTGCGCCATCGTGCTGGTGCGCGAGCGCGCCGCCCAGACGCTGGCACGCATGTTCGTCAACGGCTACCGTCAGGCGGAAATCATCGGAGGCTATGTGCTGGCCTACACCTGCCTGGCGACGCTTCAGAGCATTTTGGTCCTGGGCGAGCTTTCGCTGCTGTTTCATTTGAACTACTCCGCGAAGGTGCTGCTGTCGGTGTACGTGGTGATCTGGCTGCTGGCAGTGATCAGCATTTGCCTGGGGATCTTCGTTTCCAACTTCGCCCGCAACGAAGGCCAGGTGCTGCCGTTCATTCCTCTGGTGACGGTCCCGGGGATTTTTCTTTCGGACTTGATTTTCCCGGTGAGCATGTTTCCGCGATGGACCCAGTGGCTGAGCCACGCGACGCCGCTGTTCTACGCAAACCAGATCATCCAGCGGCTAATCAAGGACGGAACGCTGGCCGAAAGCTGGACGCGCGTCGCCACGCTGGTCTTATACGGAGCCGTGGTCCTGTTCCTGGCAATGCGAACGCTGCGGGAGTCCGACTGACAGCCCGCGCGCCGGCAAGCGGTTTTCCCCCGCTGGCGGAGCTTGCTGAAAAAGTCG
>Ga0070735_10002642_pt1 | contig 16093 bp, 10 predicted proteins | sample Coa_R1_FD_66443 | JGI IMG/M metagenome (GOLD analysis project Ga0070735, IMG submission 66443) | Surface soil microbial communities from Centralia Pennsylvania, which are recovering from an underground coalmine fire - Coalmine... | ecosystem: Environmental > Terrestrial > Soil > Unclassified ... | reverse complement strand
CAATGGGAACCTACGACTTTGTCATTGCCGGCGGCGGGTCGGCGGGATGTGCCCTGGCCAACCGGCTCTCGGCCGACCCGGGCACCCGGGTCCTGGTGCTCGAGGCCGGCCGGCCCGACTACATCTGGGACCCGTTCATCCACATGCCCGCGGCCCTGACCATCCCCATCGGCAACCGCTTCTACGACTGGAAGTACGAGAGCGAACCCGAGCCGTACATGAACGGGCGGCGGATCTACCACGCCCGCGGGAAGGTGCTCGGCGGGTCGAGCAGCATCAACGGGATGATCTTCCAGCGCGGCAACCCCATGGACTACGAGCGCTGGGCGGCCGACCCGGGGATGGCCGACTGGGACTACGCGCACTGCCTGCCGTACTTCAAGCGCATGGAGAACTGCCTGGCCGCGGACGACACCGACCAGTTCCGCGGCCGCAGCGGGCCGCTGGTCCTCGAGCGGGGCCCGGCCACCAACCCGCTGTTCGGTGCGTTCTTCGCGGCCGTGCAGCAGGCCGGCTACCAGCTCACCGACGACGTCAACGGCTACCGGCAGGAGGGTTTCGCCCCCTTCGACCGCAACGTGCACCGGGGCCGGCGGCTCTCGGCCGCGCGGGCCTACCTGTATCCGGTGATGAGCAGGCCGAACCTGACCGTGGCCACCGGCGCCTTTGCCACCAGGATCATCTTCGACGGGACGCGCGCGGTCGGCGTCGAGTTCCGGCACCGGGGCAAGACCAAGCGGGTCAGGTCCGCCGAGCTCATCCTGTCCGGCGGCGCGATCAACTCCCCGCAGCTGCTGCAGCTGTCCGGCGTGGGTAACGCCGGCGAGCTGGCCGCGCTCGGCATCGACGTGGTGGCCGACCTGCCCGGCGTGGGCGAGAACCTGCAGGACCACCTGGAGGTGTACGTCCAGTACGGCTCCAAGCAGCCGGTCTCGGTCGCGCCCGCGCTCAAGTGGCGCAACCGGCCCGTGGTCGGCGCGAAATGGCTGTTCCTGCGCAGCGGCCCGGGCGCCACCAACCACTTCGAGGGCGGCGGCTTCGCCTGCAGCAACGACGAGGTGGCCTACCCCAACCTGATGTTCCACTTCCTGCCCATCGCGATCCGCTACGACGGAACCCAGCCCGCGGGCGGGCACGGGTACCAGGTGCACATCGGCCCGATGTACTCCGACTCCCGCGGCACGTGCAAGATCACCTCGACGCACCCGGACGTGCACCCCGCGCTGTTGTTCAACTACCTGTCCACGCCGACCGACCGGCGGGAGTGGGTGGAGGCGATCCAGATCGCCAGGAAGATCTTGACCCAGCCGGCCATGGACGAGTTCAACGCGGGCGAGCTGTCCCCGGGTCCGAAGGTGCAAAGCGAAGAGGAGATCCTGGCCTGGGTGGCCCGCGACGCCGAGACCGCGCTGCACCCGTCGTGCACGGCGGCGATGGGCACCGGTGAGATGGCGGTGACCGACCCCGGCTCGCTGCGCGTCCGCGGCCTGGACGGGCTGCGGGTGGTCGACGCGTCGGTGATGCCGTACGTCACCAACGGCAACATCTACGCGCCGGTCATGATGGTCGCGGAAAAGGCCGCCGACCTGATCCTCGGCAATACCCCGCTGCCCGCGGAACGGGTGGAGTTCTACCGCCGTGCCAATTCACCCACAACGTGGGATTCTTTATCCGAACCTAGACACAGCGGCTATCACGTCACCATGATCGAATTGCACCGGTGGCATGCGGCATCGGTGCTCGTACAACGAGGAGCGAACCGGGCATGACCACACCGAACGGGCCGGCGGGAGATCCGCTGCCTGAGGCCATGACGCTGGTCCGGAGCGCGTCGGAGGCAGGCCACCAGCTCAAGATCCTGGGCGGCCTCGGGGTGCGCGTGCTGTGCCCCGATTTCCCGCCGCGGCAGCGCGCGGGCCAGGACATCGACCTGGCCTGCCTGGGGAAATCACGCCGCCAGGTCGCCAATTATCTCGAGCAGTCCGGCTGCACGCCGGACAAGCGGTTCAACAACCTCAACGGCGACCGGCAGATGTATTTCATGGCCCCGTCCGGGCGGCCCATCGACGTCATGGTGGACCGGCTGTCCATGTGCCACACACTGGACTTCCGCCCGTCGTTCGGCGCGGCGTCCGCCACCTTGGACCCCGCTGATCTGCTGCTGTCCAAGCTGCAGATCGTCGAGCTCAACGCCAAGGACGCGCACGACATCGTGCACCTGCTGTCCGGGGTGCGGGTCGGGCCGGACGGCACCAGGCCGTTCATCGACCCGGACCGGTTCGGCGCGGTGCTGGCCGGCGACTGGGGCTGGTGGCGCACGGTGACCGGCAGCCTGAACAAGCTGCCCGCGCTGCTGGCCGAGCAGCCGGCCCTGGCTCCGCCGTCCCCGAAGTACGACGCGCTGACCCAGGCCAAGCAGCTGCTCGAGGTCGCCGATTCGGTGCCGAAGAGCCTGAAGTGGAAGACCCGGGCCCGGGTCGGCGACCGGGTCCGCTGGTACGAGCTCCCCGAAGAAGTCGACCATTAGATAAATCTGGGAAGGCACGGACGTCACGATGAAAGTCTTCTTCGCCACGGACATTCACGGCTCTGAGATCTGCTGGCGCAAATTCCTCAACTCCGCTGCCTTCTACAAAGCCGACATGGTCATCCTGGGCGGCGACGTGACCGGCAAGGTCATGGTGCCGATCGTGGCCACCGCGCCCGGCCACTGGGAGGTCACGTTCGGCGGCCAGAAGGTCCAGCTCGAGACCCAGGCCGAGCTGGACGACATCAAGCGCAAGATCCGCGACCGCGGGTACTACCCGGCCGTGATGTCCGGCGACGAGCTGTCGGCGCTGAACGAGGAGGACGGCTCGGTCGACCGCCGCTTCACCCAGGAGATGACCAAGGGCCTGGAGATGTGGCTGGACATGGCCGACAGCAAGCTGCGCGGCGGCGAGATCCCCTGCATCCTCAACGGCGGGAACGACGACATCTGGGAGATCGACGACATCATCGAGCAGTCCCCGTGCGTCAGCTTCGCCGAGTCCAAGGTGCTCGACATCGGCGGGTTCTACCTGGCCTCGATGGGCTGGACCAACCCCACGCCGTGGAACACGTTCCGGGAGGCCCCCGAGGACGTGCTGGCGACCAAGATCGACGCGGTCGTCTCCTCGATCCCGGACATGAGCCGGGCGGTGTTCAACTTCCACGCCCCGCCATACGGCACCGGCCTGGACGAGGCGCCGTCCCTGGACGAGAACATGCGGCCGATCCTGGGCGGCGCGGTGATGAAGCCGGTCGGGTCGACCGCGGTCAAGGCGGCCATCCAGAAGTACCAGCCGATCTTGTCGGTGCACGGGCACATCCATGAGAGCAAGGGGGTCCTGCGGCTCGGCCGGACCCTGACCATGAACCCGGGCAGTTCCTACAGCGACGGCGTGCTGCAGGGGGCCGTGCTCGACCTGAACGAGAAGAAAGGCAAGGTAACGAGGTACATCCTCGTGAACGGCTAGTCCTTTGGGACTGTTCTTATGTAGTGAGGCCACTGCCAGCGGGTATGTCAGAACGTGATCCGTCGACTTCGAGGGAATTTGGGTCCGCGACGGGCCCAAACCCCTATATTGACGCTAGATGACCACATAAGTACGCAGATGTAACCTTCACAGTTCGATCTTTCTGGCCGCCATCCGGGATTTCGGAGGATACATATGGCTGCAGGGGCACTGGGAGAAGAGAGACCGACCCTCTTCCTCCGTAACGCGACGGGCCTGGTCCGGGGCTGGTCCGTCAGGGACTCGATGATCTACGCCTGCCTGTCCACCAATGTGGTCACGCTCGGCATGGTGGAGTGGACGGTGCAGTCGTCCTTCCCGCACGGAAACCTGCTGTATTCGATCCTCATCTCGGGGGTGTGGGTCTCGTTCCTGGTCGTGGCCTACACCGGGCTGGTGACGACCATCCCCCGGGCCGGCGGCGACTACGTGTGGCAGAGCCGCATCCTGGGCAGCGGGATCGGCTTCGTGATGGCCGCCACCGGGTGGTGGTTCATCTTGTGGCTGTGGGCGCCGATCTACGGAGCCGTGCTGTCCGAGGAGTTCTTCCAGCCGATCTGGGCCACGCTTGGCTACCACGGCACGTTCTTCGTCAGCGATACCGGGAAGTTCGTGGTCACGCTGATCACCATCGCGCTGGCCGGCCTCCTGGTCTCGATCGGTATGGCGGGCTACGCGCGGGTGCAGAAGTGGTGCTTCTACGGCGGCCTGCTCGGCGTCCTGATCCTGGTCATCCTGCTCCTGGCGTCCAGCCACCAGAGCTTCATCAGCTCGTTCAACCTGGAGACGCACAAGCTGTTCGGGCTCAACAACGCCTACGACGCGGTGAACAAGTCGGCCGCCACGGCCGGCTACGTCGCGCCGACGTTCGGCGGCGGGACGTTCGGCCAGAGCCTGCTGCTGGTGCCGTTCATGATGTTCTACCTGCTGTGGCCGAACTGGGGCACCACCCTGTACGGCGAGATCCGCGGGGCCAACGACTTCCGCCGGGTGTTCAGCGGCATGTTCATCGGGCTGTGGACCACCATCGCGCTGTCGGTGGTGTTCCTGCTGCTGTTCGCCAAGACGTTCGGCTGGGCGTTCTACATGAACGTCAACTCGGGGCAGAACCTGGTCAGCAAGGCCGTGCTGCCGGTCTTCCCGTACCCGGTGATGATGGCCGCCTGGCTGGTGCACAACTCGGCGTTCCAGGTCATCGTGATCCTGCTGTTCAGCCTGTGGTTCTTCGGCTGGGTGGGGACGCTGTTCCTGTCCTCGACCCGGGTGATCTTCGCCGCCGCCTTCGACCGGGTGCTGCCGGACGCGGCCGCGCAGGTCTCGGAGAAGCGCCGGGTGCCGATCGCCTCGCTGGTGCTGATGCTGCTGCCCGCGGTGGGGTTCGGCGCGCTATACGCGTTCAACTCGACGTTCGCGTCGTACACACTGGACGCCACGCTGGTCATCGCGGTGACGTACCTGTTCAGCGCGATCGCGGTGGTGATCTTGCCACTGCGCAAGCCGGACCTGTGGTTCGCCTCGCCGGCCAGCAAGGTCAAGGTGTTCGGCGTTCCGGTGGTGCCGGTGGCGGGCGTGATCACCATCGGGCTGCTGGTGTTCAACCTGTACGAGTGGCTGTCCAACGACAGCTACTTCGTCAACAACCACGACTCGCTGCTTTACATGGGCGGCATGTACGTGCTGGCCATCGTCATTTACATCGCCGCGCGGATCATCCGCAGCCGCCAGGGCATCGACCTCGGCCTGATCAACAAGGAAATCCCGGTCGAGTAGCTGTTTTCTCGAGATCGCGGACCGTTACGGTCGCTATGGCAGCCGTAACGGTCCACGTTCTTTTTGCTGGCCCTTATGGGAGGCGCTGTGGCGGGTGAGCGCACGGTCGTTGTTACTGGTGCGAATACTGGGATCGGGCTGGCCACGGCTAAGGCCCTCGCCGGGCAGGGCTGGCGAGTCTGGGTGACGGCCAGGTCGGAGGCCAAGGGGGCGGCGGCGGTTGCCTCGATTCAGGCCGCAACCGGGAACGACGCGGTCTTCCTGTTGCTGCTCGATCTGAGCGATCTCGGGTCGGTGCGGGACGCCGCGACGTCGTTCCTGGAGCCTTATGAGCCGCTGCATGTGCTGATCAACAACGCTGGGGTGGGCGGGGCGCGGGGGGTGACCAAGCAGGGGTTCGAGATGACGTTCGGGGTCAACCATCTCGGGCACTTCCTGCTGACGCAGCTGCTGCTGGACCGGCTGCGGGACAGCGCGCCCGCGCGGGTGGTGACGGTGGCCAGCGACGCGCACTACAACGCGCGCGGGGTGGACTTCGAGGCGCTGCGGCGGCCGGCCCGGGGCATCACGGGGCTGGGCGAGTACGCGGTGTCCAAGCTGTGCAACGTGCTGTTCGCCCAGGAACTGGCGCGGCGGACGGCCGGGACCGGGGTGCACAGCTACGCCCTGCATCCCGGGGTAGTCGCCTCCGACATCTGGCGGCGGGTGCCGTGGCCGGTGCGGCCGCTGCTCACCCGGCGCATGCTGACCGTGGAGCAGGGCGCGCAGACGTCGCTGTACTGCGCGACCTCGCCGGAGGTGGCCGCCGACAGCGGCCGGTTCTACGACAAGTGCGCGCCGCGGGAGCCCAGCCCGGCCGCGACGCCGGAGCTGGCCGGCGCGCTGTGGACGCAAAGCGCGGAGTGGACCGCACCCTACCTGGCCTAACTAAGCTGGGTACATGGACCTTCCCGTCAACCCGCCGGTGGCGCCGATGCTGGCCAAGCCGGTCGATGCCATCCCGGATGGGGACTACGTCTTCGAGCCGAAGTGGGACGGCTTCCGGTCGATCGTGTTCCGCGACGGCGACGAGGTCGAGATCGGCAGCCGGAATGAGCGGCCGATGACGCGCTACTTCCCGGAGCTGGTCGCGGCGATCCGGGCCGAACTGCCGCCGCGGTGCGTGATCGACGGAGAGATCGTGGTCCCGGACTCCTCCGGCCAGCGGCTGGACTTCGAGGCGCTGCAGCTGCGCATCCACCCGGCGGCCAGCCGGGTCACGCTGCTCGCCGAGCAGACGCCGGCCCACTTCATGGCGTTCGACCTGCTGGCGCTCGGCTCGGACAACTACATGGAGCGGCCGTTCGCCGAGCGCCGGGCCCTGCTGGCCAAGGTCCTGACCGGGGTCCGCCCGCCCATTCACCTGACGCTGGCCACCACGGACCGTTCGGTGGCGACCGGGTGGTTCAGCCAGTTCGAGGGGGCCGGGCTGGACGGGCTGATCGCCAAGCCCGCCGACGGGGTGTACGAGCCGGACAAGCGGGTGATGAAAAAGGTCAAGCACGAGCGCACCGCGGACTGCGTGGTGGCGGGCTACCGGGTGCACAAGAGCGGCCCGGACCGCATCGGGTCGCTGCTGCTCGGGCTGCACACCGCCGACGGCCGCCTGGCAAGCGTGGGGGTGGTCGGCGCGTTCCCGATGGAGCAGCGGATCGCGCTGTTCACCGAGCTGCAGCCGCTGGTCACCGGGTTCGAGGGGCACCCGTGGGACTGGGGGGCGCAGGCGGCCGGGCAGCGGACCCCGCGCGCGGCCATGGCCAGCCGGTGGAACGCGGACAAGGACCTGTCGTTCGTGCCGCTGCGGCCCGAGCGGGTGCTCGAGGTCCGCTACGACCACATGGAGGGACCGCGGTTCCGGCACACCGCCCAGTTCGTCCGGTGGCGGCCGGACCGTGAGCCGCGCTCGTGCACCTACGAGCAGCTGGAGGAACCGGTCAGCTACAACCTGGCCGAGATCCTGCGCGGAGGCAGCGTCTGATGGCTGAGCCGAAGAAGGTGTTCGAACTCGCGGGCCGCGAGGTCGCGGTCAGCAACCCGAGCAAGGTGTTCTTCTCCCGGGCCGGGATCACCAAGCTGGACATGGTGCGCTACTACCTGTCCGTGGCGGCCGGCGCGCTCGGCGGCGTGGGCGGGCGGCCGATGGCGCTCAAGCGGTTCGTGAACGGGGCCGAGAGCGAGGCGTTCTTCCAGAAGCGGGCCCCGGACAAGCGGCCCGACTGGATCGAGACCGTCGAGCTGCGCTTCCCGTCCGGCCGGACCGCGGACGAGGTGGTGGTCAGCGACGAGGCCGCGCTGGCCTGGGTGATCAACCTGGGCTGCATCGACCTGAACCCGCACCCGGTGCGGGCCGCCGACCTGGACCACCCCGACGAGCTGCGGGTCGACCTGGACCCGGTGCCGGGCGTGGAGTGGCCGCAGATCCGGGACGTGGCGCTGGTGGCCAGGGATGTTCTGGCCGACTTCGGGCTGACCGGGTGGCCGAAGACCTCGGGGTCGCGGGGCCTGCACGTCTACGCCCGGATCGAGCCGCGCTGGACGTTCAGCGAGGTGCGGCTGGCGGCGGTGGCGGTGGCGCGCGAGATCGAGCGGCGCGCGCCGGACATCGCTACCTCCAAGTGGTGGAAGGAGGAGCGGCACGGCGTGTTCGTCGACTACAACCAGAACGCCAAGGACCGCACGGTCGCCTCGGCGTACTCCATCCGCCCGGTTCCGGACGCCCGGGTTTCCGCGCCGCTGACCTGGGACGAGGTGCCGTCCTGCGACCCGGCCGCGTACACCATGTTCACGGTGCCCGCGCGGTTCGCGGAGCTCGGCGACCCGTGGGCCGGGATGGACGAGGCAGCCGGGTCGCTGGACGGCCTGCTCGAGCAGGCGGCGCGGGACCAGGCGGCGGGCCTGCCCGACGCGCCGTGGCCGCCGATGTACGACAAGCAGGCCGGGGAGGCGCCGCGGGTGCAGCCGTCCAAGCGGCGCGCGGCGCCGCTGGCGGCTGCGGCTGGGGCGGCTGGGAAGGATGGGGCGGCTGAGGTTGGGACTGCTGGGGTGGCTGGGGCGGCTGGGAAGGATGGGGCGGCGGCTCCGGCGCCGGGGAAGACGGCCGGGCCGACCGGGCGGCGGCGCAGCACGATGCCGCTGATCGAGGTCGCCCGGGCCGAGACCAAGGCCGAGGCGATGGCGGGCCTGGACCGGTGGAAGGCCAAGCACCCCGCGGTGTGGCCGCTGCTCGAACCGCGCGACGTGCTGGTCGACGGGATGCGCGGGCGCAGTTCGGTCTGGTACCGGATCCGGATCAACCTGCAGCACGTGCCCGAGGCGCAGCGCCCGGCGCAGGAGGAACTGGAAGTCGACTACGACCCCTGGGCCGGGTTCCAGGCTTAGCTCGCAGGCAGAGATGTGAACGTGGCGTTGTGCTGGGTAGAGCCAGCACAACGCCACGTTCACCTGCTGGTCAGGCCGCATGCGTGTGGCGTCAGGGGCTGGGGGGTTGGACGCGGGCTAGGCGTCTTGGCGGGCCTCTCCCGGAGGGCGAGGCACGCGCCACGGCCCGTTCGGAATCATGGTCTTAATCGACCTCCACCCAGTCCAGCGTGCGCTGAACCGCCTTACGCCAGCCCGCGTAGCCGGCGGCCCGCCGGTCGTCGGTCCAGGACGGATGCCAGCGCCGTGATTCGTGCCAGTTGGCGCGCAGCTCGCTGGTGTCCCGCCAGAAGCCGGCGGCCAGGCCGGCCGCGTAGGCGGCGCCGAGCGCGGTGGTCTCGGCCACGACCGGGCGGCTGACCGGAACGCCGAGGATGTCGGCCTGCAGCTGCATGGCCAGCTCGTTGGCGGTCACTCCCCCATCGACCTTGAGTACTTCCAGCCGGACCCCGGAGTCGCGCTCCATCGCCTCGGCCACGTCCCGCGACTGGTAGCCGATGGCCTCCAGGGTCGCGCGGGCCAGGTGCGCGCTGGTGTGGTACCGGGATAGGCCGACGATCGCGCCGCGCGCGTCGGCCCGCCAGTACGGCGCGAACAGGCCGGAGAAGGCCGGCACGAAGTAGACCCCGTCGGTGTCGGTGACCTGCGCGGCGAGCGTCTCGCTCTGCGCCGCGCCGCTGATGATGCCGAGCTGGTCCCGCAGCCACTGAACCGCGGCGCCGGTCACCGCGATCGAGCCCTCGAGCGCGAAGGTGGCGGGTTCGTCACCGAACTTGAAGCACACCGTGGTGAGCAGGCCGCTGGTGCTCCGGACCAGCTCGGTGCCGGTGTTGAGCAGCAGGAAGTTGCCGGTGCCGTAGGTGTTCTTGGCCTCGCCGGGGGCGAAGCACACCTGCCCGGCCATCGCGGCCTGCTGGTCGCCGAGCATGCCGGTGATGGGGAGTTTATGGCCGAACGGGCCGTTGGCTGTCGTGTGGCCATATGGCTCGGGGGTAGCCGACGGTTTTATCTGCGGCAGCATGGCGCGCGGCACGGTGAACAGGCCGAGCAGCTCGTCGTCCCAGTCCAGGGTGGCCAGGTCCATCAGCATGGTGCGGCTGGCGTTGGTCACGTCGGTGACGTGGACGCCGCCCTCGGTGCCGCCGGTCAGGTTCCACAGCAGCCAGGTGTCGACCGTGCCGAAGATCGCCTCGCCGCGCTCGGCGTCTTTACGCAGGCCGGCCACGTTGTCAAGCAGCCAGCGCAGCTTGCCGCCGGAGAAGTAGGTGGCGGGGGGCAGGCCCGCCTTGCGGCGGATCGTTTCGGTGTGGCCCTGGCGGTCGACGGCCGCGGCGATGGCGTCGGTCCGGGTGTCCTGCCACACGATCGCGTTGGCGTACGGGCGGCCGGTGCGCCGGTTCCACACCACCGTCGTCTCCCGCTGGTTGGTGATGCCGAGCGCGGCGAGGTCCTGGGGCTTCAGGCCGGTGGTGTTCAGCACGGTCTTGATGACCGCACTGGTCCGCTCCCAGATCTCCGCCGGGTTGTGCTCGACCCAGCCCGCCCGCGGCAGCACCTGGGTGTGCTCCAGCTGGTGCCGGGCCACCTCGGCGCCGGAGTGATCGAAAACCATGAACCGGGTGCTCGTGGTGCCCTGGTCCACCGCGCCGACGAATTCGGCCACCCTGTTCCTCCCCGTTTGCCGCTGTTCACCGGCGTGTTGTGGTTTGGCGCTAGATTGACGATGTACATACCATAGTGATGTCGGTCCATCTCATGGGGGAGTTGGCGATGGGGAGTAACGGCGTCTTGGACGCTCGCGAGCGCAGCGCGGTGCTCGGCCGCCTGGCGACCGAACGGTTCGACGTGCTGGTCATCGGCGGCGGCGTCACCGGAGCGGGCGCCGCGCTGGATGCCGCGTCCCGCGGCCTGCGGGTGGCCCTGGTGGAGGCCCGCGACCTGGCCTCCGGCACCTCGAGCCGGTCCAGCAAGCTGATCCACGGCGGCCTGCGGTACCTGGAGCAGCGTGACTTCAAGCTGGTCTACGAGGCGCTGCGCGAGCGTGACCTGCTGGTCTCCAAGCTCGCCCCGCACCTGGTCAAGCCGGTCTCGTTCCTGTACCCGCTGTACCGGAAGGTGGTCGAGCGGCCCTACGTCGGTGCGGGCCTGGCGCTGTACGACGCGATGGAGGGCACCAGGCGGCCGGTGCCGCATCACCGCCACCTGACCGCCCGCGGCGCGCTCCGCCTGGCCCCGGCGCTGTCGCCGGAGCGGCTCGCCGGCGCGATGCGCTACTACGACGCGCAGGTGGACGACGCCCGGCACACCCTGACCGTGGCCCGGACCGCGGCCGCGCACGGCGCGGTGGTCGCGACGCGGGTGAGCGCTGTGTCGCTGTTGCGGGGACCAGACGGGGTGCGGGTGACCGGGGCCCGGGTGCAAGATTCGGAGACGGGGCGCTCGATCGATGTGTCCGCCGAGGCAGTGGTGGTGTGCGCCGGCGTATGGACCGACCTGGTGCACGAGCTGGCCGGGGTCCGGGCCGGGTACCGGGTCCGGATGTCCAAGGGCGTGCACATCGTGATTCCGCGGTCGGCGGTGCGGGCCGACACGGGGCTGATCCTGCGGACCGAGAAGAGCGTGCTGTTCTTCATCCCGTGGGGCGAGCGCTGGATCGTCGGCACCACCGATACCGACTTCTCCGGTGACCGGGCCGAGCCGGTCGCGACGCAGGACGACGTGGACTACATCCTGACCGCCGCGAACCGGGCGCTGGCCCGGCCGCTCACCCGCGCCGACGTCATCGCGGTGTACGCGGGGCTGCGGCCGCTGGTGGATGTGTCCTCCAAGGAGGCCAAGCCGACCACCAAGGTGTCCCGGGAGCACGTGGTCGACACGCCGGTGCCGGGCCTGACCAGCATCGCGGGCGGCAAGTTCACCACCTACCGGCTGATGGCCAGGGACGTGGTAGACGCGGCGGTGGCGGGCTTCGAGCGCTCCGTCCCGGCGTCGGTCACCGAGCAGCTGCCGCTGCTTGGCGCGGACGGCCTGGCCGCCGTCCGGGCCGGCGCGGGACGGCTGGCCGAGGACTACCGGGTGCCGCGCGCTGTGGTCTCGCATTTGATCGACCGGTACGGGACGCTGGCGGGCGAGGTGCTGGACCTGATCGCCGCCGACCCGGGGCTGGCCCAGCCGCTGGCCGACGGGCACCCGTACCTGCGGGCCGAGGTCGTCTACGCGGTCACCCACGAGAACGCGCTGCACATCGAGGACGTGCTGATGCGGCGGCTGCGGCTGTCCATCGAGTCCGCCGACTCGGGCACCGGGGTGGCGGAGCAGGTGGCTCTTATCATGGGGCGGCTGCTCGGCTGGAGCCGGCGGCGGCGGGCCGCCGAGACGCGGCGCTACCTGGAGCTGGTCGCGGCCGAGCAGGCCATGCCTGCCGGGGCTGCCGGGCCGGCCGCGGGGCTGGCGGCCGGGGCTGCCGGGCCGGCCGCGGGGCTGGCGGCCGGGGCGTCGGACGCGGTGCTGGCCGAGGTGGCCGCGGCGGGGTGAGTTTCGGATGGCCGCGAAGAGCCTGCTGCTGACCTTCCGTCTTGACCAGGAGCAACGACGGCGCCTCAAGGCGCGCCTGGCCCGCGAGGGCCGGACCATGTCCGAGGTGGTGACCCACGGCCTGCGCCAGTACGTGCAGCGTACGCGGCACGCCCCGGTAGCTTCGGCAGCTTCGGCAGCTTCGGCTGCTTCGGCTGCTTCGGCTGCTTCGGCTGCGCCCGGTCCGGTGCTGCCGGTGCTGCCGGAGCTACCGGAGCGGGAGGCCGACCGGCTGCGTGAGCTGCGCGCCTCGGGGCGCAGCGACCTGCTGTCGGCCACGCTGGCCGCGCTGAGCGAGGCGGGCTGGCCGCTGCGCCCGCTGGCCGAGGCGCTCGGCATCAGCAAGCAGGCCGTGCAGCGGCGCATCCGCCGCCGGATCCCGGCCGAACTGCGCGGGCGAGTGACGAGCTGCGAGCCCCCGCCGCCGTTCCCGCACCGCCGCGAGGCCAGCGCGAACGGGTTCCGCCCGCATCTGACGATCAAGATCGACCATGCGCTGCGCGCGGCCGCGCACCAGGCCGCCGCGCACGAGGGCAACTCGCTGAGCCAGGTCGTGGAGTCCATCCTGGACCGCTACCTGCGGCACGGCATGCCGGGCGAGGATCAGCCGGGTCCGGGTCCGTCCACGGCTGGCTCGGCAGCCGGGGCCTCGGCCGGCTCGGCAGCCGGGGCCTTGGCCAGCTCGGCAGCCGGGTCCTTGGCCAGCTCGGCAGCCGGGGCCTTGGCGGACGGGGCCTTGGCCGGGCCTTCGCGGCGCAGGACCAGGATCATGCGCCAGGCGTCCGGCGCCTCGACCGGGGTGTCGGCCTCGAAGTCGCCGTAGCTGGCCACCACGGCGAAGCCGCCAGCCAGCCGGATCGCGGCGGTCAGCTCGGTAGCGGTCCAGAACCGGTTGGGCACCACGTCGGTGACCTCGCGCACGCCGCCGCCTCGCTTGCGGTAGGTGACCCGGACGTGCTCCCTGGTGATCTGCGTGACCGGGTCGATCTCGTCCGACCCGCCGCCCCAGCGCACGCTGACCGTGCCGCCGTCCACCTCGCTGCTCCACTCGCTGCTGGTCCGGCGCTCGGCGGCGAAGAAGTCGGCGGGATGGGCGAGCTCGAGGATGTACAGGCCGCCCGGGGCCACGTGCAGGGCCAGGCAGGCCAGGTGCGCGAGCAGGTCATCGAGGGTCAGCAGATGGCACAGCGAGTTGAGCATGGTGACGGCGAGGTCGAACTGGCGGCCGATGCTGAAGTCCCGCATGTCGGCCCGCACCACGGTCAGGGCGATCCCGTCCGCCGCGGCCAGCTCCGCGGCCCGCGCGCACATCGCCGGGCTGAGGTCCAGCGTGGTGGCATCCAGGCCGCGTCGGGCCAGCTCACGGGAGTGTTCGGCTGGTCCGGCGGCGAGCTCGAGGACGGCGCGCGGGTCGCGGTCGCCGTGCTTACCGGACCAGCGCAGCAGCGCGCTCACCTCGCCCGGGACGTCACGGTAGGCGCACGCGGCCTCGTAGAGCTGTGGTTCGTCATAAATTCCGGGCACCCGACCATGATGCCCGACCAGGCCGCCGGGCCGCGTCGCCGGCGGCCGGCCAGCATAGTGGACAGCGCACTAGCCGCGCGCAGCAGGGCTGCGGCAGACTGTCCGTCATGATGACAGAGAGCCAGGCGCTCGAGACCCTCACGCGCGAGGATCCTGAAGCAGCCGGAGACGCGAAGGCGGCCCTGGCCTGGCTGACCGGCGACGAGGGCCTGGAGGCCATCTCGCTGCTGCGCCTGCAGGAGTTCCTCTGGTACGCGCTCCCGGTCAAGTGGCCGATGTCCACGCCGGGCCGGGTCGGGGTGGCCAAGGCGCTCGGCCGCCTGTTCATGCTGGCGGGCCTGGACCGGTACGCGGGGGTCTGCTCGTCGGCCGCCACCGAGCGGATCATCAAGGCCTACGCGGCTGGGCACGAGGACGGCATCGCGGCCTACACCGAGGCCATCGAGGCGTCGAACGCGGCCCCGCCGGACACCGACCTGCTGGCCTGGGGTTCGGTGATGGGGTCGCAGGAGCGGGCGGCGTACGACGCCTGCGCGGCCGCGCTCGAGCTGGCGTTCGCCTGCGGCGAGTTGAGCGTGGGGACCCGTGGCTGGCGAACCAAGCGCATGGACCTGGTCAACCGCTGGCTGACCGGCCGCGCCGACGCCGCCCCGCCCTGCCCGCCGCAGGCCGGCGACCTCGGCTCCGGCGACCTCGGCTCCGGCGACCTCGGCCCTGGCGACCTCGGCCCTGGCGAGCTCGGCCCTGGCGACCTCGGCTCTGGCGGGCCGCTCGGCACCGAGACGTGGCTCGGCCGGATCAGCGCCGAGCGGATCGACGCGTGGGCGCACGGCCGCCCCGGCGAGCGGTCCCGGCTGGCCCGCTCCCTCATCCCCCGCCTGCTCGAACCGCCGGCCCTGCCCGATGACCCGCTGCCCACCCTGCGCTGGCTGCTCGGGCACGCGGACGAGGGGCTCCGGCTCACCGCCCGGCACTACATCGCGCCCGCGCTGGTCACCGAGGCGGTCGACACGTTCGGCTGGCGCGACCAGCTGGTCGGCACGCTGCGCCAGGAGCTTGACGTGTTCCCGCTGCACACCCTGCGCGGGATGGCGCAGGCCGAGATGGGCGCCATCCGCCGCAGCCGGACCAGCCTGGTCCTGACCAAGACGGGCAAGCTGATGGTGGCCGACCCGGCGACCAGGTGGCACATTGGCACGGCCGCGCTGATCGGCCCGGACGACGGGCCGCAGCCGGACTTCTCGGTCGCGGTGCGGGAGGCGGCGCTGCTGGTCATCCTCACCAGCGGCCCGACCGGGTACGACGACCTGACCCGGCTGCTGACCGACATCCACGGCGTGGAGGGCTGGGCCGCGGGCAGCAGCACCGGCCTAGCCAGCGCCGTGCGCACCGAGCTCTACACCCTGCGGCACCGGCTGTGGGCGCTGCACCTGCTGGGCAGCGAGCGCAGCTTCACCGCGCCGCTCTCGCTCACCGACATCGGCGTCGCCGCCGCCCTGTCGGCCCTGCTCTCCCGCGCCCTGCGTCCTCGCCACCACCTGGGCCTGGGGTAAGCGAGCCCGCGCTGGGCGCTCCTGCCCCGCCCGTCTCCTCGTCACCACCCGGCCCAGCCTCCGGCGAGCGCCCACCGACATGATTGCCACAAGCTCGGGTGGGGCTCGTCTGGAGGGAGCCTGCCTGCCTGGGAAGGCGGCTTCCGGGTGGCGGCAACTACGTCGTTGTGGCAACGTCGTAGTCGGGTGTGCGTCGTTGTGGCAACGACGTAGTTGAGTGGGTTGCCGGGGGTGGGGCAGGTGGTGACGGAGAGGCGCGCGGGGCAGGAGTGTCCGGAGAGGATCTGATCCTCACTCCAAGGGAGCCAGACCCTTGCCGCGATCATGTCGTACCGGCCGGACGTGTCGTTGCGTTTTTGCCCAGGCGCCACGCCGCGCTGACGATCCTCCAGCGACGACAGCCATCTCACGCTCTCCGCGATTCTCGGGTTGGTCGGGCTGGTCGCTAGGAGAGCGTCCAGGCGAAGAGCTGCGGGTAGGGAACGTAGCCGTAGTAGGTCTGGTCGAAGGCCGGGCCGCTGAGCACGCCGAGCGGTCCGGTCAGCCGGATGGGCGCGGCGGCCCGGGGCGGCAGCAGCCACAGCGAGTCGGCCCGGACGAACAGCACCGAGCCGTCGCGGCCCCAGACGGGGTCGTGGGCACCGCGGCCCGCGGCGGTCAGCGGCCGGGCGGCGGAGCCGG
>Ga0070735_10002641_pt1 | contig 16097 bp, 13 predicted proteins | sample Coa_R1_FD_66443 | JGI IMG/M metagenome (GOLD analysis project Ga0070735, IMG submission 66443) | Surface soil microbial communities from Centralia Pennsylvania, which are recovering from an underground coalmine fire - Coalmine... | ecosystem: Environmental > Terrestrial > Soil > Unclassified ... | reverse complement strand
GCCAGCGCCGCCGCATCGACGGTCGCCTGTCGTTGCGCGGCCTCCTGTACCTCGACGGCCATCGCGCCGGGCGTACCGGCGAGACTGTTGCTGCGCAGCAGTACGGCGCGGCTCTGACGCTCGGCTGCGGCCGCGCTGGTGATGTCGGCGACCGCCTGGGCGATCGCGTCGCGCGTCAGCACCAGCGCATAGCCGGTGCTCTCCGGCGCCTGCCGCGCCGCGGCCGCCGGCGTGGTCTTGATGCCCGCCTTCTCGATCTCGTCGGGCTTCAGGCTGACGCCTTCGCCCTCGACCGAAGCCTTCTCAGCGGCTTGCGCCGGCGCCGCGCCCGCGGGGGGCTGGCTGCGCTGACAGCCTGCGACGACCAGGAGCGCGGCGCACAGGGGCGCGAGCCTCGGTGCCCAGGCCGACGGCCCGGGCCTGCGTCGCGCCGCTGCCGGCCGCTGCGGGCCCTGGATCGAATTCATTGCTGCGTTCTCCCGATTCGAATGAAGTGCCTAGGAGCTCGCGGCAGCGCTGCCCCATCCGCCGCCGAGCGCCTTGCACAGCGCAATCAGGCCTTGCAGGCGCGCCAGGCGGTACTGCGTGAACTGGTCGCGCGCGGCGAACAGCGCGCGCTGCGATTCCAGCAACGTGAGGAAATCCCCGGAGCCCTTCTGGTAACGCAGCCGGGCGCCCTCGAAGGCGCGCTCGCTCTCGGCGAGGCTGCCGCTCTCGAAGTCACGCTCGGCGTCGAGGTGTTGCAACGCCGACAGCGCCTTCTCGACGTCCACCAGCGCCGCGATGACGGCGGTACGGTAGGCCGCGAGCAGCTCGCGCTCCCTGGCCGCGGACTCATCCCGCTGCGCCCGCAGCCGGCCGTGATTGAATATCGGCTGCGTCAGGTCGGCGGCGAGCGCGAGCGAGGGACCGGCACCGGCGATCGTCAGCACGGTTGCCGGCAGTGCGGGATTCTGTACACCGGCGCCGGCGGTAAGCGTGAGGCTCGGCAGCATCGCGGCGCGCGCGGCCGCAAGATTCGCGTTGGCGGCCCGCAGATTCGCTTCCGCCATCACCACATCCGGCCGGCGGGTGAGGAGCTCGGCGGGCAGGCCGGCGGCGACGGCTGGCTCTGTGAGCGGATCGAGCGAGCGGCCGGCGATCTCAAAATTCTCCGGCATGCGGCCAAGCAACAGGGCGAGCGCGGCGCGTGCCTCGACCTCGGATTGCTGCAGGTCCGAGAGAGCGATCTGTGCGGTGTCGAGGGCCGCCTTTTGCGCCGCGAGCTCCACCGGGCTCGCGACTCCGGCGTCGAAGCGCGCCTGCACGACCTCGAGAACCTTCTGCGCATTGTCCCTGTTGGATTGTGCGATCGTGATGCGCTCGCGCAGCGCCAGCACCTGGAAATATTCGTCGGCCACGCCGCCCAGCATCGTCAGCGCCACCGTGTCCCGCTCGGCGCGCGAGGCTGCGGCTTGCAGGGCCGCGGCGTGCGCGGTGGCCCGGTTCTTTCCCCAGAAGTCCACCTCGTAGCTCGCCGATAGCATCGTCGACCAGTCCAACTCGTGACCGGATCCCTGCTGCGAATGCCCGGCAAGAAAGTTGCCATTCGCATTGCCGTCGACGCTCGGCAGGAGCGCTGCGCCCGCCTGGCGCGCGCGCGCGTCGGCCTGCAGCACGCGCTCACGGGCGGCCGCCAGATCGCCGTTGTTGCTCACGGCGAGCTCGACAAAGCCGTTCAGCTCCTGGCTGCCGAAGCCGCGGTACCAGTCCTGGGCGGGCCACGAACCGCCGTGCAAGCTACCGTACTGAAAGGCGGCGGGCACGTCGCGCGGTGGCTGAACGGCCGCGCCGCCGGCACAGCCGGACAACAGGACGCAGAGCACGCAAGCCGCCGCGAGCCGCTTGCCTCGTGTTGCGCCGTCGGGGCGCCTGTTGGACTTCATCGGAATGACGCTAACACCGGTTTCTGAATTCAAGCTAAATCGTTCTTCAGCTTCGGCTTACAGGCGTTTTCGAAATGGCCTACGAGCTACGGGCGCGGAGCGCGGATTCTACTGTGTGCCTCCGCCGCGCGCCTGACCGGCAGGTTCGCCAAGCCACGCCGTACCGGGCAGAATGCGCGGCGGATCGTTGCGCGGGAGGGGTGCATGATGTGGGTTTCCAGACGCGGCTTCCTGAGTCTGACAGCGGCGGGGGCGGCGCTCGCGGCCAGTGAGCGGGGCCTGGCGGCCAAGGCCGCGGCTTCCGGCCTGAGCTCGATCACCCGCGACGCGCAGCCCATCAGCGCCGCGGAGCACGGCGCACGCCTCGCCAGGGCTCAGGGGCTGATGCGGCAGAAGAAGATCGCCGCGTTCCTGGTCGAGTCGGGAGCCTCGCTCGAATACTTCACAGGCATTCGCTGGCATCGGTCCGAGAGAACCACTGCGGCACTCATTCCGGCCGAGGGAGCGGTGGTCGTGGTAACACCGTTCTTCGAGGAGCCTTCCATCCGCGAGACGCTGCAGGTCGCAGGGGACGTGCGCCCCTGGAAGGAAGACGAGAGCCCGTTCGAGCTGATCGCCGGCGCCCTGAAGGCGCGTGCGGCCGGCCCGCTTGCCGTCGAGCCGACGACACGACAGTTCATCGTCGAGCGGGTCGCGAAGGCCGCCGGCGGCGCGTATCCGGTAATCTCCGGAGAGGATCTGGTGCGGGCCTGCCGGATGCACAAGTCCGCAGCGGAGCTCGCACTCATGCAGGCCGCCAACAACGTCACCATCGCCGCGCTCCGTCACACGCATGCGCACGTCGAAGCGGGGATGCATGGCTCGGACATCCTCAACCTGATGGTCGCCGCCACCACATCCCTCGGCGGCTCGCACGAGTTCACGCTGGTATTGCTCAACGAGGCGAGCGCCTTCCCGCATGGCTCGATCAAGCCCCAGCAGGTGCGCGAGGGCTCCGTGGTCCTGGTCGACACCGGTTGCAGCGTGCACGGCTACCAGTCCGACATCTCGCGCAGTTGGGTCTTCGGCAAGGCCTCTCCCCGGCAGCGGGAGCTGTGGGACACGGTCAAACAGGGTCAGGAGCTGGCGCTCGCGACGGCGAAGCTCGGAGCGCCGACGGGCAGCATCGACAAGGCAGTGCGCGATTTTTACGAGCACAAGGGCTGGAGCAAGGACTATGGCCTGCCGGGGCTCTCGCATCGCACCGGGCACGGCATCGGCATGGAAGTGCACGAAGCGCCTTACCTGGTGCGTAACGACGCGACGCCGCTCGAAGCCGGGATGTGCTTCTCCGACGAGCCGGGAATCTACATTCCGGGGGAATTCGGCATTCGGCTCGAGGACTGCTGGTACATGACAGCCGCCGGGCCGAAGCTGTTCACACCGCTCGCGAAGTCGATCGACGAGCCGATCTGAGCGGGTGCGGCCGTCTCAAAAAGGTCCGTAAAGCTCCCGGACCAGTGGTGCGCGAAGATCGCGTCAAGCTCCTGCTCGATGTCCCTGGCCATGCTGGAGACATTAACAAAAATTAAATCGCTTGGGTCCTGGTGGCGGAGTAGCTTCGGTACTGCCAACCGCCGAAGGGGTGCACCGATGAATCGCCCTGCCCGAGCGCTGCCGCTGTTCATGCTCGTGGCGTTGGTTTTGCCTTACAACGCCGCTATGGCCGACACCCTGCGTTGCGGCTCGCATCTGATCCAGGATGGCGACGATGCCTTCTCCGTCATCGACAAGTGCGGCGAGCCGACGCAGCGCATGACGATAGCGGACCCCGTGTATTTCAGCTCCGCGGAGCTGTGGCGCTATGACCGTGGCGCAAGCAAGTTCCCGGCGCTCCTCAGGATCGTCGATGGCGTGGTGGAATCAATTCGCTTCGTGAAGACGCCGCGCTGACAGCGCGCCCGGACGGATTGCTCGGCCGCTGACGCGGCCTCGTCCCTCGCGGACGCTCGGGACCGCCCGCGCGAAAGCGCGTGCGTCCAACCCGGCTCGCAGACTCGCCGAGTTGTCGAGCTCCCGCGCCGCCTGCGGCGGCGGTCGGGAGTTCTCATCCGTGCGAGTGCCTGAAGTGTCCAGCAGACTCCGGCGCGATTTGAGATTTCAGCGCGCCCGGACGGATTCGAACCGCCGACCCTCAGGTTCGAAGCCTGATGCTCTATCCAACTGAGCTACGGGCGCGGAGCGCGGATTCTACTGTAAAGGTCTAATGTCCCGCGCCGGTCCCAGGCCCTGGGGGCTGGTTCGTCACGCGCACGGAAGGACTGGCGGGCGCCGGTACGCCGAACTGAGCCTCCCACTCGCTCTCGCTGACGCACATGGACCCGACGTGCGAGCCGGTCGGGGGCGTGGTGGGACAGAACACCACCCGATCGCCGTAGTGGATCACCTTATAGCCGGCCGACTCCGCCGCGGCTATGTTGGCCGCGTGTCGCTCCGGAGACCGCGGAGCTTGTTGGGCCGCACATCCGGCCGCGAGCACCGCGAGCACCGCGAGCACGATCAGCAGAGCAGAGCGCATGAGCGGATTGTACTGCGTGGCGCGAGGCGCCGCCTCCCGCGATTCCCTCGATGCGCCACGCGGAGCAGAATGCGCGCCAAAGTGTCCACCGTGGAGCTGTTCCATGTCCTTATTTGACCTGTCGGGAAAGGTCGCCCTCATCACCGGCTCGAGCCGCGGCATAGGCAAGGCCATCGCGGTGCACATGGCCGCGCACGGCGCGCGCGTGGTCGTCTCGAGCCGCAAGCGGGAGAGTTGTGAGGCGGTGGTGGCGGAGATCACCGCCGCCGGCGGCACCGCCATGGCGCATGCCTGTCACGTCGGCCACAAGGAAGAGCTCAAGGGCCTGGTGGATGCGACCGTGGCCGCCTGGGGCCGTATCGACATCCTGGTGTGCAATGCCGCCACCAATCCCCACTTCGGCCCTACCGCCTCGCTCACCGACGAGGCGCTGGACAAGGTCATTCGCACCAATCTCTACAGCAACGTGTGGCTGTGCAATCTCGCGTTGCCGGGAATGGCGCAGCGCAAGGACGGCGCGGTCATCATCCTGTCCTCGGTGAGCGGCTTCATGGGCAGCGCGCTGCTCGGCGCCTACGGCATCTCCAAGGCGGCCGACATGCAGCTGGCGCGAAATCTCGCGGTTGAGTGGGGGGGGCACAACATCCGGGTCAACTGCATTGCCCCCGGCGTCATCAGGACGAAGTTCTCGCAGGCGCTTTGGGCGGATCCGGCACGCGCGGAAGCCCTGGCGCGCGGCTATCCCCTGAAGAGACTCGGAGATCCCGATGACGTCGCGGGTGTCGCGGTCATGCTGGCTGCGCGCGCCGGCAGCTTCATCACCGGCCAGACGATCGTCATCGACGGCGGCGGACTGATCGGCGGCGGCGAGCGGCTGCTGTAGCGCTCACGGGACGCGCTGGGCGCGCTGCCGGGCACGCATCGCAGCGTAGCCGACCCCGAGCAGGGCGAACCACACGGGGGCCACGTAGAGCGCAACCCGCTGGTCGGCATCGAGCGCGAGCAGCGCGCTCACTCCCACGAGGAACGCGAGCACGACCCAGTTGGCGATCGGCGCTCCCGGCATGCGGAACGGCGCCGCGGACGCCTTGCCGGCGGCGACGGCGCGCCGGTAATTGCGGTGCGACACCAGGATGATTCCCCACGTCCAGAAGGTCCCGACCAGCGCGATGCTCGTGACCCACGTGAAGATCTGCTCGGGCACGAACTTGTTGAGCGCAACGCCGATCAGCAGCAGCACCGCCGTGGCATGGATCGCATGCCCGGGGACGCGCCCCCGATTGAGCTGGGCGAAGGTCCGGGGCGCCTGTCCGCGCTGCGCCAGTGACCAGAGCATGCGCCCGGTGCTGAAGATTCCGCTGTTGCAGGAGGAGGAGGCGGCGGTGATCACCACGAGGTTGATGAGCGCGGCGGCCGCGGGGATGTGCATCTTCTCGAACACGAACACGAACGGACTCACCTGTGGACTGAGCTCGGTCCACGGGACCAGCGACATGATGATGAGGACCGCCCCGATATAGAAGATGAGAATCCTGACGATGATGCTGTTGGTGGCGCGCGGCAGCACCACCGCCGGATCGCGCGCCTCGCCCGCCGTGACGCCGATGAGCTCCACCCCCTCGTAGGCAAACATGACGATCTGCATCGTGAGCAGCACGCCGAGGATCCCATGCGGCAGGAGTCCGCCGTGCGACCAGAGATTCGAGAAGCTGGCCGTCGCTCCGAGATCGCCGAGGTGGAACACGATCACGGCGACTCCCGCGATGATCAATCCGACGATCGTGACTACTTTGATGAGCGCGAACCAGAACTCGAGCTCGCCGTAGACGCGCACGGCGAGCAGATTGGTGCCATACAACACCAGCAGCGCAATCAGACCCGGCAGCCATTGCGGCACATCCGGGAGCCAGAAGCGTATGTAGATCCCGATGGCGGTGAGCTCGGCCATCGCGGTCACCACCCACGCGAACCAGTAGGACCATCCGGTGATGAAACCCGCGAGCGGCCCGCAGAACTCATCGGCGTAGGTGGCGAAGGAACCGGCGACCGGGCGGTAGGTGAGGAGCTCGCCCAGCGCGCGCATGATGAAGAAGATGGCGACGCCCCCGATCGCATACGCGATGATCAGCGACGGGCCTGCCGAGTGGATGGCCTTCGCGGAGCCGAGGAACAGCCCCACACCGATCGTGCCACCGAAGGCAATGAGCTGAATGTGGCGATTGCGCAGGTTGCGGGACAGGTCGGTCATGAAGACTCCCTAGTGCATTGCCGGCGGCGCCAGTAGCGCATAGCGGCGGCCCTCGGGCAACTCATAACGCTGAGCCAGGGTCGCCGCGCCCGTGGCCAGCAGAGCTCCGGCGACACCGTCGTCGGGAGCAGGCAGTGGGTGATAGCGCGCCAGCCACTCCGTAACCGCACCACCCGCGTGGCCGGGGAGGAGCACCAGTACGCGCGCCGTCGGCCCGCGGACCGCGAACCATTCCGACACCGCCTCTCGCGGCGTTGCGGTGCTCGTCAGCACGCTGAAGGAGGTTCGCAGGCCGTGGTCCAGCACGGCGATCGTGGTCTCATCGGGATCGAGCAGGGCGAGAGCCTGGTGCGCCGTGTCCGCGTGAATGCGCGCGGCGAGTGCCGGCAGGTCCTGCCAGCGATCGATCACGGGCAGAATGGGGCGGGCCGCCAGACACAGCGCCGCCGCATAGGCCGCGTAGGCCCAGGCGAGGCTTCTCGCAAGTGCGCCGGGACGGAGCGCCCGCCAGGCAAACCCCAGCCCCACGGCGACGACGAGCAGTACGCCGATCGCTGCCGCTGCGCACGAGCTCCACGCAGCCGCGCCGGAAGCGGCGAAGACGCCGAGCGCCGCGACCCAGGCCAGCGCCATGAGAACGATGAGCACAAAGGTTGCGAGGACGGCGCTGCGGTCGAGTCGCGAGGGCGCACGCTGCGATTCCCCGGACCAAAGACCTGCGAGCAGACCGAAGCCGAGGAGGGCGGGCGCCGCGTAGATATCGCGCGCCGTGGCGGCGAGCGACAGCAGCAGCAGGAACGGAATGCAGGCGCAGAGTGCGAACCGCCATGCACTGCCGCGCGCGCCGCCGGCGCGCATTGCTCTCCAGGCTCTGGCGAGAGCCGCGGCCACCACCAGCGTCCACGGCAGCAGGTAGAGCGGCAGCTCCAGCAGGTACTTTCCGGGCGTGTTGTGATGTCCGCTGGTGTAGTCGAGGCCGGCGGGCGCTGCGATCTGCGTGAAGCGGCCGACGAGGTTGTGCCAGAACAGCGTGACCAACGCCTCGCTCCCATGCGCGGTGCGCGCCACGGCGATGAGCCATGGGCCGATGATCAGTGCCTGCAAGGCCAGTCCCGCGTACAGCTCCCAGCGGCGCAGCTCCCTCCAGCGCCGCTCCCACACGATGAAGGTGAGCAGCGCGAGCGCGGGCACGATCCAGCCCGGGGCGCTCTTGGCCATGAAGCCGATGGCCGCGCCGAGGTGCAGCAGCGTAAAGCCTGCGAGCTTCGCGGCGCCCGGGGGGGCATTGAGCCCGCGCCACGCGCCGAGCAGCGCCAGGGCGCAAGCGGCGAGGAGACAGGCGTCCGGCGCCAGCCAGATCTCGACGCGGTACGCGGTGAGCGCGGTTGCGGCGATGAGCGCTGCGATGAATGCCGGCATCCACTCGAGCTGCATGGCGAGCGCCAGAGCTCCGACCGCCAGCGCCACGACGATGGCGTAGAGGAGATTGGGAGCGCGCGCGGCGGTCGGGGAGTCGCCCAGCACCGAGATGGCGCCCGCCGCCATCCAGTAGCTGAGCGGGGGCTTTTCGAGGAACGGAACGCCGGCGAGCTGCGGCAGCACGCGCTGGTCCTGCCAGCTCATGCGCCAGGCAATGTCGGCCTCGCGCGGCTCGTCGGGTGTCCAGAGGCCACGGTCGAAAAGCCCGACGAGCCATAGCGGCGCGAGGGCCAGCACGAGAGTCAACAACAGGGAGCGCGCAGCTGGTCGCGGCGATGAGCTCAAGGGTACCCCCGGGAGGCGCGGCCTCTCACGGGGGCAATTATGCGGAAGGAAGGGCTTAGAGTGTGTAGCGCACGATCACGCGCACGGTGCGGGCGTGCTCGCTGGACCACTGTGCGAAGCCCTGACACACCTGACGTGTGCCATTCTCAGGCGTGGTCTCGGAGTACTTGTCGGCAAAGCGGGCCTGTCCCGCCTCCTGCCCGGGGAGCAGCCGGCTCGCGCTCCAGGGAGTATCCGCATCGACCGCGCGGCTGAAGAGGGCGACCTCGGTGATGGAGGCCTTCTCGGGGATGGTCGCGCACAGGGTGAGGGGGGCGGCGTCGGCCTCGGTGCAGCCGCTGCCGGGAGCCTGCGAATGGCAGGCGGCCACGGTCGCCGATACCACCACGCCGTCGGTCCCGATCCGCCGCAGCACGCCGCTCTCGATGTCGGCGCGCTCGCCCGCCTGTGTGGCGGCGAGTTGCTGGGCGGTGTGACTGACTTCGGCGATCCGTGCCTGCAGCTCGCGCTGCAGCGATACCTGCGCGGCGCGCTCGCCCTCGGCGAGCCACTGCGAGATCGCAAAACCGGAGGCGGCCGCGCCGCCGATGATGACGAAGAAGATGATGCGCTGCAGACGGCTCTTGCGCCGCGCGCTGCTTGCGGACTGGCCGCGCCCACCGTCGCGCAGCAGCGCCGAGCGTAGCTGCAAAAACGACGCGGACAGCGTCGCGGTGCCCGCAATCAGGGCGGCGAGTACTGAATCGGACATGGGCATCTGCAAGCGGCGGACTCTCCGGCGCCACGCTACACGGTCGCCGCGGCGGGAGGCCGGGGAGAAGCGAGAAAACGCGACGCTGGTCACATGGCGGACGCCGGGGCGGTGTCTGCGGGGCGCGCTTGCGGCCCCTGGGCTTCGAGCCAGCGCTCCAGGGGCGCCAGATCCTCACCGAGCAGGTGCAAGCCGAGCTTGGTGCGCCTCCAGAGGATGTCATCGGCGCTGCGCGCGAATTCCTCCCGGCACAGGTACTCGACTTCGCGCTCATGGAGTCCCGGCAGCAGCTCGCGCCCCAGATCCCCGAGAGCCGCGGCGGATCCGAGCACGCGCTCCACGCGGGTCCCGTAGGCATGGGCATAGCGCTGCTGCAGGCGGGGCGGGAGCCAGGGATAGCGCCGCTCGACCGTGCGCAGAAACACCGCGAAGCTCCCCTCCGGAAGGTCCCCGCCGGGCAGGGTTGCGCGCGCCGTCCAGCCGGGCGCCCTCGTGCCGAGGAGTGGTGCGAGGGTATCCACGGCATCCTCGGCGAGCCGCCGGTAGGTGGTGATCTTGCCGCCGAACACCGAAAGCAACGGCGCCGGATCGCGCTCGAGCTCGAGTGCGTAATCGCGCGTGACGCTCATCGGATCCCGCGACTCGTCGGCGAGCAGCGGCCGCACCCCTGAATAGCTCCAGCGCACCTCCCGGGCGTTGATCTGGCGCTGGAAGTAGCGATTGGCGAGCGCGCACAGGTAGGCAGTCTCCTCATCCTCGATGCGCACCGCGGCCGGGTCGCCGGTGTAGTCCACGTCCGTGGTACCGAGGAGAGTGAAGTCGTGCTCGTACGGAATCGCGAACACGATGCGCCGGTCCTCGTTCTGGAAGATGTAGGCGAAGCGGTGCTCGAAGAGCCGGGGTACCACGATGTGGCTGCCCTTCACCAGCCGCACACGATGTCGGGTCCGTACGGGAGTGGCGGCCGCCACGAAGCGGTCGACCCACGGCCCGCTGGCATTCACGGCGGCGCGCGCCGCGACGACACTCGTTCCCTGCGCGCCGCTCAGAGTCGCCGTCCAGCCTGCGGGCCCCGCACTCAGCCGTTCGCACCGGGTGCGCGTCAGGATGGCGGCGCCGCGCTGCCGCGCATCGAGCGCGTTGAGCACCACGAGACGTGCATCGTCCGCCCAGCCGTCGGAATAGACGAAGCCGCGGCGGTAGCCGCTCTTGAGCGCGGCGCCGGCGATGTGCGTGCGCAGGTCGATCGACCCTGAGGCGGCGAGGCGCTCGCGATGCGCGAGGTGATCGTAGAGAAACAACCCTGCGCGGATCATCCAGGCCGGCCGCAGATGCGGCGCATGAGGCATGACGAAGTGCAGCGGCCGCATGATGTGCGGCGCCGAGCGCAACAACACCTCGCGCTCGATCAGAGCCTTGCGCACCAGCGCAAAGTGAAACTCCTCCAGATAGCGCAGGCCGCCGTGAATCAGCTTGGTGCTGGCGGAAGAGGTGTGCGCCGCGAGGTCATCCTGCTCGACGAGCAGCACGCGCAGCCCGCGGCCTGCGGCATCGCGCGCGATGCCGGTGCCGTTGACGCCGCCCCCGACGATCAACAGGTCGAAGCCCGGGGCGATCGATGCGCTCATGCGCGGCGCGGCGGCGCCTGCCGGCCGTAGTAGTCGGGGTAGTCCGCAGTGAGTCCCTTGAAGCGGCGGTGGATCCACAGATATTGCTCGGGGACGAGGCGCACCTGTGCCTCGAGCATGTGGTGGTAGCGCTCGGCGTCGGCGACGGGGTCCTCACTCGGAAAATTCTCGAAGGGAGGATGAATGACCGCCCGATAGCCCTCCGTGCCCGGCAGGCGCTGAATGAAATACGGCAGCACCGGGGCTCCGGTCATCCGCGCCAGGCGCGAGGTGAGGGTGTTGGTGGCCGCCGGGATGCCGAACAGGGGCACCATCTGCGCGCCCTTCTTGCGGTAGCTCTGGTCCGGGGCATACCACACGCACTCGTTGTTGCGCAGCGCGCCGATGAAACCGCGGATGTCATCCCGCGGGATGCCGCGTCCGCCATAGCCGGCGCGGAAACGCTCCAGCGCATAGGCGAGCACCGCATTGCTCGTGGGCCGGTAAAGGAAGCCGATGCGGGTTACCGAGGCCAGCGCCCGACCCGCCAGCTCGATCGGCGTGAAATGCGCGGTCAGAAGTATGGCGCCGCGCCCGCGCGCGAGCGCAGCCTCGAGATGCTCGCGGCCCTCGAGATGGACCAGTCGGGCGAATCGGGCCGGCGACGACCACCAGGCGAGCGGAATCTCCAGCAGCGCGATCCCTAAGCTCGTGAAGTGGCGGTCGAGCAGGCGCTCACGCGATTGCGTATCGAGCTGCGGAAAACACAACTCGATGTTACGCCGCGCGATCCTCACGAAGCGGGCAGCCAGACGACGCAGCAACGCGCCGAGCAGCCGCCCGAACCGCAGCATCAGTGGAAACGGCAGCAGCGCGAGCAGGCGTAACAGTCCGAGTCCGGCCCACGTCGGCCAGTAACGGGGCGCCAGCAGCCGCCATCGCATCGAAACCCCCTGAGCAAAATGTGCACGCCATGCATCGGCACACGAGAATACCCCATTCGCGGAATGCGCGATCTGTGCTCCAATGTTGGCCGATGAGCGCCGTCGACTCGCGATACCTCGGCGTGGAGCTCCTCCACGCCAACGTGCGCCGCGGCGGACGGCGGGTGCTGCGCGATCTCAGTTGGCGTATCCGACCGGGTGAGCGCTGGGTGCTCGCCGGCGGCAACGGCGCGGGCAAGACTCAGCTGCTGAAGCTCATCGCCGGGAGCGTGTGGCCCGAGGCCGCCGCCTTGCCGCCGCGTCGCTACGTGCGCGGCAGGCGCGAGTGGCTCACGCCGCAGGAGGTGAAAGAGGACATCGCCTATCTCGGCGCCGAGCGTCAGGACAAGTACCAGCGCTACGGCTGGGACACCAGCGTCGAGCGCATCGTCGGCACGGGGATTCATCGCAGCGACATTCCGCTCGAGGCGCTGACGCCGGGCGAGCGCCGCCAGGTGCTGCGCGTACTGCGCGCGCTCTGCGCGGCGCATCTGGCGAAGCGACCGTTCCTGTCGCTCTCCTACGGCGAACGGCGCGTGGTTCTGCTGGCGCGTGCGCTCGCCTCGCGGCCGCGGCTGCTGTTGCTCGATGAGGTGTTGAATGGGCTCGATGGCGAGAACCGCACGCGCGTGCTGCGCTGGCTGCGCGGTGCGCGTCTGCCGTGGGTGCTCGCCACCCACCGCCCCGCCGACGTGCCGCCGGGAGCGACGCGCGCCTTGCTGCTCGATCGCGGTCGTGTCGTGTACGCCGGCCCGAGGCGTGGCGCACCGCTGGCACGCTGGCTCGAGGCGCCTCCCGGCGAGGCGCGCAGCCGGCGCGCCGCGCGCGCCGCAGCGCCCGGCCGGCGACTGGTGCACCTGAGGCGCGCCCGGGTATATCTCGACGGCAGCCGCGCCCTTTCGGATATCTCTTTGACGGTGCGGGCGGGAGAGTGTTGGGTGGTACACGGCCGCAATGGCTCGGGCAAGACGACGCTGCTGCGGACTCTGTACGGCGATCATGGCGTCGCAGTGGGCGGCACGCTCGAGCGCGCGGGTGTCTCTGCGGGCGTGCCGCTCGAGCGCTTCAAACGCCGGGTCGGGCTGGTCGCGCCTCATCTGCATGCCGATCATCCGCGCGACCTCACGGTGACAGAGGTGGTGCAGTCCGGACGCTACGCGAGCGTGGGGCTCAACGAGGCACCGCGCCCGGCGGACCGCGCGGCGGCGAGACGCAGCCTCGCGCTCCTCGGCCTCACGGGGCTCGCGCGGCGTCCGTTGCGCGAGCTGTCCTACGGTCAGTCGCGACGGGTGCTGTTCGCCCGCGCCCTGGTGCACGAGCCGCAGCTCCTGCTGCTCGATGAGCCGTTCGCCGGTGTCGATGCTCCAACGCGACGCGCTCTCATGGAGCGTCTCGGGTCACTGGTGGCCAAGGGCACCGCCATGGTGGTGACCACGCACAGGCTCGGTGACTGGCCCGGTTGCGCCACCCACGAGCTCGAGCTCGCCGGCGGGCGTGCGCGCTACTGCGGTCCGGTGCGCCGGGCGCGCTCGAGCCGACACGCGTCGCGGAGTCCGCGGTGAGGCGGCGCTGCGCGTTCGCCGCGCTCGCCGCGTGCGCGATTGCGGTGATTCTAGGCGCGCTGGCGCTGCGGGTCGGGCCGCCACTTTTCTGGGGGCGTTATCTGCGCTCGCAGCTCGGCGCTGCCTCGCTCCCCGCCTGGTATGAGCCGCGCGAGCTCGTGGCGGGCGGGAATGAGGCGCCGGCGCCGCGCGTCGCGCCCGAGCTCGAGGCGCTCGACGCTCACGCCCTCGCGAGCGCCGCCGCGTACGCGGCCGCGCACGATTCGCTCGCCCTGATCGTCGAGCGTAACGACCATATCGTCTTCGAGCGCTACTGGCAGGGCAGCAGCTTCGACACCGCCACCGACGCGCGCGCCTTCGCGCGGCTGCTGCCGGCGCTCCTCACCGGCATCGCGATCGCACACCGCCGGATCGCCTGGCCGGACGAGCCGCTGCGCTACCTGCTGCGCGAGTGGAAGGCCGATGCCCGCGGTGGTATCACGGTGCGCAGCCTCCTGCAGATGTCGAGCGGGCTCGCGCCGCCGGCCCCGACCCGCGCGCCCTGGAGCGCAGCCGCACAGCAGCTGTTCGGCACCGACGTCACGGCGACGGTCCTGGCGGAGCCGCTCACAGCCGACCCGGGCCGCACGTATCTGGTGCAGCGCGCCGACCCGCAGCTGCTGTCGCTGGTGCTGGAGCGGGCCACGGGCGAGCGCTATGCGGCCTACCTGTCGCAGGAGCTGTGGCGGCGTATCGGGGCGGCGGACGCCTGGCTGTACCTCGACCGGCGCGCAGGCGCGGCCTATGCCGACTGCTGCATGCTGGCGCGTCAGGGCGACTGGATCCGTGTCGCGCAGCTGCTCCTCGGCGACGGGAACTATCGCGGCTACGAGATCATCCGCCCGGGCTGGGTCAAGGCGATGCGCTCACCCGCGGCCGCCAACACCGATTACGGCACGGTGCTGCGCCTCAGCGCGCTGGCCGGAGGCGGCAAGGCGCCCTACCTCGCCCGCGATACCTATGCGGTCGACGGCGAGGATGGCAATTTCCTGTGGCTCGTTCCCTCGCTGCAGCTTGCGGTGCTGCGCACCGCGCGTCGCGCCCACGCCGATTTCGATGAATCGCGCATACCGAACCTCATCGTGAGCGGCGCACGCGACTTCGTGCCGTCGGCGGCCCGCCCCGGGGGCGACATCTCCGGTCTCGTTCCCGGGCATTAGTCATTGGTGCAGCTCGACTTCGATTGTCCCGGCGACGACGCGCACCGCATGCGTGGCCAGCGGCAGCTCCGCGGGGGAGGACAGCACCCGTCCGTCACGGATGTCGAAGCTCGCGCCGTGCAGCGGACAGGTGAGACGCGTCCTGCGCAGCCGGCCCTCGCACAGGCGCGCATGAGCGTGCGTGCAGATGTTGTCGAGCGCGAACAGCCCCTCGCGGCTGTGGCATATCAGTATCTCGCGCGCGCCGAGCAGACACGCGCGCATGCTGCCGCACGGCAGCTCGGCGAGCTTCATCACCGGCTGGAAGCCCACGACTTCTAGAGGCTGATCTCGGTCCGGAATATCGACACGGCCTGGCCACGGATCCATACGCCGTCGAGGCGTCCCTCGCGGAACTCGAGCTCCACCTCGACGCGTCCGGGGCGATTGAGAAAATGGCCCTGGATCCCGCAGAAGCGCACGCGCTCGCTCACCGGAGTCAGCAGGCCGAGCTGCGACAGATAGGCTCCGAGCAGTCCGTGTGCATTGCCGCTCACGGGGTCCTCGGCGATGCCGAGCGCCGGACAGAACATGCGCGACTCGACCTGGTGGTCCGTGCCGTCGCGCGCGAAGGCGAACACGAAGTAGCCGGCCGCGCCGAGCTGCGCCGACAATGTCGTGAGCCGCGCGAGATCGGGTTTGAGGTGGCGCAGGGGCTCCGCGCCGCGCACGCCGATCAGCAGTCGCGCACCGCTCCCTCCGACGATGCGCGGCGCGATGCGCGTGTCGAGGCCCTCCGTGGCAAGCGCCAGCGCATCCAGCACCGCCAGACGCTCGCGGTCGTTGAGCTCGCGGCCGATCGGCGGCGGAGTGCGGCGGATGGCGATGCTGCGATCCTCGCCCGTGCCGCGCACCTCGACGTCGACGATACCCGCTTTGGACTTCTGTCGCCCGCGGCGCGGCGCGTCCGCTCGCTGCGAAAGCACGTACTGTGCGGCGACGGTCGCATGACCGACGAAGCCGATTTCGGTGCGCGGAGTGAAGAAACGCGCCCGCACGCTGTGATCGTCGCCGTCGGCGGACAGGAGGAAAGCGGTCTCCGCGTTGTTGAGCTCGCGCGCGACGGCCAGCATCTGTGCGTCGCTGAGCGCATCGGCCTTGAGCACCACGCCGGTGGGATTGCCGGTGAATGGTTGGCGGGTGAAGGCATCGACCTGGTGTATTTCTATCGTTCGCGTCATCGTTCCGGTCCGCCGGCGGCTCCCCGGGCCAATTCTAGACCTATCGCGCGCGCAGTGGCTGCTGCCTCGCGCGGCTGACGGGCGCCGCCCGAGGGCGGCATGCAATACTGCCGACCTGAAACGTGGAGGACGCTCATGGACATCGGCGTCGAGATCAGTCTCTATCCGCTCACGGCGGACTACATCCCACGGGTGCACGAGTTCATAGACCGTCTGAGCGCCCACAAGCAGCTGCGGCTGGTCACCAACAGCATGAGCACCCAGGTTTTCGGCGGCTTCGA
>Ga0070735_10002640_pt1 | contig 16098 bp, 11 predicted proteins | sample Coa_R1_FD_66443 | JGI IMG/M metagenome (GOLD analysis project Ga0070735, IMG submission 66443) | Surface soil microbial communities from Centralia Pennsylvania, which are recovering from an underground coalmine fire - Coalmine... | ecosystem: Environmental > Terrestrial > Soil > Unclassified ... | reverse complement strand
TAGCATGTTCAGGCCTAGCGAGGACAACACACTCCTTGCATATCTGCCGCGGTCGTACTGAAGCCTGCGTGGAGCCTGGATTTCAAGTATAATTTAACGACGGGGGACCGTTATGCGCATCGCCGGGTTTGTAGTCGCCGCCTTACTGGCCTTTGCAGTTTTCTCGAGCGCCGAGACGTACGTTGTGGCGAATTTTCCCTATGGCGGCGGTTGGGGTTCCAAGCTCCTGATTTCCAATAGCTCCTCGAATACAGCGACCGTCGAGATCGATTACTTCACTGCCAATGGAAACCGGGCCTCATTTCCGGTGGATTCCGGGCCTACGAACATAACAACCACTTTCCTTCCGCAGAACGCAACCGCTTCCGTGACAAGCGATCCCACGCAGCGATTCGGTACAAACCCGGTTGTTTTCGACTGGGCGATTGTCACCACTAATAACGGTACTAATGGGCAGCCGGTCAACGTTTTCGCACTGTATGATTTCGCGCCCGACAGCACGGCCGCGACTCAGATCGGGTCCTCCGTGGGAGCGGCCGCTATGGCGCCGGGCCAATCTTTCCGTTTTCCGATCGTCGTGAACGGTACCACCCGGTTCACCGCCTCCATGGCCATCGCGAATCCCAGTGCGACGAGTACCGCTCACATCACTCTGAAGCTGCTCGATAACTCCGGCGCCGTGAAGGCGACGTCGACGCTGTCGGCGCTGAATCTTATTCCGAATGGCCTTCTGCCCAGGACGCAGATCGCCGTGAATTTACCGGGTATCCCAGAGTTCGCGAGCATCCTTACCGGTAACGCGCTCTTCACCGGCTCGGTGGGCGTTTGCTCGGACGTTCCGATCGGATTTGTCGCGCTGGGAGTCGAGCAAAGCACGCCCTCTAACAAAATCAACGTGCTCTACTCGGTTTCCGTGACAACCGACTTCGTGTGCAGTTGAGCCGAAGCGTCTCAACCGCTCTAGCCATTGGCGGGCTCTCCTACTGGTTAATTCTCGGCGGCACCTTCGGGGGCTCGCTTTCCTGGCTGCACACGGCGATCGGGCATATTTTCCTGGTTGTGGCGATTGCGGGCGCGGGCTGGGCTTTGTGGCGAAAGAAATTGCCAGTTGAGATTCAAAGACCACCGACGGCGCTGTGTGTTCTCCTAGGGCTGATTCTGGCGGATGAGTTCGTCCGCGCCCTGATGCGGCAATCCTGGAACTCCGCGGACGATCTTGCCAGCTCGGTGGCGGTCGTCGTGATTTTCATTTTGCTGCTTAACATTCCGCATATGAACGTGGCGCGGGATGTGAATGAACTCACAACCGTCTGTCTGCCGGCTGTCGTGATATGCACGCTTGTCGGCATCGTTCTCATGTTCGTGAAGCATGATCAGGAACTGGTATACCCGCTTGGCAGCAAGGTCCGTATGGCTGGACTCCTGACCCTTGCCATACCCCTGACAATGGGCCGATTCCGGACGCTATTTCGAAGCAACCCAGACCGTCCGGCGCACAAGCTTTTCTGGCTAATCAGCACATTGATTCTTGCCGCGGGGCTTATCCTGACTCGCAGCGCGATCGCGATTGTGCTCTTGCCCTTCGCGCTGGTTTTGCCCCTGGTGCTCGACAATAAGAGACCCGGACGAGTGGCCGCCGCGCTAGGTTTCACCGCCTTGATTCTCGGGGCGGCTCTGTACCTTGCATCCGTCGGTCCACTCGCTGATGTCAGTTCGCTCGTTCGTGTCCGTTCGATGATCCAGGGCGGCTCCGATCCCACGCAGAGCTGGGACAATCGGATTCGATATTGGAGCGGCGCGCTTCCCGCGATCGCCGAGCGGCCTTTGGTGGGCTGGGGTTCGGGGCAGGTAGGATTGGCGTATCCTCCGTTCCGCATCCAGCGCGCGGGATACGCGCCTGCGGGCGAGGTGGTGCCAGATCTGCACAGTGTCCCGCTGCAATGGGCCTACGAGTTCGGCCTTATCGGACTAACTCTGAGGGTCGCGGCGTTCGGCGTGCTCCTGCTGCCGGGGTATTCCCGTAGGACTCTGCAGCAGAAGACTGCGGTAATAGCGCTTGGCATGTACGGCGTCTTTTGCCTGTTGCACTACAATCTGAACAATCCGGCGACGATCTCGATGGCCACGCTGATCGCAGTGATGGCCGTGAATGCTCCCGCCAAGTGGCGCCTGACGATGCCGGCGTCGAAGCGTACTGGTTTAGTTCTGTTGAGCGTCGCGCTGGCGCTTCTGTCGTTCCAAGCCCGCCTGGATTACGCCAACTATCTCCTGGCCCGCAGCAACGATCAGGCCGGAAACGAAGGGGTCGAATCCGTTCTCCGTGCCGGACTGCTGGACTCCCGTGGCGGGTTCTACGATGCCGTGGCGGCTTTCAGGATCGACAACATCATCCGCGACGGTGGCCACGAGGCCGGCTCGGACCAGTCCTTTCTCCTGCGGGCGGCTGAGAACCACTATCGGCGGGCCCTTGACGCGAATCCGCAGTCTCCGCAGCTAACAGCGGCCTATGGCGACTTTCTGATGCGGGCGAAAAGGCCGTGTGATGCGATCGGGATACTCGAGCAGGCGGTCAGTCTGGATTTTTATTTCAGCTTGTCCCACTTTAATCTGGCAAATGCCTACTCTGTATGCCGTTCTGGGAGTCAGGCTGCTGACGAAGCGGGCATCGCGATCCTGACGATGCCCACCCTGGCCTACTCCACGCAGTGGAGAAACGATCCGCCGTTCTTGCAACGCGCACTCGATAAGTCCTGGGTGTGGGTCAGCGGGTGGAAGGTTGCCAGGTGGCCGGCAGATGTCGAAAAGTTGCGCCGCCTGAATGCTTTCGTTAAAGCGGTTCGCGAAGGGCCGGTTGCCGGGCAACGCCGCGTACAAATCTTCGTCTCCGAGCAGATCGCGCCCGGGCTGGCTTCCGATCCCTTCGAGTATATCTTTCAGCGGCGGTCCCCATCCTTCGGGTTTACGCGAATTGAAATCGACGGCCTGGACACCGGCACTTGGACGCCCGAGGGTATGGGCCAGATCAAGTCATTGCGCCCGCTTCGTGACACCGAAATAGCAGTAGCCTACCGGGACCGAAGCCTGGACGCGCTGATGCACTCCCTTGACTGACTCGCGCGCCAATGACACGCAAAACGGTCCTGTCTTCGATTGAGAGGGACGTTGTCGCTGACGGCGCTACCGGCGGCTACTCTGGCAGGTTCGGCTAGGGGCGCACGGTCATCATGTAGATACGGCGGTTTTCCAACTCTGCCAGCAACTCCTGGGACGCCAGCGGCAAGGAGATGACGCGTTGCCGAATCCCTTGGAGCAGCGGCCGTTCCTCAACGCGGAATCCACAGCCTTCAAAGAAGGATCGCGCGTGAGCGAAATCATCAAAATAATTTGCATTGATGTCCCGGCCCAACTCGGCGGCAAAGCTCCAATCCGCGCCGGTCTGCCGCTTCCTCTTCTGCGCCAATTCCCTCAGATGGATATCCGGCGTGATCCACGTGCCGCCGTGGATACCAAGAATCTGCCTGACATTCTCTGCGAGCTGCGACTTTTCCTCGAACGTCAGGTAACGCAGCAACCCTTCCGATGTCACGGCGACGGGCTCCTTGCGGAAATTTGTCAGGCCTTGTGCCAGTTCGTTGCGGTTGAGCACACTCGCACTACAGAACTTGAGATTAGAGGGAATTGCACCCAGCAAAGCGATCACCATTTCGCGCTTCTGCTTGATCATTCCAGGCAGATCTACTTCCACATAGGTCACGCTGTGAAAGGCAGGATCGATTCCCCGCGGTGAGAAGCCCGACGCAAGTTCGAAGATTTGGGTGGCCCGCTGCTCCACAAGAAGATGGGAGACCGCTTTGAATCGCGCTTCAAAAAAAGCGGCATGCTCGCGTGCGCCTTTTAGGAATTCGTCGGAGGGCGGCTGAGAGCATTGCTGAAGATAGAAAAAGATTTCCTTTGCGAACGGGATGTCTGTAAATTCTCCGCGGCCGATCACCGGACCCAATGCCGTCGCCGAAACCCGTCCGAAGTCGTACGTTTCCAAACCATCAGTATAGATAGGTCGTGAGAGGATCCGGGCTCGAAGTAAGCCATCCGGTTTCTACCGGTTGAACCGACACTTCGGTTCAAGCCGTCATAGACCGCACTGTATCGCTAGGACGCGATTGAGAAATCATGACCGATTACGGCACGTCCGATTCATTTCAGTCCGAGCAGGCGGGCGGGATTTTGCTTGGTCATCATGTCGATCTCGGCCTGGCTGAAGCCCGATTTTGCGAGCACTGCCATACCTATTTGAAAGGCTTGGGCGTAGTTCACCCGGCCGGGCTGGCCGAGATCGGTGCTGATGACGATGTTGGCCGGACCGAGCGCTCGAATATCGGCAAGCTTCTGCGGCCCGTAGTCCATCACGGGATTCTCGGCATTAATGACCTTCGGTCCACCACCGGTGAAGCCCTCCCCGCTTAGTACGATCTCGATCAGCGCGCCCATGCGGACCGCCTCTTTCATCTGCGCCATCGACATCACGAGCCCCCCATGGTTCGGGTGCTGCACATAGATCTTTTTGACGCCGGCTTCCTTTGCCGCTCGGATCACCATCAGAGCCTCCTCTGTACTGACGTGTCCGGTGGACAAGCAGAGATCATACTTGGCGACGATCTTGAGGACTTCCAGAACTTCCGGCAGCAGTTGTCCGTTGCGCGACACTGCGACCGCGGTGGGCGAGCCCGGATTCCGGGCCGCGGCGTCGTTCGTGGGCATGTACACCACACGACCCAGGCGTCCGCGTGTCAACGCCATGGACTCCACGGCCACCGGATTGATGCCGCCCACCGCCTTGTTCAGGACAATGCCCCCGAAGACCTCGACGCCCGGCACCACCTGAGACACCAGATAGGCCCAGGAAGCGGTCTCCGTATTGTGTTCCTTCAACACGATTCCCCTCATGCCGGAAATGTGAGCGATCTGGGCGGCTTCGATGGCATCGTATGCACGCTTGTAATTCAACAGCGACGTCTCCGGCGCGACATGGGCGTGAATGTCGATGACACCAGCGAGGCTCGGCGCGTCGTCCACCTGCGCGGTTCCCACAACGGGCAAGCCAGCGAACGAAACCAGAACTCCCCATAGCGTCCATCTGCGGATTTTCATGGATAGCTCCTTGTTGTTGAAGATGCCTGCCATGGCTAGTGAGCGCCCGCGCCCGGATGCCGCTCCAGCCACTTGTTGTTTTCCATGCACACGTACTCCATAAGTTCGGTGCCGGGCTTCATGCGCGCAAGCGTTCCTGTGTATTGGAAGGGCTTCTCGTAATATTCGGGATCGGTGACCGTTACTTCGCGCGTCATATGATTCTTGTCGATCATCTGAAAGCGCTCCACCACTTGCAGTTGCTCCCCATGGGCGTGCTCGGCGGTATCCAGGTAAGTCATGGCGTTAAATCCCTTGGTTTCGACGACCATCTTGTCGCCTTCCCAGTGGCCGCGGGAAACTCCCCACCAGGATGGTTCGATGGACGCCGGCATGGGCGTGCCGTCGGTAGGGATGATTTTGTACACGTTGTTGGACTCGAACATGATGGCCAGGCGCTGGGGAGTCTGAACGATTTCGACGGGATACTCCGTACCCCAGGCGCGCGTGTAGCCCCATGGCAGGCATCGGGCGGTCCAATCCACATGGCCGGCCTTGTCATTCCACTTGGCTAGGCCGAAGGGCGTAAAGGAAATCGAAGCCGGCGGCACATGCTTGCAGCCCTTGGTGATACTGCCACATTCATTGGTGGCGCGCGTGAGGTCATTGGTGCGCGGGTGGTCCCAGACGCCGCTGAGATCCGGCTTGCCGTTGGGCAGCCGAGGAGTGGGATCATCGGCCGGTTGGGCCACGGCGGGCAAGCCTCCGAGGAACACTGCGACAGAGAACACCGCGAGCTTGAGAGAACGGGCCATTTCTTACTCCTTTGCAAATCGAGAAACTTTGCTTAATACATGTTACTTCCGCATCACGGTGACCGTTTAAGGAGCATTGATCGGAGCCCTCTACCTGAGGATCGGGTAAACACCAGGTGCCTAATCGCCAGAGACGTCAAGAAGGTTTTACTGATCAAACTCAGTAATAACGAGCAAGGCGGCTTGTGTGAGCGAGCGGTCAAACGTTAGCTCATTTAATCTAAACGGCTTTCGAGCACCCTGATTTTGGCACGCGAAGTGCGAGGAGGAACCCTCACCGCCGGTCTGTCCGCAGTCAGCCAAAGAACGGGCCAAGTATGTTTGGCTCGATGGAGAACATTATTTGATGCAGCCCGCCAGACGCTTGCGTGAAGGAATACAAACTCCTCATAGAGAACTCCGCTCGACCTCGTCTCGGAAATGGGTGCTGCTAAGTCCCCGCAATACAGTTGTTCCGGATTATTTTGGCCGGGTGCACACCGACCCAAGCCGGCACGACAACTTGTTTCTTCAGATGCAACGCCTTCGCGGTAGCGTTTACTTGGAAGACGGTGCGATCCAGGCGCACCAACTGACAGACAATCGGCATCAGGTCGATATGGATGAAGCCAGCTGGCACTTGCTGGTTCTGGATAGGGATGATCGAGTGAACGGTTGCGTGCGTTTCCACGCCTACCCTGAAGAGACCCGTTTCTTGCACCTGAATGTGTCACATTCGTTTCTGGCGTCCTCGGAGGAGTGGGGCGAGAAACTGAAAAGCGCTGTGGAATCAGAGCTTGCTCTCTCTCGAATGCTGGATTTGCCCTGCGTGGAAATCGGCGGATGGGCGCTGGCCGAAGGGATTCGCGGCACGAGCGAGGCTCTCAGAATGGCGCTAGCCATGTACGGTCTGTCCCAGGCATTCGGAGGCTCGGTAGGTATCAGCACTGCGACGCGGCGCCATTGCTCAGCTTCCATCCTGCGGCGGATCGGCGGCCGCTCGCTGGAGTACGCTGGCGTGGAGCTGCCCTCGTACGATGACCCTGAATTTAAATGTAGGATGGAAGTCCTGCGCTTCTACTCCTGGGCCCCAAATCCGCGATACAGCCTGTGGATTGAGGAAATCAAGCAGGAGCTTCGCACTGTTCCCGTGCTGACTGACGATTCCAGAACTCTTCGTTGGAAGCGGTCGCGGCCCCTGACTCCGAGTTCCACTTTCGATCTGCTAGAAGCAGCCTCGCCCGCGTTCCGAAGGGAAGAGAATTTCGCGGAAGTGGGCGACTAAGCGGACGAGCTCGGAATAAGGTCAGCTGGACAGTACGAATCGGGAAACCAGTGTTCGGACGGGTCCACGGTCATCTGAATAAGGAAGCCGTAATCGTCGCGGTCGCAAGCGGTCACTTTGGCACACACTGGCCCATTCGGCGCCGCGAGGGTAAGAACCGAGTCTTTCGGAATTGCCATCTCAGTCTGAAGAATGGCGCCAGAACCCCAGACTTCCATCACGATCGCACACTCCGAAGTGGTTCTGCCGGAAGCAGTTGCCCAGCTAACGCAAAGCATATCCAAGCATAGAAAACGATCATCTGAGCTTGTTGTAGGCATCTCGCTTAGCCTAAGTTCGAGCAATCTGACCTCCAAAAGATAAGAGGAACCCACTGAGCCAAGAATTTGGCCTGTCTTGACTGCAATCCTGGATTCGAAGTAAGACTGGAGGCTACCACGGAGAAGTGTTGAGATGGAACCGCTCGTTTTCAACAGCGGGAACTGCAAGAACTGCCCGATAATTCGTATTATCGCTAGCGAGGTAAGTTTTGGATCAGGCGGGCGACGCACTACCGACCCGAATAATACACTGAGAATCTATGGATAGGAATCAGGCGTGGGAGATCGTCTGCGAGTTCGTAAAGTCGGATAACCTACGGAAACACATGCTGGCGGTAGAGGCATGTGTCGTGGCGTACGCGCGCAAGGCGGGCGAGGACGAAGAGAAGTGGGCCGTCACGGCCCTGCTGCACGATTTCGATTGGGAGATTCATCCCAACTTGCCCGACCATCCGACCAAGGGCGAGGCGATTCTCGCCGAGCGAGGTGTGAGCGAGGAAATTCGTCGTGCGATCCTGTCGCATGCCGACTTCACAGGTGTTCCGCGCGTCTCGCCGCTGGAGAAAACGCTATTCGCCTGCGACGAATTGGCGGGATTCCTCACCGCTTGCTCGTACGTGAAGCCGGGCCGCAGCATTCACGAGGTGGAAACGGCGTCGGTTAAGAAGAAGCTCAAGGACAAGGCGTTCGCGCGGGCGGTGAATCGCGACGATATCCTGAACGGTGCGGCCGAATTGGGGGTGGACCTGGATGAGCACATCTCGTTCTGTATCGAGGCGATGAAGGCGCGGGCGACGGAACTGGGATTGTCGGGAAGCGCGGCGGTGGGTCAATAGTGCAGCCCGCGAGCGAGAGTCCTGTTAATCATCTGGTTGGGGCTGTTTCGGCGCAGCCTCTGACCGTCCACGCCCGAGCACATGCAAGATCTCTTTCTCGCCCGCGCCACCGACGATGATCGTTATTCCCGGCTTGTCGGTGCGCATGGAACACCAGCGAACCGAAAGGGAAGCTCAATGATCAGCGGAACTCTCGGGTATCGCACGATTGCAGACCACTCATGCGCACTCGCCACGTGGTGTAGTCGACTTTCGGCCAATCTCTATCAGGCTGGCCACTTGCTTCGAGGCGGCGTCTCCTTGCACTGATCAATTCAGCGATGGTCTGCCCGGCTTCGACAGAAGGCCGTGCGTCCTCCAGCCGGCGCAAACGTCGAATAATACCCTTTACTATCGACGACCGCCGCTAGATAATGCGGCTGTCCATTCAAGCTCGGACGAGCGCGCTTTGGATGTCCTCCGTCTCGATGCCTTTGAGGGCGCGACAGGAGCGCGGCAATCGCGTCCTTCCTCTTTACGGACTAGTTTTCTGCGAATTTGCGCCGTCCGGCCACATTTGCTTTCTGGACCGAACTTTGCCCTGCGCAAAAAACCCGACGTTACTTAGCGGGCTGCCCGTGCGGTTGGCTAGGTCCAGCGGTTTGGACCGAAGTCACGCTCAGGCTAGCGTTGTTCACTTGCGATGCAATAAATGGGACGACTGCACTCCCCTGGCTCAGAACGTGGTTGAGAGAGTCCTCAATCGTGTAGACGGTCGACAGATTAAAAGGCATGATCGACTTGTAGTAAGTAGCACCGCAGTCCAACGTAGACTGGGTGGATCCGGCGCAACCTACGTCGCTGGGTGCGATGGCATTTCCCACGCCGACATAGAACAATTCGTCCACCTGCTGCGTCGCCGGCCCTGAGCTGATCAAAACATCATCTCCGGTGCCCTTGATTCCATCGGGCCCGTAGTTGAGTCCCACACGAGTGCTGGAGTAGGCGTCGCTGGGGCTCGTAAAATCGCCGATGAACTGGAAGATATCCCCCGCGTCAGTGCTCTCCATATCGAAGAACAAACCGCTCAGCGAGAATTTTGTGCCGTTGCCGAGGATGTGCAACCCGAAGTGAAGACGATTCCCCAGCTCGTTCGTGAAAGCGGCGCCGAACATTGTACCCGGATTCACGAATCCTAGCCAAGAAGGAAATCCGGAGACAATGTTCTGCTCCTCGTTTTCCTGACTGACCCGGAAATACGCAGTCGGGTCGGTGCTTGGAGTGCCGACCGCTGTCAAGCCGTTCTGCAGGGCATGGATTGCATTGGTGAGGTACGGGGCCCAGCTCGGCGAACCGAACACATTCGGCGCCGGGGACGCGAAGACTTCGATGATGGGAGCTCCTTGAAGCGCGTACTTGAAATTCGGCGGCACGTAGGAGGTATTCTCCGCGTCGATGGTATTCCAGTGCGCGCCATCGAACCAGATGGAACTGTTTACAGTCGCCGCGTTGGTGGTGGCAATAGTTCCGTGGTCGTACCATTGGTCGCCCCCGCTGGTCTCCTGACTGGCGAGGTAATACGTGGCGCCGGCCTGCAGTGTGACGGGGTTGCTCAGAGTGGCATAGACGAACAGCCCGGGAGTACAGCCGGCCAGGCTCACCGACGCCGAGCCCACCACTTGGCTGTTGCTGGCGTTCACGAATTCAACCAAGTGTGTCCCTGAATTCCCCGTAACACAGACTCGTCCGATCGAGTCCGCAATGAGGCCAGTGGCGCCTACGGTGAACTTCGTCCCTACTAACCCCGTGAAATCGCTCCGCACAGGGCGGTGGTTCAGGTTGAAGTCGGTTACAAAGGCCGTCGTGCTGTCCGGCGGAAGAACCGTGTACTTGAAGTCCGGGGGCACGTAGGCCGAGTTCGCGGGCCCGACCGGAATCCAATTCGCGCCGTCAAAATAGATGGAGCTATTCACCGCGGCATCGGCCCTTGTGGTCACTGTGCCGAAGTCGTACCACGCGTCGCCGCCACTCGACTCCTGGCTTACCAGATAGTAGGCCGTGTTGGCCTGCAATACGATCGCTACCTTGGCATACACGAACTGACCACCGGCGCACCCGGCCATATTGATCGTCGCGGATCCGTTGGGCACATCCACGCCGCTGCTGGCGCGTACGAACTTCACGGAATGGTTGCCGCCATTTCCTGGTATGCAAACTCGGCCGACCGAGGCGATATCGAGTGGATTGGCGCCGACAGTCAACTTCATCCCGACAAATCCGCCGAAATTATTGCGCGTCGGCGGACTGTTCAGGGCAAATCCAGTAACGAAATTGCTCGGTCCTCCGGCCACGGCCTGGAAGTTGGCTGTTACCGAATGCGGGGCCGACATCGTAATGTTTTCCGGGTTCACGCTATCGCTCAAGTCTCCGGTCCAGTTCACAAACCCGAAACCGGTATTGGGCGTTGCAGTCAGTTGTACCAGCGTTCCGCTGTTGTAGTAGCCTGATGCCGATGCGGGATTCGCGGCGATGTTCCCACTATTGACGGGCGCGACGTTGCTGGTCAACAAGTACTGCAGGGCGAAGTTAGCCGAGAAGGTCATCGGGCTCGTGGGGGACACGGAATGAGAAATCGCCCCTCCGTCGCTCCAACTGCTGAACGCTTGCTGACTACCGCTCCCGACGTTCTGTGGAGTCGTGGTCGAAATCGAATGCGGCGATCCGGACGTCCAGGAGAAGGCTTGGTTGGACGTGTAGGTGATCGAGTCCACGGTGAAGGACAGTCCCGGAGGGTTGGTGCCGACACTCACCGAGATCGGACCCGGCGCAACGGATTGATACTTAAAGTTCGGAGGAACATACGAAGTATTCGCCGCGTCAATGGGATTCCAGCTTAGGCCGTCGAACCACACCGAACTGTTCACTGCTGCCGCATTGGTTGTGGCAAGCGTGCCATGGTCGTACCATTGATCGCCGCCGTTGTTCTCCTGGCTGGCCAAGTAGTAGGTCGTGTTCGCCAGCAAGGTGACCGCACCAGCCGGCGAGGCGTAGACAAATTGACCCGCAGCGCATCCCGCCATGTTGACTTGTGCCGAGGCGCCCGGAACGTCCGCACCGGTGCTGGCAACCACGAACTTCACCGTATGCGTCTGGGAGTTGCCGGCCACGCAGACCCGGCCGATAAAGGGGACAGTCAAGGCATTGGCGCCCACCGTCAACCGCATCCCCACGAAGCCGGAAAAATTGCTCCGTAGGGGACGGTTGTTCAAGTTAAAACTGGTGACAAAGGCCGGAGTGGGGTCGGGAGGCGCCGTCGTGTAAAGAAAATTGGGCGGCACGTAGGACGAGTTCGGCCCGTTCACCGGAATCCAGCTTGCGCCGTCGAAATAGATGGAGCTCGTTACCGAACCATCGCCCGTAGTTGAGACTGTGCCGAAATCGTACCATTGATCGCCCCCAACGGTCTCCTGGCTGGCCAGATAGTAACTGGAACCGGCCGGCAACGTAATCGGACTGGCGAGTGAAGTATAAACGAACTGGCCCCCAGTGCATCCCGTCATATTCACACTTGCCGTTCCGCCAGGCACGTCCACAGCGGTACTGGCTAGCACCAGCTTCACCGCGTGCGTCTGAGAATTTCCCGCAACGCAAACGCGGCCGATCGCGGAGATATTAAGTGCGCTGGACCCGACAGTAAACTTCATTCCAACCAGGCCGGTGAAGTCGCTGCGCAGAGGCCGTCCATTGAGGTTAAATCCGGTTACGAAACCCGTGGGCGCGGTTCTCGAGCTGTTGTCAAACGCCAAAAAACTGAATTCATTGGAAGCGAACCATCCGTACCGGTTGCCGCCCACTGTCGTGCCGATCACGTCCGAAGGGTCTGACAGGGTCCACTTATTCAGCAAAGCGCCTGAAGAATCCAAAATGCTGAGATCGGCCGCGAGTGTGCCGCTTCCGTTGTCGTAAAAGTGGTGTTGGAAGGTATACCACCCGCTAGTAGTAATCGCGAAAGGAAGTCGCGCAGGATTCTCCGGATCGACGTTCCCTCGCCCCGCGTTGTTGCTGGCGGTAGTCACAAACCGGGGGACGCTGCCGGTAGCGTCAGTGACATTGTAAAACCCGGTATTGAAGACAAAATCACGGCGAAATGAACCATCCGGCTGGTTGATCGCAGAATCAAAATCAAAGCGCGTATCGTTAGGATTCGCCGCACTCACATCGAGATAAATATCTACTGAGGTGAAGTACCCATGTGCTGGAAAAGGCGCCGCGCACATGCTGCCTCCGCACGCCGGAATGCCGCCGTAGCCGCCCCACCTGGTAATCGCGCTTCCACCGCTGGCAAGGCTAAACGGACCTGGCGCTTCTGCATGCCAGTTACCTGTCCTGGACGTAACGCCGTGGGTGCCCGACGCGACGCGGGTGGCATCGTTCTGGCCGCCAAAGACATTCCAACCGCTGTTGTCGACCTCGAAACCCTGGAAGAATTGAGCACGGGCGGGAATCGCGATCAGCGCGAATGACAGAAGAGCGAGCAGGGATTTATTCGGATTCATCAGGATGCATTCCTTTTCGACTGGGGACCTTAATTATTGGATTATAGTGCAGGCAGGTGCCGCGCCACTCCTATAATTCGTTAAAATATGAGTACCGGTACATAATTTTAAGCGTTTAGACGAAGAAATAACCACGAACAGCGACGATCAGCCATCAAGTGACGTCATATGGTCACAGCTTTTCTCACTTTTCCCAGTCTGCAACCTGCCCGGTATGCCCGCTGATTAGTGTTCCCGCCACCGAAACCGGCTAGCATCTGAGGAATGGTGCAGTTCCGCCAGGGTGAAAGCCAAAGCCTTGTGAAGGCTAGGCGCAGCACTTCGATGGGAAGACCGGCTGTGTTGCAGCTTCTGAAAGTGACGGGCCAGAAATAGGCGCGACGGCTTCCGAGCAGGAGCCGGGCTGGGATGCCCAACTGGGGGTGGACCTGGATGAGCACATCTCGTTCTGTATCGAGGCGATGAAGGCGCGGGCGACGGAACTGGGATTGTCGGGACGGTCAATAGTGCCGCCCGCGAGCGAGAGTCCTGTTAATCATCTGGTTGGGGAATCGGGTCGGACCGCGATAGAACGGCCGGCACGGCTTTGGGTGGGCACAGTCCTGGGCACACTGCCGAAACGGCCAATTCAGCACAGAGCGCGAAAGCGTTCCAATGATAGGGAAAGAGTTGAGTGGTGCGCCCGAGAGGATTCGAACCTCTGGCCTTTTGCTCCGGAGGCAAACGCTCTATCCAGACTGAGCTACGGGCGCGCGATCGACAACGATAGTTTACCACCTACAATACGTCGGCGAAGCCGCGCTTCAGGTGGCGGAAGAACAACCCCCCCAGCACAAACACGCTGATCGAATAGGCGGCGATCACTACCAGCTCCCGCCAATCCGGCCACTGGCTGGAGAGCAAACGATGACGGTAGGCCCTCACGATCCAGGACATCGGATTCCAGCGGACCAAAACCGCGAAACGCCCCAAGTCGGCATGTTCCCGAAGCATAATAGGCGTAATCCAAAACCACAGGTTGACGATCACGCCTAGCGCCTGGGTGGTATCCCGCAGATACACGTGGAGGCTCGAAGCGATCCAGCCAACGCCCACCGCGAATAAGCCTAAAAATAGCATGTAAACCGGCAACAGAAGAATCATGGGGCTCAAGGTCTTCAGCCACAGGCCCACGGTCAGAATCGCCAGCCCGACGGCGATCAGATGGTGAATCATCGATGAAAGGAAGATGGACACCGGGACTACCTCGGACGGAAATACCGTGCGGGTGATCAGATTGGATTGTTCCACGAGCGACGATGCCGAACGCATCACGGTCTCCTGGAACAGCCACCAGGGCAGGATCCCGCAAAGCAGGAACAACGGATAGTTGGTGGTAACTTCGTCAGACGTGAGTGAGTATTGGAAAAAGTACTTAAACACCACGATCCAGATCAGCAACTGCACTATGGGATTGACCACGCCCCACAGCCACCCCACGGACGAGCCCACATAGCGCGTCCGGAAGTCGCGGCTCACCAGTTGCGCCACCAGCGCTCGGCGCTCGATAAGGTTGCGCAGAAAATGCCGTCCGGGAATGCGTGCCACGAATTCGAGTGTAACAGTGCCCGCCCACCGTGCTGTGGTGTAGACTCGACAATTGGTGCGCTTAGCCACTCTGGCAACCCTGTCGTTCGTTGGCGTGTTCATCGGCGTGTGTGCCGCTTACCCCCCGCCCGCGGTCGATTCCATCACCGAGCGGCTCACCTACACCATCGAGTGGCGATTGATCCACGCCGGCAACATGGTCGCCGACACCGGACCAGCCTCGGATGCGATCAAACTGGAATCGGCCGGCATGGTGTCGGCGCTCTATAAGATCGACGACACCTATCGAGTGGAATTCGACTCGTCGTTCTGCGCTGCTTCCAGCCTGATGAATTCAAAGGAGGGATCGCGCCACCGCGAAACCGCCATCAACTTCGACCGGACCCGGAACCGGGCGTACCTGACCGAGAAGGACCTGATCAAGAACACGATGGTGAGCAAGGCGGACGTGCAGATCCCCAGTTGCGCGCACGAAGTGATCACGGCCTTAAAGCAATTGCGCCGGACCAAAGTGGATGTCGGCCAATCCGTGCAGATTCCCGTCACCGATGGACGGAAGTCGGCGGCGGTCAAAGTGGAGGCGCAGGAACGCGAGCGGGTGGTCACGCCCGCAGGCACCTTCAACACCGTTCGCTACGAGGTCAATATCCTGAACGGCGTGATTTATTCGCGCTCGGGGCGGGTCTTTGTCTGGCTCACCGATGACGAACGGCGCCTGCCAGTGCAATTCCGCCTGCGTATGAGTTTTCCGCTGGGAACGGTCACCCTGGAGCTGGAAAAAGAAGAACATCCATAGCCTGTTAATGAGGACTGGTAAAATGCAGCTATGGGCCGAGGCTGCTGGTCCTTACGTTTGATCGCTGTGTTCCTCGGGTTGACGCTGGCCGCGTATGGCCAGCGCCAGATGTCCGTCCCCGATCTGGTCACCTTCATCAAGTCCTCCGTCCAGATGCACAACGACGATCGTGCCGTGGCGTCAATGGTGCGGCGCCTCAAGCTGACCAATCGACTGGATGCCGGCACGGTGGAAGATCTGCAAGGTTTGGGCGCCGGACCTCAGACGCTCGCGGCGCTGCGGGAACTGGTCGCCACCAGCGCGAATCTTCCCATCGCCGCGCCGGTCGCGCCTCCACCGCCGCCGGTAATGATTCCTTCGCCGAGTCCGGCCGAGCTGAAAGAGATCCTGCAGGAGATCACGGAAAAGGCGCTCGATTACACCAAGAGCCTGCCGAATTTTATTTGCGCGCAGGTCACCACGCGTAGTTTCGATCCCTCCGGCACGGAATCCTGGCACCTGGAGGACAAAGTCCAGGAGCAGCTCAGCTACGTCGACGGCAAGGAAGACTACAAGGTCGTCCTGGTGAACAACCTGCCGGTCGCGAATATGAAGCATGACCAGTTGGGCGGCGTCACTTCCTCGGGCGAGTTCGGGACCATGTTGTACCAGATCTTCGCGCCGCAAACGCAGACGCAATTCGACTGGGAACGCTGGGCCACGCTGCGCGGCAAGCGGATGTACGTGTTCAGCTTCCGGGTGGCGCAGCCCAATTCGGATTATAGTATTTCCCATAAGCCCTCGGGCCGCACCATCGTGGCCGGATATCACGGGCTGAT